>OGQC01000940.1_pt1 | contig 13723 bp, 11 predicted proteins | sample 1553081 | NCBI WGS metagenome assembly OGQC01 (sample SAMEA2580267, study PRJEB22360) | human gut metagenome | biome: human gut; feature: human-associated habitat; material: faeces | place: Denmark | collected 2008/2010
TACTAATATAATTACTTTCTCTTCTTATTTTTATCGGTGAGGTTGCAACCTCACCTTATTCCGCTTCCAGCGGAGTTGCACTCACGCTTACTAGAGCTTGGGAAGAACCAGCAAGGATACGATTAGGAGAGGAAGCAATGTAATGAGCAAAGAGAGAACGAGGGGAACAGGAGGAAGGGGTGGAGTAACCACGGAATCGAGCTGCAATACGAGCACGCTGGTTAAGAGTGCTACTCCAATAGTTATTATCCCAAGTATAAAAACACTCACCGGTATTTATACTTCCTCCTTTAGCCTTTTTAAATGGTGTATAACTATGCCTATCTGAAGCATAAGAATCTCCTAGGTTTACAGTTCTACCTAAACTAATATAAGATTTCTCAAAATCAAATTTACCTAAATCATTTTTAGTAACACTATCCTCTTTTAACCATTTGGTCTGATCAGGCTGCAAATATAAATCTACAAGTAGATTCACTCTCGATTCCGAATTAAGCACAGAGCAAGTACCTACCTGTTCATAACCGCCTCCCCAATAAGCAAACACGTCACCCGATAAATTCATACCACCACACAATCCCATGCGCAGAATAACTTCTACGTCAAAATCGGCAGCTTCTCCGGTAGGAGTAAATGCGGAGATGGTTTCTTTCATCAACTTGTACATCCGGACATTCATCTCACCATCAGCCAGACCATTTACTCCGGTTACGTTCTTATACCAATACTTTTCACCATAGAAATCAAATTCTACTCCTTCCGATACTCCGGTTTCAACCGCAAAAGAAGCAGCCATCTGACTTTCCATTACCTGTTCTTTCGGATATTCCTGATTAAGAAAATTGCTAAAGTGAGTATTGCCATTGGAGCTATTATATCTCATATCCGAAGGGCTTGAACTCCAATTACCATATTTCCATGTACCATCAGAAGCCAGTTTATACCTTATACCACCATTAGCTTTCCAGGTATCCTCATTACTGCAAGTGTCATTAGAAGATATTCCACTAGAAAACATATTTGCATTATGCAAGTATTTAGTTCCATGCAATACTTCCATACAACTGATAAATGTGTTAAGTGCATGATAACCTCCCTCCGCAAAAGGATAGGGAAGAGTAACATCCGCATTGTTCGCTCTACTCCAATTTTGGTCGTTTATCTGATGCATATCATTTACTCTGGGATAAGTTCTTCCATTATAGAACATGGAGCAAATATTACTTACTCCTTTGGCGGATTTACAGTTATTGTTATCTGGCTCATATAAGTAGAAGAAACAGCGTGTCTTATTTCCTACAGTACAAACCATGCTCGGAGAAATAGCAGTGGGCTCCAATTTGAACGGAGCTATATCTATACCATCCCATGTAACCGGAGAAGTGAATATCCCTTTCCATTTCTTACCACTCTTACCGACAATATTATCCAGCAGATAATAGGTGATGCCATTACCTAATCCGATGGTATATTTGGTTTCGGTAGTTTCCCACGGACGCAGGATACGGACTTCCTTACCGGTTCCATCATAGAGTTTCTGTGTCATTCCATGTTGATTGTAGAATACTTCCGCATCAAAAGCACCCGCCTCGCAGTATAAGGTAGTCTGGGAATTATCTAAGTATAAAGCTACGTCACATTCAGCACGCATATCTTCGGTAATGCCTACAGTTGGAGCAAAACTTCCATCCTCAAACCGAAGCAGATTATTTCGTTTCAATTTTCCTACCGGAAGTGTAGTCTTATTGGCATTATCTGTTGTGTCTAGCAAATAAAAATCCCATTTTTTAAGCAAGGAAACATCTCCTAATGTATCGATGGATTCCGGATTCAGAGAATCCTTATCCCAATAACCTACACAATAGTTTGGAGCATTTAAATAAAGTTCATTAAAATTCTCATCAATAGCTTGTGCCAAATCACCCCAAGGAGTAGGTTTACTAACAGCTATGTCTTTAATTGTTTTCATATCATTCGTTTAAAATTAATGTTTCATTTATTATTTCTGTATCGTCATTCTTTAAGTGTATTAAGAATAAGTTTTCTTCAATACCCATAACCTCGTTTAGCTCCTTTATCTCATCTTCACTAGATATGTCGGGGAATAGCATAAAATCAAAGAGAGCCATTTGAGCATAAAATGCATTATATTTTGCATTGCTTCCAATTGCCGGAGAAACAGTATTATCGTTATTAGAATTGCTATTAGTTATAGTTATATTATGAGTTACATCTTTTAATTGCGATCCTTTAACAGATGTATTTAATACTCCATCAATATAAGTTTTCCCGTCATTCCTAGAACTATAAGCAATAGAGTCTTCATCATTGAAATTAGGAATATATATAGCGAAGCTATTAGAGTTATTATTATCCCTTCTTTGGTCATACAGCATTAAAGCATCCTTATTCCAATTTACTTTCATCAACATACACTTACCACCATGAGCCAAAGTAGAAATAGTAATATGGTCATCCGTTCCATCAAAGCGAATACTACCGTCCTCATTTGCTCCACTTTCTTCCGTGTAGGCGAAGTTATTCAATCTACCATGATTACCTTTACCTGTCAAGTCCGGAATGTATCCTAGTATCTTGTAGCTGGAGTTTGGAATCCTCAACCTATTAGGCGACAGGATACAGTTCGGCTCATTGGCTTTTAGGTAGGTACGTGCATTATCAAACACCATAGACTTCTCTACCTTTATGATAGTGTTTGGGTAAAGCGTTACACCATTATACCGTGTCTCGGATACAGTATATAGCTCCGGTAAAAGGTTGGCACTTCCTGCAAAGACTATATCACTGCCTACTTTCAACTTATCTCCCCAAGTGATAGTTTTACCATCTTGTTTTAGATTAATTATTGCTGGATAAGGCTGCACAATATCTTCGAATCTGATGTACTCGTCAATTGTGATGTTTATCTTTTGAGGAGATTTATTTATTAATACATCATAACGATAATAACCTGAATTACTATCATAACTATGAAATTGAGCATTTGTATTATTAACTCTTACATTACTAACTTCATCTATATTATTAGGTTTTATAAAGATTGAAATTAATTCTAAGTCATAATACTGACCTGCTACTAAATCTTCTCCGGTAGAAGTGTTTCTAAATATAATATCTTGATACTTAACGTTACTCTCCACTATCGGTCTAAACTCCACCATGCCCGGATACAGCGTACCCAACTTATACCTCTTTAATTGGCGCTCTAGCAGGAACTCGGAAAGGGAGTAAGGGAAAAGCAAGAAAGACCAAAGAGCTAGTTTGCTGTATCTATTTTCTTCTCCTAATCTAGCCATATATAATGGATTGTTGTCTACTACGTTGCCAGTAATAAGTTGAATTCCATTATTTACATATTTAGATTGGTAGCTAATAAATCTTTGTACATCAATTATTCTGTCAGTATTTCCACCGAAACTAAACGCTTGATTTTTCCAATCAAAGCCAAAAGCCCCATTTCCATAATGACTGCTTCTAGTAGCTACTCCACCATCTACATTATCAATTAATCCGTCCACTATCTCTCTATCAGCTACTACCGTATAATCCTTGTATATTGGAAGGTTTTCTACTTTACCGTAATCGCTTACACCATCAGATACCAATGCTCCTTCGTAGTCAGGAATAATTGTGACTTTTACTCTAACATTATCATTAATTCCTCCACTAACATAGAATCCACTATGTGCAGCATTTTCCGTTAGTGGAGATCCTGGAATTTCATATTCCCCGTCTTCTGATATATATTTAACTGATATTGAACCATCAGAAGCTGCAATTCTATATGCAAGTCTACCATTAGTAATAGTATCAATTCCTTCTGCCTTAATTTTAAAAGAAGGAACCGCTGTATTTTTAGTATTAAGCTCCAAGAAGTTATTACCATTAAAATTTGCGGTAAGGACAAAATTACTTTTGTTAACACTTACAGCGGCTCTGTCAGAAAAATATTTATAATCTTTAAAACTAAAAGGATAACTACCAATTCCTGATTGCTTATCCCAGTTTAAATTATATAATTTCAGATTATGCCCGTTACCGGAGAAGTCAGTCAGCTCATCATTGAAAGAAGCGTGGTTCTCATTGGTGATACCCTGCCGGATAGTATCGTAGATGATATCCGGTTTAACATGCTTATCCAAATTGAAGTAGGATATTACCTGATTGATTTGGTCGGTGGTCAGCACCTTGTTGGCGATGATTGTCCAATACCAAGCAGTTTTAAAAGAGACTGTATTATAAGATGAAGGATGAAAAACATAATCAGAATTGAAATTTACCTTATCAACTAATTTAATAGAGTTCTTATCACCCATTATTAAATTAAGGTTGTTAGTCGTACCACTTTTACCGGTATAACCTAACATACTGATTACTCCATTAGGTTCAAGTGTATTTCTTACATTATATCCATTAGTATTACTAAAATTAGAATTACACATTATTTGCCTTGAATCCAAATTAGCCATCATACTCACCACCGTAATCTCATTGCTTCCTCCAAGCATTTCCTTAACCGTCTTGATGGAAGTGATTAAGTCGTCTACTCCGTCAGTGACTAAAGCACCTTCGTATTCAGGAACAAATTCTAAGGTTATATTACAAGAAACATTAGTTGCACTAGCGGTAAAAGAATGCCATGATAATTCATTAGGTACTACTACTGTATTAATACCATTATATAATCTTATACTCTTAGCTATAGTAGTATAACTAATATATACATCATCTGTACTTCCGCTAACTTTTATCTTAAAAGTGTTCCAATAAAGAGCTGACTCTTCTTCTGTTACAGGATGATAGATACCTGTACCGTTATTTGAAACAGCAGTAATTGTTATTTTAGTATTGCTAATTTCAGAATATTCAAAACGATTAGATAAAGTAAATAAACTGAAATCTTCAATATACTTCCCGTACCCACTATTCAACTTATACCCAAAGTTCAATAACTCAAAATCACCGCCTTTATCCTTAATTATATTCTTAATGATATTACGGGTAGGGCTTTCATTTGTATTTTGGTCGGACTTCCAAAGTCCTACTAATGATTCCTTTACGGCTGGGTCTATATAATTTCCTCCAGACTTATTCCTAAGTCCAAAGATAGCATTTCCAATTATATTGGCAGTACTCATAATTAATAACCATATTGAAGACCGTCTGGTGCATTACTTACCTCTACTACCAATTCTGGATTCCATCCTGGAAAAAATACAGTTTCTAAAGTATCACCTCCTAAAGTAGTAATTGTAGCTGTAATATTATCTTCAGTTATATTTTTCACTAAGAAAGGTCTTTTAACAGTTTCTCTCTGAATAATATTGAAAGTTCCAGTAATAGGTCCCATATTACTTACTTGAACACTAGTAAAGTGTCCTTCCATAGTTCTTAGTTTATTATCTTTATCCATGATTTTTTAAGTTTATCGTTTTACAACATATCCCGGATTCGGTCCCCCTAATATTCCAGGATCTCTCTTATTTACTACTTTTGGTACTACTGGCTGTTTTAAATTTCTACAAATAGGCAAGTATATACCTAATCTTTCTGCTAACATACATATATTGGCTTTAAGATTATCTATTACTCCTCCAGGTTGAAGAGCTGAAGTAACAGTCTTAGCTAAAGATGAAGTACTATCACCACTTAGTGTACCTTCAAAAAACTCTACCTCAGTAGGTCCAGTAGTAATCTTTTTAATATTACCATTAGCAGTAGGTTCAGTAGAACCTCCTTCTGATCCTTGAGAAGAATTCTCGATAGCATTGGCAGTTGATCTCATTAAGTTTATTATACCCGTGATAAGCCAATCATAAGCAGCCATTTCCATTATTAGTTGGTTTACTAGAGCTGGGTATTTAAACTCATTATTATAATCTTCTATTTTAACTTCGGGCTCTACTAGAGGCTGCATATATAATTGCCATTTCTCTATATAAGTTCTCTTATCTTTATAAGAGATAGAACCAATTAATTCATCTGGAATGTATGAATCTATCAATTCATAAATTGAACTAGATAGTGTTGGGAATACTCCCTCTGATACAGCAATGTTGTCTGTAGCAGTTCCCCGTTCTACATCCACTCCTGTCGGTGGTGTAATGGTTAAAGTAACATTATAGAAACCTTCCTTATTATAGGTGTATTCTGGGTTTCTTTCAGAACTGGAACCCCCTTCAACACCGAAGTCCCAGAGATATGAACTATCAGCTGGGACTTCCTTACTGGCATCAGTAAAAGTTACTTTAAAACCTTCTCGGGTAAATCTGAAATCTACCTTCATAAGATTAAAGTATTATGTTATATTACTCTTCTTCTGATTCTTCTATATCTTCATAAAGAGCCTGAGCAATAGTTGCTTTTGTATCATTGTCATCTATTTCTATTTCAGATGCTTCTGCTAATTGTTTCAGTTCAGCCAAAGTAAAAGCTTCTGAAGCTTTCTTTGAATCCTTACCTGATTTATACATATCATGAAATCTCTTTGACAATTCTGGGAGTTTTTCAGCTTTTTCCTCTTTGAGCAAAGCTTTCTCTAATTCAGGATTAGCATATTCTAGATGACCAGCTGCCAAAGCTGCTCTAACTCTTTTTGATACCAATTGAGCTTGATTTAATTCTATTATCTCTCCCTTACAAACTGTAATACCAGTGGATTGGTCGTGGAAGATGTTTGCTTTAGCTCCCACCTTTACATACTTATTTGCCATAATTTATTATTTTTTAGGTTGGTGTATAAGGTAGGGAGTATAATTCCCTACCATTTTATTTAATCAAGGTTTACCAAGCTATATGGATCAATATTCATATAGCTTGGGAATCCCTTGTCCGTAAATGCTTTATTAGAAGCCAACATAACAACAGCATCCTGATACATTTTAGCAAATCCAGTAGTAAGAGATGCGTAAATTGCTTGAGTTTGGTTAGATACAATTCTTTCAGATTCTAGCATCAATTGCTGAGCAGTAAGTTTAATCATTGCTGCAGCTTTATCCAACATCAAGATCTGATTATCAGGGATTCCCGGATGAATAAAGAAGTTAGCAGAAGTCGGAACCGGAGTTTTAATATTCAGTGTAGCCTGAGTAGTTCCAGATTGACGATTCTTAAATTCAGGCAAATCCAAGATATCCAAAGCCTGATCTTCATCCCCAATAAGGTTATTGAAATTACGTCCCATACGAGCAGCACGAATCCAAATCTTCAACAAATCACGATATTGAATACCAGCAGAGGTATCTTTTACACCGATAACTGGAGCAGATTCTGATCCATCAAGTTTGTTACCATTGATAGCACAATCTATTGCCAAAGTATCCATTGAATAACCCAATTGAATACCAAAATCACGAAGGAAAATAGCCATAACATCCAAAGATACATAGTTCTTAACCTCATCGGTGATTTTAATACCCTTACCAATCTTAAACAGATTAACTGTTTTCTGACCATAAGAGATAGTTCCCAATGGAATAGTTTCTGCCTCATTTACTTTTGCCGGAGTAGCATCAGACATATTGATGTACGGCATGATTGCTGATAAACCAGATATAGACTGATCTGAAGCAATCAGATTAGGGTAGAAAGGAGCTTCTCTAACACCCAAAGTTACAGCAGCACGAATAATTTCTGGAACTACCCAACGTACTGACTGATCCGGCATTGTGAAGATATTTTGCATAGTATCAACTTTAGGATTGATACCAATTCTGTCAAACAATTCGTTTTCAGTAATACCCCACTTTTCTGTTACCAATTCACCGAATGAAATATCTACTGATCTTTCTTTTTCCCCTCCAGCACGAGCTTGGTCTAGGAATTGAACCATGCTAGGAAATTCTTTTGTAAAATCCTGAGCCTTAAAATTTTTAATATCTACCATTGTATTGATTGTTTTATTAGATAACTAGGATTTGTACCAAATCACCAGCTTCTGCAGCAGGTGTAAGGTTATAAGCAATAGGAGCTGCAGTTGCTGAATCTGCCTCGTATTCTGCATAAATATTCTCAGCATCTTTTGATCCCGTTGGTTTTACTGGACCTGTAGTAAGAGCAGCTTTAGATACACCCCAAATAATAGCATAACCTCTTACCATTACAGTAACTTCAATAGGACCATGCTGTTTACTTTCTTTATATGCAGGATTAATAGAATCAGTTGCTGCCCAACCAATAATATTTTTAACTGCATCAGTAGATTTAAATCCCTGAATAGTTCCATCAGTATTCAATACTACGGGTTGTCCTTGAATAACTGATTCACCTTCTTTTACTGGGAAAGCTTGATGTAGCTTGTGAGATTCACTTTTGAAAATCGCAGCTCTTGGAGTATTATACCCCACTTTACGAAAATCTGCCATAATAATTATTGTTAATGTTATTGATTTTGTTCATTTCTCTTTTTTAAACGTAAAGATCTTAAAGCTTCAGAAGTGTCTTTTGGACTTTGATTCTTATCTTTATCTTTGTTTTCAGTAGTATCTTCAGTTACTGAAGAAGCTCTTGATACATTATGAGAACCACAATCAGAACATTTCATAGGGAATTTATCTTCTAATTGAGAAGTATAAGTTTTACCCAATGAAGTAAGGGTTGTAAGGTCAGCATTTGATAAAAGAGTGATCATAGATTCATCTATTTTATCTTCTCCCATAAGCTTCTTATAATCAGAAGTTACTTTTTCACGAACATCAGAAAGATGTTGAGTTCCGATGGTAACCATTGGTTTATCTTTTTCAATCTGATCTTTCAAACCTTGAAGTTCTGTTTTAAGATTATCTCTCTCAGTAGTAATTGCAGAAAGACTTTCTTTAGTAGTTTTCTCTGATGCAATAAGTTCTTTAATTGCTGATAAAGCCAATTCTTTTGTTGCCTCTTTATTTTCTCCCAGAGACAATAGGTTTTCTCCAAAAAGGCTTTGTAGAAATTCTTTTAATTCATCCATATTTTCTTGAGTTTTATTATTTTGGTCCCTGGGACCATTATTAATTGCATTATTAAACACCATGGTATTGTGTAATACCTCAGCTTTAGTAATATCTTTAAAATCAGTAAAGAAATACCAATTGCGTCCTACTTTATCAGAATAAGAATTAGCTTGATTAGCTGCATGAACAGGATTAACTATTTTACCATTCTCATCAACCTTTTGAGCAAAAGGATCAGCTCCATGTGATACTAAAGAAGTTTCATAATAACCAATAATATTACTAGCAACTTTACATACTAATCTACCATCTGACCCAATTCTACCAAATTGATCCCAAAAATCAGCATCTGATAATTTAGGATGGGATTTTTCCCACATGAATCTAATAGTTACTGAATTGCTATGGATAGATGGAGGGTCCATTAGAATACCTCTAGCAATTCTAGGATTAGCTTTAGCATCTATCTTTAATTTAGCATTTATACCAGCAGGAACTGTAATACTTCTACCATCTTTATTAGTAGAATAAGCTTCTTGCCAATATACTTCTTTTACTGAACCAATAGCATTACCTATATTTGTCTCGTGATCACAGTTTACAGTTTGACCAATTAAAAGATTCATAGAAGATTTTAATACTCCATTCTTACTAAAATCTACTGGAGACCAATTTCTTGCAACTATACCTGCAGATAACATTCGATAAATTGGTTCTATAAATTCTTCATCAGTTGGTACTAAATCCTCGGGTTTCACATCTGGATAGTAAGTATTGTAATTAAGATCACTACCAAATAATCCAAATGATTCCAAAGTTTCTATTGCCTTACTAGATTCGAAGAATTTTTCAGAAAATCCCTTTCCAGAAATCTTGTTAGGGATATGACCTGCCATAATACTATGACCTTGTCCTAGTGTAATTACATCTTCAAACATATTTTATCTTTCTTTAGTGTCTCCATCTTTTCTCCTAGGATTAGGATTATTCTTATCCCTAGTCTTCCTATCAGATTTATCTTTATCATCCTCTCTAGATTTTTTCTTAGCAGAATCATTTACATCACCAGAAGAATCTAAAGGTACTCTAGGTTCTTTTTGATCAGGTTTAATATATCCCATAACAAAAGCAAAATCTTCTTGACTAATGATTCCCTGATTGTATAGAGAAACGTAATTTCGTATTTTATATTCTTGAGATTGTTGATATTTTAATTCATCGGTAACTGTAGAAGAATTAAATTCTACTTTACAACCCTTATTATTAAATCCAGCCATTAGCAACTCTAGAGAATATATAAATTGCATTACATTTGATAATAACATTTGTATATTCTTCAATTGAGATATCATTTTTGATAATACCATATTAGCTCCACCTTCTGTAGTTGAAGCTTGTACACCTATGATATTACCATTTACTGATAAACCATTAGCTACTGATTGTTGGTTTAGATTCCATACCTTATCTATATTGGATAAGTTTTGAGTAGTAGATATCATATTAAATTCATGATCATCTATATAACCAGTTACTAAACCATCTTTCATACCTTCTCTCAGGTTCTGCTTTAAATCTCTGAGAGTTTTTATCAACCTCTTTTCATAAGCAGCTTCGGATTCATCAGCCCTACGTGAAGGTTTTTCCATTTTTGCTTGTAAGAATCCGAAGAACCCCATCAATTCCATGATATGTTTCATATTAATCTTCATATCTGATTGCTCTTTGAGAGAATCTAAAGCAGTCAAGAAGGGTGGAACTCCATACGGTTCATCGGTATCATTAAACATACCACAGTATTTATAAGTGGCAAGATTTAATTTAATATAAGGTTCTGTTGTTCTAGTTAAAAATGAACGATTTCTTTGATAAGGGTGATACCTACCATCATTTAATCTCCTAAATACTACATCTTCTGGGTTAATGAAAACTATAGTAGATAATCCGGATAAATCATTTTTAGGTACAGCTTCTACTGATATAGCTCCACCAACTAATAATTGAACTATCATTTTATTTATTAACCCATCAGTACCTGCAGTATAAGTTGTCCAATTCTTACTTACTTTGGTTAGGTGTTGTCTCATTTTAGTAGCTTCTTCAGTAGTATTATTAGGGAATAAGATACGATGACCAGTATTTCCTAATTTAAACATATCCTGTAAAGCTATGCCCATATCGGGATTCACCTTATATAAATCCCGGATTAACTGAATTAATTCTACTCTAAAACTAGGGTCTACCATTTCTGTAAGACCCTTTAGTATATTCAAAGTAGAAGAATCATTTGGTACTGATACTCTCCCTGGAGGTATTACACCATTTACTTCCTTTTCTTCTGGAGGTTTTTTAAAAGGATGTTTGGATATAGGTTTATTTCCTATTCCAAAAGCTTGCCAGAATGATCTAAAAGAAAATTTATTCATATATAATAAGATTTTATTGTGGTAAAATTATAGTATCTCTAGTAATGCCCTTACGAATATGATTAGCAATGGCTTTACCAAAAATATCATCATCAGAATAAGTCTCACCCTCCAAATCTATATCAACTGAAGATTTATTATTATGTTTACCCATAGCTACAGGACGACCTACACCATCATAAATGAAAGTATAGGCCTCTTGTACAAAGAATGGGTCTTTTATTGTAACCTCATCTTCTCGTATATCTTTTTCTAGATTTTCTATGATTAAAGATCTATTCTTAGTTGTAGTTAACCATCCAGGTACTTCTTCAACTTCAGGTTTTCTTTTACCTTTTTTCCTCAAAAGTTTTTGAGAGTAATATAGGTTAGGATATCCTTCATCTTGTAGATACATAGTAACTGCCAAACCAACATCATTAGTTTCTGGAGCTACTTTAGCAAAATTATATTTCTTACCAACATCACCAATTAACTTAGAATATTGATTTATAGGTATTCTTCCCTTGAATATAGCAGCATCTTCACCTCTCTTAGTTAAACAAGAAAAAGAAGAGTAGTCAGTAGCTCTACCAGTAGCAACATCTGCACCCAAGAAATATTCTTCATTGGGATCAACTTCATTAAATTCTCTATATTGACCATTGAATCTAGTTTTTATCGGTGGATATTCTGAAAGCATATCTTCTATAGCTTTTATATCAGTAAGATCAAATACTGAATTACCAGAAGATAAGAAGTCACCATCAATTTCTTGAGCAGTTCTTTTTGGTCCAAGTACTGAAGACATTTCATCATACCATTTTTGATCTCTTTCTGGGTGCATTTGCCAAAATAGCCGGATAGGATTAATATAACTCCCTCCGGCTACTGCATCTACCCAAGTAGAATGATAGAAATTACCAATTCCGTAAGGGGTAGAATTTATTATAGCTGAACCACCAGTTGATAGTGTAGGGAATGCTGCTGCCCAGATAGTAGATGCCCATCTAACAATGGCAGCTTCATCTATTACTAACAATGAAAGTGATTCCGATCGTCCAGCTTCTTCTGATGTTGGAATAGATTCTATAAAAGAACCATTTGAAAATTCTATCATTGAAGCTGAACCGTATTCACCACTTCTACCGTTAACTATTGGGGTTTGGAGATGATAAGGAAGATTCTTGTACATATACTTAATCTTCTTTAAAACCTTCTTAGCTGTAGTATCCTTGATTGAGATGATATTAATCTTCTTATTTGGGTGATACATAGCTAACCATAAACAGTACATAGAAATTAACTCTGTAATACCTGCTTGCCTGAATTTAAGGATTATATTGAATCGATTCTTAAGGAAATTGTATAATACAGATTTCTGATAAGGATATAATTCAAATCTAACCTTTCCTCTAACTGGATGAATAACAAATATGAAAAGTGAAAAGAAAAAGATATCTCGAATACACATATTCAATTCTCTTAATTCCTTTTCGTTTAAATAGCGATTTGTTGTATCTATTTTTCCCATATTGTTTTCAAAAATTGTAGGATATTCCCAGTAATAAATCCTTATGAATCTTTTTTGAGATTGAAGGATAATAACTAGAATTTAATCCTATTTCGTAATTAAAGGTTTTAGTCTTGAATTTCAATGAAAGGGTTAAATCATGGAAATTATTGAAAGGTCTAAATTGATATGAAAGTATTGGTTCGATATGTAATCTTCTACTCATTACTTTGTTAATCCTCTCCACTGAGAAAATATTATTTGTATACCGATACTTATACGAATCTAGATCTATCTGATAGTTTTTCTGAAATACTTTTCCATTGATATCAAGTAAGTTTAATTCAAGTTCAGAATTACAAAGATCGAATGAAATCAATTTATCAGCTTCTGGAAATAGAAGTAGATAGTTCTTATTGATTCCAAGTTTGGTGAATTCATCAGTATATAGTATCACAGAATCTTTTTCTAGTTTTACTTCTTTGTAGGGTTTAAGGTTTGAGGTATCTTTGATTCCATAAAACCAAATCAGGGTTTTGGGATTCTGGATTATTTCAAAAGGTTTTGATGGTATCCAGGGTTTCTGAGAATAAATGGTTTCTGTTTTTTGGGATTTGGGATCATAGGAAGATTTTTCTTTCCTACAATCTCTCATCAATAAGATCACTAAAATTAGGATCAAGGAGTAAGGAAATATTTGTTTTATTTTCATAACTTATTCATTTACAGTGAGCTGGCAGATCTAGGATGTTAAAATTTTTTTCATATAGCTTTAGCTATATTTTTATCTTTCCGTAGGAAAGTACTTAATCAATAACTAATTGAAGTATAGATTAAGTATCAATTAGCCATTA
>OGQC01000941.1_pt1 | contig 13702 bp, 10 predicted proteins | sample 1553081 | NCBI WGS metagenome assembly OGQC01 (sample SAMEA2580267, study PRJEB22360) | human gut metagenome | biome: human gut; feature: human-associated habitat; material: faeces | place: Denmark | collected 2008/2010
AAAGGGGGCTTTGTGAAAAGACCCCTTTTTTATTGTCTTTTGCTCAAGTGAATAATCTGTTATATTTCACTTAAATATTGGTCAAAACGTAAGATTTCTTTTTTTATTAGATTATATTAGCAACTTCTTTTTAAGTTAATGATTAAATTTGCATTCTCGTATATATATAAGATACCGGTAGAAAGATATGGAGAATAAATATATAAAGTCGTTTTTATTGTTTTGGGTATTGATGATTAGTACAATTGCTGCGTCTGCCCAAAAAATACAAGGCGTTGTAACTGACTCGTTAACGAATGAACCAATCCCCTATGCTTCTGTGTATTATGAGGGAAAAGGAGTAGGCGGAATAACGGATGCTGACGGACATTATAGTGTGGAAACGCGTCAGGGATGGAATAAACTGACATTTTCATCGGTGGGTTATGTCAACAAGGTGGTGAATATTATTCCCGGAGTAACCAAAACGATGAATGTAAAATTGCGTTCGGATGATATCGAGTTGCAGGAAGTAATCGTGAAGCCTAAACGGGAAAAATATTCCCGTAAGAATAATCCGGCGGTGGAGATGATGAAGAAAGTCATTGCCCATAAGCGAAATAACAAGCTGGATGAAAATGATTACTATCAATACAATAAGTATCAGAAGATTACGATGGCTTTAAATGATGTTACTCCCGAAATGCTGGACAAAGGGATGTACAAAAAGATGCCTTTCCTGAAAGATCAGATTGAGCTTTGCGAGGAAACGGGTAAGTTTATTCTTCCTGTTTCTGTGGACGAAACGGCCTCACAGAAAATTTATCGTAAGCATCCGAAGAGTGAGAAGAATATCATTAAAGGTATGAATTCATCGGGGGTGAACGAATTGTTTGCTACAGGGGATATGCTGAGTACGGTATTGAAAGACGTATTCACGGATGTGAATATATATGATGATGATATCCGCTTGCTGCAATATCCGTTTATCAGTCCTATATCTTCCAGCGATGCCATTTCTTTCTACAAATATTATATTATGGATACGACGTATGTGGATAAGGATCGTTGCTTCCACTTGACGTTTGTTCCCAATAATTCACAGGATTTCGGTTTTACAGGACACTTGTATGTATTGGCCGACTCCAGTTACACTGTAAAGAAGTGTACCATGAATCTGCCTAAAAAATCGGGTGTGAACTTTGTCGATAACATGGATATCATTCAGGAGTTTGAGCAACTGCCGAACGGTGAATGGGTGCTGAAAACAGACGACATGATTGTGGAGCTGACCCTGATGAAAATTATGCAGGGGTTTCAAATCCGGAGAATGACACGTTATTCGGATTATGCATTTGATGAATTGCCGCAACAGTTGTTTAAGAGAAAGGGAGCGGAAATAAAAGAGGCGGATGCCATGATGAGGGGAGAGGATTTCTGGAATCAGTATCGGCAGGTGCCGCTGACAGAGACGGAAAGCTCGATGGATGTACTGGTCAAGAGGTTGGAGCAGATGCCCGGCTTTAAATATGTGATATTTGTGCTGAAAGCATTTGTTGAGAATTTTGTGGAAACCGGAACGAAAGATCATCCGAGCAAGGTGGATATAGGTCCGGTGAATACCATGATTTCAAATAACTATATAGACGGGCTTCGCCTGCGTATGAGTGCGCAGACTACGGCAAACCTGAATCCGCATTTATTCTTTAAGGGGTATTATGCTTACGGTTTCAAAGATCATCGTTCCAAGTATATGGCGGAAATGGAATATTCTTTCAATAAAAAGGAATACCTGCCGCGCGAGTTCCCGAAAAATTCCATCACTCTGACTTACCGATATGATGTGATGTCGCCGACGGATAAGTTTCTGAAGACAGATAAGGATAATGTGTTTGTGTCATTCAAGACTACTACAGTAGACCAAATGTCATACGTGCGCAATGTTGCATTGAAGTATGAGAATGAAACTCAATACGGACTGAAAACCACTGTTGAGGTGAAGCATAGTAAAGATGAACCTACCGGTGGCTTGGCATACATTACCAATGATGACAAGAAAACATTGATACCGGACATTCAAACGATGGAGGCTTCGCTGGCTTTCAGATATGCACCGGGAGAAACTTATATTAATACCAAGCAGCGCCGCTTGCCGGTGTCTTTTGATGCCCCGGTGTTCACGCTGTCGCATACGACCGGTTTTAAAGGTGTGTTTGGAGGTGAATATAATTACAACCTGACTGAAGTAGGTATATATAAGCGTTTTTGGTTTTCTTCATGGGGCAAGATTGATATGTTCCTGAAGGGAGGGGCGCAGTGGAATAAAGTGCCGTTCCCATTGCTGATTATGCCGGCAGCCAACTTGTCATATATTCTCCAGCGTGAGACTTTCAATTTGGTCAATAACATGGAATTTTTGAACGACCGTTATGCTTCGTTTGATATTTCCTGGGATTTGAATGGAAAGATATTCAATCGAATTCCATTGCTGAAGAAGTTAAAATGGCGTGAGGCTATCGGTTTCAAAATGCTGTACGGTCATTTGACGGACAAGAATAATCCGTTGAAGAATCCGGGTGACAGTGAACTGTTCCTGTTTCCCACGCGCGACGGGCATCCTACCAGTTTTGTGATGGATTCTAAAACGCCTTATATGGAATGTTCGGTAGGTATTCATAATATCTTCAAGATACTACATATCGACTACGTACGCCGTCTTAATTATTTGGATAATCCGGGTGCTAATAAATGGGGTATCCGATTGATGGTGATGATGACTTTCTAATCAAACTGTTGTTTCGGCTATTTGGAAAAACCATTTCTGTTATATTCTTGAGGTGCTCCTGTTATTTGAACAAAATGCGGGGGCACTTTTTTATGTCAGTGAGCCGATTAAAGGTATTATTTTATTAACTTTGCAACATCAGTATAACTAGATACAACTATGGCACAACCGTTAGCAGAACGTCTGCGTCCGAAGACGCTGGATGATTATATAGGACAGAAGCACCTGGTAGGACAGGGGGCAATTCTGAGGAAGATGATTGATGCAGGACGCATTTCCTCTTTCATACTTTGGGGGCCTCCGGGGGTAGGAAAGACCACATTGGCACAAATTATCGCCAATAAGCTGGAAACTCCTTTCTATACGCTGAGTGCCGTCACTTCGGGGGTGAAGGATGTGCGTGATGTGATAGAGAAAGCAAAAAGCAACCGTTTCTTTTCGCAGGCCGGTCCCATTTTATTTATAGATGAAATTCACCGTTTCAGCAAATCACAGCAGGATTCGTTGCTGGGGGCTGTAGAGACCGGAGTGGTGACTTTGATTGGAGCTACTACAGAGAATCCTTCTTTCGAAGTGATTCGCCCGTTACTGTCCCGTTGTCAATTATATGTATTAAAGTCATTGGAAAAAGATGATTTGCTGGAACTCTTGCATATCGCCATCACCAAGGATGTTATTTTGAAGGAGAAGCATATCGAGTTGCAGGAAACGGACGCGATGCTTCGCTTTTCGGGTGGAGATGCCCGTAAACTCCTGAATATATTGGAACTGGTGGTTGAGGCCGATACCGATGATGGAGCGATAGTGATAACTGATGAAAAAGTGACGGAACGCTTGCAGCAGAATCCGCTGGCATACGATAAGGATGGTGAAATGCATTATGATATTATATCCGCTTTCATTAAGTCTATCCGGGGCAGTGACCCCGACGGTGCGCTTTATTGGTTGGCGAGGATGGTGGAAGGCGGGGAAGATCCGGCTTTCATAGCCCGGAGGTTGGTGATATCGGCGGCAGAAGATATCGGACTCGCCAATCCGAATGCATTGTTGTTGGCAAATACGGCTTTTGATGCGGTGATGAAGATAGGTTGGCCCGAAGGACGTATTCCCTTGGCAGAGGCAACTGTGTATCTGGCTACCAGTCCGAAGAGTAATTCTGCATACGAAGGAATCAACAGTGCATTGGAGTTGGTACGCTCTACGGGAAACCTGCCTGTGCCATTGCATCTGCGCAATGCTCCTACCAAGCTGATGAAGCAGTTGGGATATGGTAAGGATTATAAATATGCACACGCTTATCAGGGAAACTTTGTGAACCAGCAGTTTTTGCCTGATGAGATAAAAAACAGCCGGATCTGGCATCCGCAGAATAATGCTCAGGAAGTAAAACTGAAAGAACGGATGCAAGGGCTTTGGGGAGATAAGTTTAAAGAATAATCATAATAAAAGGGTATGAAAATAGTTGTTTTGGATGGTTACGGGTTAAATCCCGGTGATTTGTCATGGAATGGGCTGGAAGCATTGGGTGAGCTGACGGTTTATGACCGTACAGCTCCTGATGAGTTGATGGAACGCTCTTCCGGAGCGGAAGTACTTATAACCAATAAGACGGTGATTACTGCGGAGAATATGGCGGCATTGCCTGCATTGAAATATATCGGTGTCTTGGCTACCGGATATAATATAGTGGATGTAGCGGCTGCCAAGGAACGCGGTATTATTGTGACGAATATCCCTGCCTACAGTACCGCTTCTGTGGCACAGATGGTGTTTGCACATCTTCTTAACATTACTCAGCGTGTGGGACATTATGCCCATGCCAATCGGCAGGGACGTTGGGCGGACAATTCCGATTTCTGCTATTGGGATACCGAATTGACGGAATTGGATGGAAAGAAAATCGGCATTGTAGGGTTGGGAAATACAGGAAAAGCAACTGCACGCATTGCTTCTGCTTTCGGGATGAAGGTGTGTGCGTATACTTCGAAAGTACAGTCTCAATTGCCTGAAGGAATACAAAAAATGGAATTGGATGAGTTGTTCCGTGAATGTGATGTGGTGAGTCTGCATTGCCCGTTGACTGTAGAAACAAAAGAATTGGTCAATGCGGCTCGTCTTGCCATGATGAAACCTACAGCTATATTGATAAACACCGGGCGCGGTCCGTTGGTGAATGAAAGAGACTTGGCTGATGCACTGAATAAGGGGATGATTGCTGCCGCCGGTCTGGATGTTTTATGTTCCGAACCACCTGAGTACGACAACCCGCTGCTGACGGCCAAGAACTGCTTTGTCACTCCTCATATCGCCTGGGCAACCAAAGAAGCCCGTATACGTTTGATGGACATTGCGGTGGAGAATCTGAAAGGATATATGAACCATGAAATAGTAAATAATGTAGCGAAATGAAAGAAGATAGAGTAGCAAAAGCAATAGCTTTATTTAAAGAAGGATATAACTGTTCCCAATCTGTTGTTGCCGCCTTTGCCGATGAGTATGGCTTTACGCGTGAGCAGGCGTTGCGGATGGCTGCTTCATTCGGAGGCGGTATAGGACGTATGCGTGAAACGTGTGGGGCGGCTTGTGGCATGTTCCTGCTTGCCGGACTCGAAACCGGGGCTACGGAAGGCAGTGATCGTGAGGGAAAGGCTGCCAATTATGCGCTGGTGCAGGAATTGGCGGAAGAATTCAAGCGCAGAAACGGTGCATTGAGATGTGCTGACTTGTTGGGATTAAGCAAAAAAGAACCGGTTATTTCTACCCCGGAAGCCCGCACGGAACAGTATTATGCCAAGCGTCCGTGTGTAAAGATGGTGGAAGAAGCTGCTAAAATTTGGAGTGAATATCTCGAAATGCATAAAAAATAACTGAGAAAATCGCTTTTTCTTATAGAAAATAAAACTTTTCTGATTCAAACGTGTTGAATAACATAATTTTGTGTATCTTTGCAACCGATAAGAAACACAAACATTCGTCAATGCTGAAAGCGGATGCGGATTAACGTTTAACTAAAAGTAAATCGAAAATGTTGAAAGAAAAAGCTGGTGCTCTTGCCGGACAAATCTGGGAAGCACTGAACGGAACCGAAGGTTTGACACAAAAACAAATCAAAAAGGCTGCGAAATTGAAGGCTGATAAGGATTTTTATCTTGGTTTGGGTTGGTTGTTAAGAGAAGACAAAGTAGAAACTTCTGAAGTAGAAGGGGAAGTCTTTGTAAAATTGGTGTAAACAAGAAAAAGAAACTCATAAAAAAATGCGTTGGCACATCGTTTTTTGTATGTAGCCAACGCATTTTTTTGTATATTTGCGCGAAATTTAAACGACGAAGATGAAGAATATCCGTAACTTTTGTATTATTGCACATATCGACCATGGAAAATCAACCTTGGCCGATCGTCTGTTGGAGTTCACCAATACCATTCAGGTGACTGAAGGACAGATGTTGGACGATATGGATTTGGAGAAAGAACGAGGCATTACTATTAAGAGCCATGCCATTCAGATGGAATATACCTATAAGGGAGAAAAATATATCCTTAACCTGATTGATACTCCGGGACACGTAGACTTTTCATACGAAGTATCTCGTTCGATTGCTGCCTGTGAAGGTGCTTTGCTGGTAGTGGACGCTTCACAGGGAGTGCAGGCGCAGACTATTTCCAACCTTTATATGGCATTGGAGCACGACCTCGAAATTATTCCCGTGATGAACAAGTGTGATATGGCAAGTGCAATGCCCGAGGAGGTGGAAGATGAGATAATCGACCTGCTGGGTTGCAAACGTGAAGATATCATTCGTGCATCGGGCAAGACCGGCATGGGAGTGGAAGATATTCTGGCGGCTGTGATCGAACGTGTGCCGCATCCGGTGGGCGATGACCAGGCTCCGCTTCAAGCTTTGATTTTTGATTCTGTATTCAATTCGTTCCGTGGTATCATTGCTTATTTTAAGATAGAGAATGGAGTGATACGCAAGGGAGATAAAGTGAAGTTCTTCAATACGGGTAAGGAATATGATGCCGATGAAATCGGAGTCTTGAAAATGGATATGATGCCTCGTAATGAGTTGCGTACCGGTGATGTGGGATATATTATTTCAGGTATCAAGACATCACGGGAAGTGAAGGTGGGAGATACTATCACTCATATTGCCCGTCCTTGCGAGAAGGCAATTGCCGGATTTGAAGAGGTGAAGCCGATGGTGTTTGCGGGAGTTTATCCCATTGAAGCGGAAGATTATGAAAATCTTCGTGCTTCGCTTGAGAAGCTCCAGTTGAATGATGCTTCATTGACGTTCCAGCCCGAGTCTTCATTGGCTTTGGGCTTTGGGTTCCGTTGCGGTTTCTTGGGACTGCTGCACATGGAAATTGTACAGGAGCGTTTGGATCGTGAGTTCGATATGAATGTGATTACTACTGTTCCGAATGTATCGTATATGGTATATGACAAGCAGGGTCATGCCAATGAGGTGCATAACCCCGGAGGTATGCCGGACCCGACTCTGATTGACCATATCGAGGAACCTTATATTGATGCTACCGTGATTACTGCAACCGATTATATCGGTCCTATTATGACTTTGTGTCTGGGCAAGCGCGGAGAATTGGTGCGTCAGAATTATGTATCGGGAAACCGTGTGGAAATACATTACAGAATGCCGTTGGGAGAGATTGTGATTGACTTTTATGATAAGTTGAAGAGTATTTCCAAGGGGTATGCTTCATTTGATTATCATCAGTCAGGTTTCCGTCCTTCCAAACTGGTAAAACTGGATATTCTGTTGAATGGTGAGTCGGTGGATGCTCTTTCTACATTGACACATGTCGACAATGCATACGATTTGGGCAAGCGGATGTGTGAGAAGCTGAAGGAGTTGATTCCACGTCAACAGTTTGATATTGCTATTCAGGCGGCTATCGGCGCAAAAATTATCTCACGTGAAACGATAAAGGCTGTCCGTAAAGATGTAACGGCAAAATGTTACGGTGGTGACGTGAGTCGTAAACGTAAATTGCTTGAAAAGCAAAAGAGGGGTAAAAAGCGTATGAAGCAGATTGGTAATGTGGAAGTACCGCAGAAAGCGTTCCTTGCAGTATTGAAGTTGGATTAAAAATCTAAAATACCCGGAATGATTGTCGCTGTCAGCAGAACTTTCAAGGCAATCATTCCATTATTATATAATCTTTAAATAAATATAAATGAGAAAAGTTCTGTCTTTTTCGGCCTTTCTGATGATGGGTCTTTTGGTGTCCCAAATTTTACCGGGGGCGGTAGGTGAAGGGTATACTACCATAAAGAGTGTGTCTGATGTATTGCTTTACATCTGCCTGAGTTTTATTATGATTAATGTCGGACGTGAGTTTGTCATGGATAAAACAAGGTGGAAGAGTTATGCTGAGGATTATTTTATTGCAATGGCTACGGCAGCGATGCCATGGATTTTGATAGCCGTTTATTATGTATTTGTCTTGCTACCGCCCGAATATTGGCATAGCTGGGAAGCATGGAAAGAAAATCTTCTGTTAAGCCGTTTTGCGGCGCCCACCTCTGCAGGTATCTTGTTTACCATGTTGGCGGCTCTCGGATTAAAATCAAGTTGGATTTATAAAAAGATTCAGGTGTTGGCTATCTTTGACGACCTGGATACCATCTTGCTGATGATTCCGTTGCAAATAATGATGGTGGGGCTGCGCTGGCAATTGATTATCATTGTTTTAGTAGTGTTTGTTCTGCTCTCTATCGGCTGGAAACAGTTAGGGAAATACAATTGGCGGCAAGACTGGAAAGCGATTTTCTTTTACTCGGTGGCAGTTTTTGCAGTTACACAGTTGGTGTATATGGTGAGCAAATATTTTTATGGAGACGAAGGAAGTATCCATATTGAAGTGTTATTGCCGGCTTTCGTTCTGGGTATGGTTATGAAACATAAGGAGATAGATACTCCTTTGGAGCATAAGGTATCTACCGGTGTTTCTTTCTTGTTTATGTTCCTGGTGGGTATGAGTATGCCTCTCTTTGTCGGAGTGGATTTTTCGGAGACGCATAGCGGTACTCATTCCATTACCGGATCGCAAGAAATGATGTCTTGGGGAATGATTATTTATCATGTGGTAATCGTGTCTTTGTTATCGAATGTCGGGAAGCTGTTTCCTGTGTTATTCTATAGAGACCGTAAGTTGAGCGAGCGTCTTGCTTTATCTATCGGTATGTTTACTCGTGGAGAAGTAGGAGCGGGAATCATCTTTATTGCATTGGGATATAATTTAGGAGGCCCTGCACTGGTAATTTCTGTGTTAACTCTTGTGCTAAATTTAATTTTAACCAGTATATTTGTACTGTGGGTGAAAAACTTGGCGTTACGAAGCTATAACGGCTGACATATACTTCGTAAGAAGAGTATTTTATACAAACAATAAAGCGTTCCTTTCTGTTATTGACTTCAAAGATAACAGGAAGGTTCGTGTTTTATAAGAATTTATCACGAATCTAATATTATAACAGGAAAGACATGGAAAAACTCAAAATCGGAAACATGAATGTTTCGTTTCTAAGTGCTACGCGGTATCACATTAATGGGGGAATTCTATTGATGGTTATCGTTCTTCTGGCGATGATTATAGCTAATTCTCCCTGGGGAGACGCTTATGCAGCTTTTTGGAATAAAGAAGTACATCTTCAGATAGGGGAATTTAATTTGTTCAGTCATAATGGGAATCACATGACCTTGATGAATTTTATCAATGATGCTTTGATGACTATTTTCTTCTTTAGTGTGGGACTGGAAATTAAGCGTGAAACATTGGTGGGTGAGTTGTCCAGTTTTCGACAGGCTTTGTTGCCGATAGTGGCGGCTTGCGGGGGGATGATTGTTCCGGTTATTATCTATTATTGTATGACGTCGGGTACGGATGCCGAGAGTGGTCTGGCTATTCCGATGGCAACGGATATTGCTTTCTCCCTGGGGGTACTAAGCTTATTCGGCAACCGTGTACCTATCAGTCTGAAAATATTTCTGACGGCTTTTGCTGTGGTGGATGATATTGGTGGTATTCTGGTAATCGCTTTATTTTATTCCTCCCATCTGGATGTGAATTTCTTGTTGTATTCTTTTGGAGTGCTTTTTTTGCTTTGTGCCGGTAATCATTTGCATATACACTCGTTGGTTTTATCTTTTACTGGGACTGGTGATGTGGTATCTGTTTTTACAAAGTGGTATTCATGCCACTATTGCAGGGGTGATAGTAGCGTTTACGATTCCGGCTACACCACATTATAAGATAGGTAAGTATATTAACCGTATTAAGGAGAACATAGAAATATTTCCGAGTACAGACAAAGAAGGTATAATTTTGAGCAAATTGCAGATTAATGTGTTGAAAAGTATCGAATCGGCTTCCGATAGAGTGATTTCTCCTTTACAGTCATTGGAAGATAGTCTGCATGGATTAGTGAATTATGTGATTATTCCTTTGTTTGCTTTTGCTAATGCTGGTGTGGTGCTGACAGCCGGTCACGGAGGCATTGAAGTGGGAACACCTACATGGGCGGTCATGGTGGGATTGGTAGTCGGAAAATTTGTAGGTATTTACTTTTTTACATGGCTTATTGTCAAAAGTGGGTTGGCTGGCATGGCCGGGGGTATGAACTGGGTGAACCTGACAGGTATCTGCTTGTTGGGAGGTATCGGTTTTACCGTTTCCCTGTTTATAGCTAATTTATCATTCGAAGCTTCTCCGGTTCTTTTAAGTCAGGCAAAATTGGGTGTTTTGAGCGGTACGGTGATAGCCGGGATGTTGGGCTATATTGTTTTACATTTTACACTACCGAAAAGAATATTGTCTTAAAATGGAAGAATACTAAAACAACTCAATTACAGGCAGGGCAGTACGACAGTAAAACGGCTGCCCTTGTTTATTTCGGAAGTAACCTCGATACGTCCCTGCATTTTTTCAACAATCACTTTACAGATAGACAGGCCAAGTCCTACTCCTTGTGCAAACTCATTATGTTTATAGAATCGGTCGAATATGATTTGCAGTTCTTCTTTTGGAATACCGGCTCCGGTATCTTCTACAAAAATATGCACTTCATGACTAGCAGGTTGATGATGGTATCCTAATTTGATATGTCCGCTCTTTGTAAACTTTTTGGCATTGTTCAGGAAATTAGTGATGACCTGTGTCATACGCATATTGTCTATGTGTACAAATACATCTCCTTCGGGAAACTCCTTGATAAATTTTAAGGGTGATGAAATAGTCAGTTGATGGGTGTTGTAAATACTGTTGAGCAAAGAACGGACGCTCTCTTCCCGGTAATTGAATGACATATTGCCGGATTCAATGCGTGATAGTTCCAGCACATCATTAACCAGTTTGAGCAATAAATCGGTATTATCATTGATGATGGAGATAAATTCCTGTTTCTCTTCTTCCGAAAGGTCTTTTTCCGTAGTCAGCAGGTTGGAAAACCCGGTGATGGCATTGAGAGGAGTGCGTATCTCATGACTCATATTATCCAGAAAAGATTGTTTTAATTCTGCCCGCTCTGCAACCTTGCGGGCTTGAATCAGCTCTTCTTCCTTGTCTTTTACCTCTTGGATATTTTGCAGCAGACCGGTGATGATATGAATATTGTCATTGTGACAAATCTGTTTGTAACGAAACTCCCACCATTGATATTCACCTGTAAACTTACAGCGGTATTGTGCTGTCCGTTTGGGATGGTCTGAAAGGTTGGCCACCTGATGCAGAAATCTCTCTCGTTCGTCTGGGTGAATGAATTTTACCATATCATCGATGTTCATTTGCGGAGAGTCATAATGAATCAGTTCGTAAAACTGTGGATCGAAAATGGCTTTTTCTCCATCAAACCGCCATGCATACGTATTTCCGCTTTCCATGGCAAGGATCAGTAGCTCATGCTCATATTTTAAGTTGCGCAAAGCATCCTGTTTCCGTTTTTTCTCCCGTCCATATATATAAATGAGGTAGCTTACAAATAACAATAGGAGGATACCGACAACGATTTTGATGGTCAGGATAAGAGTGGAATATTTTTTGCTGAAAGGTTTGTACATGATTATATACTCTTCGGGAATCCTTTCTTCGGGTATTTTATATTTCTCCAAAGTAACCCAATTGATGACATACTGTTTGGCGCATTGCTGTAATTGCTGACCGGGCATTTTCTTGTCCAGTCTTTCTTTTATTCCTGCCCCCGCCATATCTTTTATTTGAATTTCGATAGGTGTAAAATAGCCTCCGAGCATATAGTCATTTGTTCCGAATCCTTCATTTATGGTCTCAAACCCGGGATTGTCAAACAAACTGCCGATGCGTAAAGTGGTGAAATCACGTTTGGTATATAGAAACAAGGAATAATCGAAAACTCCGCTGGCCATCCACAATAACCGGCGTGCGGGAACAGAGTCGCTGACCAGTTTGGCAATCATGGTTGTATCGAGATAAGAGAGTTCGGTTGGTTTTTCCGAATCAAAAGGAGAGAACTTTTTATTCTCTAGTGAATCCGGGGATATATTTAATATCCGTTCATTCACCCTGTCGCGTATGTTGATATTGTGTCCTGTGCATTGTTTTTCCAGGTCTTTCCATATAATTTTATCCAGAAAAGTACCTCCTTTAATAACGTGGATACATACTTTTCCCATAATCCGTTCAATCATCTGGCAAGTCTTGAGGTAATCGGGTCTGTCGATGTATCCGGTTACATTGGGATATTGTTGCAGTAGTTCTGTATTGGGGTAGTTCACTCCGCTGAAAACGACAGGTATTTCTCTGACTTTCGGATGATTGCATGACATCAGGGAATAAGTGGCCTGGTCGTCAAGGACTGCTATTAAATCGGCTCCCCATATATTCGAATCGTCAATGAACCCGGAAATGCGACGTTCTTCATCTGTGCTGCCGTATTTTTCGCAGTTGAGATAATAACTTTTAATTTCACATTGTAGCCCGTTTTTCTTCAGTTCATCGGCAAAGAGTCTGTTAATTCGCTCGGCGTTGTTATAACCTCTCTGGTAAGAATGGATAAGTGCTATTTTATGTTGGGATGAACAAGGGGAATGAGTACACCCGGCAAGGCATACCAATAGTAGCATCACAATAAATCCATAACCCAACACTTTCATATCATTAAAGAGTAATTTTAAAGATAATTACTCTGCAAATATAGGAATGTTTTCTTGAATAGGAAGAATGAAAGGAAAGAAATATAGGCGGGAAAAGAAAAAGAGAGTGTTCAAAGTCAATTTTTATTTTGATGCACTCTCTTTTCCAAGATAAAAGTATGGGAGACAGCTTATTTTGTTTCTCCGGTTGTTGGGGCATCTGTCGGGGCAGCTTGTTCTTCCCAGTGGAAAGGTTCGAACTGTGTGTTCTTATCTACCCATGATGGCTTACGAGATGCATAGATAATGAACGGAGCAGAGACAACAACGATACATCCTATAACTAATACGGCAAACCATACGGTGTTACTGCCGATTGATATTTGACTGGGCGGGATGAAGCTGAGCACAAATGCCAGTAATGAACCGCAGAAACCGAGTCCGGCAATGAACCACATCAAACCGTTGCCTTTACTGCCGATACGGAAAGGACGTGGAGCCTTTTTCATGTTATAGCGCAAATAAATGGCACCGCTAAACATTAACAGGTACATGATGAGATACAATAACACGGTGAGCTGTGACAGGATTTGATAGAAGCTCTGTACGGATGGCATCACTACGAACAACAAGCTGAGCAATGTCACGGCCAAACCTTGGATTAACAAGATATTCTTCTGCACACCGTTGTTGTTGGTTTTCTGGAAGAACGGGGGCAGATAACCGGCTTTACCTACGGCAAAGATACCTTTGGACGGACCGGCAACCCATGTCAATACACCTGCCCACACACCGAATATGCCGGTAT
>OGQC01000951.1_pt1 | contig 13600 bp, 14 predicted proteins | sample 1553081 | NCBI WGS metagenome assembly OGQC01 (sample SAMEA2580267, study PRJEB22360) | human gut metagenome | biome: human gut; feature: human-associated habitat; material: faeces | place: Denmark | collected 2008/2010
CATTGATAAATACCAGTCTGTCCTCAAATTCCTCTACGTTGATTTTTCCACGCAAGCGATAGTCCTGATGAGCAATACAGTTATTAATAATCTCTTTGATCAGCTCTGGTTCATATTGATCTACTTCATCCGGAAACAAAGTCTGCTGTCCGGCAATATAACGATACTTTACATTTCTGATCCTGGAATATACCTTATCCACTGCCATTAACATCGGTATATCAAAATGTTCATAAGCTTTTACCGAATTATCTGCATTATAAAGTGTCCAGGTAATTCTAGGAATAAAGCCATCAAAGAAATATTTAGCCTCACTTTTTCCTAATAACAATAATGCCGTTCTGGTGATTTTTCCTTTTATTGTAATACCAGCTTTATTTAAAACCTCAATATCAGACAGTTTCTTTAAAACTTCCTGTGCTTTTTTTCGATCACTCTGACGTTTTGAGAAAAGTTCTCTTGCTCTTTTAATCGCTTCTTCATCCAAGTCTTCTATCGTTGCATCTTCTACAATTTCTTTTGACCAATCCATTCCTATTTGACTTCTAAGTAGATCTACTTTATTCATCGGAAGCGGTGATATAGATTCATGCTCTCTGGCATACGCTGCCCCTTGCCATGTTGTCGGAATCCCCCTAATAGCTGGAGGAATTTGAAATGCTATCACTCGACATTTTTCCATTGTCAGTTCGTATATCTCCAGAAATGTCAATCGTTCATTGGTTCCATTTACGATTTCCTTTTTCAAACTTTGCAGACTTTCCTGTTTCCGAAATTCCGTTCCTACATATCGTTTATCATCCGAAATTCCGAAAATCAGCCACGCCTCCTGTAATCCCCGAAGATTTGCTTCATTGCTAAGTGCAGAAAAATATTTACCAATGTCATTAAACGAATAATTTGTGCGTGCTTCTTTAAATTCTACAACTTCATTTTCAAAGGATTCTATCATGCGAACAATCTTTTCTTTTAATTGGCTATCCGTATATATCATATTCTTCCGCCTTTCAAAATTTTCTATGACTAAATTCTATGACTAATCTATGACTTTCTAGAACTAATTTTAACTGATTTTCAGACAGAACACAAGCAATAGCAAAAAAATAAAAGGCATCCCACGCGCTACGCAGGACACCCTCCATCATGTTTTGGTTCATTGGGAAGCTCATCCGCTGCTTCTTGTATTGCCTGTTCCACCTTACTTGCATTTGCTTCAATCAATATCTTTAACAGATAGTCGGCGGTTACTTCCGCAGTGTTTGGATTATGGAATCGATAATTAAGTTTTCTCTTTTTCATAGCGGAATTTCCACCTCCTCCCGTATATCCTTGTCCATAACTATGAAAATGTTTTTTGAAATAGTCCTGCCAAATGCCATTCCTGTTCAACTTAAATAGATGCCGGTCAAAGGGGCATCCCTGTTGTAAACCACCGCTGTAAACAAACTCCAAAAAATCTAATTCTTTTTGTTTTTCAGTTTTCTTTCCTCAATACCAAATTACTCTTATATATCTGTTTACTGTTTACAAATTCTACAAGTCAAAGCAATATCCATAGAAAAAAGTGTAAACAACACGCCAACTACCGTAAACCTGACTGGCATTTTACTGGAAGGATAACTCCATTTGCCGGGCTTCCTCCTCAGTAACCGGATGCCAGTCATTTTCATTTTTTAAGTCTTTTGCGTCTCGTTTACAGTTTTCGTTTACACATCCCCACGAACGCTGTGTACCGTAGTCCTTGAATCTTGTCATCGTCCCCTGTTTCCATCCCACAATACTTGTATTCATGATTTCACAGATGCGGTCTGTCTCCGCCTTCTTCGGCTTTATATAAGGATTATCCAGTGCTTCCTTAAAAAGCATCAACGAACAAACTTTCCTGTCTTCATGTTCATCCAGCCATGCCTGTATCATTCCGGCTTCCGTATCATCCGCCATGAACTCCTGCCGCAGTTTATCAAGCTGTGCTTCTGTTTCCTTTGAAAACGCCAGTTTAAAATTCCCATTGCGGTACAACATCATTGCTTCCGCCCACACCTGATCAATATACTGTCTGGATTCCTTCTCGTTTTCGAGGATATGAACCTCCATCTCTGCCCGGTTCGTCTGAACTGGAACGAATCTTCGATTTCCGGTACGGTCAAACGGCAGGAATCGCTTAATATTGGATGTTCCTCCAAATACACATTGTCTCGGACGATCAAGAGCATATACTGCATAAGAATCCCGATAAGTCTCTTTCTGCCTACTCAGAAAGCTCTTTGTTTCCTCAATACTCTTGGAACGTGCCGTTGCAACCATTTCAGACATTTCAATCATCCAGTGACCGCGAAGCTGACAATAAACTTTTTCTGAATCCAGCTTGCCAATGTCATCAGTGAACCAGTCATCCTTTACTGCCATGAAACGAAAAAATGTAGATTTTCCCACGCCCTGACCCCCGACCAGACAGAGCATATATTCAAACTTAATTCCGGGGCGGAACGCACGGGCAATAGCTCCCAGCAAAAACATTTTCATACTTTCATACGTCAACTCATCCACAGGTGCACCCAAGAAATGATGCAGCACATAACGGATACGTTCCTGCCCATCCCATTGCAAACTGTTTAGATAGTCACGGACAGGATGATATTTGTTCCGATCTGCCTGATGGACAATACTTTTCTGCACAATCTTATCCATCGTCAAACCATACGTTTCTTCCAGATAAAGCATAATATAGTTCAAATCCATATCTGTGAATGCCGGGCTTATCCGTTCCCACCACACGGGTTTTACAATGTCTGTCTGCTCAGTCAAAATATTGTGCCGGAATACATCTTTTAACAGAGGATCATGTTCTAAAATTAGCTTACAGTTATGCCGATTGTTTTTCACAGCACCCTTCTGTGTCATTTCCAGTTGTTCTCTGATTTCCTCTACTGTCAACTCCGTTTCCATTATATCCATTACTTCGCACAATTCCTGTCGTGTCTGTGGTGATAAAGTCTGAAATTCTCTGTTCAATCGCTGTCACCTCCTTCCCATGAGCTACCACTACGGCAACTCGTTCCTCTAATGCGCCTGATAATAATGTATCCAGCAGGTACTCTGTTTCTGATATTTTTTCCAATGCTTCCATAAACAGCGGATGCCAGACATCTTCCATCTGTTTCGGAGCATACTCTTCTTTCCACTGTTTCAACAAGTGTAGGTAATCTGCCAATACACGGAAATACCTATTTTCTGCCTGCAGATACCTCTGTTCCTGTGTTAGCTGTCGTTTGATTTGTTTTTTCTGTGGCGGGCTGTGTCCCATGTTCTCATAATGTATAGAAAAATCTCTTGCCAATTTCTCTGCCGCCTCTTTTGGTTTTAAATTGTACAAGTGTGCCGTAAAATCAATCACATCCCCATCTGCCTGACATCCGAAACAATGAAAACGCCTGTCCACTTTCATGCTTGGATTCTTGTCACAGTGAAACGGGCAGACCGCCATTCCATTCCTGTTTACCCGTACTCCATAGCTTTCTGCAGCCTGCCGGGTAGTCACAGACTGTTTAACTGCTTCAAATATATTCATCCTTTTCCTCTTTCTTTTACATCACAGCTCCATATCGTTCCTTCCCAATTTAGTTCTTCCTTCGTGTTCCCATCGCTCCCGGTTCTCCTGTTCCGCAGTAATTTTTGCTTTTGCCAGCTTATCCAGAATGGAACTTCTGGCTTTTTTCTTAATCTGCTCGGTATTCGCCTTTTTGACTTCCGGTTTTATCAGCGTGGTCTGGATTGTTTTAACTGCTGTTTGCATAGCTTTTGTAATTTTGGTAATTACTCCGTCCAATCGACTTGCAGCATAAGTTCTTTCTTTTTGGGAAGCCTTGCGCTCAGGGGAAAGCACCCACGCCTTTGACTGTTCTACCAGACGAATGTCTTCTTTATGGGTTTCCACTCTGACCTCATCCGTCACAACCTCCACAGCTTTGTCGTAAACAATATCTGAAACTTCATCGATCAAAGCTTCTACTTCTTCAATTTTCAGAGTAAGTGTATCCAGTATTTCTGTCTGGTTTTTCATCTGTTCCTTTTGCTTAAACAGGATATAATCCTGTTTTTCAAGATAGTCACGCCCTCCATAAGACGGTTCTTCTTCCAGATGCAACCCGTATTTTCGGGTTATATCAAAAAGCATTGTCCGGCAAATAGCATCAAAAGTCTGCTTTCGATTATTATTGCGGCCTTTAGGTTTATCCGGTTTTGGAAGTGCAATCCCTAATTCTTCCAGTGCTTTTTCCTGCTGGGGACAGATTTCCCCGTACTTATTCTCACAATCAAAAACATGACGTTCATGAATGTGCGGCGTTCCTTCGTCCAAATGCAGTGCCCAGTCCAGAATATGGACATGAGAACCGAACCGATTTGTGAACTGCTTTGTAAAATCCTGTACGACTGCAAGTAATATTTCATAGGAAACAGCTTCTTCTACTGTTCCTATTTGAAAAATAGTTTCCTCTGGACAGGTTTTATTGTTCTTTAGTAAATCTTCCACAGATCGGTTACGCTCTGTATGACGGGTTCTTGCATTTCTTTCATTCTGCGCTTCTATATACTTTCCATAATGTTCCTGATAAAAAGTACATTCAATTTCCTCAAAACTGATATCCTGAGAATCATCATCTTCTCTGCTCTGCATTGTGGTATAGCCACGGTAACAGTCCCAGTAAATATTTTCTCTGACTCTTCCAACATCAATATGTTCACTGTTTTCCAAGTCGAAACGGCGATCATTATGCCTGGGATTATAAGTGCCATTTTTCCCGGAGCGTCCATTGTGTCTTGTTGCTTTCAATAATTTTCTTGCCCTCCTTTTTCACGTTTTTCCAAATTAAATAAGGCAGCGAAGCTGCAAACCTGCGTGAATTTGCGTCAGGTAATACCCAGTACGAGTAGACGCACGCATCAACTCACTGGGCAATGGCTGCCGCCCTTAACCTGCACAAAAGACTTCGCTCTCCGCTCTGCTCCAGATTTAGTTACTATTATCCGGCACCCTTCCATTCCCCTTTGCCATCCATTCGAAAAAAGCAATTTTACTAACCTTAATTAATCTGCCGCTTCGAAATGCCGGAAAACCGGGTGTATGAACCAGTTCATAAGCCGTTACTCTGGAAATCCCCATAATCCGCTGAATATCAGCCACATCCAGTACAAGAGGCAGTTCATCATAATTGTTTAATCTCTTATTTTCACTCATGTTGTTCCTCCATTTTTGATTTCATTTTTTTAGCTTCTCATTGCCGTTTTATCTTTCCTGTTTCCTGAGTCATACTGCTGTCAAGGCATACAACACGTCATCCATTCGGATGCGCTCACTTCTTTTATCGAAGGTCATGGCGGTTTATCTCAGGTTAGACGGTCATAAAGTTGTCAAAGTACACTGCATAGTACGAAATTACCATGCAATCGCATCTTATCAATCTCATCTTGACTTTTCTATACTTTCGCGATACCATAAATGTAACTAATATTATATTTTTTAAAATTACCATAAAAACAGGAGCAAATAGAAATGGCTTATCAATTTATAAGGCAAGAACCTTGCTACGACCACATCCTCTTCGTTCTGGCATTGGATAGAGACAAAATGAAGGAGCGAATTTTAATCGGAACGGAACAGCAAATCCGTTTTCGACTGGACGGAAATAAAGATAACGATGTCATATATGATATAACACGCCCTCTAGGACGTTTTCTGATAGATTTTGAATATGATAAAGAAAAGAACTGGAATATATATGGACTTGCTCCCCTACGTGATGCATTGCACACTAACCGTTGGAAACAGCCTGCACTGGAACAGACTGCTGGTGATTTTCTGGCAAAAAAATATCTCACCGGTGATCCGGTGAGAATGTATGCTACATTCCGTATTTGGAATGAATATCTTGTTACAAGGGAATATCGTGACCGTAATACTGCCTGTGATCGTTTTATAGAAAAAATCCAAATTTTGACTCAGGCATTCCAAACAGAAAATGTCATGAGTTTTAATTCTGATACCGGAAAACCAGAACGTTTTCATACTGGCAGTCTTTATTTCCGCAACACTCCTGCTGAAATCACTCGACTTGAACTTTGGTTTCCGGATAATAGGCGCAGAACAGAATGCGTAGCTGCCTACAGCTCTTTTTATCCGCTTATCACTTATTACTTGAATCGGCTGAATGACTGGGGCCTTTGTTTCCGTCAGTGCAAAGTCTGTGGAAAATATTTTCTGGCAAAAAACCAGCGTTATGAACTATGCAGTGATAAGTGCCGTAAAGCACAGGCACTTCAAAATAAAAGGGAATTTGATGAACGAGCCAGAGAAAATAACTATGATTTGCTTTATAAAAATGAATGCCAGAATTGGCGTAATAAAATCAATAAATCCAAAAAAACTGCTGATTTTCCGATTGAACGTCTGGAAGAAATGAAAACTGCGTTTGACCTTTTTAAGAAAGAAGCTCTGCGGCGTAAGAAAGCTGTAAAGGCAGGAACAACCAAGCCAACGGAATTCACGGACTGGCTGTATCAGCAGAGCAATATTATCTTGAAACTCAGCGAAATCTGAATCCATCCCTGTAAAGGAAAGGCAGCGAATTTACTCGCTGCCTGCCCTCTCATTAAACTTGTATCCTACACCCCAGACGGTTTGAATATATACCGGGTTGCCCGGATCATCTTCTATCTTCTCACGAATATGGCTGATATGACTCATGACAATATTGTAATCGCCAGAATAGGCTTCTTTCCAGACTACATCATAAATCTGCTCCTTACTAAATACCCTTCCTGGATTTTGTGCTAATAACTGCAGGATTTCAAACTCGGTGTAAGTTAATTCTATTTTTCTATTATCACGAACAACTTCCCTCCGTTTCAAATCAATCGCTATACCCTTATGCCTTATTTTCGATTGAAGTTGTATTTCCTGAAAAAGGAATTTTTCTCTGCCGGAATCTAACACGGAAATAACAGAATTTACCAACTCTTCCTCATCTCCCTCGAATGATACCAGCAATATTTTTCCCACTTAATCATCCTCGTTTCATTTAGCACTAACTTAATGCTTCGCCTCTGAATTATATTCCGCAAATGTTTCCGTTTCCGGATTAAATTCAGTAAATAATTCCTGCATTCTATTTTTGCTTACTTTTTGAAAGCTGCTAATCTTTCCACTTTTGTCTCTCGTTACTTCAATGTACATAGTGCCGTTGCTGTTAGAAAAGATTCCCCTTCCCTCATCATATAAATCTGCTATAATCTTACCATTATAAACCCAGTTTCCTTGAGCATCACAGGATACTCCATAATCAGCATACTCCTGTGGAACAGCAATATTAAGACCTTTTCCCTCTTCACTGCTATATTCGCCCATGTCATCAGCCGCTATGTTCTCACTTCCTCCTTCTTCAAAAACAGATCCTTTCATTTCATCTGCAGTTACAGCTTCTCCGCCGGAACTTTCAACCAATACTGCCGGTTCTGACCAAAAATCATCTGATAACGGTTCTGCCTTTACGTCTGTGATGGTGCCATAGTTTTCCCTTTGCACTTCAACTCGAAGCGTACCTCCACGTTTGGAACTTATTGTATAAGTACCCGGCTTAAACTCATCCCGGAAATATCCAATGGTCTTTCCATCATACATCAGAAATCCTGTTTCTTTCTGGTAAGTTATTCCCGCTTTTGCATATTCAGAAAGCTGTTCTTCGCTGAATACATTTTCATTACTGTCTTTATTTTCGGTGACCGTTTCTGCTTCCTGCTTCGCATATTCTATATTTTCCGGAGAATATGCCATTGTAATTCCCACTGCATCGTCAGATGATTTCGACAACTTCATCCCATCTTTTATTTTTTGAAGATTATCCTCATAAAGTGCAATCGTCTCATCTACCTTTTCCTGTGTCCATACAAACCATCCGTCGCCGCCTGTATAAGCTTTTTCACCAATCATAGACTGCAGAACTTCTTTTTCCTCGTCCAGCCATTTCGCATACTCTTCTGCTGTCCACCATTCCACATCCGAACTTGAAAGTGATTCATCTTCCCGGATATTCACTTCGTTTAAAGCAACTGTTGTTTCACCGTTTTCTTGCGCTGTCTCTGTATTTTTCTCCAAGGATGATGCGGAAGTTGCAAATCCACCTGTCACGCAAATTACCAATACTACACTTATAATTACTGCAAACTTAGATGTCTTCTTTATCTTCATAATTGCCCTTATCCTTTCTTCAATCGCATTTTTACTGAAACTGTTACATAATGGTGTCAGTCCGCTCTTTTTTTCTTCCATAGATATTAAAGTAGTTGCATATACCGACTTTATATCCATCCCAAATCTGCAGACTACCGTTTCATCACAGGATAATTCCAAATCTCTGTTAAAAAGAATATACATTACCCACACAAGAGGATTAAACCAATGAATGCATACTGCAGCAATCATTATCAACTTTGTAAGCATATCAAGCCGTCTGATATGCACATATTCATGTTCCAACACATAACGAAGCTGATAAATATTTTTCCATTCTGTATTTTTCGGCATTAAAATAACCGGGCGAATCACACCATAAGAAAGTGGTGCCGCTATAGTTTCTATCTGCCGAATGGATAAACTCCTTTTTAGTGGATGTTTTTCCTTCCATGCTTCCAAAATATCATTTTCAACAGGCAGCGAAAATCGAAATTCCCGATAACATTTTATATAGGAAACCGCAAAAAATCCAAAACAAAGTAACAGACCTGCCAGCCATATTACGCTCAAAATCGAAATTGTTTCTGTTCTCTGTAGCATAACCTCTGATAATTCATTTGCTGTCTCAGGCATATTCCCATGAATGGGTAAAAATGTTGTCGTTTCCATCTGTCTTACCGGATTTATAGCAGAATAAATGCTCTGAAACAGAGAATAAATACTTGTGACTGATTTTATTGAAAATGGAACTAATAACCGTATCAACGCAATCCACCATAAAATCAAAAATGTTTTCTTCGGTAATCTGCTGATAAGCACAGCCCTTAACACCACAATAAGTAAAATAATAACCGTTCCCAGAAAACTCATTTGCAGCAGGCTCATATGCATCACCTCATTCCAATTCACTGACGATCTGCTTCAGGTTGTTAATCTGCTCCATGGAAAGTTTTTTTCTGCCAAGAAGCGCTGCAAACAACTTGTCAACAGATCCATCATATATCTTATCAATAAGTTCATCTGTTTCCAGATCCTGTACCTGTTCTTTTGCTATAAGCGCATGGCACATAAATCCCGGTTCCGTTCGTTCAATCGCCCCTTTATTGATACACCGCTTAATCAACGTATACGTTGTGTTTTTATTCCAGCCGACTTCTCTGTTTAAAGTATCTGCAACATATTTCGCTGGCACGTCACCATCCTTCCACAGAACATCCATTACCTTTAATTCCGAATCAAAAAGTTTGATATTTTCCTCTGTCACTTGTTTCGCCTCCTATAAGACTACAGTAGTCTGTTCTTGTTTTCAGACTACCACAGTCTTATAGCATTGTCAATCATTTTCTGTCGCTAGAAAAGAAAAACAGCCAGCCTTTCGGCTGACTGCTCCATATAAAAATTTTTTATTCTATTACCCAAACGAACCGTTCTATATTGTTACTTCCATATGTACAGTGCTCTTACTAATCCCGAATTTCTTCGCCGCCTGACGCACCGTTGCCTTTGTATCAATAATATAATTTGCAATTTCCACTGCCCGCTCCTCGATATAATCTTTCACGGATAAGCCTCCGAAGACGCTGTTTTTACAGTGTATGCACAGAAATTCCCGAATATGTAGCAATCATTTTTATAGTTGTGCCTTATATGAAAGAATCCTGCTTGCAGGATTCTCCGCCTGCGGCGGGTCGCTTCAGCGACATAATTCCTCTCCGTCGCAGTGCGATCCTGCCCGGAGGGCTTTTTTATGTTATAGGAACATTACGGAGTAATTTCCTATAACATAACATAAAAAACTGCACAGACTGTATAAATACAATCTGCACAGTTTATATCTGCAAAGAACTGTCCACGATAGTCCATAAAATGAACAATCATATTATTTCGCATAGTCAATCGCTCTGCTTTCACGTATCACGTTGACTTTAATCTGACCGGGATATTCAAGTTCTGCTTCAATCTGTTTCGCAATATCTCTGGCCAGTAATACCATATCTGCATCAGATACTTGTTCTGGAACTACCATAACACGAATCTCTCTACCTGCTTGAATTGCAAAAGATTTATCAACACCCTTGAACTGGTTGGTGATATCTTCTAATTGTTTTAACCTGTTTGTGTATGTCTCTAATGTTTCTCGTCTTGCGCCCGGCCTTGCTGCCGAAATCGTGTCTGCAGCCTGTACCACACACGCAATCAGAGTTTCCGGTTCTACATCTCCATGATGTGCCTCTACAGCATTGATAACTGTAGGAGATTCTTTGTATTTTCTACAAAGATCCACACCAATCTGAATATGTGATCCTTCTACATCATGATCGATCGATTTACCGATATCATGAAGAAGTCCTGCACGTTTTGCAAGTCTGACATCTAATCCAATCTCTCCCGCAAGAAGTCCGGATAACTGTGCCACTTCAATCGAATGCTTCAGTGCATTCTGTCCATAGCTTGTTCTGAACTTCATACGTCCGAGAAGTTTAATCAGTTCCGGATGAATTCCATGCACACCAACTTCCAGTGCCGCTGCTTCACCCTCTTCACGAATCATCGTGTCAACTTCTTTCTGCGCCTTTTCTACCATCTCCTCAATTCTTGCCGGATGGATACGTCCGTCAACAATCAGCTTCTCCAGCGCGATTCTTGCCACTTCTCGTCTTATCGGATCAAATCCGGAAAGGACAACTGCTTCCGGTGTATCATCAATAATGAGTTCCACACCCGTCAGTGTCTCTAAAGTACGGATATTACGTCCTTCACGTCCGATAATTCTTCCTTTCATTTCATCACTTGGAAGCTGTACAACCGAAATTGTAGTTTCCGCAACATGATCTGCCGCACATCTCTGGATTGCAGTTACGACGTACTCTTTCGCCTTCTTATCTGCCTCTTCCTTTGCCTGCGCTTCTAATTCCTTGATCATCTTTGCAGTGTCATGTTTTACATCTTCTTCAACAGTTTTTAACAAATATTCTTTTGCCTGTTCGGAGGTAAGTCCTGAGATTCTTTCTAGTTCCTGTACACGCTGCTGACTCAGCTCTTCTACTTTCACTTCACGCTGTCTCAGCTCTTCTTCCTTCGCTGTAAATCCTGCTTCTCGTCTTTCAATGGCCTCTGATTTTTTATCAAGAGCTTCCTCTTTGGAAAGTACACGCTTCTCGTAACGCTGCAATTCCGATCTGCGTTCCTTTGTCTCTTTTTCAAGTTCGTTCTTATTCTTGATAGACTCTTCCTTGATTTCTAAAAGAGACTCCTTCTTCTTGGCCTCCGCTGTCTTTACTGCATCATCAATGATTTCTCTTGCCCTTGCCTCTGCATTACCAATCTTGGATTCTGCATTGTTCTTCAGGTTTGAGACTGTCAAAAAATGACTGATCACAGCGGCCACAACGATAAGCGTGACAAGCACAGCAATGGTTATAACAATTGGCATTGGCATGGCACAGGAGCACCTCCTTATTTAATTTTCATTGTACGATTATTACAACAGTTCAATTTTATACTTTTTACACAAATATGTCAAGCTTTCACTCGCAAACTTGTAACACATTGCGGACATCCTGATAACTGAATCCTTTACGCATCAGATAGCCCATCATTTTCTGCTTTTCCTTCGCATCCGCTGTTTCCGGGTTATAATTTCGTTTCCGCATCAGCGCTTCGATCGCCTGTCTGGAATCTTCCTCCCCGTAGTCCGCTTCTTCAAATACCTGTTCTACAATTTCTGATGAAACGCCTTTTTGCACAAGTGCCGCATAGAGTTCTTTTTTGCTTTTCCGTTCCTTACTGCTGTCAATAAAACTTCTCGCATATTCCACATCATTAATATAACCAAATGACTTCACATACCGGATTGCCGCCTCAACTGCATCTTCCGCATAACCGCCCTGTTTCAATTTAGTCCGAAGCTGCGATTCCGTTCTTCCCATATCAGAAAGCAGATGCATTGCCCGGAGCTTCGCCCTTTTGGTAATAATCTGCTGAAGACTGTCATAGATATCGTCTTCGATCACAGATTCTTCCGCTATATGATAACGGGACAGTTCGCCCTTATACAATGTAAAAGCAAACTGTCCGTCTAAATATACTTTATATCTCGTCTTTGACAGCGGTTCGATCTTCGTAACCGTCATCATAGATTATTCTTCCTCTTTTGTAATTCCTTCTGCAGTTGCAGCTTCTTCGTTCTCTTCCACGTCACCTTCCGCTCCAATGTGATAGTGTGCACGGATCTTCTGCTCCAGTTCTTCCATGATCTCCGGATGTTCAGAAAGATATGTCTTCGCATTCTCTCTTCCCTGTCCAATCTTGTCTCCATTGTATGCGAACCAGGCACCACTCTTGCTGACCAGATCACACTTCACTGCAAGATCAAGGATATCTCCTTCTTTGGAAATTCCTTTACCGAACATAATATCGAATTCCGCCTCTTTAAACGGAGGTGCAATCTTATTCTTCACAATCTTTACACGTGTTCTGTTACCAACCATCTCACCGCTCTGTTTCAGAGTCTCAATTCTTCTGACATCCATACGTACAGATGAGTAGAACTTCAGCGCGCGTCCACCGGTTGTTGTCTCCGGATTACCGAACATCACACCTACTTTCTCACGCAGCTGGTTGATAAAGATGACCACACAGTTGGACTTGCTGATTACCGGTGTCAGCTTACGGAGTGCCTGGGACATCAGTCTTGCCTGAAGTCCGACATGGCTGTCTCCCATATCTCCTTCAATCTCCTGCTTTGGTACCAGCGCAGCAACCGAATCCACTACGATGATATCCATCGCTCCGGATCTTACCATTGTCTCTGTAATCTCCAGAGCCTGCTCTCCGTTATCCGGCTGTGAAATGTAAAGATTATCAATATCCACACCGATATTCTTGGCGTAAACTGGATCAAGGGCATGCTCCGCATCGATGAATCCTGCGATTCCGCCTCTCTTCTGAACCTCGGCAACCATATGTAAGGCTACGGTTGTCTTACCACTGGACTCCGGTCCGTAGATCTCCACGATACGTCCCTTCGGAATACCACCAACTCCCAGTGCTAAATCTAAACTCAAAGAACCGGTCGGTACTGACTCTACCTGCATGTGTCTGGTATCTCCCAGTTTCATAATCGAACCCTGTCCATAATTTTTCTCAATCTGTGCAATCGCTGCCTCCAGCGCTTTTACCTTATTTGGATCTTTCTGCATGTTCATACCCTCCTGATTATCCGAACGGATGTTCTGTATGTATCTATACTATCCTATCCGCTCTTTGTTGTCAACTATTTTCTTCATTATAAAGTACAATCTTCCCCATTTCCAGTGTCGTCTGTCCGTTTCAGCCCCTCTGAAACGACTGAATCAACTTTTTACACCAAGG
>OGQC01000957.1_pt1 | contig 13522 bp, 9 predicted proteins | sample 1553081 | NCBI WGS metagenome assembly OGQC01 (sample SAMEA2580267, study PRJEB22360) | human gut metagenome | biome: human gut; feature: human-associated habitat; material: faeces | place: Denmark | collected 2008/2010
GAGCTGACTGTTACTAATCGGGTGAGGGCTTGACCAAGAATCGCAGGAAGAATGATTTTCAGGGAATGTCAGCATGTATGTAGTTTTGAAGATACAGTGAAAACCAGCTAGGTGATAGCTGGTTTTTTTGTGTATAAAACAGATATCGACCGTACAGATGAGGGGATTGAGGCTGTAAAGAATGAGGAAATGCTTGGAACGGTTTATAATGATAAAGAGGGGCAGGCGCGTGAAATGCTGAATCTTGCATTTGTAATCGCAACGGATGGAGATAAGAGTGATATTCCGTTGAGCGACGGAAAATATGTGCGCACGCCATATCATAAGCTTACGTTGGAAAATATAGAAGAGTCTGAGTAATTTCTCTGATCCGGTATTTATAGTAATTCTGTAAATAAAAAAGGCTGTTGTTAATGACAGCCTTTTTATTGAGCATTTCTGATTAAAGTGTCTGGATATAAGATAATAATTCAGCTTTCTCAGCTGCGCTTAATTTATTTCCTGCTGTAAATGCAGCGATGAAATCTTTAATGGCTCCGTTGTAAGAATCCTTTACAATCTCCTGGGCATAATTTTCATAGAATTTCTTTGAGGTGACAGATGGAATATAGATAGCTCTTTTTCCGCTCTTGTCAATATTCAAAAAGCCCTTCTGTGCCAGACGGGAAAGAAATGTGTTTACTGTCTGTTTCTTCCATGCTTTCTTTTCTTCCTCATTAAAGTGAACCATAATCTCAGAAAAAGTTGCAGGTGTTTCTCTGGTCCATAAATATTGTAAAATATAAAATTCTGTTGCGCTCATTGCATTTCGTACCATTATTATAAGTCCTCCTTATCAGTGTAGTGATGTGTACTCTGGGGGTTATTAAAATTTTTATTGCCAGGTAAATACTTTTGTTTCTGGTAATCGTGGATGTTCAGCAGTCCGTTGAATGGAAAGTCTCCGAACAGTTAACAGTAATTAAGAATAGTAGCGGAAAAGTACACATGGTACTATAAACAAACAGATGTGGAAAAGTTTTATCCGACATCTGTATGCTATTTTAATATAAAAGTATAAATATTACTAGACGTAGAAATAGACAAAAATGTAAGTGAAAAATAGGTTAATTTATCAATTACGGAGTCTTTATGTTAATAATTGCGAGAGCAGTGCAGGGACAGATTATACAGTAGCCTCTCGGATCATGCAATATTGTTTCAGACCAAAGTGAGGTTTTTCCACTATCCCGTATGTTTTAAATCCGAAGTGTTCATAAATAGGAACGTTATTGGGATTATGGGTTTCCAGAGAAATCAGCATCTTGTGTTTCTGGGCATAATTTATCACCTCATCCATCAGAAGTTCTGCCAGTCCATGATGCTGGTGTCCGGGGTCTACTGCGAGGTAGATCACATGGAGACGCTCTGTCTGGTGAAGCTGATCAGTCCAGCTTGAGTTCAGGTAGTCTTTGCCCTGAATGAAATTCCAGAAGGTTTTCAGGCTTGGATCTTCTTTGATCAGCCATCCGTCAGTGGTAAGTGCAGCTCTGGCCTCTGTGAGACAGTAGTGCAGAAAATTGTAAGGTTCGCTTTCGTCAGAAACAACCAGGATACTGTTCAGTTCGCTGCTGTCAGAATAAATTTCGCATGTCTGAAAGAACTCCGTCAGATCGCAGGAAAAGAGCTCCGGCAGAAGTCTTTCTCTGGTGTCATCATCAGGAATCAGGGTATGATACAGCGGATCCTGTGCGAAACAGACCGTTAACAGTTTCTGTAATCGTGGTAAATCTTCTTCCTGTACTCTGTACAAATTATCACTTTCCATGGTATGTAGTAATCTCCTTATTTATTGCCGGGAACATTGCTGTTCCCGGGAGTGGTAATGTTTTTTAAAAAGACAGTAGATTATTATAGATGTTATCCAACATCGCAGACAGCTTATTAACGGAGGTGTTTAAGTAGCGGATATCGTCCTTATAATAAGCCTTCTGTCTGCGCAGGGCAGCTTCCAGACGACGGATCTCACTGTCGAGTTCCGGTGTTTCTTCTTCCATGCGCTGCTTCAGTTTCTGCACGATCCCGTAGAGATTTTCGTGATGCATGATACGTCCGGCACCCCACATCAGGCGGTCTTTTGGCTGGTGAAGAATGTATTCGGTGAAGTGATAGTAAACTTCTTCATCGAAGAGAAATGCGTACATATTATTGTCTACTCGATAGAGAGCCTTCAATGCATCTGTAATATTTCCCTCGGATAAAGCCCGGCTGGCTTTTTCCAGCTGTCGGATATTTTTGGAGGCAGCTTCCTGTGGGAAAATTACTTCATCTTGCCAGTTGAGACGTACCAGATAGTCTTGTGCTTTGCGGAAAGTTTTCAGCAGTTCCAGTCCGGCATATTCCCATTTGTGGCGGAAAGCAATGCGGGCGTCGGAGTCTGAAAGTGTGGCATATTCCGCATTAATCTGGCAGATTTTGTCATAAATATTTTCGGCAGAAGCGATAATTGTCTGCAGGTTTCTGAGCAGAACATTCTGTTCAGGATCAGCAAATGAGAGTGCATTTTCGTGGATACTTTCTGCGACCGCGTTCATGGTATTGCTGAAATTCATCGGTGGCAGGACAAGTCTGTCAATGGCCATGATCAGTTTCAGATAGCATTCATGATGAAACTGATAGACAGCTTCCTGGTAAACATCCTGATTATCATATTGGGAATGATAATAATTCTGCATGAAGGGCCCGGCGCTGAAATCATTGACTGTGGATGGGATACCTGCGATTGCCATGGAGAAATCATCAGACCATGTCTCGATGGGAGAGAGAACCGTGATCCCGTCAGGATATGCTTCCTTCGGGACAGTCAGGCTGTCTGTAAACTGTCTGATGAAATCTGCATATTCATAGGTACAGCGGATGGCATCCTGTCTATTGTGTGCGTGTGCAGGAAGTTCAAAGTTCAGGTCTGCGATCACTTTACCCTGCCAGTCAGGATGTACGCGGAATACCTGATTGTAGGCTCCTGTAGACCAGTCGTATTTGGAATCAATGATTCCCCATTCCTCGGCAGCCATTGCACAGAAGACAATAGTGTGGGCAGGTTTATAGCCGCCCTTTATCAGTGCACGGGCAATGCCGAGCATCATGGCGACTGCCGCATTATCGTCCTGGAATCCATCGAAATAGGAATCATAGTGTGCAGACAGCAGGATCATAGAGTCTGTCTCAGTACCCTGTATTTTACCTGTGATATTGCCTGCTGTTGTGTCCGGAATGACTCTGGAACGGGCATCCAGTGATACTTTTAATGAGGATCTGCGTAATAAAGCAGCATCCTGTTCCAGAGTGTTATGGGTATCTTCTGAATCAGTGGTGTTGTCTTCGCAGGCAGAAATTTTATTTCGGAGAGAACGCTTCAGGATACGTGCATCTGCCTGAGACAGAGAGAATGCAGGTGCGAAATCAGGACCTGCGATATCCTGTGCATTCAGCGCAGACTCTGCGATTTCTCCGTAGCCGTTTGCCTGAACTGCGATCAGGGCAGCAGCGCCGCGCAGATAAGCCTGATAAACAGGGAAGCTGATCCACCATTCGTCTCGCTGGTTGATCTCAACCATAACCAGCTTTCCTTTTACGTTTATGCCTTCATAATCTGCAGCAGTTCCTTTTCCCAGATAAACGAGTTCGTAATCTTCAAATCCGTCTGTCTCGAAATTGGTCTGATATCCGCCCATCTGAAAGGTGTGTTCCTGCCCGTCATCATCTGTAAATTTCAGGACTGCTTTCTCGAATTCCCATCCGTCCAGTGAGAATGTATCTCTGGTTACATCGGTAAGTCCGATAGCTTTCATTTCCCTGTATAACATATCTCCTGTAGCTGTTTCTGCAGCGGAACCTGCAGTACGATAGCCCAGAACAGGGTTTGTTTTCTCTTTTTCCATGCGTCTGGCAAGCTGGTAGGACCAGTCTGTGTCAATGCAGGAAATACAGGAATCTTCAATGTTCAATGTAATCGCCTCTTTCCTGACAGTTTGTATAATATGATCAGATATGATCAGTACCGGAAATGTCAGGGTACTGATCTGTCTGTGGTTTATGATTTTATACTGGAAATATTTTAGCATAGAACAGCAGCAGGAACAAGACAACAGTTGTTGAGAAAAAAGCTATTTTCTGTAAAGATACTGATATTGAAAAGAAAAAATAATTTTGTTATACTTCACTTTATTGAGGTGAATAAATATGGAAGTATTGTTGGCAGGAAATACAGGATATGTAACAGAAACTTTTATAGAAGAATCATTTCCTGAATGTGATGTAGTTGTACTGGGAAATGAGATGCTGAAATCAAATCGAAAAAAGAATATATTATCTCGTCCGTTCATAAAAGATGAGAAAGAACTGAAAGAGATTTTCGAAACATATGAGTTTGAAAGAATTGTTTATTTTTCCAATTATCTGACCATGCATGGAAGGATGACCGGAGAACTGGAACAACTGAGACAGATACTTCAGTTATGCAAAAAGAATAAGGAAATAAGAATGTTGTATCTGACCGGGCAGGAGAGCATTTATAATATTACAAGTGGAAAAACACTTCTGGTATCCGCAGCAGAAAATGTAGTTATGGAATATGGAAATATGTATCAGATAAACACCAAGATTCTGAGAATTCCTCATTTATATTCAGCGGTATACACACAGGACTTTTTTTATAAGCTGTTTACAGAGGCAGAAGAAAGCGGAAAAATTGTTTTTGAGGAATCACCGGAACAAAATATTTATTTTGTATGTATGGATGATCTGGCAGAACTGCTTTATAAAGTATATGACAATTGGGGAAAAGAACGCTGTCTGAATGTTCCGGATTGTTTCAGGCAGAGTTTCAGTGATCTGGAAAAAGAAATCAGAAAGACAATTCCCGGTAAACTGGATATAAGATATCAGAACAGCGGTCAGATTTATAAGGTACAGCCGGATGATCAGATTATAAGACATGAATATGGGTGGTTTCCAAAGATATCTGTTTTTGAAGATATTCTCGGGATGTATCAGGAGTATAAAAAATTATCAGATTCAGATTCCGGACATTTTGCAAATATCAGGAATTGGATATCAAAAAATACTTTGCTGATCCACATTCTGGAATTAATCTCAGGATTTATTTTATTTGAATTTCTAAACAAATATACAGGAACTTATGCTCAGTTTAAAATGATTGACCTGAGACTTGTATTTATTGTATTTATGGGAAGTCTTTATGGAATTAATTATGGAATATCAGCAGCTGCGTTGGAAACTTGTTCTTTGATTGCAGCGTACAGGCAGGAGAATGTAAACATATATACTTTGTTTTATGAGGCTTCTAACTGGATTCCATTTATTTTTTATTTTGCCGCAGGTGCTGTCTGTGGTTATATAAGGCTGAAGAATAAAGAGGATATAGAATTTGTAACAAAAGAAAACAGACTGATTAAGGAAAAATTTTTCTTTATGCAGGAAATGTATCAGGAGACCCTTCAGGATAAAAGACAATATAAGAAGCAGATTCTCGGAAGCAGGGACAGCTTTGGAAAAATTTTTGATATAACAAGAAAGCTGGATGTGATACAGCCTCAGAAACTGTTTATGGAAACCATAAGGGTAATGGAAGATGTTCTGGAAAATCATACAATTGTACTTTATTCACTGGATTCATGGAAACGTTTTGGAAGGATGGAAGTGTCATCACCTGAAATTCGCAGAAAAATGCCGAATTCTATAAGGATTGAAGAGTATCAGAATGCGGTAGAAACGCTGGAAAAGGGTGAGGTCTGGAGAAACAGGGAACTGCTTGCCGGATATCCGGCATATATCGCAGGGATAAAGAGAAATGGAGAACTTGTAATGCTGGTATTTATTCAGGATGCAGCCAGTAGTCAGATGACATTGTATTATCTGAATCTTATCAAAATTTTATGCGGTCTGGTAGAAGTTTCTCTGCTGCGTGCACTGGAATATCAGGAAGCAGTCAGAGACAGGGAATATCTGGAAGGAACTCATATATTAAAAACAGAGTATTTTATGGAAAGGCTGAAGTTATTTCATTCCATAAAAGAACAGAAAATAGGATCATATGCTCTGCTGCAGATTGAAAATCCGGAAATGACACTGGAGGAAACAGAAAGGATATTAAAAAATAAAATCAGAGAGAATGACATACTGGGAATATCGGAGGATGGACAACTTTATCTGATACTGTCACAGGTGGATGATGCCATGTTACCGATAGTAATTGAAAGGCTCGAAAAGAACGGACTTCATTGCAGAGTGATTGACACCCGTAACGAAAGCAGGGTAGCTGAAGAATGATACAGAATATAACAGGGGTTGTTTTTATTATATTCCATATTATCTGTTGTTTTAGTATGGACAGGAATAAACTCCCATTTACTGAAGGTGAAGAGGTATCTCATATTACCTGTGATCTTTGTACCGGTATGGGGTATGATCTGTGTATTGCTTCTGCATTTCCAGATATTTTTTCACCAGGATAAAAAGCGTGAAATCGGAATAGAAAAAATGAAGATCAATGAAGAAATTTACAGGAGCATTATAGCACCGAAAGAAGAAAGTGACAGAAATATTGTGCCACTGGAGGAAGTGCTTCTTATTGATGAGGCCGCTATGAGGCGTGATCTGATTATGAATGTATTGAATGATGATCCGGAGAATTACATCGATATGCTTAAACAGGCAAGGATGAATGACGATGTAGAGGTTGTGCATTATGCGATCACAGGAATGGTAGAGCTGTCTAAGGAATATGAAAGCAGACTGCAGAAGATAGAATACAGATATGCAAAAGAACCGGAAAATCAACAGCTTATTTCAGAGTACTGTGATTTTCTTCAGGAGTATTTATCTCAGGGACTTCTAGAAGGACAGATGGAACTGGTGCAAAGAAATCAATATATAAAACTTCTGAAGAAAAAACTGAAATTTAAAGAGGATCTTCATACATATGTATGTCTGGCTGAGAATCAAATGCAGACGAAGGAGTATGAACAGGTGCTTAAAAGTCTGGAAAGAATGGATAAGAAGTGGCACAGAAATGAAGAATACTGGATACTCAGGATCAGATATTACGTAGAACTGAAACAGGGAAAAGAATTAAAGGAAACATTAGAGCAGATTCAGCAGGAACATATTTACCTGTCGGCGAAAGGAAAGGAGGCATTGGCTTTTTGGCAGGAATGATAAAATATTTACAGTCTTTTCGATTTAAGGGTCTGACTGTTATTCTGGGAGTTTTTCTGGCAATCAGTGTGGTGCTTTGGACAGAGCGTTCAGGAATTCAGTATCAGGCAGAGATCAAGAAGAAGGCATATCTGGACAGGGATACGGTTGTAACTGAAACACAGGCAGTCAAAAATATTGAGAGCAGTTGTCTGGTGCTGATGGACAGCAGTCAGGCAGACAGTGTGGTGGCATGGGAACAGTTTGAAAGAATTTTCATGGATATGAAAACAGGAGTAGATCTGGCAGATATCAGACAGAGTGAGATTCCTGATTTCTCAGGCTATGAAACAATAGTGGTGCTGATGTCGGATCTGAACCCATTGAAGGATGTAGTTATAAAGATTGGAAACTGGGTAGAAAAAGGAGGACGTGTTCTTTTTGCGTTAACACTTCAGAAGGATACATATGTTTCGCTCATTGAGCAGAAATTGGGAATTACAGACTCTGATTATGGAAATGTTCTGGTAGATAAAATCTATATTGATGATGATTTCATGATTGGAGGGGGAAGATCTTTCCAGATTCCGGATGCATATGATTCAGCATGGGAAGTAAGTGTTGGAGAAACGGCGAAGGTTTATGCATGGACAGATGATGAAAAGAAGGTTCCGCTTATCTGGGAAAACAGTTATGGAAAAGGTAAATTTGTAGTTGATAATTTTGGATTATGTGAAAAAGCCACAAGAGGATTTTTTGCGGCATCCTATAGCCTGCTGACAGATGTGATGGTCTACCCGGTGCTTAATGGATCTGTATTTTATCTGGATGATTTTCCATCTCCTGTGCCGAGTGGAGACGGAACATATATCAAACGTGATTATGGTCTCAGCATCAAAGAGTTTTATACAAATATCTGGTGGCCGGATATGCTGGATATGGCAGAGGAACACGGCGTGAAATATACAGGTGTTATTATTGATAATTATGAGGATGATGTGTCCGGAGATGTTGTGGAACAGGAAGATGTGCAGAGATTTCAGTATTTTGGGAATATGCTGCTTCATCAGGGAGGAGAACTAGGATATCATGGATATAATCATCAGCCATTGAGCCTGTCAAATGTGGATTATGCAAATATCCTTCCATATAAAACATGGGAAAGCTATGGTGCAATGAAAAAAGCCATGACAGAGCTGATACGGTTTGGAAAAGAGATGTTTCCGGGGACAGAATTGTCTGTTTATGTACCGCCGTCTAATGTGCTGTCAGATGAAGGGCGGGAAATGATCGTAAAAGAATTTCCGGAGATACGTACAATTGCAAGTAATTATTTTGTCGGAGATATGGCATATACACAGGAGTTTGAGGCTGCAGAAGATGGAATTGTGGAACAGCCCCGTATTATTTCAGGTGCTGTGATTGATGATTATATGGAACTTGCGGCTGTATCTGAACTGAATATGCATTTTGTCAATACACATTTTATGCATCCGGATGATCTGCTGGACGAAGACAGAGGTGCCAGACTGGGATGGAAGAAACTGAAAAAACGGCTGGATGAATATATGGACTGGCTGTATACTTCAGCTCCATGTCTGAGAAATCTTACTGCTTCCGAACTATCAGGCGCAATACAGCGGTATGGGGCACTGGTGATCGATAAGGATGTATCAGATCAGGAACTTAATCTTAAATTAGATAATTTTTATGATGAAGCTTATATTATGATAAGAATGAATGAAGGGACTCCGGGTAATATAGAAGGTGGAGAACTGACGCATATTACCGGAAATCTCTATCTGCTTCGGGCAAAAGAGAAATCAGTGAAAATAGAAATAAGGTGAGAGAATTGAGAATCTGTCTGGTTTTAGAAGGCTGTTATCCGTATGTACATGGTGGAGTTTCTACATGGATGCATCAGTATATCACTGTTATGAAAGAGCATGAGTTTGTGCTGTGGGTAATAGGAGCACATGCATGTGACCGTGGAAAATTTGTCTATGAACTGCCGGATAATGTGGTGGAAGTCCATGAAGTATTTCTGGATGATGCATTAAAACTGAAGGAACATGGAAATCAAAATGGACAGCTGCACAGAATCAATCATTTTTCGGAAGAAGAAACAAGGAGTTTAAGAGAATTGATGGAATGCAGTCATCCTGACTGGGAAGTATTGTTTCATTTATATCACGACCGGAAAATGAATCCGATGTCATTTCTGAAAAGTGAGCAGTTTTTAAATATATTAACAGAGAGCTGTCTGGAAAAATATCCGTATATTGCATTTGCGGACGCGTTTCATACAATGCGTTCCATGCTGCTTCCGGTTTTATATCTTTTGGGTTCTGAGGTTCCTCAGGCAGACACCTATCATGCGATTTCAACAGGATACGGGGGACTTCTTGCCTGCCTTGGAGGATATGTTTACAGAAGACCGGTATTACTTACAGAGCATGGGATATACACAAGAGAAAGGGAGGAAGAGATCATCAGGGCAAAATGGGTAATCCCATCATTTAAAAAACAGTGGATTTCTTTCTTTTATATGTTATCAGAAGCAATTTATAAAAGGGCTTTTCGGGTAACCAGTTTATTTACGAATGCGATGCTTACGCAAATACAGATTGGCTGTGATGCAGAGAAATGCAGAGTAATTGAAAATGGTATTGATTATGACAGGTTGTCACAGATCCCTCTGAAAGAGGAAGATGGATGGATAGACATAGGTGCGGTAGTCCGTCTCGCACCCATTAAAGATATAAAGACTATGATATATGCATTTTATGAACTTTCATCCAGAATGGAGAATGTGAGACTTCATATTCTGGGAGGGGTAGATGACGAGGAATATGCAGATGAGTGTTATGCACTGGTGAAACAGCTGGATATCAAAAATCTTGTTTTTACAGGAAGGGTAGATATTGTACAGTATATGAGAAAACTGGATTTTACGATCCTTACCAGTATATCAGAAGGCCAGCCATTATCCGTGCTGGAGTCATTTGCGGCCAGACGCCCATGTGTAACGACTGATGTAGGATGTTGCCGGGAACTTCTGAATGGAAAAGAAGGAGATGATTTTGGATGTGCCGGTTATTGCGTTCCGCCTATGTACAGGGATGGACTTGCTTTCGCTATGGAAAAAATGTGTGAATCCAGGAGAAGACGGATCAGAATGGGAAAAAGCGGACAGGCAAGAACTAAGGCATATTACAGGCATGAGCGCATGATCAGTGAATACAGAAAACTTTACAGGGAGGTGGAGGAAGCATATGGCAGGGATTGGATTTGAACTCAAAAAACTGTTCAGCAGAAGAGGGCTGTTTGCTTCTTTCCGCGCCTATGGATATGCAGGGATTATCTGTACCGGTCCCATGCTGCTGGGGATCGTCCTTCTGCTGGGTGTTATGTTTTTGTGTGACAGGACAGGCGCTTCGAAACAGAGCAGAGAATTACTGGTCTGCATGATCACATATACACTTCTTGCATCATTGACGGTAACCAGTTTCTTGTCAATGGTAGTAACAAGATTTATTGCAGATATGCTTTATGAAGAAAAAAATGAGGCAGTTCTGTCATCTTTCTGGGGTTCGACAGGCTTAATGCTCATTGCAGGAGGAATTTTATATGGGATTTTTCTGATATTTTCCGGAGTTGGGCTTATAGATAAGTTTTTATGTTTTGAGTTGTTTGGAGAACTGATCGTTACATGGAATGCGATGAGTTATCTTACTGCAATTAAAGATTACAGAGGAATTATGTTATCCTTTCTTGCTGCGATCGCTGTTACTTTTCTTTCGGGAGCCTTATTGCTGTTTCTGGGAATTTCCCATGTGGAAGCATTGATGGCTGCGGTATGCATTGGATATGGGATCATGCTTTTATGGGATGTTGTTTTACTGTATGAGTATTTTCCACAAAGTGATATCAGTGCATTCTTATTTTTAAGGTGGGCAGATGAGTTTCTGCCGCTGGCATTTACAGGACTCTGCATTAATATCGGGCTGTTTGCCCACCTTGTGATCATGTGGGCCGGACCGCTGGGGAAACAGGTAAAAGGACTTTTTTATGGGGCACCGTCTCATGACGTACCGGCATTGATCGCATTTCTAACAATTCTGATCACCACTGTAAATTTTGTGGTTTCTGTAGAAGTTAATTTTTATCCGAAATACAGGAATTATTACAGTTTATTCAATGATGGGGGAACCATTAAGGATATTATGCAGGCCGGTACAGAAATGCTGGATGTACTGAATAGAGAATTGAAGTATACCGCTTTGAAGCAGTTACTGACTACTGCGCTGGCGATTTCAATGGGTGAGAGTCTTTTGAAGTACCTTCCTTTGGGATTTAATGATCTGATGTATGGATATTTCCGGACACTTTGTGTTGGTTACGGCATTTATGCAGTTACAAATACGATGCTTCTGCTTCTTTTATATTTTACAGATTACAGGGGAGCATTGGCTGCTTCTGTAATTTTTGCCGTGGGAACTTCTGTGTTTACTGTGATTTCTCTGTTTTGTCCGCAGGTATATTATGGCTTTGGGTTTCTTGCAGGATGTGTACTGTTTTATTTTATAGTTATGATCCGTCTGGAACGTTATACCAGACGTCTGCCATATTATATTCTCAGCATACAGCCGGTGGTAGCAGAAGACAAATCGGGGGTATTTACCAGAATCGGATGTTTTATGGATGAGAAACTGGAAAGGAGAACGAGCGTTGACAGGAATTAAAAAAATAAATCTGATAAGTGCAGTATTAGTCAGTCTTTCTCTCTGTGGAGGCTGCACTCTGGAAAAAGCGGGAAACTCTTCACAGGATCAGACAGTACAGGAAGATAACAAAACAGAACAGGTAAAGGCGGAAAAAGCGGAGAAAGAAGAAATCAATGAGATTCATTTAAGAGATAAGGATTCTTTGTATGAAAATGATGATGATACCAGTGTTGTTACCATGTATCTTACTGTATCTAAGGGAAATTCATCGGAAAATACATATCATACATGGAAGGAAATCAACAGCTATTCTGTTTATGATTACGAAGATATGGGAGTGGAGAGATATCAGGTGGCAGGACTTTTGCAGGTGGGAGATGAGAATGGACCGACAGAAGGGGAAGTCGGATATGGAGAACGCGTGCCTAATGCAACTGTTCAGATCAGGGGCCAGACATCCAGCCAGAATGCACAAAAAAATTATAAAATTGAGTTAAAAAAGAATAAAGGAACGTGGAGAGGCCAGAGAACCATTAACCTGAATAAACATATGACAGAAGGAATGCGCTTTCGAAATAAGCTGGCATATGATCTGATCAGGGGAATTCCTCAGATGGTTGGTTTACGTACACAGTTTGTGCATTTGTATGTAAAGGATAATACAGAAGAACCAGGTGGAAAATTTGAGGATTATGGAATTTATACACAGGTTGAACAACTGAATAAGACGGCATTAAAGAGTCATGGACTGGATTCAAACGGACAATTGTATAAGATTAATTCTTTTGAATTTTATCGCTACGAGGATATTATAAAAAAAGAAGATGATGCAGGATATGATAAGACAGCCTTTGAAAAAATGCTGGAAATAAAAGGGGATTCAGATCATACCAAATTGATCGATATGCTGACAGATCTGAATGATTATTCTATAGGGATTGAAGATGTACTGAAAGAACATTTTGATGAAGAAAATATTGTTTACTGGATGGCATTTCAGATTCTGATGGGAAACGTAGACACACAGAACAGAAATGTTTATTTATACAGTCCTCTGAATTCAGATATCTGGTACTTTATTGCCTGGGATAACGATGGCTGTCTGATGAGACCGGAATATGAATTAAGGAATTTTTCGGATCAGAACAGCTGGGAAAAGGGAATCAGCAATTACTGGGGAAATATTCTGTTTCAAAGGTGTCTGAAGTCACGGTCTTTCCGGGAAAAATTAAATGATGCCATTCTGGATCTGAGGGAATATCTGAACAAAGATATGCTCACATCAAAGATAGAGAGCTATAAGAATGTACTGAAGCCCTATTTATATTTGATGCCTGATGCAGAGTATGAACCGCTTACATCTGAACAATACGATCAGATTGCAGCATCACTTCCTGATGAGATAGAGAAGAACTATCAGTTATATCTGGAAAGTCTGGAAACACCAATGCCATTTTATATAGGTGTTCCGACAATAGACGGTGATAAGCTGAAATTTAACTGGGATGTATCTTATGATCTGGACGCAGAGGACATTACGTATTCTGTAGAGGTTGCAGGAGATTATCTATTCCGGGATGTGATCTATCAGAACACAA
>OGQC01000967.1_pt1 | contig 13378 bp, 9 predicted proteins | sample 1553081 | NCBI WGS metagenome assembly OGQC01 (sample SAMEA2580267, study PRJEB22360) | human gut metagenome | biome: human gut; feature: human-associated habitat; material: faeces | place: Denmark | collected 2008/2010
TAGGCAAGCCCAACTGGAATTACGTAAGTACAGCCGGATCTACGCCTATAAAGCTTACGGTGGCAGGAGTTTATTGGAGCAATCGCACGGCGAGAGCTTTCTCTGCGCTTTTCTGAATTATGCCAGCCGCAATACATTATTTATATTAGACGAACCGGAAGCCGCACTCTCCCCACAACGGCAGCTGGCCCTTTTAGTGCGTATCCACGAACTGGTGAATAACGGTTGCCAACTGATTATCTCCACGCATTCCCCGATCCTGATGGCTTATCCGAACGCGGACATTTACGCCATCGATGATACCGGAGCGCATGTCACCCCGTATGAGGAAACCGAGCATTACCAACTCACTAAATATTTCCTCACGCATACGGAGCAAATGATGAAAGAACTGCTTGGGTGATATTATTTCTCCCAAGCATTCAAGATCTCGGCAATGTAAACGATATGCGCATTACCGTTCTTCTCATCATACCAACGAGGGAAAACGGTAGGATCTAAAAACTTGGCCTCCTCGATCTCGGACTTATAGACCACTTTGCATTCCAACGTAAGGCGAGCTTCCTCGAATACCGGGTTGCCGGCCTCCGTAAAGAGCGGCGTCAACCCCGTAGCGGCCACTTTATCAATCTCCCGTCCGGATTTAGAGCCACAAATGCTATGGGCTTTCCGGTGCTCCGGTCCTAGGAAAGTAATCGTGAATTCATTCCTAGCATCGATAAACTCACGGGTATAACGCTCCGGACGAATAAAGGCAAACACCACCGGACGGTTCCATAACACTCCCACGCCGCCCCAACTGGCAGTCATCATATTAAACTTCTCCTTATCACCGGCGCTTACCAGCATCCACTCCTTACCAATCAACTCGATAAAGTTGTCTTTGATCTCATTCGGATTAATCGCTTTCATATCTCATTTTATTTTTCCTCAAAGATATAAAATATTCCCTTACTTACCGGTACTCATCACACCGGAGTCATTATCAGCGTTATTCACCTTCTTCTGGCCGGCGCTGAACTTACGGCCGAAGGAGAAATTATAGGAGATCGTCGCGATGAATAAGCGAGAACTTTCCTTGATATAATTTGAACGGCGGAAAGAGGCGTATTGGTTCCAGTTCTCCGTCTCCTGCTTATAATTATCCGTAAACGGATTGATGACACGCAGGCCAACCATCAAGTCCTTATGCCGATAACCGAGTTGAATTCCTTGGATATTCTCACCCCCACTCATCGTCTCGCCCTTAAACCAGTTCCAATTTGTCATTACCATATACCAAAGCGACCATTTCTTCCATGTAGCGGAAACATTCGCCTCGCACCACCAGTTCGTATATCGATGCGTGTAGGTATTACCGTTACTCATATAATGGTTCATACCACCATTGACAGAAAATTGCAAGATGTCCTTGATCGGACCGACCCGCAAATTGGCAGACGCGACAACCCGTTGCCAGTTTTTCTGATTATCCCAAGTCTGGATGATCTTATTTCCTTCCAGATATTTCTCGTCCATGATAGCGTCCGGCTGATACTCATAAGCGCCCAAGGCATTCACGTAAAACAGACCTTTGCGAAACTCGTAATTCAATTCCGTATAATAACTCATATAAGACTTCAGGTTGGGATTACCCCGCTGTATTTGCAAGGAATCGATCACTTGGTCAATCGCACTCAACTCACCCAAAGAAGGAGTCACATTCCCCATCGTTGATTTCAAACGGATGGAAGACTCCCCGGGCAAAGCATAAAACAAGGTCAACCGGGGACTCACCGTATAACGTTCATAATCCGCATCCTCACCCCGTTGACTATAAGACGAGCGATTCACGGTCACACCCAACGAGTAATCCAGTTTTTTCACCTTTCCCTTGAACTCCGCATATACGGAACTCTCCATCTGTTCCATATGCGTCTTATAGTTATGCCCATTGATATAACTGTTATCCGAGAAAGATTGGTTATGGCGTAAACCGCCGCTCAACCGATTACCATTCGTTAATTTCTTCTCATAGATAGCCTCGCCGATAATCGAGTATTTATCACCATCCACCACATTATTTACATCAGTCAACAATTGTTCATGTTTACTCTCTTGATAGATACGGGTCGATTTCGTTTGGTTATAAGTCCCTACCACGTTAAACACCAAGGTCTGGTTATGCTTCAAATCCCGTTGGTAATATAAATCCAGCGCAGGAGCTTGATAGGCTGATCCCGATAGATCGATCATATCCACTTTATCCTCCGGATTCGCCTTATTCATCAAGACTCCTTGATAATCCCAATGCGGTTGATGATTATTCCGGTAGCGGAACGTGGCGTTAAACATATACTTATCCGGCTTTTGATAGCTATAGTTCACATTCAGGTTATGCATGAACAAACGAGCGCGCGAAGGTTCGCCTATTTCCACACGGTTCAAGGTCGTTCCATTCGCTAAATGGAACTCTTCCTCGTTATTCCGTTTCATTCCATAGAAATCACGAGGACCGATCCGATAAGAAGCGCCCCATTCCGAGTTCTTATGATTGATCTTTCCCCAAGCATTATGTTCACCCCACATGGAATTGATACCTTGCGCCATGTCCAGACCAAAACTACCTCCCGTATCCGGCCGGCGAACAATATAATCCAGCACGATATCGGCATTGCCGTAACGTAAGCCCGGGTTATCATGATATTCTATACGGATGATATCCGAGGGATTCAAGGCCTTGATCTCATCCTGTTCCACCTTCACGCCATTGATACGCACTTGGACTACCCCATTTCCCGTGGCCTTGATCTCGTTGTTCAACAAATCCACCTGCACTCTCGGTAGCATCATCTGCTGCAACAAATCCATACCGTTTCCCGAAGCCTTCATCTGGCGATCCGATGGGAAGACCACTTTTTTATCGGCATGGCTCGTCTGGGCAGAGGCGCTAACCGTCACCCCGTCTAAGGATACCGCATCATCATTTAAGGATATTTCTCCCAAAGAAATATTCTTGGACAAGCCTTCCAAGGAAATATACTCCGTCTTAAAGCCTAGACTAGAGACAGATAGAATATAACTCCCTTTTTTAATCTTATTTAATAAAAAATGCCCCTTCATATCCGTAGTCGTACCCGCTACAAAAGAAGAGTCCATTGTTTGCAATACCACATTTGCAAATTCCAAGATTTCTTTGTTGCGAGCGTCCCGCACCATTCCCTTTATCTCCAAGTTCTGAGCAAAAGCTCCCTGTACCATACCGCCTAGCAGTATGATCCAAATCATCATCCGTTTCATTTTTATCGTATTTTTTCCGAATATAGCAGGGTGGCCTTTCCCGCTTATCATTTGTTTCTAACTATAAGACGACAGCCGTTTGGAAAACGTTACAAGAAAATGATAAAAAAATAATATTTCGATGAATTTGCTTCGTAGATACGTATCTTTGTAACCAAACAACAGATTATAAATCATGGAGCTATTGAATAATTGGATCAACGGAGTCAACGATATATTATGGTCATACATCCTTATTATCATGTTATTGGGATGCGCCGTATGGTTTACGATAAAAAGTAGGTTCGTGCAATTCCGCATGATTGGCGAGATGATCCGATTATTAGGCGATTCTGCCGGGAAAGGAGAAAAAGGGGAAAAGCATATCTCCTCTTTCCAAGCCTTCGCCGTATCTTTAGCCAGCCGTGTAGGGACCGGAAACCTAGCCGGTGTAGCGACAGCCGTAGCGATCGGCGGACCCGGATCCGTATTCTGGATGTGGCTGATCGCTTTACTTGGTTCTTCCAGCGCATTCGTGGAGTCTACGTTAGCTCAATTATATAAAGAAAAAGGGAAAGACTCGTTCATTGGCGGTCCCGCTTACTATATGCTACATGGTTTGGGGTTACGATGGATGGGGGTATTATTTGCCGTATTGATTTCGATAACCTTTGGCTTTGCCTTTAATTCCGTACAAAGCAATACGATCTGCGCAGCTTGGGAAGGCGCTTTTGGCATCGATCATGCTTGGATCGGAGCGATTCTTACGGTACTTACGTTAATCGTCATATTCGGAGGTATTCAGCGCATCGCAAGAGTAAGCAGTATTGTCGTACCGGTCATGGCATTAGGATATATAGCATTGGCGTTGGGAATCGTACTGTTTAATATTACCCGCCTACCCGCTGTTATAGAAACCATTCTGTCAAACGCTTTTGGTTGGGAACAGGCGATAGGCGGTAGTGTCGGAGCGGCGTTGATGCAAGGGATTAAACGAGGTCTATTCAGTAATGAGGCCGGTATGGGATCGGCACCGAATGTAGCGGCTACGGCGCATGTCTCCCATCCAGTCAAACAAGGATTGATCCAAGCATTAGGCGTATTTACCGACACGCTGATTATCTGTACCTGCACGGCGTTCATCATCTTGTTTAGCGGAGCGCCATTAGACGGCTCCATCAATGGAGTCCAGCTCACGCAACAAGCTTTGAGTAACGAGGTGGGTAGCATCGGTAGTACGTTTGTCGCTTTAGCGATCCTTTTATTCGCGTTCAGTAGTATTATCGGTAATTACTATTACGGAGAAGCGAATATTCGTTTTATCACGTCCAAGAGAAGTGTCTTATTTATTTATCGTATATTAGTCGGTGGAATGGTCATGTTCGGTGCGTTGGCTAGTTTAGACTTGGCTTGGAGCCTAGCGGACGTGACCATGGGACTGATGACGATCTGCAATTTGATCGCGATCTCATTGTTGAGCCGTCAAGCGTTCCTATTATTACAGGATTACGTAGCCCAAAAGAAAGCGGGTATTAAAAGCCCTGTATTCGATAAGAACAAGATACCCGAGTTGAAAGACAAAGCGCAGTGTTGGTGATCAGACAAACGTATTGAAGTATGATAAAAAGCAAGATGATAAGCTTTTACATAGCGGTCATGATGATATGGACCTGTACGGTAAAAGCTCAAGATGATGATAAATCCATTATCCACAAAATAGGATTCGACGTACGTCCCTCGTATGTCGCCCCTACTAGTAAATTCCTCAAAGATGACGGCTATGGAAACGGGCTTACTTTACGTAAGGCGGCTTCATTCCATTTGAAATACGGATTCCAACTGAATCCTAACTCTAAGGAGGGCCAGCTTTATCCGCACACTTACCAAGGAATAGGCGTCTCTTATAATACCTTTGGAAACCGGCAGGAAGTTGGTAATCCTTGGGCGGCGTATGTTTTCCAAAGCTCCCGCATCGCCAAAATTTCTTCCCGGCTATCCTTCGATTATGAGTGGAATTTCGGAGCCTCATTTGGTTGGCATCCGTATGATGATAACAATAATTACCGCAATAAGATCATCGGTTCTAAGATCAATGCCTATATCAATCTGGGCTTTTTCCTCAACGCGAAACTATCCCGTTATTGCAACCTGCTTGTCGGGGCGGATTTAACGCACTACTCAAACGGAAATACTCATCTTCCGAATGCGGGATTGAATACGATTGGTGGCCGGATCGGACTCGTCTACACGCTCAATCCTATCGAGGAAAGCCATCATGAGATAGGTACCGCACGTTCCTTACCGGCAAATCAATTATACCTCTCCAGCTTTTGGCAACGTGTCAGTTACGATGTCATCCTATATGGTGCGACCCGTGCTAAGGGGGTTATGCTAGGTGATGAGGCCCATATTTTTCCAGGTCAGTTCGGCATCCTCGGATTCAACCTCAACCCGATGTACAAATTCAACCGGTTCCTAAAAGCAGGTATCTCCCTAGACGGCCAATATGACGAAAGCGCAAATATTTATTCCGACGAGATCATCCAAGTCGGCGAAGAACCCCGATTCTACCGCCCGCCCCTCCATGAGCAAATCGGTATCGGCCTCTCTGCCCGTGGCGAATTCACCATGCCATTCTTCTCGATCAATATAGGAGTCGGACATAATTTATTTTACAACAAGGGCGACCTGAAAGGATTATACCAGATCCTAGCCCTCAAGGTATCGGTTACACGAAATTTATTCCTGCATGTCGGATACCAACTGCACAAATTTCATAATCCGAATAACTTGATGTTGGGGGTTGGGTATAGGTTCCATAATTAGCCTCACTCATAAATCAAGCAAAACAACCGTTCCGGAGCGAACACCTCATTCGCCACGTCTAGGATTTGCCCGGCGGTTATTTTCTCGATCTGGGCGAATACTTCAGGGAGGGTGTCGTAACGGTTGTAATGGAGGTAGCTTTTTCCTAAGCCAAGGAAAAGACCCTCCCGGTTATCGCCCGACACGCCCAGTTGACCGATTACCTGCTTCTTGGCGGCGGCTAATTGAGTGGCGGACAGCTTTACGTCACGTAAACGGGCCAATTCCTTATGCACCAAACGCATCGCTTTCTCACGGTTCTTCGGGTCTGTCCCGAAATAGATACTGGCTAGTCCGGTATCGGTATAAGAGGTTATATTGGATTCTACGTTATAGACCAAGCCATGCTTTTCCCGCAAGGAGACATTCAAGCGGTTATTCATGCCCGGACCACCTAAGATATTGTTCAACAAGAACAAAGGGATACGTTTTTTGTCGTGCATACTGAAAGCCCGGCCACCGATCAGTACATGGGCTTGATGGGTATCTTTATGGATCTGGCGTACGCAAGCCTCGATGGGGTCCGGAGCTTTCCGGATCCGTTCAGCCATCGGGAAAGAGATATCGCTTAAAGCGGATTCCGCTGATTTCAAGATATTCTTGAAGTCTTTTCGTCCCATCGAGAAGAACACCATATTCTCCGGGGCGTAGAAACGACGCATGAAAGAACGACCGGACTCGGAGTCAAAGCGAAGAAGAGATCCCTCATCCCCTAAGATATTATGCCCGAGGGCATGACCCTTATAAAGCAAGTTCTCAAACTCGTCGAATATAAGTTCCGAAGGACTATCCTCATACGAATTGATCTCATCCAAGATGACATCTACCTCCTTCTCGATCTCCTGTTTGGGGAATTGGGAATGGAAAACCAGATCGGTCAATAGCTCAAACGCCCGGCCAAAATCCTCCTCCATAAAAATGGAATAAACAAAGGTCTCTTCCTTCGTAGTATAGGCATTCAACTCCCCTCCTACGTTCTCCATACGATTCAGGATATGCCAAGCTTTCCGTTTCTCCGTACCTTTGAAGATCATGTGTTCAACGAAATGCGCCAAGCCAAATTCATCCTCGTTCTCATCCCGTGTACCGGCGTTCACGGCGAAACCGCAGTAAGAGACCGGGGAATTAACCGGGAGATGTACCATGCGAAGTCCATTCGGCAATGTATGAGCGATATAATCCATTTTCCTTCTTGTTTGTATCAGCCCGCAAAGGTACGAAAGACTTTCCGGAAAAACATGTACGTCTTTTTCAAAAAACATGTACGTGTTTCCGGAAAAAGACGTACGTGTTTTTTTCGATCTATTTGCCTCCTTGGAAAAAATACCTACATTTGTGTAAATTAAACAGATAAGGCTATGGGAAATATCGTCCGAAAATTACCGATAGGCATACAGAGTTTTGACAAACTACGTACAGAGAACTATTTGTATGTTGACAAGACCGAGTTCATTTATCAAATGGCATACCAAGGTGTCCCTTATTTCCTGAGCCGCCCCCGGCGATTCGGGAAAAGCTTGCTGCTATCGACATTCAAGGCATATTTCGAGGGGAAGAAAGAATTGTTCCGGGGATTAGCCATAGAGAAACTAGAGACCGAGTGGAAAGAGCATCCGGTACTTCATTTCAGCCTCAACGCCGAGTTGTACGATAGCCGCAAGGCATTGGAGAATATGCTGGAACGCCAGTTGAGGGAATGGGAAAAAATATATGATACCGGAGGAGAGGGTATCACCTATTCCGGACGGTTCATGACCATCATACGAAGGGCGGCGGAGATAACCGGAAGGAAGGTGGTCGTACTGATCGACGAGTACGATAAGCCATTACTTAGGAACCTGCACAACGAAGAGCTACAGAACGAGTTCCGGGAATTATTGACCGCTTTCTATACGGTCCTCAAAGATGCCGATCCTTGGCTGCGCTTCGTATTCATAACCGGTGTCACCAAGTTCGCGCAAGTCGGTATTTTCAGCAACCTAAATCATTTGAACGACATCAGCCTAGCCCCGCAATACGCGGCCCTTTGTGGCATGACATTGCCCGAGATCGAGGCGACTTTCCAGCCGGAGCTTTATGCCTTGGCCGAGGCGAATAAGCTTTCATACGAAGATACCATCGAGAAAATTACACGCCGATACGACGGCTACCATTTTGATTTCCGCAGCGGTATCGCCCTTTATAACCCGTTTAGCGTATTGAACGTGTTGAGTAAACAGGTCTTTTACGACTATTGGTTTGCTTCCGGTACCCCGACATTCTTGGCGGAGATGTTACGGAAAACGAATTACGATATACGGGAGCTGGACGGGATAGAGGTATCCGAGGTATCCCTTTCGGACGATCGGGCGAACATCAATAATCCCGTGCCCATGATTTATCAAAGCGGATATTTGACAATCAAAAGCTACGATGAACGTTTTCGGTTATATACGTTAGGATACCCGAATGAGGAAGTTAAATATGGATTTTTGAATTTTGTTGCCTCCATGTATGCGCATTTACCGGAAACCGAGACTCCCTTTTATATCGGAAAGTTCATTCAAGAGCTGGAAAGCGGAAACACCGAGGCTTTCCTCACCCGCCTAAAGGCTTTCTTCGCCGACATACCCTACGAGCTGAATGACCGGACCGAGCGTCATTACCAAGTGGTTTTCTACATCGTATTCAAGCTACTAGGGCAATTCACCGAGGCCGAGGTACGTTCGGCCCAAGGACGTGCCGATGCCATTGTAAAAACTCCTCGCTACATCTACGTATTCGAGTTTAAGCTGAGAGGTACGGCGGAAGAGGCGATTCGGCAAATCGACGATCGAGGCTATCCGATTCCTTATACGGCCGACGAACGGGAAGTAGTCAAAGTGGGGGTCGCTTTCGACGCAGCCACTCGCAACTTAGGTGAATGGCTGATTGAAAAAACATTGTAATTCTATGAGAAACATGAAAATAATAACCTGTTTACTAACAATCACTTCCTTGGTTTTTACCGCTTGTGGAGGAGGAAGTAATGATATAGAGAAAGCGAAAAGCGTAGCGACCACGGAACATTTAAAGCGATACACCGAGGCCATCTCGCATGACTCCTGCCAAGGCCGTAAACCATTCTCGGAAGGGGCCGACCGTGCGGTGAACTATATCGCTCACCAAATGAAAGAGGTTGGGCTGAAACCCATCAACGGCGATTCTTATTTCCAACAGGTTAATATCATATCCTCACGCACACGATGCCCGGACCCGATGGTCCTAAAGACCCCGAAAGGGAAAATCCCCTTAGATTGGTTGGAAGGTTACACCGCTTTCTCCGCACGGATCGAGCCGGAGATCGATATAGACAACGCAGAACTGGTATTCGCCGGCTATGGGATCGTAGCCCCCGAGTATGGGAAAAATGATTTCGAGGGAATCGAGAACCCGCAGGATAAAGTAGCGGTCGTTATCGTAAATGACCCGGGACTCGGAAGCGACAACACGGATTATTTTAACGGTGATATCATGACCTATTACGGTCGTTGGATGTATAAATTCGAGGAGGGCGCCCGACAGGGATTAAAAGGAGTTTTGATCATCCATGAAGACCGGGGAGCGGGCTATCCTTGGTCGGTCGTACGAGCTTCCGCCCAATCTAAGATGTATGTGGACAGCGATAGCGATGCCTATCATTGCCCGCTAAACGGCTGGATCCAATTCAATGCCGCCAAGCAATTGCTGGCCGATAATGGCTACGACATTGACCAACTAATCGAGCAATCTAAATCGCCAGACTTCAAGCCCATCTCCTTGAAATCTACGGTAACCGTCTCGATGAGGAACACCTTCGACCGCCAGCAAAGCCCCAACGTAATCGGTTATATTCCCGGTAGCGGGAACACGGATGAGAGTGTTATTTATCTAGGCCATTGGGACCATCTAGGCTATGGAGCACCGATCAACGGCGACAGTATCATCAACGGCGCTACCGATAACGCCGTAGCCATCGCATGGATGCTCGAGATGGCACGTTGTTTCAATGCCTTGAAAGAGAAACCCCGCCGGAATATCGTCTTCCTCTCCCCTACTTGCGAGGAGACCGGATTCCTCGGTACGAAATACTATGTGGAGCACCCGTTGTTCCCGATTGATAAGATAGCCGCCGTAATCAATCTGGATGTCTTCCCGCTATGGGGCGAGAACAACGATGTCACGATCACCGGATACGGCAACTCCGAGCTGGATGATACCCTAGCCGAGCTAGCGAAGAAATACAACCGTTACATCATGCCCGACCCCGACGCTTATAACGGGATGTTCTATCGCTCCGACCATTTCCCTTTCGTACAAAAAGGCATCCCGGCCATGTTCGCCAAAGGTTGGAACGACAACCGCAAACAGGGTAAGGAGTGGGCCAAAGAGCATATCGCACATTATTGGGCGGAAACTTACCACAAACCGACCGACCAGACCCATCCCGACACGGATGATTACAGTGGTCTGTTACAAGAAGTACAATTATTCTTCGACCTCGGTTATAAACTGGCACAAGATACCGGATACCCGAAATGGAAGCCGAAGTCCGAATTCGCAAACGTCTTAAAAAGATAAATTGTCTGAAATAGATGATGCCAATATCAGTAAATATAAATACTTTCGCGATCGTTATTCAGGCAGGAATGCCGTAAAACAATCAATCAACAATATGGTAAACGAAAATATCACCTCTTTATTGGAGCAGGAAGCGGAAGCGGTTCGCAACATACCCGTTACACCCGGATATGAGGAAGCGGTATCGCTTATAGTGAAACATGTACACGACCTAGGTGGAAAACTGATCATGAGTGGAATGGGTAAAGCCGGGCAAATCGCCTTGAATATCGCTACCACCTTTAGCTCGACCGGTACACCTGCTTTTTTCTTACATCCCAGCGAGGCACAACACGGAGATCTGGGAATCGTATGCAAGAACGATATCATGTTATTGATCTCCAACTCAGGAAAGACACGTGAACTGGTGGAATTGGTAGATCTCACGAGGGGTTTGGTGCCAGACATGAAATTTATCGTTATCACCAGTAACCCGGATAGTCCTCTAGCCGCCGAGGCGAACGTATGCCTGTTGACCGGCGCTCCCAAGGAAGTTTGCCCGTTAGGCCTTACGCCGACTACCTCCACGACCGTCATGACGGTAATAGGCGATATCCTCGTGGTCGGAACCATGAAGCGTATCCATTTCACCAACAAGGATTACGCCAAGCGCCATCACGGGGGCTACTTAGGCTCCAAGAGCCGTGAGCTAAGCAAGAACGAATAACAAACCAGTATATAGTCATGAGAAAAGTCTTTGGTATAGGAGAAACCATCCTCGATATCATTTTCAGGAACGACCAACCACAGAAGGCCGTTCCCGGTGGCTCCGTCTTCAACGGATTGATATCATTAGGTCGATTGAATGTCCCCGTATCCTTTATCAGCGAGCTGGGCAACGACCGGGTTGGCGACATGATTCGGGATTTCATGGAAGATAACCACATCACGACCGAGTTCGTAGACCGTTTCCCCGATGGGAAAAGTCCTATATCACTCGCTTTTCTGGACGACGATAAGAACGCTAATTATATCTTCTACAAGGATTACCCCAAACAACGTCTCGATGTCCTGTTCCCCAAACTGGAAGAAGACGACATTGTCATGATAGGCTCCTACTACGCCTTGAATCCGGTATTGCGGGAAAAGATTCTCGAACTGCTCGACCAGGCGCGCGAGAAAAAAGCTATTATCTACTATGACCCCAACTTCCGTTCTTCACACAAAAACGAAGCGATGAAACTCGCTCCCACCATTATCGAGAATTTAGAATATGCGGATATTGTACGAGGCTCATTGGAGGACTTTTTCTATATGTACGGCATGCAGGACGCGGACAAGATATACAAGGATAAAATCAAATTTTACTGTCCTCGGTTTATCTGTACTGCGGGAGGAGAAAAAGTATCACTCCGTACAAATTTAGTTAATAAAGATTATCCGATAGAACCATTACAAGCAGTCAGTACTATTGGAGCTGGTGATAACTTCAATGCAGGGCTGATCTACGGATTACTCAAATACGATGTCCGATACCGCGATCTAAATAACTTGAATGAAGAGATCTGGGATAAAATCATTCAGTGCGGAAAAGACTTTGCAGCAGAAGTCTGTCGCAGCTTCAGCAATTCGGTTCCGGTAGAGTTTGCCCGAAATTATACCAAATAGGCTGTTTACGGGTACTCTCCTACCCGTAAATTACTATTAACTTTGGCTAATTATCGCAAAGGAATGATCACATCTGCGGGTAATTCTTATCTTTGCAGTACATGATTCACTCAGACAAAGAAACTATGTACAAAAACCTGTTAAGCTGGCTTACCATCCTACTGGTGCTCCCGTCCTGTTCCGGCACCTCTCCTACTATTTCTGTGGTATGCGAGGAGAATAATGTGGGCAACTGCATTATCAAATGGGAAACAGCCCCGATACTGAAAGGACAGGTAAAGATATATGCTTCTACCGCCCCCGACTTTATCCCGGAAGACAACCCTGTGGACATCATCAACATTTCCAAAGGAAAGAAAACAATCGTCACCGATGATCCCAGTCAACGGTACTACTATCTGATGGTATTCAACAACAAATACCGGGTCAAGGTAGCGGCACGCAACGTTAATATCCCCGGTATACAGAACTTCCGTGACCTGGGAGGATACAAATCCAGCGAAACAGGAAAAGTAACCCGCTGGGGAATGTTATATCGTTCCGCACAGATTGACAGTATTCCTTTCTGCTCTCGCCGGGAACTGAAGAACATGGGCATACGGACCATTATCGACATGCGTTCGGAAGAAGAGCGCCACAATTATCCTCAACTCCATGATGACGCGTTCAACATCGTGCATATCTCCATCCCTACCGGAAACATGGAATCCATCCTGCAAAAAATACAGGAGGAAAAGATAAAAACAGATACAGTCTACCGGCTGGTGGAGGAAATGAACCGCAAGCTGGTCAGCGACTACACGAAAGAATTTAAGGAGCTTTTCACAATCTTGCTCGACCGTAACAACTATCCCGCCGTCATCCACTGCACCTCAGGCAAAGGACGTACGGGAATCGCTTCGGCATTGGTGCTGGCGGCCCTGGGAGTCAATGAAGAAGTTATCATGGAAGATTACCGACTGAGCAATGATTACTTCAATATCCCCAAAGCATCTAAATATGCTTATAAATTACCCATCAACTCGCAAGA
>OGQC01000976.1_pt1 | contig 13296 bp, 8 predicted proteins | sample 1553081 | NCBI WGS metagenome assembly OGQC01 (sample SAMEA2580267, study PRJEB22360) | human gut metagenome | biome: human gut; feature: human-associated habitat; material: faeces | place: Denmark | collected 2008/2010
TCAGAACTTTCATCGGCATCCTCCTCATCAGAAGTTTCTTTCAGCGCATTTTTCTGCCTAACGGTCAGCAGCACGATACCTGTCGCAGACGCAAGAGACACGACCACAATAGCCAGCAGTGGGAAACCATCTCCTGTCTGCGGGAGGGTCTGCACCTTGCGCGGCGTAATAACCGGCGTGGGAACAGGAGTGGGCGCCGGGGTTGCAGCGGGCGTCGGCTGCGGTGTGGGAGCCGGGGTTGGCGTTGGCGTGTCCTCTCGGGGTGTGGCTTCGTCTATCATCTGGATCAGGCGTTTGTCGGTGCGCACCCATTCGGCATCGGCATTTTCGCGGACGAACAGGCAAACACTTTCGTCTGCCTGCTGTACCTTGAACTGCACCGATTCGGCAATTTCAAAGCCGGCCGGGGCTGCATCTTCGGTCAGGGTGTAGATGTACTCCTTGTTGCCATCCGACAGCTTGATAAATTCATCCGAGATGGGAACACGATGCGTTTTGTAATCTGTCACCCAAGTGTCAATAACTTCGCTGTCTGCATCGCGGATCGTCAGCGTAGCACCCGGCAGCAGATTGCCCGCAATGTCCGTTTTGTCTATGTCAAGTACAGGTGCGTCCTGCATAATGACGGTGGCATCGTCGAGTTTTACCCAATCATCGTCGGATTTCACATATACCTCATTGACCTGCTCTGTACCGTTCTGCACCAGCTTGAACACGATGCTTTCGGCTTCGGCATAGCCGTCCGGGGGACGAGTTTCGGTCAGGGTGTACGCTTTTTCCAGCTCCAGATCTCGCACGGTGTGCGGCGTTTTTGTGGAAGTCCAGCCCTCTACCAGATTGCCGTCTGCATCGCGGATTTCCAGCTTTGCACCGGGCAGTTCCTTGCCGTTAGTGATGTCCTGTTTGGAAATGTCCACACTGGTGCGCAGGTTGGTGTTTGTACCATCTACGATTTGCCATGCGATTTGCTGACCCTCGTAGGTAAAGGCAACTTCCATAGGGGTGCTGTCCAGCAGGTAACCCGCAGGGGCGGTGATTTCCACAATGCGGTATCTGCCGCTGTTCTCGCGGCTGGTGCTTCGCGGACCTGCAGGGTCAATGTAATATTCGCCGCGAATCGGCACGTCCACATCAAACCAAGTAAAGCCGCTGGCGTTGGTTGTGCTACTGGTGGCCAGCTTTGTACCGGCGTCCAGCAGCTTTGTACCGTCCGCGGAATAAATGTCATCCACGGTGTAGAGTTCATACACCGCGCCGGACAGATAGGTCAGCGCCTCGCGATCCTGCTTGTAGATGCCTACGCCGATTTTGCTGACTTTATCGCCGGGCTTTTCGGGCGTGGGCAGCACCCGCGCATTTTCAAACACAAGTGTCTGCCCATTCTTGTGGGCATCCGAGGCGTCCTTGACATTCACAATGCTGTACGAACATTCCTTGTCGCCGTCCTGCTCGTGGCTGACAATAGTTTTTGCCAGCACAATGTCATTTTTCTGGTTGTCCCAGCCAAATTCCACAGTGTAGCTCTGCTGGGTCAGCACAAAACCATACGGCGCTTGAACCTCGGTAATGATGTACTTGCCCAGCGGCAGGGTCACGGTGATTTCGCCTTTGGTGCCATCATGGGTAATTTTCAAGAAATCATAGGTTGCCTGCGTGCGGGTGGGACTGAATTTCACTTCATCCACCTGCCCCTCCGCGCCGGTGGTAACAGTTGCCACCAAATCGCCGGATTTGTACCAGTAGGTGCCTTGGCGGTCTGGTGTGGCAATGTCGGCTGCAGCGTGAATTTCGTACACCGCGCCTGCAAGGTTGTCCTGCGTGTAGATGAACTGTCCATCTTGGTAGTCGGTCAGCACATTGCCCAGCTTACGAATGGTAAGCTGACCGAGTGTTTCGTGATTGCAGTATTTCTCCGTGACGATATACTCATCCATGTCGTTGGTAGCATTGCCCACGACCTGCCAAACACGGTCGGACTTGATTTCAAACTCCACCGAGTAGGCAGGATCGTTATAGTGTCCTTCCGGACCTTGCAGTTCCTCAATCAGGTATCTGCCCAGCGGCAGTTTTTCCGGTGTTTTCATAAGACCGTCTGCATCGGTGTAGAACACATCTGTTTTCTTCGTGGCGCTGCCGCTGGCGGGGTCGATCATGGAAATGCGGGTCTTATTACCCTTGTCATTCAATTTGTACAAGGCAAAAGAGGTGTTTGCGATTTTGACCGCCTTGCCGGTTTCTGTATCGGTCTTGATAAGCTGTAAATAGCCTTCCAGTTCCTCATCCAGCACGTTAAAAGTCATATAATCGTTGCTGGGTGTGGTGACGCTGCCTGCAGGAATCGTGAATCGGCTCTGCGGGCTGTTGGCGTCCACTGTCACGATGAACGGATCGCACTGGAACACATCCTTGGGGATGGTGGTTTCCACGACAAGGTATTGCCCATAGGGCAAGCCTTCAACGCGGAAAATGCCCTCATCGTTCGTGAATATCTCTCCCAGCCTATACTCGGCGGGCTGATCCGTGGGCATCCAGCCGTTGCCCTTGCCGTTGGCGTGGTCACCGTCTGCGGTCAAGGTCGCGTTATAGGTGTTGACCATGTCGGTGCTGCTCTCGAACATATTGGCGATGGCTTGTCCCTCATGGGTGAAATCGTATTTGAGAGTGGCGTTATCGTAGTTGTCCTTGCGGTAGGCGTCCAAAATGCTTTGTGCATCGTAGCTTCCATCCGGGTTCTGCTTGAACTGCGCGGCCTTGCTCAATTTGGAAATACGATAGACAGTAAAGCCCGCACCCTCCAGCTTCAGCGCCGGAGAGGGCTGACCGGTGGTGGAAACAAGTTTTTGCAAACTAAAGCCGGATTTGAGGACTTCGTCTTGGCTTTCCTGCTCGGCGTGGATGTGGTAGGTGGATTCATCCGCATAGGACAGGGTTTTGTAATGATTGACCTCATCGCAGAGGTAGCCCTTGGCGTAAGACAGATAGTACCCATCCCACGCCTTGCTGCCGTCCAGCTTGCGGCTCTCGGCTACGGCGGAATACTGGTTTTTGTAGATGTAGTCGGTGTACTCGCCGCCCTTGGTGGCAAGGCTGCTGTACTTGCCGGTGCGTTCCAGCTTCTTGTTTAGCTGTGGATACTTCCCGGTAACATACAGCTTGCCGTTTCCGTCAATGGGCAATACCAGCCCTGTGGCGCGTTCCACAAGGTAATATCTGCCCATATACAGGTTGGCAAACGCCAGCTTTCCGTCTGTGATTTTGGCAGACGCTACCAGCCGGTCTTTCTGCAAAATGGGCAGGTAATCGGTATCCCAGCCGCCGTTGGTGAGAACCGTGGTGTGCCAGATGGGTTGTCCGTTGGCATCGGTGATTTTGGAGTAATCCACCACACCCGAAACACCGTCCGGGTGTTCAATCGCGTCAGCGGCGTACAAATCGTACACCGCCCCCTCCAGCGTGGTGTCACCGTTGCTGCCCGCAGCCAAATACCGCGCGGCGTCCAGATCCACTTTCGTCAGCAGAATATTGCCGAGGACACGGTCGTTCTGCATCTTGTCGGCATTGGCGTGCATGGTGTAGAAATCTTCGTTGTTGGCAATGCCGGTGGGGTCTGTGGCGTAGGTCTTGTCTGCATTGCGGCTGCCAAAGGTGATGGTGACCACACCCTCGCCGGTGTCGATGAGCGTGCCGCCGCTGTTGGTCGTGGTGATGTCGGCGTTATAATCCGCGTTGCCCAGCCAAATCGTCTGACCGTCCAACGCTTTCGTGATTTCAAAGGTATACGCCCGCTTGCCCAGCACGGAACCGGCTGTGCCGGGAGCGTTTACATCCGACCAGTCACCATAGTACCCGCTGGGTGCACGGCTCTCCACAATGACGAACTTGCCCTCATTGCGCTGGGTGTAGAACAAATCGTCCGAACCGCCCGCATAGTCGCTGTGGTTGATGACCTTGTAAGTGCCATCTGCTTGGCGCTCGACTTTGTACCGGTTGTATCCGCCAAACGGGATATAGCACTGCCGGACGGTATCCCACTCGAAAATCTTAAACTCAGCGTCGCCCTTGATGCGCTGCTTGGTTTCGCTGTCGATTTTGTCGATGCTGACTTTTACCGACCACTCATCGTTTTTCATTGGGTAATCGTTCGAACTGTTGGCAGGAACGGTAATGGTCTGGTGGCTGCCCAGCGCGCCGGGCGTGGAATCAAAGCCGTGCGGGATGGTGATTTCATCGTAGCTGAATGTAATATTGGCAAGCTGCGCCCGCGCCGAGGCAATAGCGGCATCTACCATGCCCTGCGCTTCGTTCTGCAGCTGCCCGATGGCCGCATTCTTGGCGGTTTCTGCAGCGGCGTCTGCTTCGGCTTGGCTGGTGAACGGTCCTTCCTGCCCGCTGAGCGTACTGGTGCTGGTCTTGGACACCTCGTAGTGAACTGTCCATGTGGCAGAACCATCGCCGCCGTTGAGGTGAAAACTGTCATCCTGCGTGTGACCGCTTGTGGTAATGGTCTGCGCTCCGGCAGGACTCATCTGCCAGCTGCCGCCGTCCACGCTGCCGCCGGTCCGGCTGGGCGTGACGGTAATGACCGCGCCGTCCACCTTTTCCAGCGTGTTCAGCTGAACCTTGTCGGTGTTGACAGTGAATGTCAGATCAAAGCTGCCGCCGGCAGTCTGGGCAGGAGCTGTCCATGCAGCGGAATAGTACTTCGGTTCCGGAACACTCGGCACATCCGGGATCTCAGTGCCGCCCGCAATTTCTTCACCGACCAGTGCCACAACCTGCCACGCATACCCTGCGGGCGGGTTATAGATGTAGGTGTAGTAGCCGTTTTCCCCGGACTGCGCATCTGTACCGTTTACGAGTTCTTCCGCAGCAGCAATATAGGTCTGCGCCGCGTAGCTGTCGGGATAGTTTTCCATGATCCACTGCTGGGTTTCATCGTAAAGGCTGCCAAGGATGTCCGGCTGTTCTTCGCCGCCTTCAGGATCATCTTCAAGGCTTGCCACAACAGGACGATCATCCAGCATATCCAGACTCAGCTGGCCAAGACCGCCCCAGATGTTGACCTGGTTTGCATAGTGGTTGCCCGGCGTATACTGGCCGGGTTCAAGGCGGGACACATGAGAGAAGCTGTAGGTGGGGCAGCCCTTGGGCTGACCGTTCAGGCCGTGGCTGCAGCAGTAGGCTTCCTGACCGTTGAACCAAATGAGCCATGTGCCGCCCTCCTTGGCAATACTGGTGATTTTGCCGGTGGCATACGGCGGAGTCGGCCCTGCAGCATAGGCGGCAATGCCGTCATCGCCGGTGTCGGCATACATCTGTGTGGGTGCGGCATCCTCGCTGATCTGTACATGGATAGATTTTGACTGCGAACTGCCGTCCGAATCCGTATAGACCAGCTGCGCCGTAAAATCGGCAGAGGCTTTTACATACAGGCCGGTTGCTGCTGCCGACTGCTCCGAGTATGTCTGGTGCAGGATTTCAGTCTGCTCCTGCTCGTCTGCCGGGATAGGCTCATAATCGGTGGAGAGATAGCTTAAAAGCTCCACACCGTCCGGCAGTATGATTTCAGATACTGCACCGTCTGCCGGGTATTCGACCTGCGCCAGCAGCGGAACAATGGCATAGTCTGTGCCGGGGGTTTTGCCGATTGTGACCGTGTTCTCATCTGCGTTCAGCGCATCGGCATCCATATGGGCATCTACGCCGTCATACAGGTCAGAAACCCACGCGGAGATACCGATTTTTGTTTCGCCGGTTGCCACGGGCAGACCCATGCTGCCAAGGTAACTGCCGGTAGGCGCGTCCGGCAGATCGTCGTACAGATTTTCAGTGATCTGCGAAAGATTCGGTGTCGGGACATTGGCTTCAGCAGTTTCCGGTGTGGCCGCTGAAGCTGTCTCCGGCGTGGCTGCGGCATCCTCGGCAAAAGCGGGCAGCGCTGCGCCCAGATTTGTGAGCGCAATTCCACCCGCCAGCAGCAGCGACAAGCCCTGCTTTATTCTGTGTTTGTTCTTCATACGAATTTCTCCTTTTGTTGCAAAAGAAAAAGCCCGCTGCACGGTGCAGCGGGCTTGGTTAGCGTTCGGGAGCGTGTTTCTTAGGGACCGGCGCGGCTCTGGCCTTGTAGGCTTTGCGGTATTTTTCGTCAGCATCATAGAACTGCTGCGGAGAGATACCGGCATCCAGACACCCCTGCATGACAACCGCATTGTAGCGGCTGCTGACGGGGAGCAGTTGGTCGCGGTACGGTGCGTTCATGGTGTAAACCATGATTTCATGCGGCGTGCCATCTGCATCCGTAACCGTCATGGTTTCCTTGTCATAGAATGTCGGGTAGCCCTCGTAACAGTCAAGCTGTGATTCGTCATGGTCGGTGACAGACCAGATCAGTCCTTCAACGCTTGCGCCCTCTTTGGGCAAAATCGTCAGGTAGCCGCGCCGGAATGCCAGCTCATAGCCGTTCAGCTTGGCGGTTCCGACTACCGTTGCTTCGGGACAGCGGTAGGCCATCTGATCAAAATTCAGATTGGAGCCATAGGCAAAGTATTCTTTTCGAGACATTGGGTTTCTCCTTATCTGACCTCGTCAGTGCGGGGCCGTGGTTGATTGCTGGGATACAGCGACTTGTCGTGCCGCCACGCTTTGTCACCGGGCAGGTTCTTCAGCAGGTGCATTCGCACATTCTTATACTCCGGGCCGATCAGCCCCAGCCGCAGCAGAAAGGTGCGGAAGGTGAACGCCGGATTATCCCCGATGGGCGTTTTCCGGAACTGCGTGTACTTCTGGTTGATGCCCTGCGCCGAGATCGCCATAGCCAGAATGATGTTTGCTTTGGCTTCACCCGCATGGAGCGTGGAGTTGAACAACCGCCATTCGATTGTACCGTGATAGAATACAGAATGCATATTGAAGGCGTTATGTTGAGCTCAACATAAGGCTTGTTATGCGCAGAAAAAAGTTATGCGGAGAATCTTTTAGAACAGACGTTACTTCGAGACTGTTCACCAGAAATCTCAGCATAATTTTCTACAAGGTCTTTAAAAACGCCTTTAAGTCAGGGTCGTCGTTCCAATCCGGCATGGCAGGCGTATTCATCCTCGTGTCCATTGTTTCTAATGCCTTGCGCCGGGCTTCGGGATTAGCTTTTGCGTAAACCTGTGTTGTCTCAATAGATTCGTGCCCTAAAAAGTCACGAATATAAATGAGATTTTTGCCTGCCTCAACAAGATGCATTGCTTTAGAATGCCGGAGACAATGCGGTGTAATCTGCGGAAAAAATGAATCCACCGCAGTATTTGCTTTGTGGATATATTTTGCTAGCACGTAGGAAACACCGCTGCGAGTCAACTTTTTCCCTTGCGGATTTATAAACAGCTGGTCATTGCGGCGTTCTGGTATATCAAGATGGTTCTCACAAATGTATTGGCGCAATACCTGTGCACACGGTTTGGTAAGCGGAACATCTCGACTTTTTCGCCCCTTCCCTAATAAATGTACAACCGGTAGTGAATCTAGTCGGATATCGCAGATTCTTAAATCGCAAAGTTCCTGCACTCGTGCAGCTGAATCGTAAAGGAGAAGAATCATCGCCAAGTCTCTGCGACCTTTTGGCGTGGAAATATCAGGCTGTTCCATTAGAATATCGGTTTGCTGGATACTCAAATATTGAACCGTCGGCTTTGCTGCTTTTTTGCTGTCAATTGAAAGAATGCGCTGACACAGAATCATTTCATCCGGGCATTCAATTTGTACATATTTTGCAAATGACTTCAGCGCAGCAAGTCGTTGGTTTCGAGAAGATATACTGTATTTGCGTTCAGTTTCAAGATATTGTAGAAATTCAAGAATCAGTTCGCGGGAAAGGTCGTTAAAAAGCATTTTCTCTAATTTAAAGCCACAATACTTTTCAAGGTAGCCATGAAAAATAACAAAGGTGTCCCGGTAAGAGTAAATTGTATTTGTACTGACATTTTTAGTTCCTGCCAGATACACGCTAAAGTATGCGGAGACTAAACCGGCGTAGCTGCATCTATTCCTCATTGCAAAGTACCTCTGTAATGGTATGGAATCGGTCATTGAATGGTTCGGTGACTTCCATGTAGGCTTCCGGGACAAGCCTCAAGTATTTTTCGGTTGTTGTAATTCGGTCATGCCCAAGAGCAGTGCGGAGAATCGGCAAACAGGTATATATGTCTTTTCCTTCGGAACTCCATTTGTTTAGAATGTGGACCGCAAAGGAATGCCTGAGATCATGGAGACGAGGCCCTTTTCCTCGACCTCGGTGTGGAATCCCGGCATCAAATAAGCATTTTCGAAAAATATCGTAAATTGTACTTGTATCATAGAATCCGCCATCAGGAGCAGGGAAAAAGTAAATACTTTTTGCATTTGTCACTAATGGATTACTGCGGTAGGATTTCATGTATGCAAGCATTGAGTCCGAAATTCCTACCAGCCGTTCTTTGTCTCCTTTTGCACCGTATATGGCTAAAACTCCAGCATCCAAATCAACATCTGCAACCTTAAGGTGCAGAGCCTCTGACACGCGCAGCCCACATGTATAAAGCAGGCGAAACAGAACCGGCATAACTAAATGTCGTAGTGGAGATTCTGAAGATTCTTTGGTACAATCTACCGCAGAAAACAATCTCTCGATTTCGTCTTTCGTAAAAATGTAGGGAACGAAACATCTATTTACATGAGGCGCAGGGTGGAATGCACATGGAGCATCATAGCCATTGCTGTGCAAATACTTACAAAGAATTCGCACATACGAAATCCGAAAACATTGCGTGGTTTCGTTTTCGTGAGGTCTCTTTTTCTCCCACTTTTGCAGCAGTTCTTTCGAAATGGCAGGTATACGCAATTGTTGCTCATTGCAAAAGTCATCGAATGCACTGAGTGCCTCAACACCGGCGTTGTATTTATTGCCAAGGGCACGTTTTTGCTCCACAACATCCAGCATATATGGTGCAAGCACACTGGTAAAATGGGGTTCAAGAAGTTTTTCCTCAAACACTAATCAGTCACCTCCAATGCGCAGCTGCGAAGCTGACGTACATTTACACCAATATATTTTTGAGTAGAATCGGCATTTATGTGTCCTAATACACCCTGAATCGAGGTAATGGGGATTCCTTCATCTAACATATGTGTTGCGAGGCTGTGTCGAAGCGAGTGAAGCCCGTGGTGCTTTATTGAATCCAAAGGAATGCCCGCTTTTCGCATATGCTTAATAAGAATGTTGTCAAAATTTTGCAGAGAGACGTATGGAGCGACTGCGCGGAGAAAAATTTCCGGGGCATCGCTTACAGGCCTTCCATTTTTCAGATAGTCTATTACAGCCCATCCAACATCTGTGGGAAGTGGTAAAGTTATCGGCTCTCCTGTTTTGACTTGGGTGAAAGACACCAAATGCTGTTCCCAATTAAAATTGGCAGGGCGAAGATTACGTATATCGCTGGTTCTAATGCCGAGTTTTACTGCAATCATTAAAACTGCATAATCGCGTTTCCCTTGTGGACTTTCACGGTCAACAGAAGCAAGGATACTTTCGATTTGGCTAAGATCTAATGTTGTAGGAATTCGCGCGGAAGCGGATACTTTTACAATTGGCATCATTTTCAAAGACAAATCTGTTTCCTTGTAGCCACTATGCGCAAGGTACTGAAAGAAGCGTAAAAGGATACTGTAATGGAGCCTTACAACCGAATTGCTGTAATTGCACGAAACAACTTTGACGTATCGATTTACAATATCTGCTGAAAGTAATTTGTAATCCGTGACTCCAACGCTGAACAAATAATCTGTAAAGCGAAGAAGAACATTTCTGTGGCTGCGCAGCGTATTCTCCCTGCGTCCGTGGAGAGATAGCTTTTGCAAGTAGTTGACCGCACCTTCTTGCAGTCCTGCAGGGAACTCTCGATTCAACCTCCGCCGAAGCATAACCGCGTTGAAGTGTTGGTAGTCTGACAACAAATCCATTGCACGGTGAACTCGTGAGCATCGCCGTTCTACTGTTCCCGGCTGCACACCGTAGCAATCCAGCATGAACTGCTGAGCCAATTCCGCTGTAAAATATTTCTTTTCATTTTTATTGCAGTACGCTAACAGGTTCCTAAACGTCGAACGAAAGCCTTGAATATAGTTTTCGCTATAGTGCTTTGCAATGATGCAAGGGATAACTCTTTCCACAAGTTCATACACGGTCAGTCGATTTCCATCATCCACAATAACAACCTCCATCATATCTGGAATACTCAAATTATATAGTTATTATGTAGAGAAAAACAGACTGTTTTTATAATTTTTGTCGCTGTACAATTAAAGTTTGGAACGTGGGATACATAATCGCTTTCTTGCCATAACAAGCCCTGTACCGTGACGAATGGTAGTGATAATCACTCCCATCCCTCCCTTGATACCAGCGGTCTTTCAGTTGATCCATACTTGCACCGCTGGGCAGCTTGCGGATTTCTTCCAGAATTGGTTCATCCACCGCCTGACAGTAGCTGTCGATGCGGGCAGGGTTTACTTTGAGTGCTGCAAACAAAATATCCTCTTTGGAATACATGATGGACAGCACATTTTTGAGGCTCTGCGGAGTATGCTTACTGGCATCCACATGGACGTGCATTCCGCAGCTGTCGTTTACAATGCCGCCTGCGCGGCGCAGGGCGCGGACAACCTCCTGCAGCTTTTCCATCTCGCCGTATTCAAGCTTGGGGGAGTTCAGTTCAACCTTGTAGGTTTCCCCGATAAGAACAGATCGCCTACGGCATTCGGGATGGATGCTGCCGTCCCGAACGATTTTCCACTCTTTACCGTCCAAATCTTTGACGCGGTAGGCATCGTAGCCACCGCCGGAATGCTCGGCGCGGGTGCCAAACAGGTCGGCCAGCGTTTGGGCTGCCGTGGCGCGGTTTATCCCGGTCAGTTCAATTTCACAGCCAAAATACTGGTCACGGAAATCAAGGGGCAAGCGCCTCACCCCGCAGTTCTGCGTCCATGGCTGCAATTCTCCGCCCGATGGCCTCTACCACGTTGACTGTTACACCGTTGCCTGCCTGCTTGTAGGCTTGATTATCGCTCTGGATGGCAAGCACCGTGTCGATGCGGTCATCTGCCCAACCCTGCAGCCGCAGACATTCGCGCGGTGTCAGGCGGCGGATGCGACCCTCGCATAGAACGCCGTGACGGTCTTTTGTGGTAAGTGTATGCATGGGTGCGCCAGGCTTACCGGTGCGTTCGGTGTTGCGGGCGAGGTCGGACTTGATGGGATTTTTGACCGGGCGAACTTCAACAGTGCCTTGTTGGCAGCCCGTTGTAAGTGTATGCGCAATCTCTTTACCAACCCGTCCGCGCCGACTGTTGACTGTGGCGTAGCTCAGGTCGATACTGTCACCGACCTGTGCCATCTGGTAGCCGGTCTTGGTGGCGCACTTGATCGGCACTCCCACCTCATACAGCCCGGTTTTGCCACCGAAGCCACCCGGATTGGCAGCCAGTGTACAGCTTAATCCTTCGGGGGAGTAGACGCGCTCCCCTTGGTGGCCGCCGTGGGTTTGAATAAGAGAACTTCCTGCTGTTTCGGTGAAAGGAAATACTTTTCCTCTACATCGCTCATCAAGATATCCGATAATGTACACGCGGTTTCTTGACTGGGGAACGCCGAAATCTTTGCTGTTAAGACATTGCCATTCCACACCATACCCCAGTCGGTCCAGCGTGTTGAGGATCGTCGCAAATGTCCTGCAGTGGTCATGATTGATGAGACCCACCACGTTCTCAAAAAGCAAATACGGAGGCTTCCGGGCTTCAGCCAAGCGGGCCAGTTCAAAGAAGAGAGTGCCGCGCGGATCTCCGAATCCTTTTCGGGATCCTGCAATGCTGAAAGTCTGGCAAGGAAATCCGCCGCAGAGCAGCTGGAAGTCCGGCATGGTGCTAGGGTCGGCTTTTCGGGCATCTTCAATGAACCACTCTCCCTTCGTGTCAAACAGGGCGTTATAACTGCGGTTGGCGTATTTGTCGATTTCGCAGTGTCCTACGCATTCAAATCCTCCGGCACGAGTCAGTCCCTCACGAAAACCGCCGATGCCGGAGAACATATCTACGAACTTGATCAAGGGCACAACTCCCGATGGGGATGTTTGCCGGATCTGCGAATGTGCTTAATAGGCACGCCTCATCAAAAACAAAAGCAGCCCGTCACAGGCTGCACCGAACAAGATTTTTTTACCGTTCATAATGTACAAACCTCCTTTTTCCTTCTGCTTTTCTACCTATTATTAAAACATTGGAATCACCCCCTACAGTGAATTCAGGAAATCGAGCGCAGAGTCTGGTATAGCATTCTCTGACAGTGGGCTTGGAACAGCGTTGGTTATGTTGACTGCCTGCAACTCCTCCCGCACCACCTTGCGGATGCTTTTCTCCAGCCTATCCGTCTGTTCTGCCGCAAGGATACTCTGCACCAGAAACTCTTTGCGTTTGGCAGGCGGCACCTGCTGCAGCAACGCCCACGCGCGGCGGTGTTGCGGTTCGTTAAGGTTCGGGCGGAAAACATATTGCGGTCGTTTCATACCTCGCTTTTGCGGCGCGACACGGCGGCCAACGCACGCTCGAATCCGACCGCGTTCACCTTGTCGTCCAGCAGGAAAATCGTCTTACAAAGGCCGTCTTTGGGACTTAGGTGGCGGCTCACCACCGATGCGCCACCGCCCAGCAACACGGCGGGGATGGCGTGCAAATCGAATCCCGCTTCCATCGTGGCAGACAGAAGATGCTCTGTGTACTTGCGACCTTGTTTGTTCACAATGTCACGCACCGTATCGCTGACCGTGCAGGGCTGACCCGCCAGCATATTTTCGATTTGGGCATCCGTGAGGGACAGCCCGGTTTCGCGCCGCACCTGCTCCCGGATGTCATCCACGCAGCGGATCATGCCGAGCTCCAGACTGCGGCAGGTCGAGGCATTGGGGACGCCGTATTCCAGCGTGTTTTGCAGGGTGTAGGGTTCATGGCTGTAAACAGCGATACCGGCTAGAAAAGAAAAATGCCGTGTCTCAATAGCGTAATATCCGTGGTCGATTCCGATGTTCATGGTTTTTAACATCCTTTCCTGATGATTGTTAAAAATTTAAATTTCTGCTGGTCTTGACTGAGTTTACCGGAGAGAAAAGTCTTCTTTCCCAGCCAAGTAAGTAATTTAGGGGGAGAGAGTGTGAGAGAGGGGGAAAGGCGAAAAAACGCCGCGATTCATCGCCGCAAAAAGCGCCCCGGCAGACCTGCCGAGAC
>OGQC01000985.1_pt1 | contig 13214 bp, 8 predicted proteins | sample 1553081 | NCBI WGS metagenome assembly OGQC01 (sample SAMEA2580267, study PRJEB22360) | human gut metagenome | biome: human gut; feature: human-associated habitat; material: faeces | place: Denmark | collected 2008/2010
ATATAGAGTAACTTTTAACAGCCAGTTAGGGATTATCCCTGCTGGCTTATTTTTTTATCGAAAAGGAGATAAACGACATGAGAAAAGAAGAGATTATTACGACAAACAACAATCAGATGGAGGAGAAAGGCATGAAGAACAGATTCATTCACTTTAAAAAGAGATTCTTTCCGGCATTATTCGGAGCACTTATGGGAGTAATGCTTATGAGCACTACTTGTTTTGCAGCAGGAGATACTTCCGCAGTAACACAGCCGCTTGAGAATTTAAAGACACTTATCATTGCAGTCATTGGTGCGGTTGGTGTCATCATTCTTGCAAAGAATGTTATGGAGTTCGCACAAGCCTACCAGCAGCAGGATTCATCTACCATGAACTCTGCACTGAAAGGAATTGTAGCAGGTGTCATGATGGCTGGTATTTCAACAGTTCTGACATTCTTAGGCTTCTAAGATTGGGGAAATGCATTTTCCCTTTTAGTAAAAGGAAAGAGGTGAATAACAAGTATGGATATTTTTAAGCTTGGTGATAAGATCCTTGCACTTCTTGAGGCAGTGTTTGGGTTTTGGAACAATCAGATATCCCTGGTCTTTGCAATGCTTGGACAGTCACCGGTCAGTTTCAAGGGCGGAGGTCCCTGGGCAGTTATTGAGGGTATTGAGCCGGTCTTTGTAGCGGTCGGCTCATCCCTCGTTGTGCTGTTCTTTGTTATCGGTTTCTGCTCGGAAAGCATAGATGTTAAAGATGAGATGAGGTTTGAATCAATCCTGCGTATGCTTATCCGACTGGGACTTGCAGAATGGTTTGTTGCAAATAATGTCACGATTATGAAAGCGTTTTTTACTTCCATAGGAAATCTGGTGGGACTTATATCTGCCGGGACAACGACGCAGCTTGCCATCGACAGTACACAGGCAGATATCATTAAGGGACTCGGATTTGGTGAAAGTCTGGTAATGCTGATACTTACAGCTTTGCTTGCAATCATCATTATTATCTGTGGATTCTTTATCATTTACACAGTGTATTTCAGGTTCTTAAAGATACTGATTATTGTGCCGCTTGGTGCGATTGCATGCTCCACAATGGCAGGAAACAGAATGGTCAGTCATACAATGGCTACCTACTGCAAATATTTTCTTTCATGTGTATTTGAGGCAGTAACGATGGCACTTGCGATTGTGGTATGTAATGCATTTATCAATGCAGGACTTCCGGCATTTACAGGAAGTTATGCTGACTGGGCACAGACACTTATATATCTGTGTGAAATGACATTTACGATAGCAATGACTGTTGGAAGCGTGAAGGGTGCACAGACACTTACAAGCAAGGCATTTGGATTATAGAAGGAGGCAGAAATGGATAATGAAAAGAAACAGGTTACTTATAATTCAAGTATAACCGGAGAAACGCAGGTGACATTTGATATCCAGCAGTATATGAATAACAGGGCAATGTTTATTGGTCTTATGTGTAACGAGGATGGACATGAGGAGCCTTTTGGGGATGTGACTGTGAATTTGCCGGTTGCAGCACCTAATTACTGCGGATATCTGAATGTGAATGACATGCCGGATATTGAAAAGTTTATTACAGACAATGACATTGGAGAGTTTACAGGATTCACGCAAAGGAGCGGTTTTTGCGAATATCCACTTTATCTGTTCAATGTAGATAAGCTTAGGGAACTGTGTCCGGATGGAATGGATAAGTATGAGGCGAATATTGGAATGACAAGAAAGCCGGAGACAAAGGATTTATCAAGATAGGAGGCAGGGGCAATGGTAATCGAAGTAAACAAGGACATTGACCGCTATCAAGAATCGGTTGCGATGGGACTTACTGCAAGGCAGCTTATATTTTCCATTGCAAGCGTAGTGGTCGGTGGCGGTATTGTCCTTCTTCTTTACAAGTATATCGGTCTTACGGGTTCTGCTTATGTGGCAATTCCCTGTGTGGCACCGATTGCTCTTGGCGGATTCTATTCCTTTAACGGGATGAATTTCTACGAGTATATGGGAAAGAAACTGCATTTTATGTTTGGCAACAGGGCGCTTACCTATGTATCAACAGAGGGAGAGCCTGCAATAAAGCAGTTAGAAGCAGAACAGAATGAACAGGTAAAGAAGAAAGGCAGAAAGGCTGAACCGGAGACTGTAACAGCTGATTCGGCTGTAAAGAAGCAGGAGGAGTTTGAAGCAATGAAGAAAAAGACGAGAAACATGCTGCTTGGACTTGTCGCAGTCGTTGTGGCGGCAGCAGCAGGCATTGCAGCATATAAAGCAATGCATTAGAAACGAATAGTATCTGACCGCAAGGTCGGGAACACAGCCCGCAGGGTGAAGTTCCCGGCGGGCTTTCATTATAAGAAAGCGAGGTTAGAGACATGGGTTTATTTACAGACGGATTTAAGTTACTGAAAAAGGCGAGTGAGCCTTTGTATAAGACACCTAAATCCATTCAGGAAACCATAGAGATTATGGCGGTGGCTGAAAACGGCATTTTTGAAGTAAGCAAAAATAAGTATTCCAAATGCTACCGCTTTCAGGACATCAATTACACGACAGCAACCGAGGATGAGCAGATTGGTATTTTCGAGAGATACTGTAAGTTCTTAAATTCGCTGGACTGTAATTATAAGATTACGATCAACAATAAGAACAAAAACATGGATGAACTCCGTGACAAGGTTCTGATTGCTGAGAAAAATGATGGCTTCAATAATTATAGAAGTATCTACAATGACATCATTGAGGAGAAGATTATTGAGGGCAGACAGGGGATTGAGCAGGAGAGATACCTGACGATCACGATAGAGAGAAAGAACTTTGAGGAGGCAAAGGCACAGTTTGCAACCCTTGAGGCAACGATACACAAGGCTTTCATTGAGCTTGGTGCGGAGATTGTACCGCTTAATGGAAATGAGAGACTGAAAGTGCTCTATGACTATTATCATCTTGGAGATGAGGGCAGCTTTGATTTTGATATCAAAAAGGCAAAGAAGGTCGGGGCAGATTTTAGAAATGATCTGTGCAATGGGATGGTGAAATATTTCCCAGACCATTTTGAGGAGGAGAGTAAATTCTGCAAGGCACTTTTTATCAAAAAGTATCCGAGCAGTTTGTCAGACAGATTCATCAATGAGATTACTTCCCTTCCGGTTCATTCCATCACGAGCATTGATGTGGTGCCTGTTCCCAAGGATTTGACCACAAAGGTGCTTCAGAAGAAATACCTTGGTATTGAGTCGGATATCATTAAGCAGCAGAGAGTCCGTAATAAGAATAACGATTTTTCTACGGAAATCTCATATGCCAAGAGAACGGAGAAAAAGGAGATTGAGGAAATCATGGATGATGTCCGTGAGAATGACCAGTGCCTTTTCTTCGTGGGAGTAACTATTATTCTTATGGCAGAAAGCAAGAAGGAGCTTGAGAGTGTATGTGAGACAGTAGAGACTATCGGAAAACGTAACAGTTGCACAATTGATACACACTACTTAAAGCAGAGGGAAGCACTCAACACAGCACTTCCGATTGGAGTAAGACAGGTGGAGACAATGCGTACCCTTCTTACCCAGTCACTTGCGGTGCTTATGCCATTCAATGTGCAGGAATTAAATGACAGCACCGGCAACTATTATGGTATCAACCAGATCAGCAAGAATGTGAATATCGGCAACAGAAAGAAGCTCATTAACGGAAATGGCTTCGTATTCGGAGTGCCGGGTTCCGGTAAATCCTTCTTCTGTAAGATGGAGATGGGCAGCGTATTCTTGTCGGGAGATGATGAAATAATCGTCATAGATCCAATGAACGAATACTTTGATATTGCCGAGACTTATGGCGGAACTGTAGTAAATATGTCTACCTATACGGATAACTATGTGAATCCGCTGGAGATGGATGTATGGAGCCTTGATCCGAATGATTCCAAGGGAATGGTTAGAGAGAAGGGCGAGTTTATGCTTGGACTTTGTGAGCAGTGTATCGGGGACAGCTTAAATTCAAGACAGAAGTCAATCATTGACCGCTGTGTGAGAAAACTGTATATCGACATTGCAAGGAGCAAAGAGAAGTATATCCCGGTAATGAGTGATTTTTACGATATTCTCATGGCACAGCCGGAGGACGAGGCAAAAGACATTGCATTGTCTTTGGAACTTTTTGTAAATGGTTCGCTTAACATCTTCAACCACCAGACAAATGTGGATGTGGATAACAGATTTACAGTCTATGGCATCAGGGACTTAGGTACAGAGCTTAGTCCTATCACAATGCTTGTAATGATGGAGTCCATTCAGAACAGGATTGTTGAGAATGGCAAGAGAGGCAAGGCAACATGGCTCTATATTGATGAGTTTCACGTCTTACTAAATTCCGAGTATTCTGCAAAATATCTGCAGCAGCTCTGGAAGAAAGTAAGAAAGCAGGGAGGTCTTTGTACAGGTATCACGCAGAATGTAGTAGATCTGTTGCAGAACTATACAGCAACAACAATGCTTGCAAACTCTGAGTTTGTGGCACTTTTAAAGCAGGCAAACACGGACAGTTCCAAGATGGCGGAGGTTATCGGAGTATCAGAGGCACAGCTTAGATTCGTAACCAATACTGCATCGGGAATGGGACTTATCAAGTGTGGCTCTGTGGTGATTCCGTTTGATAATCAGATTAGTAAGGATACAGACCTTTACAGACTGTATAACACCAATATTCATGAGAAGATTGCAGAACAGAAGAAGCGTGAAATGCAGAACAATGTCGAATAATGCTGATAGAGGTCGCAATTTGCGACCTCAAAGCATAGCCATCCTGGAAGCTGGGTGGCTGTTTTGCATTTTGAGTGAAAGAAGGTGAGAACATTGAAGATAAAGAAAGTGGATGACAAACCAATGGTCATTCACACCAAGGAGAAAGCCAAGATTCATGCCCACGAGCCAAAGGGTGCCAAGATTAAAGGCAGCAATATCTATACAGTAGAGAGAGGACCGAAAGTGCATGATGCTAAAGCCAATGAAATGGATAAAAAAGCATCTGCAAAATTGATGCTTCAGAAAAGTACTGATGGAAAGAGTACTTATAGAAAGAGTACCATTCATCAGTCGGAGGCTAAGGATAAAGGTCTTTCTAAGTTTAAGCGTAACATCAGAGAGTCAGGAACTTCAATCAAGACCAAGAATACCAATCTTCACATTGCAGGAAGAACTGGAGCACTTGCAGCCGGGGCAGTAACAGAGCAGGTGGAAGGCGGGCATGAGGTATCGCAGGCAGCATATCTTGCATATGAAGCTAGCCGACCTGTTACCGGAACTGCTTCTAAGGGTGCAGCACTTTTCAGGAAAAAGGCGGCAGCCGAGGCAAAGAAGCGTATCAAGAAGGTAGAGGCAGGAAAGAAGCTGGCAAAAAAGACAGCAAAGAAAGCTGCCAAAGATACAGCTAAGGCGGTAGCTAAAGAGACGGCAAAAGAAACAGCAAAGACTACTGCCAAGGTTGCAACGAAAACTGCGACAAAGGCAGCTGCTACGGCGGCAGGAACAGCGGTTGCACCGGGAGTTGGCACGGCAATCGGCATGGCAGCCGGATATGCTGCAGGTGTGTCCATAGAGGTCAAGGATGAAAAGATGACCAACCGGAGCAGGAAGATAAAATTCTTTCTGGATAAGATGAAAGCACAGGAGAATCAGACAGACAGCGTGGCAAAACTGGTAAAGGATCTGATTGTGCGAAAAGCGATTACCTGGGTAAAGGCAGCTGCACCGATTGTTGGATTGGTGCTTTTATTACTTGTTCTTGTAGTTGCCATGATTGCGGTTCCGGTTATTGCGGCGATAGCAATCCTTTACAATTCTCCATTTGCTTTATTTCTGCCACCACTTGAATCAGGAGACACCGTGCAGACAGTAACGAGTGCTTATGTGCAGGAGTTTAACCGGGATGTGAATACGAAAGTGAATGAGCATACCGGATATGACCTTGGAGAGCTTGTATATGTGGATTATGAAGGTATGGAAGAAAACCCAAGCAATTACTATGACATCATGGCAGTCTATATGGTCAAGCATGGTGTTGGAGATACTGCAACAGTCATGAATGACACTTCAAAAGGCTGGCTGCAGGCAGTTGTAAATGATATGTGTTCGTACACCACAAGCACAGGAACAAAGGATGTGGAAGAAACAGATGCAGACGGTAATGTAACGACTGTCACGAAGTCTGTTCTGTATGTGAATGTCACACTGAAATCGTACAGAGATATGATTTCGGTCTATGGATTTAATTCTGATCAGGTGGAAATGCTTGAGCAAATCATGAGTCCGGAGTTTATGGGACAGCTTGGATATGCCGGAAGCGGAAGTGGCGGTGGAGGCGGAAGTCCGGGAGTAAGCTCCATGACTGAGGATGAAATCAATGCCATCCTAAACGAAATTACAGACAGCAGGCAGAAAACAGTCTGCTCCTATGCACTTCACAGAGTTGGCTTTCCTTATAGTCAGGATTTAAGAGACAGCGGTAACTATTATGACTGCAGCTCCTTAGCCTATTATTCATGGAAAGATGCAGGCGTGGATATTAGTTATGGCGGTGCAACCACAGCGGCAGCGGAGGCACAGGGACTTGATGAAGCCGGAAAGACTGTCTCCTTTGATGAGTTACAGCCGGGAGACCTTATCTTCTACAGTTTTACAAGCAACGGAAGATATAAGAACATCAGCCATGTGGCAGTATATGTCGGAAATGGCAAGGTGGTAGAGGCACTTAATGAAAGTCTTGGTGTGGTCTACAGGGATGTGGCAAGCACAGGAAAGATTGTTGTGATAGGAAGACCATAACAGGAAATTTGCAGAGAGGGCATAGTCCCTCTCTGAGACTGGAGGTAAGAATGGATTTAAAAGATATGATACTGGTAACAGAAAACGACAGGGGAACAGAGACAAATATGCTGATGACTCTGGATGATTATAAGAGTTTTATAGCAGTTGATGACATGTCAGAGCTTGCAGACAATTTGTTGCAGCTTGGAAGAACACTTGGTGAAGCAGATAACTTCGCAGAGTATTACAGGGCAGCAAATGTAACTTTATCTGCGAGATTCTGTCTGGATGATATTCAGCTGGGACATTTTCTTCAGGGATTTTATAACGATTCCAAAGAATTTCGGTTTGATAAAGAAGCCAGTTCTTCTGAATGTGTTGCAAAGCTTAAGGAGATTGGAATGACCGATAAGGGCTGGGTTGATGATTTTAACCTGCATTATGAAAGTGTGGACAGATCATTTGAAAGGGGACAGACATTTCATAACTTCAATGACCATGATTACATGGTGCTTGAAGCATTATCACCAAGGAATCTTGTGGTGATGGATATGAAGTCAGGTTCCCTTACAATCGCCCTTGGTGCGACAGAGTATAAGCGTTATCCCAAGGATGAGAAGCCTACAAAGGACAATACCACAATCGGGGTATCGTGGGAGCATGGGATTTATCTTGGTTCCACACTCTCAACCACGAATTTCAAGGCATACAAGAGGGAGTATGGTACACCGGAAAAGATAGAGGATATCTATGATTACAGGGCAAAGCTAAAGCAGAAGTTCTATTTTTATCAGGATATGTCAAAGGATGATGATGTGCCAAAGAAGCTGCAGAATGACTTCCTTCACCAGATGTATGAGGATTTCGGAACGATTGAAGAGGACTGTTTTTACGACAGGCTGGAAGATGGAAAGTACGATGAAGGCTTTAAGGAAAGACAGGTAAAGGAAGAAAAGAGCCGATGATGAGATTTTTACAGGAGGCGATATCATATGGAACAGGAATTTGATGTTGAGATAAAAGAAGTGCTTTCACGAGTACAGAAAGTAAAGGCAGAGTCGCTTGACGATGCCATCAATAAGGCAATGGATATGTATTATGCAGAGCAGATAGTCCTTGGAGCAGAGGACATGAAGGGAGTTGATTTTGCGCCTATCAGCGAAGGTCAGCTCCCTTCTTCATTAAAAGAAAACGGAGGAAAAGCAAGATGAAAAGTGATTCAACAACAGTAATTAAGAACATGGAGTTTTTAGTAAAGGAACTTCATAAGGAGTGGGACAGATCGGGTGCTTCTAAGGCATCCGTTATTATTTCCCTTGAGGAAGTAGATGGTATCAATGATAAGTTAAAAGAGATTATCTATCAGACACAGAAGTCAGTCGATGAGGATGAGCTGACCTTTAAACAGAGCATTGCAAAATCCAAGGAGTGCTATGTGCTTCTTCGTGTGGTGCGTAAGATTGCAAAGAAAAAGGATAAATGCGAAAAACAGGCAATCGATAATGAATTTGCAATCGAGCTGGATAAGGATGAGTTAAAGCTATTTAAAGGATTGTTTGCAGAGATGTTTAAGTAGAGGAGGACAAAGGTATGGGCGTTGATATGAAGGTCAAAGCGATATACGATTCTGAGATTGGTAACATCACCAGATCAGAAAAGAACTGGAAGGATGTGTTAAAGGTCGCAGGTCAGTTATACCGCTATGAATTTGACAATATCGTTATGGTAACAGATCAGAGACCTCCGGAAAAAAGCACACTCATGGCAGATTATGATACCTGGAAAAAGGTGGGAAGATATGTAAAGCGTGGTGCGAAAGGCTGCGCTATCTTCCCGTCGAGGGCACTGAATCCACGCATGAGGTATATCTTTGATATCAGTGATACCGGAGGGAAGAATGTCAAACTGACATGGGACCTTGAGGGAGAAAATCTTAAGGATTATGTGGATTTTCTTGTGTCAGAAGGTCAGATTGAGCAATACGATAACAGCGACAGGGAGTCTCTAAAAAATATATTAAAACAGTTTACAGGAACAGATGTTTGGCTTATAATAAAAGAAGAGTTCGGAGACCGAATGACCGAGCTTATGCAGCTATCAGGTAGTGTGATAAAGGAAGAAAGTAAGAAACGCAATGGCTTACAGCAGGAAATGGACATGGAGCAGCTTGTATATGCAAGTGTCATGTATGCTGTAGGGACGAGATGCGGATTTGACTTATCTGTGCAAGAACAGGATTTTAGTCAGATCGTAAATATCAAAGACGAAGAGATCATTTACCGTCTTGGTTCCATTGTATGCGATGTCTCCTGTAGTGTTCTTAGAGAATTTAGTCGTAACTTAAAGGCAATCGAGAGCGAAAGGAGAATTGGATATGTTAGAAGAAATGACTTACAAGGAAGTGGACGGACTGCTTTATCCGCAGATAGAGATGCCGGACGAGACGGAGGATCTCACGAAGCTGGGCAAATACGGAAGGATGGCGATGAACTATCTAAAGGAGAACGAGCCGGCAAGATACAAGACGCTGATGAGATTCGGGAAGATGTACGAGAAGATGTCAGCGGTAGAGGAGGAAGCGAATCAGCTGTACGACCAGTTAGAGATGCAGTATCTGGCGAAGCACAAGCCACAGAATCCGTCATCGACAATGGAGATGTGGAAGATAAGAGAGCAGGCGAAGATGCAGGCAGAGGAAGTGGTACTGAATCAGATAGTGATGCGATTCCACTAGAATCAGATGATACAGAACTGAATAGGGAACTTGATGAAATCAATTCATTGGGTGTTAGTAAGGAAGCCGAATATACACAGGCTTCCTTTTTTTTCGACCAGAACGGGCAGGCAAGCATTGGCACCATTCATACTGAGGACGAAAACAATAATCAGTTTATGCGTCAGTTCGAGCAGGACAGAAAAGCTGCATTAGCAGGTAAATACAATTACCTGAATCCCAAAAAGTCTGCAACAGTACCAAGTGAGTATATCAAACAGGTGCTTATGAGAGGTACAGGTTTTATCGGTGGTAAGGGCAGGGTATGCAAGATTTTTGAAACAGAGATTGATGCAGGAACCAGAGCAAAGCGTATCAAAGCAGAATATGGTCAGGGAGGTGCAGGCTGGCCGGTTGACGGACTGGGACTGCACGGATATGACACATTTCATGGGAATGGATTGCGTTTTCAGTGGCGAGATGAGGATGGAGAGGTTGAAGGATATGTTTCGTGGAAAGATATCGAAAAAGAGCTTGGTGTCCTTATTCTTACAGGGGAATACCAGCCTGAGACACCTCGTATTGATGAGCTTGCGATGGACGGACTCCGTGAGGATGATGAGGTCATTGATGCCGAATACCAGGAAGTGGAACCGGAGGAGGCAGAATCAGAGATTGATGATTATGCAATACCGGATGAGCCGGAGAGCTATGCTTCTAACAGAGATTATGTAAGTGCAAAAGGCATGACACCACAGGAAACTGCCGATGAAGACCGCATGGTAACACAGGCAGAATATGGTGCAGAGATAGAAGCTGAAACAACTGAAAAAGATCCATCAGAGCTTCAGTATATTACACCGATTGATTATTCCAAGCGTATTGCAGAGCTTGATGAAGACCTGCGTGATGCGGCGGAGATTCTTGTAACAGATTGCAGCTGCTACACTCCGTTTAGGGCATTCCTTATGGATGTGGTGCAGTCTGATTTTGCATTTATGCCCAATAAACTTGACCTTATCAGGGATATTGCATTAGGGACAGATAATGCAGAAAGAAAAGCATATTCCAACAATAAGTATGGTCTTGTGGAGTACTCAATCAGAAGCGGATATGTGAAGATCAGCTATAAGAACAGGAATGGTGTGCGTAAGGAAGGTGCACTCGACTGGCGTGAGTTATACGAGATTTTATCCTATATGGTAAAACAGCCATTTTACTGTGGAGAAGACCAGAAAAGGTATTATCAGGAGACAAAGCAGAAGGCTGACAGGGATAAGATGAATCCGGTCTATAAGAGATTCTTTGATATCGAGGATAGTGTAAAAGCCAATCGTCTTGAAACCAGGGAAAGAGCAATAGCGAATGGCTGGGAAACCAAGATTGATGAGAATGGACATGTGGTTTCAGATGATGTGGTATCAGTATCTGTGGATGATATTCAGGCTGATACAGAATTACAGGAAACTGTAGATTTTACACCAAAGCAGGAGCCAGTACAGCAAGTAGGAAGTCTTGAAAATGAGAAGAATGTTGACGGGCAGACGAAGCACAACTTCCATTACAATCTCTGGGAGTTGGAAAAAGGCGGTGCCAAGACCAGATACCAGTGGAACATTGACGCAATCCGCACTTTAAAGCTGATTGAGTCAGAAAACCGTCTTGCCACACCGAAGGAGCAGAAAATCTTGTCGAAGTTTGTCGGATGGGGAGGATTATCACAGGCATTTGATGATAACAATGAAAGCTGGAGTAAGGAGTATGAAGAGCTGAAGGAACTTCTGACCGATGAGGAATACAGTGCTGCAAGGGCAACAGTCAACAATGCTTTTTATACTTCTCCAGAGATTGCCATGTGCATGAACTCGGCTTTGGTGCAGTTTGGTTTCAGAGGTGGAAATGTGTTAGAGCCATCTATGGGAATTGGAAACTTCTTTGGAAGTATGCCGACACCAATGCATGGCAGAACCAAGCTGTACGGAGTAGAGATTGACAGCATATCGGGAAGGATTGCAAAGCAGCTATACCAGAATGCCAATATTTCTATCACAGGATTTGAGAATACTGCTTACCCGGATAACTTCTTTGATGTGGTTATTGGAAATGTGCCTTTCGGAGATTACAAGGTTTATGATCCGAAGTACAACAAGTATAACTTCCGTATCCACGATTATTTCCTTGCAAAAGCACTTGATCAGGTAAGACCGGGAGGCATGGTTGCTGTAATCACCACAAAGGGAACTCTTGATAAGGCAAATCCTACTATCCGAAAGTATCTGGCTGAAAGAGCAGAGCTTGTGGGAGCGATAAGACTTCCGAATACTGCATTTAAAGATAATGCAGGAACCGAAGTGACAGCAGATATCCTGTTTTTGCAGAAGAGGGAGAGAAAGATTGATATTGAGCCTGACTGGGTACACCTTGGTGTAACTGAGAATGGCATTGCAGTCAACTCTTATTTTGCAGAGCATCCGGAGATGATGCTTGGATCTATGGAATATGATACAAGGATTTATGGACAGGACAGCAGATATACAGTCTGTGTGAATGATGATGAGAACTTCAACATGTATGAGGCTCTCAATAAGGCAATCGGTAATATCAAAGCACAGATGACAGATTTTGAGAGAGTGGCAGATGAGGCGGAGCAGACGGAGGAAGTTATCCCGGCTGATCCGGATGTGAGAAACTACACTTACACATTTTTTGAAGGAAAGCTCTATTACAGGGAAAATTCTGAGATGGTAAGAAAAGAGGTATCACAGACTGCCGAGGAGCGAATCCGAAGTCTTGATGAAATCAGACAGATAACAAGAGAGCTGATTGATATTCAGATGGATGGCTGCAGTGAGGAGGAGCTTTCTGATAAGCAGAGACTTCTTAATGTGAAATACGATGCCTTTATAAAGCAGTATGGAGCCATTACTTCAAAAGCAAACAGAATAGCTTTCAGGGATGACAGCGATTACCCGCTTCTTTGCAGCCTTGAGGAAGTAAATGAAGACGGGGAGGTGAAAAAAGCGGATATGTTTTATAAGCAGACGATTAAGGCAAAGACTGTCATAGACAGGGTAGAGACCGCTGTGGAAGCATTAAATGTATCCGTCAATGAATTTGGATATGTAAATCTTGCCTATATGCTCTCTATCTATGAGCCGGATATTACAAATGCAAAGGAAGAGCTTGCTGAAAAGTCCGGGCAGACAGCTGATGAGATAACATTTAGTGATGATGCTTTGGCACAGCTTAGAAGGGCAGTTCTTGTGGAAGAGCTGGACGGACTGATTTTCCTTAATCCCGACCGCTACAACGAGAACAATCCCGATATCGGCTGGGAGACAGCAGACGAGTATCTTTCCGGAAATGTGAGAGACAAGCTTCGTGTAGCAAAGGCTATGGCAGCGGATACAGACAATCCACAGGCAGAAAGATTTGCAGGCAATGTGGCAGCACTTGAAAAGGTGCAGCCGGAATGGATTGAAGCTTCAGATATTGATGTAAAGATTGGTACGACATGGATTGAACCGCTTGATTATGAGCAGTTTATCTATGAACTTCTCAATACACCAAGACGTGCAAGAGCAGTCAGAAGTCAGTTTTACAATACAGGCATTCAGGTACACTTAAATAAGATGAGCATGGAATGGTTCATCGAGAATAAGAGCATGGATAAGCATTCAGTGGCAG
>OGQC01001003.1_pt1 | contig 13081 bp, 19 predicted proteins | sample 1553081 | NCBI WGS metagenome assembly OGQC01 (sample SAMEA2580267, study PRJEB22360) | human gut metagenome | biome: human gut; feature: human-associated habitat; material: faeces | place: Denmark | collected 2008/2010
GGCTATGTCCTCACGCAGATCGGCTACTCCAACATCTGGCCGCTGTTCGGCTCGGCCAATCAGCTGCTTTCCGCACTGGTTCTCATCACGCTGTGCGTTTTCCTCAAGGTCACGGGCCGCAGCAACAAGATGCTGTTCCCGCCGCTGATCATCATGCTCTGCGTCACCTTCACGGCGCTGGTGCAGCGGCTGATGGCCATGGTGCGTGCCATCCAGAATGCAGCAGCGGTTACCATTCCCGCCGGTGAAACGACTTGGGGCGCGGTGTTCGTTGCCAACGGTCTGCAGCTTATTATCGCGGTACTTCTCATCGTGCTCGGCGCGACCATCGTGGTCAACTCCATGAGAAGCTACGTTGCCAGCAAGCACAATAGCGAAGCCAAGGTCTGATTTAAGGAAAATGAATAGGGCAGCCCCGGAACTGTAACACAGCAGTTCCGGGGCTTTATGCTGTATGTGTGGGAAGGGGGGGCAGTGCGAAAGAGGGGATATCGTCCAAATTTGGAAAGCATTATTACGGATGAAACCAATGAAGGAAGTATCGCAGCCTATGGGCGTGAAGTACCAGACACCCCGGTGAAAATCACAGTTGCCGAGCTTCCGGAAACTACCGTCATGCACAAGAAAATGTCTGCGCCAGAAATCAGACGGGACGATTTTCAAGGAACGAAAATCCAGCGAATTTGACCTTGACTGAGAGGGGGATAAGAACACATTTGAAAAAGCACTTGAATTCATACCGCAATCCTTTATCAAAACGAACGCAACAAAATAGTAGTTTTTGTTGCATAAAAGGCAGAATTTACCATTTTACAAAACAGGGCTTAAAGGGAACCCGAGACATAGTTACATAGGTCTGTTTCGCCAGCGTCAGCGAAGTGGCGCAGTTGCGCTCACTTTCGCTTGCCGCCGGCATCAACATAGACATTAGTAACATTAGTCATGGGCATATCCTTGAAACCCTCTTTTGCAAGAGTATGAATGACTTTATAGGTATCATAGGCCGAGCGCAATTCTTCCGTATGGACAAAGCTATACATGCCACGGTATTTGGATTCTATCACATTTCCCTCAGAATCGAAAATGGGCTTCCGCTTGATAACAACGGTAAAACAGCCGAGGAATGTATGGGGATTATATACCATGGAAACCTGTTCACGCAGCCCTTTATTGACGCGGGTAAACACCTGAGCGGTGCAGCACAAGATACGGTTATTTTTGCGGTTTTGCGTGGCGACCTCAAGCATTCCCTCCGGGAGCTTATTCAGACCGGACATGAACCAGTTTTGAATCTCATCAATGCCGACAATAACACCCTTGTGACCGTTAGTGTACTCAAGAAGCTGCTGCCATTTGGAAAGTTCGTCATTTTCCGTAGTGACACCGAAGTTGGTAATCATTTTTGCAGCGGGGTATTGCTTTTGGAGACGGAGCATCATTTCAACACAGGCTATTGTCTTTCCTGCACCCTGTTCACCGCAGAACATATGAATACCACGAGGATTGAAGAAGCCCGGTTCACGTTCGTGTATATCCAGAATATAACGGCGGGGGACATCATAGAACAGCTGTTTGATAAGCGGGCGTTTCTTTACCGGGACAATGCCGGACGGCTTAAATTCCAGCTTGAAATAATACTTGAAAACCAGAAACCACGAAACACACAGCAAAGCGAAAATACCGATACAGACAGCAACAGGAGCGACCAGAATGGACAGTATTTTCACGATTTTGAAAGCGATATCAAATCCTTGCTTAAACATAGTTAACCTCCATCATACAAGGGGCAGCAAATCCCAGATAGTTTTTACAATAGCGATAATGACACGGAATCCGGAAATTGCCAGAAGTAAACCAACAATAGCAGATATCGTATTAAGGGGGAGCATATATAAAACACATCTTACAACGCCGAAAAATGTGGAAGTAGTACCCCAATCCGCAGAAAATGATATTTCCGGGAGCATACGCAGAAGCCATTCGAGTAATTGAAAAATAATATTCAAAAAGAACTCTGAAATCATTTAATCGTCACCCTTTCTGGAATAGCTGGAAATATGGCCTATCGTACCAGATGCACCGCTGATAATACCGGGCAGTTTCAGGTACATACGCCACGCAAACAAAGCCCAAAGGAAGCCGGAAAGAATCAAATCGCCCTGTTTCTTGTATCTTGCATACCAGCGCATGTCCAGGAATGGAATAGTACCACCATAGTTATAGCTACCCTCTGCATCATCCAGATGAATATATATAACAGGCGGTTCTGTGCTGAACAACTCGCCTGATATGTTTTCAGCAAATATAATAAACGGGTCAATCCAGTCAAATCTTGCACGCAAAGATTCAACTTTTGCTGTAATAAAGTCTGTAGTGGGGACGAAAATGGAGGTCAGAACAGAAGAAATACCGTCAACGATAGCAGAAGGAAGGCTTTTTATCCATTCGAGAATATCCGCAAGAGTAGCGCCCAAAGACTTAAGCCATTCTATTACGTCAGCGATTGCCGTTGAAATGGCTTGAGAAATGACAGCAGGCAAACCTTTAGCCCATTCAAGAATATCGCTAAGGGTAGCAGCCACGGATTTAAGCCAAGTTACAACGTCCGCTATCGCAGTTGAAATAGCTTTGGTAATAGACGTAACTGCATCAGTGATACCGCCCATAATTGTTTCTGTTGCGGCTGCCCACCATGTTTCTATAGAAGAGCCTAAAGAAGCAATATTAAGTGCAATGGTAGTAGTTGCATTATCCCACCAAGAACTGATATTAGAGGAAACAACACGGTAAATGTTGATAAGAACTTGCAAGATAGACTTGAGCAGTGTAATAATACCAAGAAGATCAGCCCCGACAACAGGGACATCAACAATGGGAAGTTCCTCGTCTGTTTCTTCGACAGCCCCCGGATAATATGTCGTTCCGGCCTGTGCGACGTCCTGCGTTAAAGAACCGGTTCCCGCAATGGTATCAGAAACAGAGATAGGGAGGTATATCGTTTGGGAATCAGAAACGGAAATTGCCTTGCCTGTCCATCCGGCATATATTTCATCGTCTAAAGAACTAGCAATTGAGCCGTTGGAACGGAGACCTTCACCGAAAACCAAAGAGCCTGTTCCTTGTTTTATAGTTCCAAAAGAAGAAGCGCATGGAAAGACTTTGCTGAAAGTCATATCTTCCACAAGACCATTACGCCATGCGGTATGGTAATTTGATTTAACGCCAGAAGTATAAATCAGTTTAGCATCTGTAGTAGTACCCCAGCAAAAATAACCATTAGCGTCAATCTTAAATTCAATATCACCATCAGAAAAAGCGCATACGTCATAACGGTTTTTATCATCATCTAAAACTCTTGTAACATAGCAATTTGAATAAGCTTCGCATTTATTCAGTTCACCCGGATAGGCTGAATTAAGCCAAGAAACACAATTTTTGTAAACGCCGTCAACAATGCCGGTAAAGCCATAAGTATGTGAAACGGCAGGGGTTGTAGTTGCTGACGTATCTGTCCAAAGCTTGTCAGAAACCCAGCTTACAAAATCTTTTGAGAGGTAGCATTTATGGTCGTAGACGACACCACGAACCTGCTTTCCATCTGCGAGGGTATCTATAAGGTATTTACCGGGAACTGTTGCAGAAATGGCGGCAACCAATTCTTCATAATCTGTCTGTACCAGATACGTAATGCCTAAAGCCGTTATTGCCGCAGAAACAGCGATTTCCGGAGTAATAGCACAAACCAGCGCACCAGCAGCGGCAGCAACAGCACTAACCTCAATTGGACGAGCAAAAGCACAGAATAAAACAAGAACCGCCAAAAGGCAGCATAGAATACGCTTCATAATTTGAAAATTAACATTCATAATTTATCACTCCTTTTGGCGGTATCATTTAGGCGCTATGCAAAACGCTTTGCAGGAAAGAAATGCCTTTCCGCAGACCAATATAGCCCACAATCACGGCACACACGACAGGAAGCAGGGATTTCACTTCATCGAATACCGAAGAAAGATTCTCAGAGGAAACGATTTTCGCCAAGTCGGCAGTCGAAGCGGGGGTAGACGGTTCTTGTGCGGGGGCGGTCGGCTCAGGTTCAGGCGCAGCAGCGGAATGGAATACAAAGGTTTCTGCGCTATCAGGGTCATAGGTCAAGCCAGACGTATCAATGGGAACGGCGAGGTATTTACCCTCTCCACCTGTATAAGACTCCGTAGGCTGCCATCCCAGAATATTATGCGCGGTGGATAATTCGTCATGGGATTGAAGAAACATGTCAAGGTAGTCATGATTCAGGATGAATGCCTTTTTGTCCGAAGAAATATAGCCGTCAACTGCTGCCCCGACACGCTCGTTTAAGACCATTTGCGCAGAGCTTGCGGGGAGGGATTCACTGCACCCGGCAAGCTTCCAGAGGGCAGGGGCAACGGTGGCAGAGGGAACGCTATCAACGTAGGAAAAATTCACATTCTGTTCCGCTGCAAATGCGGGAAGAATCATAGAACCGGTTACAAGGATTACAGACAGCACTGCACACAGCAGGGAGCGCAAGCGCACATTTTGAAAATTCATGTTCAAAAACTCCTTTCAAGTAGAAAAGCCCCCCGACAATGCCGGGGGGCATGGATGCCATATCAGGCACTGTGCAGGACACTCTGAAGGAAGGAAATACCCTTCCGCAGACCGATGAAGCCGATCATGACGGGAATCACGACAGGCAGCAGACCCAGAATTTCATCCAGAACACCGCTCATCATCTGAGTGGTAACAATACCGGAAAGACCGGTTGCAGCGTCAGACAGGAACATTGTCAAATCTCCTTTCAAAAGAAAATACGAAAGAATTTATAACAAAAGTAGCAAAGGCAAACGACAATAGCGAACAGGGCAAAGCCGGAAAGAACATGAACCGCATCTAGAATAAGCTCATTGGAATTAACCAGCTTGACCAGATATTCGGTATAGTCCATTTGCTCTACAACTTCTATTACTTTTGTGACAGTTTCAGTTGGGACAGTTGTTTCCATAGGCATACTCAGTCCTTGTTTTTGACTTTTCGAGCTCGAGTTTCAACATAAATAGGGAATGGAGCGAAGCGGCTGTTGCATTCGCTGGACAGCTGATAAATTTCGTAAAACCGTTCGGCGGCTTTCCGGTTTGAGAATCGGTACGCATACATTGTTCCGGCGGGGGTCTGAATATATAGGATACAGGCCATATTGCACCTCAATCATCGTCCAAGGGTCTGATATCCCGGTCTCCCGTGAATGCAAGAAAACCTCGGAAATTCTCAAAATCCTGAGATACGCCGGAATTGTGTTGCAGTTCACGGTAGCACTCATAATTGTGTTCGTTGACAAGCCGGACGGCGATTGAACCCATACGGCGGAGGTCTGCATAGATACCAGCGGCAACCGCTTTCTTTATCAGCTCAGAATAGCCAATCGGACCCGGCGTATTGTCCACGATATCCACCAGATTCAGCACTCTGGCACCCTCATCGGGCTCAGCAAGCAAGGTCGAGAGACGCACACGGAGAGGGCCGAAAACCGCTTCATACTCATATTGAAATTTGTCCTCATTGCCAAAGTGAACCAGATAGAGCAATGCGGAATCCACGTTGGCGCAGGCTTCCAGATAGTTGGGCTGAATGCCTAACTCTTTGGCAATGGCCGTATTCCACACAGCGTTCTTGAAGCGTACTACCACATGCCAGTGAGACTTTTTGGTTTCGCCCTTGTGTTCGCCATCTTCATAAACGTCCTTGTCATGCAGAATGGCGGCGAAGTTATAGCCACCGGATTTCAGCTTTTCGATAGCGGCTACATGGGTTTCGTCCTCCGGGTAGAGAACTGCGCAGAATTTGCGGTCACGGAATTTTTGAGTATCAGCCATTTGTTTTACCTCCTAAATATTGACACATGACACAGAACAGTACCATGTGTTAAATTCTTTAGAGTGTCATTTTTGACACCTGACACGAGCGGCGCTATGTCGTAGTGGCGCCGCCTGTGTCAAGAGGTGGGGAGGGCTTATCTCCCCTTGACTTCCCTCTTGACCTCACCGAACTGCACAAGCAGTTCGTTAAACATCGTTCTCAGTCCGTCCAGCTCACTGCGGAGTTGGGCGTTTTCGTCGTGTATCTGCTTCATTTCGCTCTTGAAATTGATAAGAGCAGTGAGTTCCTCCATGGGAACAGATACACGCCAGTCAGAACCGGGCATGGGTTACAGAATGCCGTCAACCGTAACCGTGCCGTTGTAACCGTGGAAAAAGATCTCCCGTTCCTCATCCACCTTGACACCGCCGATAGCGTCAATCATGTCGCCGGGGACATTGGAAGTTGCGGCCTTGTAGCCGTTCGTATACTGGTCTTTGTAAACGAAGGAAATGGGCTGAAAGTCATAAGGCTTACCATTTTTCTTGCTTACGCCCTGCATACGATTGCCAAGGCCAACGATTTTCATTTTTGTTCTTGCCATTTTAGGTTTTCCTCCTTGCAATTTGCTACACCTTTTCAGGTGTGCCATAACTGCATTATACACCTTATAGGATGTTTGTCAATACATTTCTTAAGGCGTATAATATATTTATACAAAACAGCTAAATAGGGGGGCGATGCAATGTCATATATTGACAAAATAAAAGAAGTACGCAAACAGCAGATGTATTCGCAAAAGGATATGGCGGACTTGTTAAATACAACGCAGCAGCAATACAGCAAGTATGAAAATTTGCAGCAAGAATTACCCATTCGACATTTAATAACAATCTGCACTCATTTTCATATTTCTGCTGACTGGCTTTTAGATTTGAATATTAATAATCAAAAAGAGAGGTAGGGCATTGCATGGATTTAATGACAAAAACATTTGAGGAAGCAACACAGCAAATAGCCGCTTTGGGAAGTTTACTGATTCTCATTGGGGTTGTTGTATCAATCATTCTGTATGTCCTGTTTGCAATCGGTTTAGGCAGCGTAGCAAGGACGTGCAGAATCAGACATAGCTGGATGGCATGGCTACCGATTGCAAGGAAATATCTGCTAACCGAAATCGCAGACTTGCGCAGAGTTCAGGCTGGAAAGCCCAAAAGACTGACCGTTCAATTTGAAATCATTACGGTTTTGTGCTTAATATGCGTCCTGGCAATGGCGAAAGTGGGGAACACTGTGCTAGTGGTCATTCCGGCGATTCTGCTGGTGCTGCTGTCATTCAATCAGGCATTTGCTTATTACTACTTCTATAGGCTCTGCGACAAAGAAAATGCAACCATATATTTTCTCTTAGGGCTGATGGCCAAACCGTTAAACTCGTTTTTCGTGTTTCATTGCAGATAAAACATAGACCCCGGAACTGTATCACGGCAGTTCCGGGGTTTTTGTATACATGGGCAGGGGAGGGAAGTGCGGTATGGAGCGGGGGACTATGCCCCCGCTCAGGGTGAAAACGAGTTGCCCCGCCGAAGGTTGATGTTGTTTCAGCCTGTACCAGCGGGGCAATTCGTTTTTTTTGCCGCCTAGCACTATCCATTTTATGAGTAAAAAAATTTTTGTCAAGGTACGAAAAGGAAGGTCAAAAAATGCTGCGGGAGACGCATTTTTTGACCTTCCTTTTCTTTTCCCCTTGACAAAAAACGAATTGCAGGGGCAATTCTTTCTTTTACTCACAAAAAGGATCGCGCCAAGGGCGGGCAAAAGAAAAAAGCCCGGTACTCGCGCTCCAAGCCATGTACCGGGCAGCGGGGTGAAAGAAACGAAGCCCCGCACCATTATTATACAAGCCCAGAAAGGAAATGTCAACTATGAAAGAGACAACGAAAACCAGCAGAACCGCAGGATACCTCGAGAAGATTTTCCGGGCATTGAACAACGACAGCTTCGGCGGGGAGCTGGAAGAACCCATCATCACCATTCAGAGCACACCAACGGCATTCGGTCATGTTACCGTTGCCAAGACGTGGAAAAGGAAGGACGACTGGAGGCATGAACTGAACATCGCTGCTGACTGGCTGGAAAGGCCGATTGAGAACGTGGTAGCTACCATGATTCACGAAATGACACATCTGTACAACATCCAGCACAATGTACAGGATTGCAGCAGGGGAGGGACGTACCACAACAAGAAGTTCAAGGAGGAAGCCGAAAAACACATGATTAAGATTGACCACTCTGATAAATACGGGTGGACAATCACAAGCCCCACGGATGAACTTTTGGAGTACATCATGGATAAGGGCTGGGAGGACATCGACATGGGGCGTGGTTGCCTGTTTGGGCTGCTAGGAGGGGGAAGCGACGGTAAACCCGCAAAAGGCACACAGACGGGCGCAGACGGTCAGGAGCTGCCCAAGAAGGGGAATAGCAGAAGATACCAGTGTCCACAGTGCAAGGCCATCGTGAGAGCCACGAAGGACTTGCACATCATTTGCGGAACGTGCAACGTGGATTTTGAATTATCCTAAGTTAATTGAAAAAATCCTTGAAATATTAATATCAAAAGGGGAGTGGCAACACTCCCCGAAGGAGGACGCATGATAGAAGATATCATTAAACAGGTCAGAAAAGCAGCTATGGAGCTGAACATGGAGGTTGATGAGTTCCTGGAATGGCTCAGAGCTGAAAATAACAAAAAATTTCCATGGGAGGAATAAGGAATGAAAACGAAAATGGATATGCTGATTGAAACGTATGCAGAAGTAAACTATTTGACCACAGAACAGGTAAAAAAGGAAATCAAAAGCGGGTGGATAGACGGGAATATGCTATTTAAAGAATGGCTTAAATACGAAGGAATTTTCGGATATTCAGAGAAAATCATCAATATATTTGATACCTGCGAAAAAGCGGGATTGAAGATTACAAACAACAGGTGATAAAGATACCGGGCGACCCTCACGGGAAGCCCGGTTTTTTTATGTGCGGCGGTTTTGATGTTAATATCTCAATTTAGAGAGGTCAGCCAAGCGCGGATAGCATCATCACGGGCAAAGCCCATGAATGAGGTATCGCTGTCAATAGGCGTGAAGTACCAGACACCACGGAAAAAATCACAGCTGCCAAGTTTCCGAAAATTGCAGTCGTGCACAAGAAAATGTCTGCGCCAGAAGTCGGACGGCACAATTTGCAGACTGTCAAAGTCAGGAATCCCAGCATCAGGCCGAGGGGAGGACAGAAACACATTTGTAAATGCAGTTGAAGCCATAATAATCCTTTATCAAAACGAACGCAACAAAATAAAAATTTTGTTGCGTTTAAAGCGGATGTATGCTATAATGATGGCATCAATCAAGTCTACAGGAGGTTCTTATGCAGCGATACCATGATTGTCCCCAGGTGCTACGGGAGTTTTTGATCTACCACGAAAATATCAAGGGTCAGTCGCCGCTGACAATTTCGGAGTACTATCTGGATTTGAGAATGTTCTTGCGCTTCATCAAGCTTATGCGGAATGATATGCCAATGAGCACGAATCTGGATGACATCGATATCAAGGAAATTGACATTCAATTTATCCGGGATATCGACACATCGGATATTTTCGACTTTCTTTCCTATTTGGCCAATGACCGGGCAATTAACCCGGATTCAGCTGCTCCGGAGTACGGAATTTCCCCTGCCGCAAGGGCCAGAAAGCTTTCGTCCATTAAGTCCTTCTATAAATATCTGACCACACGAACCAAGCAGCTGCAGGAGAACCCTGTGGCAGATCTGGAATATCCAAAGCTTCGCAAAAGTCTCCCCAAGTATCTTACCATGGAACAGTCCGCCGCGCTGCTGAAATCGGTGTCCGGGCAGAACGAAAAAAGGGATTATGCGATTTTGATGCTGTTTCTCAACTGCGGGATACGGCGCAGCGAACTTGTGAATCTGAACCTGTCAGACGTTTATGAAGACAGAATCCGCGTCATTGGCAAGGGCAACAAAGAACGGTTTGTCTATTTTGGCTCTGCCTGCCGGAAAGCGATCGACGCCTATCTTCCGGAACGCAATCAGAAAGTGCTTACAGACAATCGGGCACTGTTTGGTTCACGGGACAATAACCGGATCAGTGTGACGGCCGTTCATCGTCTGGTGAAAAAAGCGCTTTTACAGGCCGGATTGGATTCCACCCAATATTCTGCCCATAAACTGCGTCATACGGCGGCGACCATGATGCTTTCCGGCGGCGTGGATGTCAAAACCGTTCAGGAAGTCCTCGGACATGAGAACCTGAACACGACTCAGATTTACACGCATATTGAAAGTACAGAGCTGAAAATCGCCGCAGAGGCGAATCCCCTTTCCAAGCTTGACTTTTCCGATAAAATGGAGGATAATAATGGTAGCAACCAATAATTGACAAAGTAATAGTGGAGAAAATACAATTATGTCGATTGGTGAACGGATTACCGAGCTTCGAAAAATGCAGAATCTATCTCAGGGACAGCTTGCACAAGCCATGGATGTGTCGCGTCAGGCCGTCAGCAAATGGGAAAACGATCAGACAAGCCCGGATTCACTCAAGATGATCCGGCTGGCTGAGGTGCTGGACACGGACATCGAATACCTCACAACTGGCCGCAGAAACTACGGCAGACGGCCTCCAGTGGTTCTGAAAACGGTGGAAACCGTTGAAAAGGTTGTCGAAAAGCCTGTAGTGCGGGTCGTTGAGAAGGTTGTAGAAAAACCGGTGGAAAAAACTGTGGTGCAGTATGTAGAAAAGCCAGTTATCAAAAAGGTTTTTCGGACAAAGTACCGCAGGAATCCGGCGGAACTGGCCATTGTTGGATTTGCCTGCTTCCTGTTGGGGCTGCTGGTGGGCTATTTTCTGTAGCCCCCTCTCCCCTCTTGTTTATCTCAATAATCGTAAAAGGCAGGGATTTCCTCCCTGCCTTTTTGTTATCCGCTTCCCTACAATTTTTAATATTTTAGTTGAATTAAGCGTCAACTACCGGTTGCATATACAGTTTCTTACATATTATAACGCCATTTCAATCGCTTCGCGCAGATTCTTGACGCGATACACCGTCAGACCGGCGGGAATCTCTGCCTTGTCTGATCCGCTCTTGGGGATGATACATTTTTTGAAGCCCAGCCGCATAATTTCCGCCAAACGCTGATTCAAATGGGACACGGCGCGGATCTCTCCCGTCAGTCCCACCTCCCCTATTGCTGCCAGATCGTCCGCAATGGGAACATCCCGGTATGAGGACGCCACAGCCAGAACGACCGGAAGGTCTGCACCTGGCTCATCAAGCCGTAATCCACCGATCACGTTGATATATGCGTCAAACAGGTTCAGCTTCATCCCGGCCCGTTTTTCTGTCACGGCCATGAGCAGAACCGCACGGTTAAAATCAAAACCGTCAGCCGCCCGTCGGGGGACATTGAAAGTTGTTTTCGTCACTAATGCCTGAACTTCGGCCAATACCGGGCGGGTTCCCTCCATAACACAGGCCACGCAGGTTCCGCTTGCCCCCTCCGGGCGTCCTTCCAGCAGCATCTGGGACGGGTTGGGCACCTCGGCCAAGCCGTCGTCCAGCATTTCAAACACGCCGATCTCATTGGTGGAGCCGAAACGGTTCTTTGCCGCCCGCAGGAGACGGTAGGACGTGTTGGGGTCGCCCTCAAAATACAGGACGCAGTCCACCATATGCTCCAGCACCTTCGGGCCTGCGATATTGCCGTCTTTATTGATATGCCCCACCACGAACACCGTGATGCCCTGACTCTTGCTCAGCTGCATCATGGTCATGGTGCAGTCCTTCACCTGAGAGACGCTTCCCGGGGAGGACTCGTTTTCCTCATTATAGAGGGTCTGGATGGAGTCTACGATGAGAATATCGGGTTTCATCGCTTCTGCGGCGTCCACAATGTCGGAAAGTCTTGTTTCCGAGAGAATAAAAAGTTCTTCCGGCGCAACGCCAAGACGCTCTGCCCGAAGCTTCAGCTGCCGCTCGCTTTCCTCGCCGGACACGTACAGCACCCGACGGCCGACGCACAGACTGCTGCAAATTTGCAGCAAAAGCGTGGACTTGCCGATGCCGGGAGCGCCGCCCACCAGCACCAGACTGCCTGCAACCGCGCCGCCGCCCAGAACCCGATCCAATTCCCCCATGCCGGTGGAAAACCGGATTTCTCCGTCGCTGGTGATTTCCCGGATGCGCTGGGGCTTCCGGCTCATGCCCACGGGAGCCGATTTCGCCTTGCCGGCGGCCACAGGCTTTTCCACATGTTCCTCCATGGTATTGTACGCGCCGCAGCTGGGGCAGCGTCCCATCCACTTGGGGGTCTCATTGCCGCAGTTGGTGCAGTAAAAAACAGTTTTCGTTTTCGCCATTGTGTTTCTCCTTTGGTCTGTTTTCTTTATTATATCAGCGAAAACCTATTCGGTCAAGTGTTCGATAGATATTGACTGACCGTTGCCGCAATGACACAGCAAAGCTTTTTCTGATACGTGCCGCAACTGAGTTTGGCTTCCTCCTCCGCATTGGACAGGAAACCGCATTCGATCAGCACGCCAGTGCAGTCAATGTGTTCCATCAGATAAACGCCGTCGCTTTTCTTGCATTTTCGGTTGCTGCCTGGGTTCAGGGTGGAGACCAGCCTCTCCTGAAGCAGTTTCGCCAGTTGAGCGCTGCCCTCTGTCCCGGCGTAAAACACCTGCGCGCCGCTGTAGCGGCTGTCGGTGAAATTATTCTGATGGATGCTCAGCAGCAGAGCGTTTTCCGTCTTGTTGACGATGCGCACGCGCTCTTTCAGGTCGGATATTTTTTTCTGGGCGATGGTCTCCCCTTTCGTGTAGATGGACGTGTCCGTCGTGCGGATCATCCGGGTGTCATAGCCCAGCAGGTGAAGGAGGTCATTTAAGCGGAGGGAAATTTCCAGATTGTATGTACTTTCCAGCACCCCCCGGCAGGATGTCGCGCCGCCGTCCTCTCCGCCATGCCCCGCGTCGATGATGATGCAGTTTCCCCGCTTTAACGGGGCGGCTTCGACCATGACGGACACGGTGCGGCAGCCCCCCTCCCCCCCCGCCCCCGCCCCCCCGCCGGGAAGGGGGGGGGCTCAGAGCTCGGTGAGCCGGTAGTCGCCGGCTCGC
>OGQC01001004.1_pt1 | contig 13052 bp, 8 predicted proteins | sample 1553081 | NCBI WGS metagenome assembly OGQC01 (sample SAMEA2580267, study PRJEB22360) | human gut metagenome | biome: human gut; feature: human-associated habitat; material: faeces | place: Denmark | collected 2008/2010
ATTTTTTGCAGACACAAAAAAGGCCATCTCAAAGTTTATTTGAGACAGCCTCTTTTATTCGTGGACCAGCCAGGGCTTGAACCTGGGACCTCCAGATTATGAGAACGATAAGATGATATTTTGTGATAGTCCGATTTGCTGATATTGATTAATTATCAGGTAGTTATGAATTTTGCTATCTCCTATGAAACTCACTAAATACCCCTAACTGAAACAGTTTGTTTACGCATTGTTTACGCAGAATTAGAGGAGCTAATGCCGCTGCTACTAAACCCTTTTGCATGTTTCAGCATAGTTCTATTAATAATCAGTGTTGAATAGCATTCTATATTTGCTCAAGTCTTATAGCTGTCGCAAATAATTTATAAGTTAGCGACAAACATAATGCAATGAACAAGTATAGAATACAAGGATACAATCTTTCTACATTTCAAATTGGCGAAATTCTCCATTTATTTGGTAAATAGTCCTAAAGAAATGACAGAGTATAGATGATTTATTGTATCTTTGTTTATTAACGTAACTGACACGTGTATTATGCAGAATACTGGTAATATTAACAGGATAAAAGCAGTACTTGCAGAGCAGAACAAGACGAGCAAATGGCTTGCAGAACAGATGGGTAAAGACCAAACGACCATTTCTAAGTGGTGTACAAATACCTGTCAGCCAAGTTTAGAAACATTGGTCAAAATAGCAGAATGCTTGAATGTTGATGTCAGGGAGTTGATAGTAAAAACAGCAACGAAATAGTAAGAAATGTATAAAATAGAATGGGACAAAGAAACAGGTGGTGTGATATTGAATACCAGAGTCACAAATGAGACTTTGGGTATTGCTCCGCGTCCTGTGTTTTATGAGGAGTTGGATTTGCTTGGGCTGGATAAGTTGGGCTGGACATATCCTCATACTGAAGCCCCATTGATGTGGGCTGTCAACAAACAATACTACTATCGTGGACAGCGAATATTTGAAGCTAAGGGGGCAAATATATATAGCAAACCTACATTGGAATTTTGTAAAGATATAGCGCCAATGGATTTGCAGCCTGTTGACATGAAATCGATGTTAGCCAAGACTTCCGATTTAATGTTTGTTTTGGAGAATGAAGCCATTGAGTTTATCCGCGATACGTTCACTGCATATTCTCGTGTGAACCGCACCTTTGACAAGGCAGATAGCAATCAATTAGACTTTGAAGCGTTAGCTGCCAAGGCAGAAAAGAAGCAAAAGCAAAAGATGGCTGTGGTGAAACAGGATTGCGACTCTTTTGACATTATGCCTCTCGAAACGGCGAAGAATGAGGGCAAACGCGTATTGCTCTCTACTAAAATAGACCGCTTTATTGCTTCGTTTTCTGGTGGAAAGGATTCGCAAGTAGTTCTTGACCTTTGTACACGTGCCATCCCTCCAACTGACTTTGAGGTGATTTACAGCGATACGGGTTATGAATTGCCTTCTTCGTTGGAACTTTATGACGAGGTGCAGCGATACTACAAGGAGCGTTTCCCCTCATTGAAATTTCATATAGCACGCAATCATGAGTCTGTACTCAATTATTGGGATAAAATAGGTACACCGAGTGATACACATCGTTGGTGCTGCTCTATTATGAAAACTGCTCCATTATATAGGATGTTAAAAGTCGAAGGGAACAAACAGGCTCGTGTGCTTACCTTTGATGGAGTAAGAGCAGAAGAATCGACAAGGCGAAGTGGTTACAGTCGCATAGGAAAAGGAGTTAAGCACTCTACTGTAATAAATGCTAGTCCAATTCTTTTTTGGAATTCTGTGGAAATATTTCTGTATCTATTTAAGTATGACCTACCCATTAACTTAGCATATCGTCAAGGTATGACTAGAGTTGGTTGTCTTATATGTCCATTTTCATCAGAATGGAATGATATGATTTCTTCGGTAAAGTATTCAAATAAGCTCCAACCTTTTTTGTACAGAATAGAATCCATTGTAAAAAAAAGTGGAGTATCTGACATGAAAGAATATATCGAAGCCGGTAACTGGAAGCGGCGTGCTGGAGGTAGAGAGATGAAGTCGGATACAGCACTTGTAATTCGCTCGACAAGACCTCATTTAGTTGTTGGGGTTAAAAAAAATAAGAAAAACATCCTCACGTGGATTCCTACTATTGGGAAGATAGCAGGAAATGCATCAAAAGGAGAGGTTTTTTATAAAGGGAAAACATATTCTTATTCTATAAAACCAGAGAACGAAGGATGTGAAATTACCTTTTATAATACAGATTCTGAACCACTTCTTCAAGGTTTAATAAAAAGAGCACTATATAAAGCCACATTCTGCATTAATTGTGAGGCTTGTGAAGTTGAATGCCCTACGGGAGCATTGAAAATCATACCGGAAGTAATTATAGATAGAAATAAATGCATCCATTGTCATAGGTGTTTGAACTTTCATGAGCTTGGATGTATTGTGGCTAATTCACTGAAAATTACAGAACAAAACCCATCAAAAATGAAGTTAATAGGTTATAACAATTTTGGTCTTAATGAAAGTTGGCTGGATTTCTTTTTTAAGAATTCAGATACATATTTTTCAAACACAGACCATGGTTTGAATGTTAAGGAACAATTACCTGCTTTCGTAAAATGGATGGTACATGCGGAAATTCTAACAGATACCAAAGGTAAGAACTTGTCAACATTGGGAAAGTTGCTTAAACAAATTTATGAGGATAATCCACGTTTAGTATGGGAAGTTATTTGGATAAATTTGGCATACAACTCTCCAATAGTACAATGGTATACGTCTTCAATGAGGTTTAATACCAATTTTACAGAAAGCGAAGTAAGAGAATTAGTAAAAAATGATTTTCCTGAGGCATCTGCTACAACTGTGAAAAACGTAGTATACGCTCTGTTTAGAACTTTGAAAGAAAGTCCGATAGGAGATGAATTAAAGCAGTTGGAGTCAGTTGAAAGGTTAAGCTTTAAACGAGAGCCGTATGAGGAATTATCTCGTGAAGCTATTGCTTATTCTGTTTACAAATATGCCGATATTAAAGGAATAAAAAACTTACGTGTTCAAGATTTATATACCCAAACACCAACTGATGGAATTGTCCCCCAGTTCGGTCTGCCCAAAGATCGATTTCTAAAAATATTAAGATCGCTAAGTTCTGATAATAATAGAGTCCTTGTTGCGGAGTTAAACATGGGACTTGACCATATTACACTTAGAGATGATTTAACATGTGAAAAGGCATTAACTATATTGTCAATATAAAATGGACTCATACTTAGCTATATATACAGATATGCTGCTTTCTTTACAGCTGGGTAACTACAGAGGATTTGTTTCTTTGTCAAAACCTCTGTATGTATTAGCTATTATAGATTCGATAGAGGCTATTGAAAGTAATAGAATTAATATTGATAATTTAGTCATTGAACAGCAGTTTAAAAAGTTATACCAAAGATTCCAAGGTGATTTCGTATATACAAGGGCTGCTTATATAGCCCCATTCTTTCATTTGGCTAGTTCTGACTTTTATCATTTGATTTGTAAAGATAATGTAGAACCGCCATCAATGTCATCAACTCCTTCGCCAAATACTTCCGTGAGCATCTGCAATATGCTAAATTGGATGATGAGCTGTGGGAGTTGCTGCAAGATGATAATAACAGAGAATACTTTCGATGAAACATTATAAATAGATATTTATTAAAATAACAACGCGTCTATTATGGCTACTAAATATGACGATATTATAAAGTTGCGTGGGGGCAAAGCCTCTTACAACATTGAAAATGAAAAAGAAGGCGAGTGGATATCTTTCATTCCCAACGAGCAGTTTAACAACGTACTACGTACTGTATTGAAATCAGTGCGAGGTAACGATATCGACAATCATAAGTCGTTTTGGATAAACGGAACGTATGGAACAGGGAAAAGCCATGCTGTGGCAGTAATCAGCCACTTGTTGAGCGATGATGTGTCTGCTATTAAAGAATGGGTAGACTATGAATATGGTGATACACGCTTCGAACAATTACGCGAAGGCATATACTCTCTTCGGGAGAAAATGCGTTTGTTGACAGTGAAAGTTTATGGTCTTAATGCAATGACGCATGCTGGCGACCTTGCCCTTGTATTGCAAAAAGCAGTAGCCAATGCCTTGCGGAAAGCAGGATTGGGAGAATTGTGTGTGCCGACAGATTTTGAAACATACGTAGACCAGATACAAAAGAATCCTGAGATTTGGGATCATTTGATAGAAAATCATGTTCAGCTTTCTTCTATAGTAGCCAACAGAGAACAGCTGATAGCCAATCTTGAGGACAATGATTTGGGTACCTACCACCGAGTGAGCGAAACACTTAGGGCAACAGGGCTTGATGTTCGCCTCGATAATCAGAAAGTAGGGCAATGGTTTATAGAAGTACAGAATAAGCTGCGTGAGAAAGGCAAATACAACGGTTTATTTATCGTATGGGATGAGTTTACGGATGTGATGACCGATGCCATCGGTTTGCCCGTATTGAAAGAGTTGCAAGAGTTGGCAGAGATTTTCATGAATGAAGAAAATAGTTCATTCCTCTTTCTCATATCTCATCCTTCCGCATTCGACAAATTAGGGTCGGAACAGATGAAGCAGACTGATGGGCGTTACCATCGCATGAAGTACAATATGGAGTCTGTTTCTGCTTTCAAAATTATGTCACGCAAATTTGAGGTGATAGACAAAGAACTTCATTCGTCAATGCGTCGACAATTCTATCAAGAGCACCGAGATTTGCTTGATATTTTCACTCAAAGCAGCAACGATCCGCAAAGTACTGTTGAAGATTTATTTAACCTATACCCCCTGCACCCTGGGACAGCTAACCTTGCCACACATTATGCAACGGTTGTCGGTTCTTCCAGCCGAAGTGTCTTTGAATTTTTGGGACAGAATGATGCCATCCGCGATTTTCTGAATAGTGAAGATTGCTTCCGCAATAAATATACTATTACAGCTAACTATTTGTGGGATTATGTGCTGAAAGTGTTCCAAGACGATGTAACCAACTATGGAGCAGTTACAGAACGTTATAATTCTTACGTAAAGCAGGTAAGCAGTAAAGGGGAGGCGTATTTCGCTATCTTCAAAGGAATTTTGTTGCTGAATGCCTTCAATAATGTTTCTGGCGAAAACAACCAAGGGCTTGTAACTCCGTCAGAAACGAACATACATTATTTGTTCGAGGGGACGCAGTATGACGATGATGTTGATACGGTTCTGCAATGGTTTAGCAATGAAGGTGTTATTCAACGTGCTCCTGGTGGACTGTATTCTGTTCAGTTCTCTGCTTTACCATCTGGAGAAATTGAAGAGAAGAAAACGGAGATGCGTCAAGTGCAATTCCGTTATACCCATCAGATACTTAATTTTTCGGATGTAGCCAAAACGCAGTTTGAGAAGAAATATATGCAAAAGGTAATCCGTCCTTATTCTTTTAAATTTTACAGCGATGTGGATAACGACTCTTCACTGCGGAGTCAAATAAAGAATGGCAAGAAAGAAGCAAAAGGAAGTTGTTTGTTCTTTGCTTTATTGATGGTAAAAGATAATGATGAATTATCTCGTTTACGGACCTTTGCGGAAAAATGTTCCACCGATGAAGACGATAAAGATTTGGAGAATATCGTTTTTATTGTTTTTGATGAAGTGTTTGGGCAGAACAAATATGAGCAGTTTATAGAATATCAAGCCAATTATGCATGTGCCAGTAGTCATGGATTTGTAGACCAGACCAAAGTGCATCGTGATCATGCTGTGTCTATGGTAAAAGAATGGATGGAAGCAGCCCAGCGCAATAATGCGACAGTCTATATTAATACGGGAAAAAAGTCTTTCCAACAACCTATTTCGGTAAAGCATCTGTCAAGCATTGTCAATTCGATCATATCTCCAACAATATACCCTTACGCACCAGATTCCTGTGAAATACTAAGGCAGAAGGCACCAAGCACCTTTTGGAAGGCACAAAATTCAAAAGAAATTGTGCGTACTTTCCTGTTCGGTACAACTAAAGAGGAAATTAGTCAGGTTACTGCGCAGATGCGCCCGATACAGTATCTTATTCAAGACTGTCTTGATGATAGTCTTAAATGGAAAGAAGATGTGTCAGCCGAGCACCCCTTCAAGAATGTATTTGATACGGTGAACAATATTATAAAACATGCCAATAAGAGCCTTCCTTTTAACTTTGACGAGAAGTTCTCCATATTGACCAAACCGCCGTATGGTTTTTACGGTTGTTATGCGACAATGGGGATGATGGCTTTTGCCTTAAAGCCTTGGGTGAACAAGATATTCGATCCACAAGGAAAACCGCGTGACGCCAATGCTTTGATAGACGACATTGTTCTGTTGTTTAAAGTTTGGGATGACAATAAGTCAAATAGTAAGCTGAACTTTAAGTTTCAGACTCCAGAAGAAGGTAAGTTATGTAAAGAACTCATATCTCTTTTTAAACTTAATGGTGCAGACAGTACTTATAAAGATGTAACTAGTCTGAAAGATGCGCGTTATGCTATTACAGCTGATTTCCTTGCCAAACGTAATGCCCCGCTATGGGCAATAAAGTATGCCCCTGAATCAGCATTTGCTTCATTACCGATAGTCGTAAATATAACAGATAAGATAAAGCAACTCACAGACAACATTGTAAAAATCTGTATGGAACGGGAGTTGCGCAATCCGGCATTAGTAAACGAAACATTGTCCTTGATTGAAGAACAACGTTTTGAAATGAAAAATATTCTTAATGTGGAGGCAGCATTCAGTGAAGGATTTAAAAACTACTTAATGCAACTGAGTTATGTATCTGTAAAAGAAGATGAAGTAGAACCGCTTCGCAAGTATATCGAACAAAACTTGGAGTCGACTGTAGGCTACTGGACAGAAGAGGAAGTAGAAAAGAAAGCTTTGCAATGGCGTTCTGTACAACAAACCGTACAGATACAACATGTACCCTCAACTGTACACGAATCGGCATCAACAACTTCTACGGGATGGAGTTCAAGCCCTTCTGTACCCTCCTATCAGGTAGACTTGGCAGAAAAAAGGAATAAAGCTAAAGAACGTATAGCCAATATTACAGACATTCATGTCGCACAAGCCTTACTGACTAAAATCTGTGAGAAAGGTGATGAATGGTTATTAGATATGATAAACTCATAAAACTGGAATAAGGCATGTACAAGGAATTTGATACCATAGAAGATCTCTACCAATGGATGGAGGAGGATAAAAACTGGACGGGAGCGGAAGCGAATCAATTCAACCGTTACCCTCTACGTTTTGTGCTTTTCGAAAATTTTCACGACTTTCGTGCATTTGCCGATGAATGTCAGAATCATAGCGTGTTTGTACAAAGCATGGAAGGTTGGATGGCAGAAGGATGCGATGACCAAATGCTGACTAATTCACAACTTGCTAGACGTTTTAAGGAGTATGTAGAGAATATTCCTGTCAACGACTTTGTAATAGCCCCATTCTCGGAAGTTACACGCTTCTATGAGAATGAGAGATATGCAGAATTCGATTCTCTCTTGAAAACAATCAGGCTGATTGAAGCTTCTGAAGATGCCCAACAAAATCATCAGCGCATATATGTTCCTATTATTGGCATGCAAAGCAAGATGGGCAAGTTCAAGAATGACCCCAATATTCATATATGGGAATATCATTCAGACAACAACGGTGACACTTATCAGCTCATTCTGTCAAGAGGGACAACGTATGGTGTACATGGATTAGGCAATGCATATACGCTATGTCCAGACTTAAAACATTGGATTTCGTTGTGGAAAAATGGAACAGGTATCAAACAGCGCATCATTTGTACATCAAAGACTATATTTGATAATGCTCATTGCGCCCAACCAGACAATGCCTTTGAGTATACGGTTTGTACTAATGCTTATGAATTCTTAAAAGACGGGTTAGGACTTGACATTACGACTTTAGATATAGATGAGGAAGACTTGCCATATTGGGAGATGTTGGCAAATGAAATAGACATAGATGATTTCTCCTTCGGTAATTTTATAAATGAACGGTTCAATGCTTTTTCGTTGGAAAACGAAAAAGACTTTGTACAAGTGTGGTTCGAGTACAAAGACGCTTATTCCAGATGGTTGCTTAAGATGTACTATCTCAACAAGAGGGACAACATGACATATCTCTGTAGAGTGCTGACCAATTGCAAGACCCAAAGCACTTCGGAACTTTTCTCACAGATGGCAATACAAATTTTTGATGAGCCGTTCAGCAATGGTGCCATTAACCAGCGTCTTGTCTTTTTAGAGGAAGCTTCCCAACACGGAGCTAAGATAACAGACATGGCAGAGCAAAAGCTCAAAGCAAAATTAGGAGCCATCGCTGCAAATCCTTCGCTTGGAGTTGCTATGGCTATGAAATACATGACACCGCTTACTGTTTCTGAACAAGAATTGATAATAACTTGGCTGGGGCAAGGGAGAATAGAAAGAAAAGAAATTAAGAATCTGTTTCCACATTTATATTATTATACAGATCCTTTCTCTCTACAAGTGGACAAGGACAACTTATGGATAAACGATTATTTTGAGACTTATCGTGATGCGAAGATCGCTAATCGGCTCACAGATAAAGTTTCCTTTTTTATAAAAGAGAAAAATGCTTCATCGACTACATTCATGGCGTGGCATGACCAGTTCAAAACTGTAAAAACCATCCTTTATCATAGAGAAGACATAGATGTGTTCTATTGGATTGATGGTCTTGGCGTTGATTGGATTCCTTTCATAGTCCAAATTATAAAAAAACATCAAGTGGATGGGGCTTTCCTCAATGAAATATACGTGGCAATAGCAGAATTGCCAACTTGCACGGCAAACAACAAAGTTAAGTTGGAAGAATTGGCCTCAGGACAATTGAAGAAGTTAGGCAATATTGATTCTTATGCGCATGATCACAAAACTTATCCAAGCTACTTAATAAAGGAATTTGAAATTGTAGAAAAGTGCATAACGGATTTGTTGTCACAATATAATGGAAAAAAGATAGCGATCGTCTCGGATCATGGTATCAGCTATTTGTCGCAATTGGCAAGCGGCATGAATTTGGTAAATATAGATAGTGACCATTCGGGTAGATGCGGAGAGTGGGTGCAAGGCAGTGCTCCCAAAGACAACAAATATCTGGTATTGGAAGACGGCAGAACGATATGTGCATTGACCCATAGTTCTTTGACTAACAAAACTCCTATGGGTTTAGGGGCGCATGGAGGAGCTACGCCTGAGGAGGTTTTAGTGCCAATCATCATTATATCCGGGAAAAAGAATGCAAGCAACATTTCAACTGAACTGATGACTACAGAAGTGATTGCGACATCGCCTGTACTTCGATATAGGATTAAGGGCATCAGCAGCATAGATACTCCGGTTATTAAATATAATGATACGGAGTATCGTTTACATCATATCGGTAACGGTATTTACGAAAGTGAACGCCTGAATTTGGTAGATACAGCCAGAAAGGTTACCATTATTATCGGTGATTTTAAACAAGTAGATACATTATCCGTCAATACAGGTGTTGACGAAGACGATTTATTCGGAGACTTATAATATGCAAGCATTAACAATACAGAAAATTAGAGAGCAATTTGCTCCTATGGCGATATACAAAGATCCATCTTCTATAAATAGTTTGTTTGCGGGACGTAATTTGCCGTCATTCGTAAAAGATTTTATTTTAAAGCGTTATATAAATACAGAGGGGAGAATAAATCGGCAAGGATTGACTGATTTCCTTGACAAGGTAATTCCAGAACGTCAAACAGAAGTGAAGGATAGGCTTGACGCGGGCGAGGAATTGACCTTGCTGACCCGTTTTATTGTATACATTGATTTGGTAAAAGGATTGCGCAGGTTCGGCATACCTGATCTCGGCATAAAAATAAGTGAAGGGCAAATACCACAATATGTGTATAAGAACCATAGAGGAGAGCTTGTTGATGGTGAAAAATGGGGCATTATTAAAATTACAGTTCTTCCAGATGAAGATGGAAAGAAAAATCATGTGGAAATGGTAGATTATAAGCCTTTTAAGCCATATAAATCTGTTGATGTTGATTATTTACGCAATGCAAGAGCTAGTTTTACGACACAAGAATGGATTGATGTATTGTTGTCTGCTATGGAATACGAAGCTGATGGCTTTGAATCCATCGCCCAGAAGATGGAATTCCTTACACGCTTATTGATATTTGTAGAACCCCGACTTAATGTAATAGAATTAGCTCCCAAAGGAACAGGAAAATCCTTCGTGTTCGGAAATCTCTCAAAATATGGATGGCTTGTAAGTGGTGGAAAAGTCACACGTGCCAAATTATTCTATGATAAAGCCAAACAACAAAATGGGATTATAAAGAATCATGATTTTACAGCTTTTGATGAGATTCAAACAATTATCTTCCAAGAACCGGCAGAAATTCAGGCTGCATTAAAATCTTATCTGGAATCGGGTAAAACCACCATAGACAATAACGAATTCAGTTCGGAGTGCGGCTTGATGATAATGGGGAATATACCTCTTAATGAGCAGCGTCGTCCATTAAGCTATAGATATTTTGATTCCCTTCCACAGTCATTTAGAGAATCAGCCTTGCTTGACCGTTTTCATTGTTTTATAGAAGGATGGCATTTGCCACGGATAAACAAAGGCATCATCTATAAAGGATGGACTATTAATGTAGAATATTTCTCTGAAATACTTCATACGTTGAGAACACAAAATATTTATGGGCTTCTTTTTGATGCATTAGTTGGTTATGATAAGAATGCGGATACTAGAGACTTCAATGCAGTAAAACGTATTGCCGTTGGATATATGAAATTATTGTTTCCTCATTGGACAAGCGTGTCGGACATCAATAAAGATGATTTTGATACGTATTGTCTTCAACCAGCAATACGTAGAAGAGGAATCATAAAAGAACAATGTCATTACATTGATCCAGAATTCAAAACTTCAATGCCCTATTTTTGGATTAAAGAAGAAAGTAACATTTCTCCAACAGCTTCAAATAATATGGGAGTAGAGGAAAATCAATTATTCTAACAATGTGAGATTGCCATATATGGAGAATTTAGATAAATTGGTTATAGAATTGTGTAAATTGCCCAACGAAACAGGATGGGTAGAATTCAAACACAATAATTGTGACCCCAAAATGATAGGTGAAGATATAAGTGCATTGGCAAACAGCGCAGTTATTGCTGACAGAAGTCATGCGTATATGATATGGGGTGTAGATGATGGTACACATGAAATCATAGGTACAAATGTAAGGCTTAAACAGGAGAAAAAAGGGAATCAGGAGATAGAGAACTGGTTACGTTATATGCTTTCTAAAAATGCAGATTTTGAGATACAATCCATAGACATTGATGGGAAACACATAGAAATGCTAATCATCTCCAAGGCAGCAGGTGTTCCTGTGACATTTGAGAAAGTTGATTATATTCGTGTTGGTAGTTATACAAAGAAAATTATAGAATTCCCTTCTTTGCAAACTCAATTATGGGACAAACTACGGCATGAACAGTTTGAAGAGATATTTACTATGGTCGATTTGCAAATCAATGATGTTGTAAAGTATCTGAAATGCGATACATATTTTGACATTCTCAATTTGCCTATACCAACAAGTATGGACGGCTATAAGCATTATTTGTTGGAAGAAGGTATTATTGTGAAACAAGATAATGGGCTGTTTGCAATAACTAATTTGGGGGCAATACTTTTTGCTCGAAAGTTGTCTGATTTTCCACGGCTCGGAAGAAAAGCTATTAGGATTGTTCAATATGAAGGAAATAACAGATTAACTATTCTGAAAGAAGATACCACAAACGAAGGATATGCTATAAGTTTTGAGAACGCCGCAAAACTTGTGAATAATCTTCTTCCTGCCAAAGAAGACATCAATTCTGTTCGTAGGAAATCTATTAATATGTTCCCACTTCCTGCCATTAGAGAAGCCATAGCTAACTCACTTATCCATCAAGATTTTTTTCTTACGGGAGCAGGACCTATTGTAGAGATATTTGAAAATCGAGTAGAAGTGACGAATCCAGGAACTCCGCTTGTCGACATAATGAGAATTATTGATAATCCTCCGAAATCGCGTAATGAGAAACTCGCTTCTTTAATGAGAAGATTAAATATGTGCGAGGAATTGGGGCGTGGATGGGACAGAATGGTTATCAGTTGCGAGTTACAGCAACTTCCAGCACCGCGTATTCAAATCTATCAAGAGTCTACAAAAGTCTCATTATTCTCTCATCTTGACTTTACAAATATTCCAGTAGAAGATAAGTTGTGGTCAACATATCTTCATGCTTGTATTAAGTTTACGGAAGGAGAGGCTTTAACTAATACTTCTCTAAGAGAGAGATTTGGCGTAGCAGAAACGTCTGCAGGAAGTATATCTCGTTTGATAAAAGAAGCTGTCAATAAGAAACTGATACGTCCCGTTGACCCAACAACAGCACCAAGATACATGAAATACATTCCCATTTGGGCATGATTTAACTTGCTGGTAACTTGCCAATAAGTTGCCGAATGCACATAACCCGCTGATAATTAGATAGTGTTATTCTGTTTTTAACTTGCCGGTAATTTGCTGGCAAGTTAAAAACAAGGGTCGAAATCGTCCATATTGTATGGCATGTACATGATACTTCATGTGACACAATATACAACCAGCCCTAATGTCACCGTATAAACAAGCAAAAATATCACCAAGACTTTCATCCAGAAGTCAGAGAACCAAACGCCTTCATTTCGCCTAAGGATTTTGCGCATATTGGATTCATGCTCCGTTAGCATCTTCGTCTGTTCGGAACGGTGATTTTTCAACATGTTTTTCCATGTCTCAATGGCTTGATTTAAAAGTTGCTGAAGTTGGGCTAGATGTTCGGATTTTGTAAGTATTCGGCCAACTACAGGTATTAAACCTTTATATACAACAATAGCGACT
>OGQC01001006.1_pt1 | contig 13047 bp, 9 predicted proteins | sample 1553081 | NCBI WGS metagenome assembly OGQC01 (sample SAMEA2580267, study PRJEB22360) | human gut metagenome | biome: human gut; feature: human-associated habitat; material: faeces | place: Denmark | collected 2008/2010
AGCGGATCGGAGACCAGGCAGCAGATATTGCGGATATCGTAAAAGTAACGAGTCTTGATGTGCCGGATGCAAGCATCCGTCTGAAGGATATGGCGAAAGCAACAGCTTCTATGGTAACAAAATGCATCGATGCATACGTTAAGCAGGATCTGAATCTTGCACGGGAGGTTATCGATTCCGATGATATCGTGGATGATCTTTTTGATGAGGTCAAGGATGAAATTCTGCAGGGTATGCGAAAGGGAATTACCACAGATGTCCAGTCTCTGGACTATCTGATGATTGCAAAATATTATGAAAGAATCGGTGACCATGCAACAAACATTGCGGAATGGGTTGTGTATTCCATTAACGGTCACCATAAAGGGGAATAACAGATGATTTACTGCGTGGAAGATGAAAGAAATATACGGGAACTGATCGTATACACACTGGAATCGAGCGGTTTTACCGCAAGAGGCCTGGAAAGCGGAAAAGAGCTGAATGCAGCTATTGCAGAACAGCTTCCGGATCTGATTCTCCTGGATATCATGCTTCCGGGAGAGGATGGGCTTGAAATTCTTTCACGCCTCAAGGCATCGGAAGTAACAAAAGAAATTCCGGTCATTATGGTAACGGCAAAGGGCGCTGAGTATGATAAGGTCATGGGCCTGGACTGCGGAGCCGATGACTATATTACCAAGCCGTTCGGCATGATGGAATTTATCGCAAGGGTACGTGCCGTGCTGCGCCGTGCCGGAAAAGAAGAGAAGGAAAACGATGTGCTGGAGACCGGGGATCTGCAGATCCAGGTGAAACAGCATCAGGTTCTGGCCAAAGGGGAGAAGGTTACCCTGACCTTAAAAGAGTTTGAACTGCTGAAATTTTTAATGGAAAATAAAGGAATTGTCCTTACGAGAGACCGTCTGCTCGGCCATGTCTGGGGCTATGATTTTGACGGAGAAACCCGTACGGTAGACGTTCATGTGCGTACACTCCGCCAGAAGCTGGGCGAATGCGGCGAGCTGATCGAGACGGTCCGCGGCGTGGGATACCGGATAGGAGGCTGAGAAAGTAAGATGCGTAAAAAAGTCTTTCAACATGCGGGAGCGTTGATTATCGCAGCAATTATCCTGACCTTTTTCACCATGAGCTGGGCGATGTACAACAATACGGCGGAGCAGCTTCGTGTTTCGGTGAGAAATGAATGTGAGTATTACAGGTATTTTCTGGACAAGATGGGTGATGACAGTCTGGACAAACCGGCCGGAAAGATTACGGCAAGCCGGGTCACCCTGATTGACACAGACGGAACTGTTCTGTTTGATTCGGTTGAGGATGCGAAGATGATGGGAAACCATTCCGGGCGGCCGGAGGTGATTGAGGCGGAAAAGACCGGGGAAAGCAATATTTCCCGTTATTCCGAGACCCTGCGGAGCAAAACATATTATACGGCATTGCGCCTGGACAATGGAAAAATCATCCGTGTTTCCCTGACAACAGACAGTGTGTTCGGTGTGATGCTGCGGAATATATGGCTTGTGGCTGTGCTGATTGCGGCAGTTCTTGTCGTAGAGCTGATGATGGTCAGTCATATGACAAAGGCACTCGTAAAGCCGATCAATGAGATTGATCTGAATCATCCGCTGGACAACAAAGCGTATGAGGAATTGAGTCCGCTGCTTGGCAGAATTCATCAGCAGCAGAAGCAGATTCAGCAGCAGATGGAGGAGCTCCGCCATAATCAGGAGGAGTATCTTGCCATCACGGAATATATGAAGGATGGTCTGATCGTGACAAACCAGTCGGTTGTACTCTCCATCAACCGCTCGGCACAGAATTTGTTTGATGTGACGGCAGAGGAACGCATCAATCACAATATTGTGACAGTCAGCCGCAATGAGCAGCTGAAGGAGGCGCTGGATCATGCTCTGGAGGGCAGTTCCGAGGAGCGGATGCTGGAATTAAACGGAAGAGTCTATCAGCTTCTTGCTAATCCGGTGCGTGTGGACAATGTTGTATCCGGTGCGGTCATCCTGGTGCTGGATGTGACAGAAAAACAGAAAGCGGAGGTGATGCGCCGTGAGTTTTCTGCCAATGTGTCACATGAGCTGAAAACACCGCTGATGTCAATTTCCGGATATGCGGAGATCATCGAAAATAACATGGTGAAACCGGAGGATATTCCAAAATTTGCGGGAAGAATCCACAGTGAGGCGAGCCGGTTAAGCTCTCTTGTCGAGGATATTATCAAGCTGTCCAGACTGGACGAGAACGACCAGTCGATCCCGATGGAGGAAGTGGATCTGATGCAGATCTGCCGTGATGTCGAGGGACATCTTTCCATACGGGCAAAGGAGCAGCAGGTGAAGATGACACTGAGAGGAGAGAGCTGCCGGATCAAAGGTGCACGGCAGGTTCTTTATGAGATGATCTACAATCTCTGCGACAATGCGATCAAGTACAACCGCAGGGACGGTGAGGTCGAAGTGACGGTTTCCCGCGGAAGAAACGGACGGGCAGTGGTATCTGTGGCAGATACCGGAATCGGAATTGCAAAGGAAGATCAGGAGCGGATCTTTGAACGGTTCTATCGTGTAGATAAGAGTCATTCCCGTGAAACGGGAGGTACGGGACTTGGACTTTCCATTGTGAAGCATGGAGCGATTCTTCATGATGCGAAGATTAAAATTGAGAGTACACTTGGAACCGGAACAAAGATTATTCTGGAGTTTTAAGTGAAAAACAGATACCGCAAAAGACAGCATGCGGGGACAGAACCTATATGGGAGGCTTGAAAAATTCATGATTTTTAAGTGACCAAAGCGGTTCCGTCCCCGCATGCTGTCTTTTTATGTATGGCTTTGCATCGTTACAAAAATGCAAATTCGTTGTTTTGAATAAACAGAGTATTCAATATTTGGTAAATATGATAAGGGGGTTGGGGGTTGTTTTTTGATGCAGAGTATGGTATTGTAAATATAACGAGTTCCGGAAACGTTACCGACACCGTTTCCGGAAATACAGACGAGATACCGACAGCCCTGTTTTTACGAAACAAAATGAGCTGGCTATAGGGGTTGCATAAGTTACAATTTGCTGCGTATCCGTGAACAGGAATTATGTATTTGTGGGGTCGGATGGATAGAAAAAACGACAAGGAGAAAGGGTTAAAAAATGAGAGCAAGTGGTATTTTACTTCCGGTAGCTTCGCTGCCGTCCCGATATGGAATCGGATGTTTTTCGAAAGAAGCATATGAATTTGTGGATCGCCTGGAGGAGGCCGGCCAGAGCTACTGGCAGATTCTTCCACTTGGACCGACGGGATATGGAGATTCGCCGTACCAGTCGTTCTCTACTTTTGCAGGAAATCCATATTTTATTGATCTGGAGACCCTGGTAAAAGAGGGACTTCTGACAGAAGAAGAGTGTGATGCGTGCGATTTCGGCGACAATGCAGAGTATATTGATTACGAAAAGATTTATCTGTCCCGTTTCAAAGTACTCAGAAAAGCATTTGAAAGATTTGCGGCAGATGACGTATATGATGCATTTGTATCGGAAAATGGTTACTGGCTGGAAGATTATGCGCTGTATATGGCGATTAAGGATACACTCGGCGGAATCAGCTGGAGTGAGTGGCCGGCAGAATTAAAGGACAGAGAAGAAGCAGCACTGAATCAGAAACGGGAAGAACTTGCCGAGGAGATTGCATTTTACAAATTCCAGCAGTTTATGTTCCTGAAACAGTGGAAAGCACTGAAGGCATACGCAAATGAAAAGGGTATCCGTATCATCGGTGATATTCCGATTTATGTTGCATTTGACAGTGCCGATACCTGGGCAAATCCGGTTCTGTTCCAGTTTGATGAGGACAACCAGCCAAAAGCAGTTGCCGGATGCCCGCCGGATGCGTTCTCCGCAACCGGACAGCTCTGGGGCAACCCGTTATACAAATGGGACTATCATAAGAGCACAGGTTATGCATGGTGGCTGTTACGTCTGGCTCACGTGTTTAAACTGTACGATACTGTCCGCATCGACCATTTCCGCGGATTTGATGAATATTATTCCATCCCGTTCGGTGATCAGACGGCAGAGCGCGGCCACTGGGAAAAAGGACCGGGCATGGATCTGTTCAACACCGTCAAAGAAAAGCTCGGCGATGTGGATGTCATCGCAGAAGACCTGGGATACCTTACCGAGAGCGTGATCGAAATGGTAAAAGAGTCCGGCTATCCTGGTATGAAGGTGCTGCAGTTTGCTTTTGACTCCCGTGAGGAGAGCGATTATCTGCCGCACAATTACGAGAGAAACTGTGTTGTTTACACCGGAACACACGACAACGATACGATTCTTGGCTGGTATTATGTGATGAGCGAGGAAGACCGCGAATTCTCCAAAGAGTATATGGGAAATGCAAAGAGTACCGATGAGGAGCTGCCGTGGGATTTTATCCGCATGTCAATGGAGAGTGTGGCAAATCTGGCTGTCACTCCGATGCAGGAGTTTTTAGGCCTTGGCACGGAGGCAAGAATCAACTATCCGTCCACACTTGGAAATAACTGGAAATGGCGCCTGCTTCCGGGACAGTTTACACCGGAGCTGGCCAAGAGAATTCATCGGCTGACACAGATTACAGCACGTATTACAAAATAAAAACACGCGCTGGAAAGAAAGCAAAACAGGCCGGGGAAACAAGCCGGAAGAGATTCCGGCAGAACAGATACAGAGTTTAAAGGAGAGGCCTGCAGAATATGGAACAGGTAACAATCAGGGACATTGCCCGCAAATGTAAGGTAGGCGTGAGTACCGTATCGAGAGCGATGAACAATCATCCGGACATCAATCCGGAAACAAAAGAGATGATCTTAAAGGTGATTGCCGAATCGAATTACGTACCGAACAACAGTGCCAGAAACCTGAAGCGGTCGAATGCCAAAGCGATTGCCATTCTGGTAAAAGGCATGGACAACATGTTCTTCAACAACATGATCAGTGTGATTGAAGAGGTTGTGCGAAAAAAGAAATACGCCTGCATTATTGAGCGAGTAGAGGAAAAGGCAAATGAGGTAGACTCCGCGATCGAGATCGTCAAAGAAAAACGGCTGCGCGGCATCATTTTCCTCGGCGGAAACTTTACGCATCCGCATGAGAAAATGGCGCAGATCCCGGTTCCGTACGTGATCAGTACAATCGGGGCGGTTTCAGACGGAGGAAAACCGTGCGCGAGCGTATCGGTCGATGACTACAGGGAAAGCTATAAGATGGTAGATTATCTCTGTGGTCTCGGGCACCGGCGCATTGCCATCATTACCGCCTGCGAGGACGACATCAGTATCGGACGGCTCCGTCTGAATGCGTACCGCCAGGCTTTACTGGATCATGGGATACCTTATGACCCTGATCTGGTATTTCATATGACGAAGGACGATACGTACTCTTTCGCCACAGGGTACAAGATAACAAAAGAAATTCTGGAAAAAAAGACGGAGTTTTCCGCACTGTATGCCACCGCGGATACGCTGGCAATCGGTGCGTGCCGTGCCTTAAAAGAGGCAGGGCTTACCGTGCCGGATGACATTTCCGTCGCCGGATTTGACGGAATTGATGCAGGAGAGTATTATATACCCAGTATCACAACGATCCGCCAGCCGGTGGAGCAGCTTGCCGCAGAGACGGCAAAGATGCTGTTTTCCTTAATTTCGGGGAAAGAAGAACCCTGCAGCAAAGTATACGATGGGGAACTCATCGTAAGGGAATCCACAAAGTCGCGGATCGCGCAGCAGTAAAACCCTTGCAGTTTCGCTGCCGCAAAAAAGTGATTCAGAAGTGAACAGTTCCATTCAAGGAAAAGCTTTGAATGGAACTGTGAAAGCTGCCAATCGCAGAAAATCCGGAACGGCAGCGCAACCAAATTACACTGTGGGAATTTTTCACAGCAACACGAGGAGAAAAAAGAATGGAAGAAAGAATTCAGGCAATCTTAAAAGAGCGTTTTGGAAGAGATCTGGACAACTGCACAAAGAGCGAAATCTTTGAAGCCCTGATGGTTATCACCAAACAGGAGATGGCAGGTCGTAAAAGAAACACCGGAAATAAAAAGCTGTATTATATTTCAGCAGAGTTTTTGATCGGAAAACTGCTGTCCAACAACCTGATCAACCTTGGTATGTACGAGGAAGTAGAAAAAGCACTCGCTACTCATGGAAGAGAACTGACGGAGATCGAGGAGATGGAGATGGAGCCGTCCCTTGGAAACGGAGGCCTTGGCCGTCTGGCAGCATGCTTCCTTGATTCTATCGCAACACTTGGATTGCCGGGAGACGGTATCGGTCTTAATTATCACTTCGGTCTGTTCCGCCAGCTTCTGGTCGACCACAAACAGAAAGAAGTGAAAAATCCATGGATCACAAATGAGAGCTGGCTTGTCAGACAGCCGGTATCCTTTGCAGTTCCGTATAAAAACTTCACGATGCATTCTACCCTGTATGATATCGACGTACCGGGTTACAACAATGGCTGTAACCGTCTGCATCTGTTCGATGTAGATACGGTAGACGAGAGCATCGTTCCATCAGACAGCATCAACTTTGACAAGCATCAGATCCAGAAAAACCTGACACTGTTCCTCTACCCGGATGACAGCGACCGTGCCGGACAGCTGCTTCGTATCTACCAGCAGTATTTCATGGTCAGCAACGGCGCACAGTTCATCCTGATGGAGTGCGAGCAGAAGGGCTACGATCTGCATAAGCTGTATGATCACGTTGTGATCCAGATCAACGATACCCATCCGTCCATGGTCATTCCGGAGCTGATCCGTCTGCTGCAGGAGAGAGGCTTTACCATGCAGGAAGCCATCGATGTTGTAAGCAAGACCTGTGCTTACACCAACCACACCATCCTGGCAGAGGCACTGGAAAAATGGCCGATCGATTACCTCGAGGAGGTTGTTCCGCACCTGATGCCGATTATCCACGAGCTGGACGCACAGGCAAAGAAGAAATACAAAGATGAGAAAGTAGCGATCATCGACAAGGATCAGCGCGTCCACATGGCACACATGGATATCCACTACGGATTTTCTGTTAACGGCGTTGCAGCATTGCACACCGAGATCCTGAAAAACTCCGAGCTGAAACCGTTCTACGATATTTATCCGGAGAAATTCAACAACAAGACAAACGGAATCACTTTCCGCCGCTGGCTGCTGCACTGCAACCGTGAACTGGCACAGTACATCGAGAGTCTGATCGGACCGGGATTCAAAAAAGATGCCGACGAGCTGGAAAAACTGCTTAAATACAAAGACAACAAGAAGGTTCTTGCAAAACTTGAGGAGATCAAACACAACCGTAAACTGGATCTCAAACAGTTCCTGTATGAGACACAGAATATCGCGCTGGATGAAAATTCCATCATCGATGTACAGATAAAACGTCTTCATGAGTACAAACGCCAGCAGATGAACGCCCTGTACGCTATTTACAAATACATGGATATCAAGAGCGGCAACAAGCCGAAAACCCCGATCACCATGGTATTCGGTGCAAAGGCTGCACCGGCTTATATCATCGCAAAAGATATCATCCATCTGATCCTGTGCCTGCAGGAGCTGATTGATAACGATCCTGAGGTAAGCCCGTACTTCAAAGTGATTATGCTTGAGAACTACAACGTATCAAAAGCTGCAAAGGTGATCCCGGCAGCAGATATCTCCGAGCAGATCTCCCTGGCATCCAAAGAGGCTTCCGGAACCGGAAACATGAAATTCATGCTGAACGGTGCCCTGACGCTTGGAACAGAAGACGGTGCAAACGTTGAGATTGGCGATCTTGTCGGAAAAGAGAACATCTACATCTTCGGAAAGAAACCGCAGGATGTCATCGACCTGTACGCAGATGCTGCTTACTGCTCAAAAGACATCTATGACGAAGATCCGGAGATTGCAAAGCTGGTTGATTTCATCGTCAGCGATGAGCTTCTTGCTATTGGCGACAAGGTTTGCCTGGAGAGACTCTACAAAGAGATCTTGAACAAAGACTGGTTCATGACGCTGCTCGACCTGAAAGAGTACATCAAGACAAAAGAAAGAGTATACAAAGACTACGAGAACAAAGATGCATGGAACAAGAAGTGCCTGATCAACATCGCAAAAGCAGGCTTCTTCTCCTCCGACCGTACCATTGCACAGTACAACGAGGATATCTGGCATCTGGCATAAGTGCAGAACATGCATACAAAACGCCGCCGCAGACGATTCGGTTCGTCCGCGGCGGCGCTTTTTAATGCAATTTTTATGAAAGATTCAGCCGTCTGCCTAAGATATAGCGGCAGATCAGGAACAGAACAACGCAGAGCACCACGGTGATGATAAGTGTGGAAACCGAGGATGTGGTAACCACAGCAGTCGGTGTGGAGTCCTGGAAAACACGGACGATGCTGATTCCTCCGAAGATCTGGATCACGGTAGTCATGCCGATGTAAGAAAGGACAGCCGTCAGAATTTTGTGGCTGGATACCAGGCTTCCGATGCTGATGGCGGCATAGAACAGAAGAATGCCAAAGAACAGCGAAGCGAAGAAGCCAACGATGGAAAACAGTGCCATACTGATGTGGTTCGTGATGCCGATCAGGGAAAAAGCAGCATCGGCAACACAGGTAATCTGTGTCCAGAGATAGGACAGAAAATCGGAAAAGGTCATGGTCTTGTTGTAAAAAAGCAGGGTGTTTGCGGTAAAATACCGGATTGCGGACGGTAGAAGCAAAAAAGCGAAGGAAGCGAGAACGGAAAGTGCGTTTAAGATGCTCCATGCGCCGAAAACCAGCATTTTGGAGAGAATATGATCCGTTGCCGATACCGGAAGGACGTTGGTCAGATACCCTTCGTCGGTAAAAAGATTTTTATAGTAGCGCTGGATCATCAGCACCTGTGTCATGACGGATGCGGCGATCACAATCAAAACGTACGCAAACAGATAGAGGATCAGCAGATCCGGCAGCTCAGAAAGCTGGGAAAAGAGCAATCCGAAGCCTCCGAGAGCGCCCATGAAAATGGCGGCACCGTTCAGCAGCGCCATGTTTTTCCAGCATGCTTTCCACTCATGTTTCAGACATTTTTTTAACATTTGAATACCTCCCTGAAATAAGAATCAATCGATTCACCCTCCTGCATCCGGATATCCTCAACCGAGGCGTGCAGTTTTAACTGGCCCTCCTGGATAAAGATGACCTCATCGAGAATATTTTCGACATCGGAAATCAGATGCGTTGAGATGAGGATGGATGCGTCTGGTTCGTAGTTGTTTAAAATCGTAGATAAAATGTAATCGCGTGCTGCCGGATCGACGCCTGCAATCGGCTCGTCGAGGCAGTAGAGCTTTGCGCGGCGGCTCATCGTGAGGATGAGCTGGACTTTCTCTTTCGTTCCCTTCGACATCGTTTTCAAACGGTCCTTCGGGCTGATTTTTAAGGATTCCAGCATGGCATTGGCGCGGGACATGTCAAAGTCCTCAAAGAAATCGCTGTAATACGTTAAAAGATCCGAGACGCGCATCCAGCTGCCGAGATACATTTTATCCGGCAGATAGGAGACGATCCGTTTTGTCTCAATACCGGGATGATTTCCGGCGATGAGGACTTCACCCTCACTCGGGGTCAGCAGTCCGTTCAGCAGCTTTAAGAGCGTCGTCTTTCCGCTTCCGTTGGGCCCCAGCAGTCCGATGATTTTCCCGGAATCCAGGGAAAGGTTGAGATGATCGAGCGCGGTGTGGTTTCCGAAGCGCTTCGTCAGGTCTTTACACGTTACAAGTTCACTCATGATTTTCTTCCTCCTCAATCGTTTCGGCAAGTAGCTGCCGGATTTCCTCCGGGGTTATGCCGAGCTGTTTCATGTGGGCAACAAAAGCAGATACTTCTGCGGCGGCAAGTTCTTTTTTCATCTGATGTATCAACTCCTTATCTTCGGTAATAAAGCGTCCGCTGGTCCGCTGGGAATAGATCAGTCCGCTGCGTTCCAGTTCGGAAAGCGCTTTCTGCATTGTGTTCGGGTTGACGGCGGCCTCCTGCGCGAGATCGCGGACGGACGGAAGCTTATCGCCCGGCTGATAGCGCCCGGTGATGATGTCCATCTGTACCCGCTCGATGATCTGCAGATAGATCGGCCGCGAGGAATCAAGATTCCATGGCATATGGCATTCACTCCTTTTGTACTACTGTATTAATTTGATAGTACAATCATACAATCGTTTTATGGATTTGTCAAGAAAATTAAGAAAAAATTTTAGATTTAGAGGTTAAATTGTGGTAAACTAAGCGTAAGTGCGGCACATTAATATTAGAAGAAAAACCGCAGAAATAGTTCCGTCTAAAAAGATGGATGAAGGGAGAAATATGGCAGAAATTAAACTGAAAAAAAGAGAAGAGATGGATCCGGCGTACTGCTGGGATCTTTCGAGTTTGTTTGGTAGTGATGAAGAATTTGAGAAAACAGAGCAGGAGCTTGCGAAGAAAATAGAAGCGTTCCGCGCAAAACAGGGAACAATGAAAGAGAGTGCAGAAGCGCTGTATGACGTTCTTTCCGGTCTTGATGACATCAGCCGCGTCTTTTCCAGCCTGTATGTCTATGCAAGCCAGAAATATCACCAGGATATGGGAAATCAGAAGTATCAGGGCTATGCCGGAAAGATGGACAGCATGATGGCTGTTCTTGCGGATGCCTCTTCTTTCGTAGAGCCGGAGATCCTGGAGCTTGACGAGGAGACGGTTACAGAATTTGAAAAAGCATATGAGCCGCTCCGTCTGTACGATCGCATATTAAAAGAAAACTTCCGCAAGAAAGAGCACATTCTCTCGCCGGAGATGGAGGCGGTTCTTGCAAAAGCCGGAGAGATGGCATCCAGCCCGGATCAGATTTTCTCGGCATTTTCGAACGCAGACCTCAGATTCCAGCCGGTCACGGATGAAGAGGAAAATCAGGTTCCACTGAGCCACGGCACCTTCGTCGGATTTTTACAGTCGAAGGACCGCCGGGTCAGAAAAGAAGCGTTTGAGAAGTATTATGCGGAGTATGAAAAACACAAAAACATGCTCGCCGCAACGTTCGGTGCCAATCTGAAACAGGCCGCATTCTTTGCAGATGTAAGAAAATATCCATCTGCACTGGCTGCATCGCTGGATGGCGGAAATATCCCGGTTTTGGTTTACGACAAGCTGCTCGAGGCGATTCATGCAAAAATGCCGGCGATGTACCGCTACGTGGCACTGCGTAAAAAGCTGCTCGGTGTGGATGAACTTCATATGTATGATGTTTACGTTTCTCTGACGAAAGAGTACGAGCAGAAATATACGTATGAGCAGGCGATCGAGATCGTGAAGAAAGCGCTTGCCGTGCTCGGGGATGATTATGTGGCACTGCTGGACAAGGGCTTTTCGGAGCGCTGGGTGGATGTTTATGAGAACGAAGGAAAAAAGAGCGGTGCTTACTCCTGGGGTTCTTACGATTCCCATCCGTATGTGCTGATGAGCTTTAACGGAAATATCGATTCGGTCTTCACACTGGCGCATGAGATGGGCCATTCGCTGCATTCCTGGTATTCGAACCATACGCAGCCGTTTACGTATGCGGAGTACCGCCTCTTTGTCGCTGAGGTGGCATCAACCTGCAACGAGGCACTGCTGATCCGCTATCTGCTGAAGCATGCGAAAGAAAAAGAGGAGAAGATTTTCCTGCTGAATTATTTCCTGGATCAGTTTAAGGGAACGGTGTTCCGCCAGACGATGTTTGCGGAGTTTGAGAAGCGGATTCATGAGAAGATGGCAGAGGAAGGCACGCTGACGGCGGACGGTATTTCGGAGCTGTATCTGTCGATCAACAAGGAGTATTTCGGACCGGATATGATTTCGGATCCGCAGATCGCGCTGGAATGGGCGAGAATTCCGCATTTTTATACACCGTTCTATGTATATCAGTATGCAACGGGATTTTCGGCGGCGATTGCGATCAGCAGCAAGATCCTGGCAGGGGAGCCGGGTATCGTGGAGAAGTACAAACAGTTCTTAAGCGGCGGCTGCTCGATGGATCCGATTGACCTTTTGAAGATCTGCGGCGTCGATATGACGAAGCCGGAGCCGGTGGAAGAGGCGCTGGATGTGTTTGCTTCTTATGTGGAGGAGCTGGAGAAGCTGACCGCGGAAGCGTAAGCACAGGTTTTAAAGTTGCATAAATTTGATGGGAAATATGTGTGAAAAATATACAAAATTTGGCGCGTTTTTCCCTTGAAAAAGTTTTTGGATATGTTACAATATTATTACAGAGTAAAAATGGATGAGCTGGAAATTGAAAAATATTTGCGATTAAGAGGGAGAATTTCCGTATTTCTGTCGAATGCGGAAGATTAAACGTAAATTTTTCGGAATGCGGCTTTGCTCCTGTAAAAATGGGGAGCGGGCCGCGGCCGGCTATGAAAGAAATATTACTGTTCATTCAGCAGTGAACTGTAACAAAAACAGACGGATAGCAGATGAAGTAAGGGTGAGAGTATGAATTTATATGAGGCTATTTTTGTTAGAAAATCAGTAAGGAATTATTGTTTTGATACGCTTCCGCCGCAGACTTTGGATAAGATTTGGGAGCATTATAAGGAGATGCCGGCACTGTTTTCGGGCATCGGTGTGGATATGGCGATTCTGGACAACAGAAAAGGGCAGGAGAGAATGCTCAGTATGTTCAGTGTGAAGGCACCGTATTATATGGCTTTTTATTCGGAGGAGTCAGAACGATATCTGATGAACGTGGGTTATATTATGGAACAGATGGTGCTGTATCTGTGCAGTATCGGACTGGGAACCTGCTTTATCGGAAGTAATCGTGTGAAAAAGGCGGAGCTTGAGAAGAACGGAAAGCGGCTGGTGGGGATCGTCGCTTTTGGTAAGAGTCATGGTTCGCATACGAGACGGCAAAGTGAAGCAAAGAGACTGCCGCTGGAGGATCTTTGTGTGTTCAAAGAGGTGCCGCGGCAGTGGATGAAGCAGATGCGGGGAGGGGGGGGGCAGGTCCTTCAGAAT
>OGQC01001010.1_pt1 | contig 12995 bp, 6 predicted proteins | sample 1553081 | NCBI WGS metagenome assembly OGQC01 (sample SAMEA2580267, study PRJEB22360) | human gut metagenome | biome: human gut; feature: human-associated habitat; material: faeces | place: Denmark | collected 2008/2010
ACCTGTAACCGGCTGATCCGTAGTCAGCTACTCTATTCAGTTGAGCTACGCGGCCTCTTTGTTTAACGGGTGCAAAGATACGTACTTTTTCCGAATTAGCAAACGATATACAAACTTTTTTTGAAGAAATTTATTCGACAAAGCGATAATTAAACAACTGCCAGCCGATGGTCATCCCCACATTCCACTCCCTTCTCGGTGAGCTATAATGATTTACATAAGCAGAGATGGCTCCGAAGGGCAAATGACAAATAACAGAAACTTCTCCCATATACTCAAAGCGGGAGAATGCTTTTCCATAATATGCTTTATTCAATGCATTCTTTTTTATCGGAAAAATCGGTGTAAAGCCATAAAATTCTGTCCGGAACTGGAACATGTCGTTCAAAACATATATGGGTTTGATACCGGCAGCCACATACTGGTTGGCACGAAAAGCTTCATTGTACATCAGTTTACTATGCGGAGTCGGTGCAAATTCTCCTGCCTGCATCATGGTTGCCGTATAATTCTCAGAGAAATTCTTCGATGAATACAGTGCTTCTGCCATCCATCCCAGGGTGAATTTCGGCCCCATAGTGTGATATGCCTCTTTCATATAAGAGATTTGTAACCATGATTGCCGCTCTTGCGGAGAAGGACTGTACCCTTCTTGCGGATTCCCCGGTTCAAATCTTTCCCTCCCGGTAAATACCTGGGCTATCAGTTTCTCCAGATAGCCTTTTGTCGCGTATTGCCGCGTATTCAGGGTACTCCCATAGAAACCGATGGAACCTCCCAAAAGTTTGTAGGTACTTCTGTCCGAACGGTCCTTATCGAAATCTATTACGCTGGATTGAAAGTAGTTATCTTCCAGTTGGCCATATCCCAGACTGAACTCCGCACGCTTATTGGCCAAAAACGGCAAGGCAACCATCAACTTCACAAAACGTTCGTCCTTTGAATTGAATGAAGGTTTGTCATTCCTGGAAAACAGCTTGTCCTTCTTGTAGTAATCGAAGGTACTGATTGAAGCAATAAAACGAAAGGACGTAGGTATGTTGGTAGGCAAATCAATCTTACCCATCAACTGGGCATTATTATAAATCTTACCCAACTGACCGTCAAAGGTGATTTCCTTGGAATAATAATTCAAGTTCTGATATCCTATTCCCAAATAGATTTGATTTGAGCTCGTGGTAGAGACACTGCCCCCCAAACGCACGGAAAAATTATCCTCCATCTTCACCTTCAAATGCAGCTCATACAAATCGGATTCCGAATCATACACAGCATGAGGAACTATTTCCGAAATCATATTATCTGCCAGCAAACGAAAATACCCACGCTTCAAGTCTTCATAAGTAAAGACCTCATGCTCTTCATCATGGAACTCTTTTTTGATGTAGGCTTGCTGTTGGGCATTCGCCCCTTCAATAATGATATCCCGAAAACGGAATTGAGGCAGGTTACTCCGGAAGACAAGACGCCTCAAACGCACATTATCAGCATTCACCCTACGATGAACACGGCTTTTGATGGAATCCATCATATTAAGGGTACGATTGTAGCCTATATCGTGCAATTCCTGCAAACGGTCAAAATCCAGCAGGTTGACATCATCGTACTTGAAGGTCATGACTATGCCCAATGAGTCCGGAATGGAATAATCGGTCTTCTGCATAATCATATTCTCCAATTGGCTCATCAGGTCATTCTCCTTCGGCTTACCGGGATTTGCCGCCACCACACTGCCAATGATGACATCCGGATGAAAATCCTCCCGCATCACATCCGTAGGGAAATTATTGTAAATGCCGCCATCATAAGCAAGCGTACTGTCTATTTCTATCGGTTTGAAGACAAATGGAAAGCTCATGGAAGCACGTACCGCATCTCCCAAATCCCCTTTACTCAATACCAATGGCTTTTTATTGTACACATCGGATGCTATACAGCGAAAAGGAACAAACAGTTTGTTGAAATTACCGCCACATGCAGCCGTAGCACGTGCAAACAATTCCACAAATACCAGGTTCATCTGTATGGGGTTGACCATGCTTGTGGGAAGTATCTGGGGCTTTATATGCAGCGAGTCCCTAAAAGCAAAACGGATATTAAAAAATTCCGGTGAAGGACGATTCTTCTTAAAATAATACTCGTATTTAGGCTCCACTTTGCCCGAATACCAACGCTTAAAGTCGGGAGAGCGCAACAGCGCCTCCATATCGTCCGGGGAATACCCCATAGCATACAGAGAACCGATGATAGCTCCCATAGAGGTTCCGGTTATATAATCAATGGGGATATTATTCTCTTCCAAAGCCCGGATAATGCCTATATGAGTCATGCCTTTTGCTCCACCGCCACTCAGTACAAGCCCCACTTTCTGAGCTTGTAAAATAAAGCCACATAGAAGAAACGAAAAAAACAATAAAACTCTTTTCATAACTATGCTATTCCGAGTAAGATAAATGTTCATTGCCCCAAATATAAACAATAGTTTCTAAAAATGCCGTATTCAACGAAGAAAATCACACCCTAATTGGTGAAAATGAATAAAAAAAGGGTATTGCGACTCCGAAGAATCACAATACCCTTGCATATATTAAATGCAAATTTAAAGGGGCTTATTTTATCAGGTCAATGCTTCTCTTGACAAAGTTGTTCAAAGCTTCACCTTTCAACATACCATTCTGCAGCAGTGCCAAATCTATCAGTTGACGGACAACCTTATTCTTGGCAGCATAATCGGCGAAGATGCCTTCTTTCTGTGTTTTCAGTTCGTCCCACTTCTTATCCAGCTCATTCACTTTATCCTTTTCGGCAGTCGGTATATCCTCATCTTTCTTGCCTTCCTGCTTCTTTTTCAGGTCAGTACGCTGCTTGTTCACTTCATCCATCTCTGCCTGAACCGGAGCAACGGCAGCAGCACATTCCTTATCTTCATCTGCCAGAACTTCTTTTACCAGCTTATGGTCTGAATTCAATACCAGGTTAAACATATCCGGCATTTCGCCATAGAAGCTCATTCCAGCCTGGATATTCGCCATTTCCTTCATACGGCGCATGTACTCGCTCTGAGTTATCATGATAGGAGCGGCATTTTCGCCCAAAGCCTGCGCCGTGATGTTGAACTCCGTCTTATCCATCTTGGGCAACTGGCTCTTGAAGATGGAAGAAAGAACTTCCTGCTTGCCGGTTTCCAACGCTTCATTCTTCTTGTCTTCCTTGACAATCAGATTATCAATAATATCGCTGTCTACACGAGTGAAGCGAACCTTTTCGAACTTCTGTTCCAACATGCTCACCACCGCAATGTCCAGTTGTCCATCCATCAACAGCACATTGTATCCTTTACTCGTAGCGGACTCTATGTAGCTGTATTGCTCATCTTTATTGTTGGCATACAGATAAATCAGATTTCCATCCTTATCCGTCTGGCTATCCTTAATCAACGTCTTGTACTCTTCGAAAGTATAATATTTGCTGTCTGTATCGGTGAAAAGGGCAAAATCCTTAGCTCTATCATAGAAATCTTCCTGCGTAAGCATTCCGTAGTTGATAAAGATTTTCAAGTCATTCCACTTTTCCTCAAATTGCTTACGGTCGTTCTTGAAGATGGACTGCAAACGGTCTGACACCTTTTTCGTGATATATGTAGAAATTTTCTTCACGTTGGCATCGCTCTGCAAATAAGAACGGGAAACGTTCAATGGAATGTCCGGTGAATCGAGCACACCATGCAGCAGGGTCAAGAAGTCGGGAACAATACCTTCTACCGAGTCCGTCACATATACCTGGTTGCAGTAGAGCTGAATCTTATTCTTGTTCAACTCGATGTTGCTCTTCACTTTAGGGAAGTACAGAATACCGGTAAGATTGAACGGATAATCCACATTCAGATGAATCCAGAATAAAGGTTCGTCGGACATAGGATAAAGGTCACGGTAGAACTTCTTATAATCTTCATCTTTCAATTCGCTGGGTTTCAGCGTCCACAACGGGTTGGAATCATTGATGATATTATCCTCGGCAGTTTCAACCTGCTTGCCGTCTTTCCATTCTTTCTTCTTGCCGAATGCAACCGGGATAGGGAGGAAGCTGCAATACTTCTTCAACAAAGAGGAAATACGCGCTTCTTCAAGGAATTCCTTGCAGTCATCGTCTATGTAAAGAACGATATCCGTACCACGTTCTGCCTTATCAGTGTCTTCAATCGTAAACTCCGGACTGCCATCGCATGTCCACTTTACAGCCTGGGCGCCTTCCTGATAGGACTTAGTGATGATTTCGACTTTCTTAGCAACCATAAAAGCCGAATAGAACCCCAATCCAAAATGGCCGATGATGGCGTTGGCATCGTTTTTATATTTCTCAAGGAAGTCATTGGCGCCAGAGAAAGCTATCTGGTTAATATACTTGTCTATTTCTTCAGCCGTAAGACCTATACCATGGTCGGACACCGTAATGGTATCTTTTCCCAGCGAGACATGTACGGTTAAATCGCCAACTTCACCCTTGAACTCACCGATAGAGGAGAGTGTTTTCAGCTTCTGTGTAGCATCAACCGCGTTAGAAACCAACTCACGGAGAAAAATTTCATGATCACTATACAAGAACTTTTTAATGACGGGGAAGATATTCTCAGTAGTTACCCCAATATTACCTTTTTGCATACTACATTTATATTTTTTAGATTTATATTTTTAATTATTCCGGCAGATATAGCACAAAAAAAATGCCAGCCCATAAGGACTGACATTTTGACGGTTTTTATAAAGAACAGCTTATGCCTTCCTGATGCTCAGCTCGTCTTTTTCTTTGTCTACTGATACGTTTACCGTATCACCCGGCTGTAACTCCTCCGCCACTATCAGCTCGGAAAGTCCATCCTCCAAGTGGTTCTGAATGGCGCGCTTCAATGGGCGCGCACCAAACTGTACATCGTACCCTTTCGAAGCAAGGAATGTCTTTGCATCATCCTCCACAACCAGCTTGTAACCAATTGCTTCAACCCGTTCGTACAAACCTTTCAGCTCAATGTCCACAATCTTTGTGATGGCCTCCAAAGAGAGCTGGTCGAAAGTAATGATTTCATCCAAACGATTCAAGAATTCGGGAGCAAAGGTCTTGTTCAGAGCCTTTTGTATCACGCTGCGCGAATGTTCATTGTCATCCGTGCGGTTTTGTGCCGCAAAACCTACGCCACGGCCAAATTCCTTCAACTGCCGCGTACCGATATTGGAGGTCATAATGATAACCGTATTCTTGAAATCGATGGTTCTGCCATAATTGTCAGTCAAACGGCCTTCATCCAGTACCTGGAGCAAGATGTTGAACACGTCCGGATGGGCTTTCTCAATCTCATCCAACAAGACAATGGAATACGGCTTGCGACGAACCTTTTCGGTCAACTGGCCGCCTTCCTCATAGCCCACATATCCCGGAGCGGCACCAATCATACGAGATACGGTGTATTTCTCCATATACTCGCTCATATCGATACGTATCAAGGCATCGGCAGAGCCAAACATATATTTTGCCAATTGCTTTGCCAAATGCGTCTTACCCACACCAGTAGGGCCAAGGAACATAAAGGTTCCGATGGGATGGTTCGGGTCTTTCAACCCTACACGGCTACGCAAGATTGCTTTGGTAAGTTTCTCTATCGCAGCATCTTGAGCTATCACCTTCGCCTGTAGTTCTTCCTTCATTCCGGCCAGTTTAAGTCCTTCTGCCTGCGCCATGCGCTGTACGGGTACACCGGACATCATTGAAATAACATTGGCTATTTCCTCTTCACCTACCGTTTGGCGGTCATCCTTCAAACGGGCTTCCCACTCAACCTTCATCTCCTCCAAGCGGACAGAAAGTTCCTTCTCACGGTCGCGGTAGCTGGCAGCCAGCTCAAAATTCTGTGACTTTACAGCTTCAGCCTTCAGGCTACGTGCCTCTTCAATCAGCTTTTCCTGTTCCTCAATTTCTTTCGGAACATTAATATTCGTCAAATGCACACGCGAACCCGCCTCATCCAAAGCATCAATAGCTTTATCCGGGAAGTTGCGGTCGGTTATATAGCGTGCTGACAACTTGACACATGCTTCCAGGGCTTCATCCGTGTAGCTCACGTTATGATGGTCTTCATACTTCTCCTTGATATTCTTCAATATCTGAAGCGTTTCTTCAGCTGTGGTAGGCTCTACAATCACCTTTTGGAAACGACGTTCCAAAGCACCGTCTTTCTCGATATTCTTTCTGTATTCATCGAGAGTGGTAGCTCCAATACACTGGATTTCACCACGCGCTAAAGCTGGTTTCAGCATATTGGCAGCATCCATGGAACCGGCAGCAGCACCGGCACCTACAATCGTATGGATTTCATCGATGAAAAGGATGACATTCGGATTTTTCTGCAACTCGTTGATGATAGAGCGGATACGTTCCTCAAACTGACCACGGTATTTTGTTCCCGCCACCACAGAGGCCATATCAAGCATCACCACGCGCTTTTCAAACAAAATGCGCGAAACTTTCTTTTGCACAATACGCAATGCCAAACCCTCTACGATGGCAGATTTTCCGACTCCTGGTTCACCGATAAGCACCGGATTGTTCTTCTTGCGGCGCGAGAGGTCTTTGGCACAACCCACGCATACAAATTCATTTCCTTCAACACCGATGTATGTATCGATCCGGTCCAGCTTGCCTTCTTCGGCAGCCCGCGTCATGTCTACGCCGAAATTGTCCAGCACAGGAGTATCATTGGACGGCTTTCTGGATGCAGCCTGTGCAGCCGAAGCCGAACCAGCTCCCCCAGTACGGGAGGAGCGGGACATATTCATATCTTCTTCATCCTCTTCATCATCCTCGGTGAATCCCATTCCCGCATTCGGATTGGTCGATTTCATCGAAAGCTGTTCAAATACAGCCTGATAATCCACCCGGTGTTCTTCCAAAACAGTTGCAGCAAGATTGTCGCCATCTTTCAAGATAGCCAGCAATACATGTTCCGTATCGGCAGTTGCACTTTTCAGCAAACGCGCTTCAAGCATACACATCTTCAATATCTTAGCCGTCATCGGGGACAAGGGCACTTCAGCGTCCGGCAAGAGAGTATCGTCCTCGGCATCCTTTAGGAAACCCTCCAGACGACTTTTTACTCGTTTTAAATCTATATCAAGTTTCAACAATATTTCAATAGCTTTTCCTCCGCCATCACGCAGCATGCCGAGCAGAAGGTGTTCCGGACCAATATAGCGATTTCTCAATCGATTGGCTTCTTCCTTGCTATAAGTAATTATGTCTGAAACTCTTTGTGAAAATTGATTGTTCATATTTTATAATTCTCCTCAATTAAAAAGGTTATCCACGACAAAGATACGCATTTATTAATTCAGCGTATCATATTTAACTGATTTAATAGTATACAAATCCCGTGCCATAAATTTCAAATCTGTTTTTCCACTTTATACCTTATATATTAATAGCAATTTGGTGAGGAAGGGAGGGAGTACTTCCATATTTATGTTGCAGGCAACAAAGTTTATGGAGGAAAACTTTTGTATATCGTAAAAAAGCAGTACTTTAGCGTGGTTTTTCACAAACCGTAGAATGTATAATTAATAATCATTTTAAATGCTTGAACAAGACAGAATTATAAAGATTAACATCGAGGAGGAAATGAAGTCATCGTACATTGACTACTCTATGTCGGTCATTGTTTCACGTGCCCTTCCGGATGTTAGAGATGGTTTTAAACCCGTTCACCGAAGAATTCTTTTCGGAATGATGGGATTAGGAAATACCTCCGACAAACCTTATAAAAAATCAGCCAGAGTTGTAGGTGAAGTATTAGGTAAATATCACCCTCATGGCGACTCGTCCGTTTACGGAGCTCTTGTACGTATGGCTCAGCCTTGGGCAATGCGTTACATGTTGGTAGATGGACAAGGTAACTACGGTTCAGTAGACGGTGACAGTGCTGCTGCCATGCGTTATACAGAGTGTCGTTTGCGAAAAATTGGTGAAGACATGATGACAGACCTTGAGAAAGAGACTGTTGACATGCAGAACAATTTCGATGACTCTTTGCAAGAGCCTACCGTCATGCCGGCCCGTATTCCGAATCTTTTGGTAAATGGTGCATCTGGTATTGCCGTAGGTATGGCTACCAATATGCCGACCCATAATCTATCTGAGGTTATTGACGCTTGTATTGCATACATCGAAAACAATGACATCGATATAGAAGAGCTGATGACGTATGTCAAAGCTCCTGATTTCCCGACCGGAGGCTATATATACGGTATGAGCGGTGTTCGCGAAGCCTATCTCACGGGACGCGGACGTGTCATAATGCGTGCTAGAGCCGAAATTGAGACTGGTTCGACGCACGATAAAATCGTTGTGACAGAAATTCCCTATGGTGTCAACAAAGCTGAATTGATTAAGAATATAGCCGATTTGGCCAACGAAAAGAAAATTGAAGGTATTGCCAATGCTAATGACGAATCCGACCGTGAAGGTATGCGTATCGTTATTGATGTAAAACGTGATGCAAATGCCAGCGTTGTACTCAACAAGCTCTACAAGATGACAATGCTGCAGACATCTTTTGGTGTGAACAATGTTGCATTGGTACATGGCCGTCCACGTCTGCTGAATCTGAAGGATTTGATAAAATACTTCGTTGAGCACAGACACGACGTAGTCATCCGCCGTACTCAGTATGATTTGCGCAAGGCCAAAGAACGTGCACATATTCTGGAAGGATTAATCATTGCATCTGATAATATCGACGAAGTAATCAAGATTATCCGTGCTGCTAAAACCCCGAATGATGCTATATCAGGTTTGATGGAGCGATTCCAACTCAGTGAAATTCAGTCACGTGCCATTGTTGAAATGCGTTTGCGTCAGCTCACAGGATTGATGCAAGACCAGCTGCACGCCGAATATGAGGAAATTCAGAAGCAGATTGCTTATTTGGAAGAAATCCTTGTCAATGACGAACTCTGCCGCAAAGTCATTAAAGATGAACTGATTGAAGTAAAAGAGAAGTATGGTGACGAACGTCGCTCGGAAATTGTCTATTCATCAGAAGAATTCAATCCGGAAGACTTCTATGCAGATGATGAAATGATTATCACCATCTCGCACATGGGATACATCAAACGCACACCGCTGAGCGAATTCCGTGCGCAAAACCGTGGTGGGGTAGGCTCCAAAGGTACCGAAACCCGCGATGCAGACTTTGTAGAGCATATTTATCCTGCAACCATGCATAATACCATGATGTTCTTTACACAGAAAGGTAAGTGTTACTGGCTGAAGGTATACGAAATCCCCGAAGGTACTAAGAATTCGAAAGGTCGTGCCATCCAGAATTTGTTGAATATCGACTCTGACGATGCTGTAAACGCCTATTTGCGCGTGAAGAACTTGAACGACCAAGAATTTATCAACAGCCATTATGTATTGTTCTGTACTAAGAATGGTGTCATTAAGAAAACATTGCTTGAGCAGTATTCACGTCCTCGCCAAAATGGTGTAAATGCTATCACTATCCGTGAAGACGACCGTGTAATCGAAGTGCGTATGACAAACGGCGACAATGAAATCATCATTGCCAACCGTAACGGACGTGCCATTCGTTTCCATGAAAGTGCTGTGCGCGTTATGGGACGTACTGCCACCGGTGTACGTGGTATGACATTGGATGAAGACGGTCAAGACGAAGTAGTAGGTATGATATGCATCAAAGATCCTGAAGCGGAAACAATTATGGTTGTATCGGAACAAGGATATGGCAAACGTTCGGATATTGAAGATTATCGCAAGACCAATCGTGGAGGTAAAGGTGTGAAAACAATGAATATCACCGATAAAACGGGTAAATTAGTAACTATCAAGTCTGTTACAGATGAAAATGACTTGATGATTATTAATAAATCCGGTATTACCATCCGTCTGAAAGTCGCCGATGTTCGTATCATGGGACGTGCTACACAAGGTGTGCGTCTAATCAACCTTGAGAAACGTAATGACGAAATCGGCTCTGTATGTAAAGTCACTTCAGAAAATGAAGAGGAACTTATAGAGGAGGGGGAAGAAAATACCCTTGAAAGCCCTCAGAACGAGGTAAACAATGAAAATGAAGAATAGACATAATATTAATTTAAATTTTCTACAATCATGAAAAGAGTATTATTTTCAATGGTTTTACTACTTGTCGCAAGCTTTACTTTCGCCCAAGAAAAGAACGTAAAAGAGGCTAAAAGTATTGCTAACGGAGTAAATCCTGACTTTGCCAAAGCAGAGGAACTGATAAATCAGGCTTTAACCAATCCCGAAACAAAGGACAATGCCGAAACGTGGGATGTAGCAGGTCTTATCCAAAGAAAAAGAAGTGAGAAAGAAATGGAAAATGCCTATCTGAGAAAACCTTATGACACTCTTCAGGTATATAATAGCGCATTGAACATGTGTAAATTCTACTTCAAATGTGACGAATTGGCACAAATTCCCAATGAAAAGGGCAAAATCAAGAATAAATATAGAAAATCTAATTCTGCTACAATTTTAGCAGAACGCGGTAATCTGATCAATGGCGGTATCCAATTCTTTAATTTGGCCTCACAGAAAGAAGGCGATGCAGCCAATGAAGACAATAAAAAAGCATTAGATTTCTTTGCAACATACATTGATATTGCTATCAACCCGATGTTTGAAAAGGAAAATCTATTACAAACAGATACTGTATTACCCCAAATAGCATATTATGCAAGTTTAGCAGCTGCTAAGATGGAAGATTATCCTAGTATTTTGAAGTATGCTCCTTATGCGCAAGATGATAAAGAAGTTGGGAAATACGCAATGGAATTTATCTCTACTGCATTGAAAGCTGAAGGTGATACTGTTAAATGGATTGCTTCTTTAAAAGAAGGTATCCAGAAATATCCTGAACATTCATTCTTCTTCGGTCACTTGATTGATTATTATAGCAATAACAACAAATATGACGAAGCTATGCAGTTTGCTGATGATATGTTGGCTAAAGATCCTAACAATACATTCTATTTGTATGTAAAAGGCTACCTTTATCACAATATGAAGGACTATGATAAAGCTATTGAATTCTATAAAAAAACTATAGAAGTAGATCCTAATTATGCAGAAGCATACTCTAATTTAGGCTTGATTTACTGCTTACAAGCACAAGATTTCTCAGAAAAAGCAACTACAGATATTAATGATCCGAAGTATAAAGAAGACCAGGCTACTCTGAAGACTTTCTATGAAAAGGCAAAACCTTATTATGAAAAGGCAAGAGAACTGAAACCTGATCAAAAAGATTTGTGGTTAAATGGTCTGTATAGAGTGTATTATAATTTGCAAATGGGCCCTGAATTCGAAGAAATTGAAAAGTTGATGTAATACTTTCATAATAATAAAAGCCTAATTAAATTATTAATTAGGCTTTTATTATTGTTATATCATTAAGTAAAGAATGTTATTTCTTAAGTGAGGGAGAGAAGAAATTAAAATTAGATTAAATTATTCCAGCGCTATATTAAACATAATGCTGATATTGAACAGAAACCATATTATCCATATTCAACACCTAATTCGGTCTTCCATAAATTACCAACAATGGTGTATCAGAATGGAAAATCATCTTTCTGGCAATGCCAGGGTTAAATAAGCGCGAAAATATATTTCTTTTATAAGAAGTTAATGTTATAATATCAATATGATTACTCTTGATATAACTGTCTAAACTACTAAGCAGATTATCGTTCTTTACCACATCATAGTGTATTTCCAATTGTGGATATTGTTTTTGAAAATATTCCTTAATACCAGCCAGTTTTATTTCATTCCATGTATTTTGAACATCTGAAAGATGTATCAGAGACACTGAAAACTTAAATGATTTCAGATTATTTATTAGCGAATCAAAAGCTATTAAATCACGCTGGTCAAAATTAGTAATGAATGCAATACGCTTAGCTTCAGAAAATTGCTTGAATGGAGTATTTTCAGGAATGGCCAATACCGGTACACGGCTACGTTCAATCACTTCAGCCGTTACACTGCCGATCAAATCAATATCCTTCTGACTTTTACCACGAGTTCCCATTATGATAATGCGTGGCCGATATTCCTTGGTATAGCGGAGTACCTCTTCTTCAGGAATACCTTCACGCAAAACACAAGTATATTTAATATCTGGAAACTCGCCGGAAGCTACCTTCTCTTTTACTTTATCAGATAATGCATTCAAATCAGCATGAACTTTTTGTAAGATACTCCTTACATTCTCCTCATCACTTAGCTGATAGTTAAATACGTCTCCGTATGGCAAAGAAGTTGCATATATAGGAGTAAAATAAACATGTAGTAAAACAACTTCTGCACCTATATTCTGAGCGAAATTGAAACCGAACTCGCAAGCCTTCAAAGAGTAATTGGAAAAATCCACTGGAATCAGCACTTTATTACTAACCTTCTCCAGTTTAGGTGACTTCCCCCCCACTACCTCTTCAGATAACCACGCAGAGCTTTCAGTAATTTTCAGAGCATGAGGTAAGTCACTCTCCTTAATACGTACACGTACGCCAGAAGAAACAACCGGTTGTATCTGGTTTACATTGTGAATATAAGTCTCAATACCTTCATTTTCAAGAACATTTTTCAATATTTGAGCTTTCGCGTACGTTAAGATTGCCAAAGTAACTAATTTATCTTCCATATATCATTGATTTTGAGATTAAAACAAACAAGAAATCCCAATTGTTGTCAGCAATTGGGATTCTATCTAACTTTCTCTTCTTAAGCTCGAACAGCTTCTTCAGTCTTCCCTGCCATTTCATCTAAAATTTTTAAATCCTCAACAATCTGGTCGTATGTTGGATATGTACAGGTTTTTGGACTTTGTCCTTCTCTATATCCTGAATAGCAAATTGCTCTTCCCCAATCAAACATTTATTTTCTCCTTCTGTATCAATACA
>OGQC01001016.1_pt1 | contig 12935 bp, 30 predicted proteins | sample 1553081 | NCBI WGS metagenome assembly OGQC01 (sample SAMEA2580267, study PRJEB22360) | human gut metagenome | biome: human gut; feature: human-associated habitat; material: faeces | place: Denmark | collected 2008/2010
GCTTGCCGCCGAATCGGTAGGAAAAGTCCGCCGTGTACCGCACTGCGCGAATGCGCTCACCGGCCTCGGTGATGTAGCTCTCCTGCAAGGTAAACTGCGGCTCCAGCCGCAGATCGGGGATGATCCCGGCCCGCAGCATCACCATCAGCTCGTCATACCGCCGCGCCTGCTTCCGGCTGTCAAACTTGATCCCGTTCCGCTCAGCCCGCTCGTTGTGATACTTTGCCTTCCCCTGGCTCCCCTTGTGAAGGGGAACTGGCGCCGCAGCGCCTGAGAGGTCGATCTGCTGCATGGCATACAGCTCCCGCATCCTCGGCGGCATGTCCGCCATCGATTCAAACCGCAGCCCGCTCATTCGGCTGCACCATCCATCTTTGCCCCGCATAGTCTGCAATAATAGCTGTCGTTAGATTCTGCGTTGCCGCATTCACTACAAGTGAATACACCGTCTTCATGGTGAATCCACCGCCCATGTCGCACCTCCGCAACGTCGGCGGCGGGCGCGTTTCTTATCTCTCTTAGTGCAACTGAATACGCATAATGCTCACCAGATTCTTCCGTTGTGTGCTCCTCGTAATACTTCATCCGCGCAACTAAACTGCTCCTATCAAGATACTCAGCGATCATTTGAATGGTTTGCCTCCTTATCGAACGATGAAAGCACGCTGTCGTCCAAAAACGCACGCGCCGTGTATTTCCCGCCGCATTCGCACGGCTCTTTTGTCCGGTAAACTGTCCAGTTCGGAGTCGATAGCTTGTTGTCCACCGGCGCGACCTTCCCACACCGCTCGCAGACCGGCGTCATATCCATCATGTTTTTACGTTTTTCCATTCTTCTTGCCCTCCATTCTTGCCCGCAGCAGCTTCGCGTACAGTTTGATCGCCAGCGTGTCCTATACCACACCGGCGTTTGTCTTCCAGCGCGGCTTTGCCGTCAGCCCCCAGTTTGCATGGTTCCGGCTCGTGCCGATAGACATGAGGATCTTTCTTGCGCGTTTTCTGGTCATGCCTTGCCCTCCGTTTCCTCGGCGGAATTGCGCGTCAGTACCCACAACTCCCCGGCTCTCTTGAGCCAGTAGAGCCAGTCCGCCATAATTGCATCAATCACCGCAGCCGCCTTGTCGTGCGGCATGGCGAGAATCGCCTCCGAGGAAAGCTCCGTCGTATTATCTTCCATCACGGATTCATACAAGCGGCTACGGATTGGGATTCTGCAATACTTTTCCTGTCCATCAATTGTCCCACGGATTACTCCCGGGTCGCTCATGCCTTGCCCTCCATTTCCTGCAGCGCCTTTTTGGCCTCCTCGCGGGTGAGGAAAACCGTCTTGCCGACATCACGTGCATCCATAACGCCGCAGCGTGATGTGTTCAGCAGAGTTCTCCCATTAAGCGTGCTTATATCTGTCACAGTAAAACTGTAAACTTGCTCGACCGGGTGACTACAGAATGTCCAAAGCCCGTCGCCCACCTTGCACGGCAGCACGACCACGCGCCCGTCCTTGTCGGCCTCGGCAAGCCCGCGGAGGCGGCTAGTCTCCACGCCCAGCGCCTGCGCTGCCAGATTTATCATCGTATCCTCCGTAAACGGAGCCTTGATTTCCTCCGGCGTCAGCCCCGTGTCCTCGTAGGCTGCGAGTCGCTCACACACCGCTATTTCAAACGGGCAATCCTTAATTTTGCACCCTCTGCCGTAGCACGGTTCTTTAAAGCAGCGCGGGTAATAGGCGTGTTTATACGATGATTCGTTCCATTTAGTCAGTCGCTCCATAACTCTTCCTCCACATACCGCCAGCTCTGCGGCGGGCGCGTGATTGGCCCAGGTGCCAATCCGAATTTCGTCTCCCGCAGGCCGGTAAACTCCCACAGATCGCGCGGGTGATCGTAAATTTTGAGATTGGAAATGTGCCAGCCGTAGCCAACCGCAGCACCGAGATACTGGTGCAGCTCCGCAGGCTCCAGGCAGGTTGGCCGTGCAATGTCCGATGGGATTCTTCCCGCGCCGTTAATGTTGATGATCTCATCGCACAGAAATTCCCCGATGACTTTGCCGTTTCCGCATTTGTAGATATAGCACTTAAACGGCGGGTTCATCTTCGGGCGCGTCTTGCGCACCTCAATGGTCTTCTGCCCGCTCATGATCTTCTCACACCACTCCGGGCGAATGCTGATCAAAACAGCTTTACTCATGCTCTTGCCTCCTGTTCCAATTCTGCGCGGAACCGTTGTTCCAGTTCAAACACGCCGCGCGGCTTGCCTTTGTAATAGCCTTTCATTGGCCTGTCTATTTTCCGTTGCAGGTCTTTCAGGCGCTCCCAGTATTCCGGCAGGTAAATACACATATTCCGCAGTTCCCGCAGGTTCTTGTTGCAGCAGCACCAGCACGAAACACGGTCCAGCACGTCATAAAGGCGGATCGTGCCCTCCAGCCACGAAAACCCGTTTTCATAGCAATATGCCATGGCGTCGGCTTCCGGCATGCCCCACTCCGCCAGCGGGTGCAGTTTATACGGCTTCCGTTCTTTTTCCAGTCGCGGCGTTTCGTCGGCAGCTATGCCAACGTAAACCATAGCGTCCCGCGCCTCCGCGTACCTGTCTATGGCTTTCAGCTTCCCCGTGGTTCCCCAGCGGCAGAGGCCGCCACACCAGCCATAACCTTGGTGTGTGCCTTTCTGCTTACTGCAAACCGGCCTTTCCAGCATATCAAACAGGAACGGGTTTTCCGGCTCCAGTCTGGTGTACTTGATCCCCAGCTGCTCCAGGCTGGGTAGCATTTGATCCCGTGTGTGGTAAATCGCCTCAAACTCCATTCCGGTATCGTAGAAAACCACCTCATTCAGCGGGTAGCCCTTGGCAATCAGCATTAGGAGCATGGCCAGGCTGTCCTTGCCCCAGCTGACACTTGCAATATGCCATTTCATTCCGCTTTTGCACCTCCAAACGCCGCCAGGTCGAAATAGATCTGTTTCCCAACGTACTGGCACCACTCCCATTCCAGCATGGCGCCGCAGCTGTACACCATCAGCTTCTCGCCCCGGATCTCCATCCGGTCTGCTTCGATGTTCGTCAGATCGTGGCAGCAGTCGCAAACAAATCTCATGTCTTGTCCTCCTGCCCGAATACCACAACCATGCTTGGAAACGGGGCGTTGTGCTTGCCGCCGCCGAATTTCAGCCGACCGGCGATAAAGCGGATTTCCGCCTTTCCGTATATGTATCGATGAAACCACTTTGTATCCGTCCGCGCGGGCAGCAGCATGACGACGGTTGCCCCATTTTTGTTGGCGGACATTGCTGCTTTCTGCACCCATTTCCCGATCTCCCGCCCATACGGCGGGTTACACCAGCAGACGCCCGTCCACGTCTGAGCAAGGCCGTTGTCCTCCGGTGTAAAATACCGCGCGCATTTTGCATTCTCCGGCAGCGCGCAGACGTCCGTTTCAAAGCCAAATTCTTCGTTCAGCGCGTCAAAAAAGCTCTGCGGCGTTTCCCACAAATCCGTCGCGCTGGAAAACATCACATCTTTGTTCATACCAGCGCCCCCGGTCTGTAATCCGGCGTGTACGGGAGCTTGTCTGCCCGCGCGATCTGGTGGTACTCTGGCCGCGTCCAGTCGCAGTCCCAGTGTTTGGCCGCCGTGAATAATGCGGCAATCTCATCCGCCGCGCGTACTTTGAGCTGCTTGCCGTTGTATGTAACGATCCAATGATTTTTGCCGGTATATCCGGCCTGCTTGGCGATGTCCGGGCGCTGCGCATCCCGCTCGCCGGTGTATTCAATGCTGTTTTGCCTCATGGTTTGCCTCCTGTTTTTGTTATAAGGTTTCCTCCTGTACTTTCATCAGCCAGTACGCCAGCTTTTGCAGCCGCGTCTCCTGTTTGAGCAGTTCGTCGGTTGTCTCATGATCGACGCGCGGCATTTCGCACAGGAGCGCCCGATCATTCTTGAGATCGTCCGCGTAGGCGTTCACCGCCTCGATCACGTCCGCCAGCTGATCCGGGCGGAAGTTGACCGTGATCTTTTTCTCCGTCACAGCCAGATCCCCGTCAGAAACGTCGTCAGCGACACGCCGCCGAGGACGGCGGCGATCTCCGTCGCGTGGGCGCAGCCTGCGATGATGCACAGCGCGAAGCCCACGCCCGACAGCCAAATGCACCCCAGCCGCGCCAGCCGCCGCATGGCCTTGCGCCACTGGTAGATCGCCCGGATTCTCTCCCGGCGCTCCTCCAGGCTTTCCCCTTCAGGAACTTCCGGCGGCTCATAGCTGATCCGCCGCTCTGCAAGATTGGTTCTCATTCTGCTAACTCCTTCCTCCATACCGGGCTGTCCTCCCGGTTCACGCAGTAGCGCATAGTTTCCTTGAATTCCTCGCCTATTCCCCGCTGGCAGAACGCGGCATAAAATATGTTCAGGATTCGCGCGGCAGCAGCGCTCAGTTCCAGCGCGCTGCCGGATAGCGCAGATACCGTTTTTTTGCCGTCCATGCCGATCTCGACGTGTACCTTCCCGTTATTCATTGGTTTCCTCCTTCCGTTCCTCCTGCATCCGCCTGACGAGCCGCGCCAGACGGGCGTTTTGCGTCACGAGCTTCTGCGCGTCCATGTCCAGCCCCTTGCGCTTGAGCCCGCCGATGATCTGCGCCGCCTGGCACTCGCTCACCAGCGCCGCCTCGATCAGATCATGCAGCTCCTGCGCATCCAGCGTCAGGGTGTAGGTCTTTACCTTCGCCATGGCTCAGCCTCCTATCTCTGCACCATCCATCGTGCCAGCTCCGTGAGCGACACCGTGTACTTGTTCCCGATGTGCCGGGCCGGGAACCGCCGGTCGGCCAGCAGCGTCCGCCGGTCGATCCCCAGCGCCGCCTGGCATTCCGTGATCCCGATGGCTGCCCGGCCCGGAAACATATCCGTCAGCAGCTCCAGCTGCGGCCGGTATCCTTCCAGCTCTCTCGGCATCCCCTCACGCCTCCTTCTTCTCGCTCTTTGCCGGCTGCACCATAGCAGCCGTGCACCGGCATGTTCTCCAGCTCTTCCTTCCCCCTCTGAAGCAGGAACCGCTGCTTCCGCCGGATAAACTTCATCGTCGGCGGCTGTAGCGCCATTACCTCATGTGTCCATGCCTGAATGTACCGCACAGCTTCTTCAAATTCGTCTGCCGTCGCTCCAAGCTCCGCTGCTCTGTCCAGCAGCTTCTCTGCCAACATCAAAGCGTTTCGGTGGTACCGCTCCATTTGTTCTTCTCGCCGCGCGGCGTAAATCGCCTGCGCTTTTTCTGCTTCCGTCATCCCCTCACGCCTCCTTCTTCTCGCTCATCAGCTTTGCCGCCGTAGCCACGCCCTGCATATAGGCGATCATGACCTCGATCTGCTGCTGGTTCATGTGCTTCATCTCATGCAGCACACCCTCGACCTGCTTCTTCTGTTCCTCTGACATTGTTCTCACCTCGCTCGAATTATTTCTTTTCTATACCGTAGCATATCTTTTCTATGTTGTCAAGCATATTTTTATTTCTTTGAAATATTTTTCTCTTGATTTTTATTCCGTGTTGTGCTACAGTCTCAATGAAAGGTGGTGAACACAGTGAACACAATTGGCGAACGACTTGTCTATTTGATGAAAGATCAACACCTGACACAGACCGAATTAGCCGACACATTGCATTTGACACAGCCGCACATATCTGCCCTATGCTCTGGCAGAAAGCCATTCACGGATCGCACAATTTCGGATATCTGCGATAAATTCAACGTCTCTCTCGCATGGTTGGAGGACGGCGAAGGAGAAATGTACGTCCAGCGCAGCGAAAATGAACGCATGGCCTTGATGTTTACCGACGTTCTGGCCGAAGCCGACGAATCCACACGCAAACGTGGCATCGCCGCCGCTCTCGAAATGCCCCCGGAGTTCTGGGACAACATTCTTGAATACGCGAAAAAAATCACCGGAAGCAAATAACCTGCTTCCGGTGTTCTTTTTGTTCGTCAAAATGTACAGAAAATCCCGGCAGCGCTTGACCGCACACGGCATTTTCTGTATATTTTGATTGGGGTGGTATTTATGCGGACGTATGCCGAAACAATGTCTATAATCTGCGTCGTGCTTCTTGTTCTTCTCATCCTTTGCACATCCTGTTCTCCGCGGCAGTACACAAGCGATGACTTGGAAGCAGCACGAACCGAGGCTTACCAAGATGGATATCGTAACGGATACGACGACGCAACGCTCGGACTCGGTTACTAATCTCTCGGTTCCCCATTATTCCGGTGTCCGCTTTTCCGCTTCAAGCAGTCTCCCACACGCCCCTGTTCTTCCAGATCCTCACATTGACGAAAAGGCATATTGCAAAGAGATTGCAGCCGTTCAAAGCAGCCTTTCTTTCCCTCTTTCCAAAGGCAAATACAACCCATACTCCGGCAAGCCCATCCAAACACTTCAGGACTACGAATTCTACTGTCAGTGTGTTGCGCTTCGCCGTATTTACGACAAGAAGATAGCTTCTGCTGCTGCCGTCGTTCGGTCTACACAAGATGTTCTTTCTGCCGCAGATGTCGTCGTCATGGATTCTCGCAGGAGTGCGGCAACGGCCCGTCAGGAGGCCGAAATTGCAAAGCGTGAAGCCGCTTTATACAAGCATGACGCAGCAGTAGCTAAATCCGAATACGCTGAGTTGAAGACGCGCTTTGATGCTCGGAAAAAAGCTGCCCGTCTGGGGTTCGTTGTACTTGTCGCTTTGTTGGTCGGATTTTTTCTGTTTCACGCTATTTCTCGCCCCGCAAAAAGCGCTCCGCATTCCGCTCCTTCTTCTGCATCCGATTCTTCCTCGCGTGAATCTTCTGGTGTTGGCTCTAATCGTCCATCCGGTTATGTATCCAGTGAATATGTCGGGAATAAAAAGAGCCATAAATTTCATCGTTCATCGTGCTCCTATCTTCCTGATGATGATAACCGTAGAATTTTCAAATCCAGAGATGCTGCCATTGACGCCGGATATGAGCCATGCGAGCATTGTAACCCATAGCTTCCAGCCGGAACGGTTTCCCGTTCCGGCTCTTATTTTATGATGTTCCGCAGGAATCGCAGGATGATTTTCAGCTGATCCAGTGTGGCCCTCTCTAAAATGTTTTCAATCTGTTCCATCGTCTTTTCCATTCCCATCTCCATTTCTCCACAAAATTCCCGTTCATTTTTTGTTAATCTTTGCCTCTTGCTCGCGCCTCCCGAAAGTTGTAAGATATAGGTAGGCGTCACCCGCGCCGCTGGCCGAACAACGGCGCGGGCTTTTGCTTGCGCAGGCGACCGGGAGCCGTCTGTATCTGAAGCATGGCATACGCTGGTTGGGTTTGTAAACCTGTCGGGTTGGTTTTCAGCGTAGGTTTTTCTGAAATCTTACTGCCACAGGTGTGGTTTTTATATATGGAGGGATGGTTTTTGTCAGAAAAATTGTGGGAAACATGCCGCGAAGCAAAGGACACCATGCAGCCGCATAAGACGAATCAGGATATCGCTGACGAATCCGGCGTATCCGTCAATGCCGTCAGCCAATTCCTGCGCGGCGAGACTACGAAGCCGTACATTAATACCGTCGGCCCGATTTGCGCATCCCTCGGCGTATCACTGGATGAGCATTTCGGCGTCCCGCCTGCCGAGCCTTCCGAGCCTTCCGATGCTGAAAAACTCCGCGCCGAGAACGCGTCCCTTCGTGCGCAGTTTGCCCAGCAGCAGAAGTCCCTGCGCATGCACCGGCTTGTGACGCTCATCCTCTTGGGTATTCTTTTGCTGTGTGCCCTTGCGCTTGTGGTCGACGCGCTCATCCCATCGATCGGCTGGATCCGCACATGAATAAAACCGCCCCGGCCGGCGCCGGAGCGGTATTCTTGGAGGTTTTACGATGCCAATTCCCAAATACTACGTCAGGCCGGACGGCCTGCATGAATCCATCATCACAGTCAATGGCAAGCGCAAAGCGTTTCGCGGCAAGACAGACCGCGAGGTCTGGAATAAGATCAAGGCCTACCGCGCTGAAGCCGAGAAGCCAAAGACCGTCCCGTTCTCCGACGTCGCCCACGCCTGGTGGAACGAGATCGAGCCAACGCTTGCGCCGAATTCCCTGCGCAATTATTCCCCTGCCTATGAGCGCGCCGTCGCGCAGTTTGGCCCGGAGGATGTCGCCACGATCACAAGCAAAGAGGTGGAGACATACATCAACCAGTTTGCCAAGACCCACGCAAAGAAGACCGTTATCACCCAGCGTCAGATCATCCGGCAGATCCTGAACAAAGCCCAGCGCGAAGGGCACGTCTCTTTTAACGCTGCGCAAGCCGTCCTTCTCCCGAAAAATCTCCCGCAGAAGCGCCGCCATGCGCCGCCCGCAGATCAGATCCAGAAGATCAAGGACAACGTAACTGACGACTTTGGTCTGTTTGCCTTCCTGATCTATTATACCGGCTGCCGCCGCGGCGAGGCCGAGGGCTTGCGCTACGAGGACATTGACCGGGAGAGAGGCAGGATCTACATCCGACGCAGCGTCTACCATACCGGTCCGACGCCCCAGATCAAGGAGCCGAAGACCGCTGCCGGTATCCGCTCTGTCCCGTTACTCCCCGCGCTGGCTGCTGTACTCCCACAAAAAGAGCACGGCTATATCTTTTCCAACGATGGCGGGAAAAGCCCACTTCCCGGCTGGTACGTCACCGATCAATTTGAAGCCTACCGCAAGCGCACGGGCATCACCGTCTCCCCGCACGAGATCCGCCACGGCTACGCGACCGCGCTCTATGAATCTGGCGTAGACTTCAAGCTTGCTCAAAAATTCCTCGGCCACGCGCAGCTCTCCACCACCATGGACATCTACACCGATATCCTCGATACCCGCATTGATAAAGTCGCCGCCCAGATGGACGCGGCATTTTAATTGCACCTTTTTACTGTGTCGGCCACTGTGTTCATACCCGTGTATTTTCGTGCTAGTCTATGCTACTTTTTGCTACCTTTCATTTTTCATCAAAAGTTCTGTCCACTCGTAAATAATTCAGTTTTACCGTTAAATTCTATTGCAAAATATAAAAATATAGACATAGGAATTCAAATTCCTACGTCTATATTTTTGGTGGACCTGAAGAGACTCGAACTCTAAAAAAATACTGTATTTGCAGCGTAAATTTGCAAACTGTGTTTATTTTGTGTTCAACCCCTATCCCTGAGCCCCATCACTTCGCAATATGCTCGTAATACTCCATCAGCTTGCGCTCCGGCCCCGGGCCGTCTTTATCGATCAAAAACGCCTTTGCCAGAGCAGCGTAGAACTCCGGGCGGTTGAGGCCGAATTCTACCGCGACGGGGTAGTAATCCGAGTACATCATGTTCATGGTCACGCCCCACGCCCAGTGCGGGACCACAGGCGCCTGAATGCCCATGCTCTCGGCAACGGCCGTCGTCTGTTCCATCGTCCAGTGTGGGCCGGCCGAGCCGTCTGCATTCTGCATATGCTCTGCCCACTGTATCGCCGTTTCGCGATCAAACTCTGCCGCATCCGGTTCGTCTTCGCGGCAGTCCAGCTTTTCCAGCCTGCGGATCGTCTTCGCGTACATGCCGACTTCCTCCGCGCTGCCGAGCGTCACCGGCTTTTCCATGGCCTCGTGCAGCTTGTGATAAAGCTTATCCACATACTCTTTCATGCTCACGCCTCCTGTATGTACCGGTAAAGTTTGTCAACGTCGTTCTGATCAAACCGCATATCGCCCAGCAGCGGGACGGATACGGTCAGCTTGTTTTCAAATCTCGGGCGGGCCGCATTATAGAGCTTATCGAGATCGATGTTTCCGGCGTCGTCGAAGATCTGCATCATTTTTACCGCCGGATTTTCGCGCAGCGCGAGGATCTTCTCACGGCTGCCCTCCATGATGAGTGCAAGCATGATCCCGGCCCCGATGCCCTTTCCGCCCGGCAGGTGCGGGATGACCTCATTGTCTGCGTAGCGCATCGCGCCGCGCATGGCCTGATCGATGGTTACTGTCATAGGCTCTCCTCCGTTTTAAGTCCGGGGCGGCGATTGCCGCCCCTTTTGCTTAGCTGTTGCAGCACCCGCCGCACTTCTGGATCGGGTTGTAGAGCGACTGCGCCGTGGTCGCGGTGCCCGTGGTGACGTCGGCGACCTGCTTGGGATAAAAGGTCGCATTTACGTAGGTGACGATGGAGTTGTCACCGCAGCAGCGGCGCTCGGCCTCCATCTTCACGGCGTCCAGCGCCTCCTTGCGGACGCAGTCAACGTCCTGCTTTACAAGCGTAAAGCTATCCTCGGTGCGCTGGTTGTGTACGGCCTGCTTGCACAGTGCCTCACGGACGTCCTTGAGCTGTCCGTCGATATAACCGTACATCTCCAGCATTTTCTGATCGTTGTACGTGTTGGCCTTGAGCAGCGCGATCTCGCTGTCCTTCGCGGCCAGCTTCTGCTCCCGGTCAAGATCGTAGCGCGTGACCGGCATGTTCTCGCTGCACGTCGGCTCCTGCTGCCGTGCGGCGAGCATGGCGGCGACCGTCATGGCAGGCGTGACTGCCGCAGCGATGTCAGCGGCTTCCGATCTCTTGTTCTGGTTGAGGCCGCCCAGCAGATTGCCGAGCCCGCCGTTTGCCAGACCCAGCGCGGCGCCGCCGATGCCAAAGCCCAGCGCAGTCCCCGCGAGTCCCTTGCTTGCGTATTCCATAAAAAATCCTCCGGTAAAAGTAGTAAGCTGGCCAGCTCCTACTCTCATTCTGCCGCTTCTCCGGTTTTTATGGGGGACATTTCCGGGACATCTGTGTACCATTTGTGGGGACTTTTGTTTTTATTTTTTATAAAATATTTCGAAAGCCTCTTGACATATACGGTATTACAGTATATAATATAACCATAGACACAAAGCAAAACAAACACGACAAAAAATTGGAGGATGGCAGACATGTTTCATATCGTTTCCGCGTGGGGAGCGCAGACAAATCCCCACTATGACCCGGACACTGCAAACAATGGCGGAGGTTACTGGCAGTTTTCCGGCGGTATCGTTGTCGACCTTAACGGCCAGCTTGTCACCGTTGATGTCGACGACACGTCCTGCGGCGATTTTGGCAGCCGCGTGTATTTTTCCGTGACCGCTGACGGCTTCTGCTGGCGCTTTTCCGACGGCACAATGGACGATGCGTCCATTGACACCCCGGAGGATGTCTTGGGCGTTCTGCGGTCAATCTCCGGCGTTCTTGGCGTGGACGCCGAAGCGCTGATTTCTGCCGCGTTGAATGCGGCGAACATCTGCGCGCGGGAGGTATGCTATGCCGACTGACACCCAGCGCCGCGCTCGCAACAAGTGGGATGCAGAAAACATGTCCGTGATTTCCTGCAAGCTAAAACGGGAGATCGCGGAAACCTTTAAGGCTACGGCGAAAGCCAACGGCACGACCCCGAATGAACTGATCCGCAAATGGATCGATGCGTATATGCGGCAAAACATGCCAGCAGAGCAACCTTCGGCCGAAAAAATATGATTTGAATGTAAAAAAGCCCGCCCGGAGCGTAATGCTCAGGGCGGGCTGCTTTGTGCCAGACGGCGGGCGATATTGTAGATGTGCGGCAGGCGGCGGGAGATGGTCTTGCGGTCGATACCGATTTCACCGGCTGCGTCCATCTGCGGGAGCCTGCGCACGATATAAAGCTTCACGATCTGCCGATCGATCACGTCCAAAAGTCCCTCGTCAGTGACGCGCTCCCAGTCGCTGCGCGTGAGGTGTTCCAGCTCCTTCGGCAGAGCCAGCCGCGCAGTTATTTGCTGTCACTCCCTTCGGCCCGCCGTCCTGGCAGGTTTTATCTCATGGCAGCAGCCAGTTTTTTCAGGAGGTCGTCGCCGTATTTGTAATCGGCAAGATACTTGATCGTGCTGTCCGCAAGTCCGGCCTTTGCCTTGATGGTCTTCTTGGCGTCCTCGACGGCCTTGTCGACGGTTTCCGTGTCGTAGTCGATCCACGGGAGCTTCCCGTGCTTCTTCCATACGCGGCTGTTGTAGCCGCCCTTGACACCGATGTTGCCGACGCCGGTGATCTGCACGCCATTATCCCAGATGGGCGTACACTCAACGGCCAAGCCGTCTCCGATGTACAGTCCCCAGTGGCCGGGCATCCACAGGCCTTCGCCTGGGACGAGCTTGTCCCAGCCGGACGCGGATACGTCCCTGCACTTCGCGATCATGCCGTCGGCGGAGACGTCAGGGACGCCGTTCGCGGCGTATTTTGCGCCGCCATATGCCGCGTTCTGATTGCCGTTCCAGCCCCACAGAATGCCCTTCGTGAGGTTCACGCAGTCAAAGCCGAAATAGCTCTTGCCGATCTGCTTGCGCAGCTCAGACTGCTTGGCGGCTGTGTACCAGCTTGGATACTGTGCAGCTTTTTCCCGGATGATGCTTTCTGTAACCGGCATCCCGAAGCAGCCCCACATATACACGGTTTGGTAATTCTTCGCGACGTCAATATGCCGCCTGACGAGCTCGGAGGCTTTCATAACGCTCATGCCCGCTCACTCCCGTATAACTCGTGGTGCAGCTGCAGCACGGCGGCCTCGATCAGCTGATCGATTGTAGATACGTCGAACCGGATTCCGTGTTCGGCCAGAAAATTGATCACATAGGCTTTCTTTTCCTCGCCGTCCGTTGCCGCGTAGAGCTGTTCCGCCGCCTTTACGCCGATCTCAACGTAAGTGCGGAGTGTTTGCAGCTTGTCCGCGTCGATCTTGGTTTTGAGCCACGGGATCAAAAATGCCGAAACGAGCGCGCTGATGAGCGCGATCACTGCCGAGATGATTTGCGTGTAGTCCATAGCTTACTCCTTTCACGCTTCCACGATGTTGATGCCGTACTGTTCCGCGCAGATATGCTCGATCTTGCAGCCGCGGGCGTTCTTCCAACCGGAGGCGAAGTACG
>OGQC01001023.1_pt1 | contig 12809 bp, 8 predicted proteins | sample 1553081 | NCBI WGS metagenome assembly OGQC01 (sample SAMEA2580267, study PRJEB22360) | human gut metagenome | biome: human gut; feature: human-associated habitat; material: faeces | place: Denmark | collected 2008/2010
CGGCAAGAGCAATCCCGCTTTGCGGCAGGCCCGCTCCTGCCCGGGTATTTTTCCGGCCGCATCGATGCCGGTGGCGGATGAAGGCTGCCGGAGCCGGATGCCTGCCGGCTAAACCGACGTTCTTTTGGTAAAGGTAGCGATAAAAAGGGAAACGGACGGAGAAATTCAAAAAAATATCGTATCTTGGCGTTACGAAAAAGCAAAAAACAGAAAAAACTATGAAAAGATGGATATTGAGCCTGGCGCTCCTGACGCTGGGATTTACGGCTTCGGCCCAGAATGATCTGATCGATCGGGGGGAGTTGGCTCCCGAAATCGCGGCGGCGAGCGGCGAGAAAATGGAGTGGCTTCCTTCCTTCAACGGTGTGATCGTCGAGGGACTGTTTCGGATCCGGTTCGAGCGGGTGCCTATGGATCAGGCTCCCAAGATCGTTTTCAACACCAAAGGCGTTTACGACAGCCGCTTCACGGCGGAGGTGAACAAGAATAAGATGCTCGTGATCTCCGAGCGCATCGGCACCCGCGAACGTTCCGAAACCGAGGTGACGGTTTATTACAACAACCTGAAGGAGATCCGTATTTCGGGGGCGAATGCCACGTTCGGAGAGCCGATCGACTTTCCGCAGGCCCGGTGCTGGTTTTCCAACGGGGCGGTCGTCAGCGCAGCGCTCGATGTGAAAGATCTTCAGATGGATGTTACGGGCAAGAGCGTCGTGGTCCTGACGGGCAAGGTCCGCTACTGGGATCTGAATGTTTCCACGGCCCAGGTGGACGCTGCCGCTGTCGAAGTGATGTCCGTGCGTGTCAATTCCACCTCCAAGGCCGACGTGACCATCACCGCTCCGGAGCGCCTCGAGGCGTCGGTCGGTACGAAGGGCCGGATCACCTGCATCGGAGAGCCCGAGTTGCTGCACACTTCGAACTCCTTGATCGGGGGCGAGATCACCTTCAAATAGCGCACTCGCCATGCCGGGATTCCTGCAGGAGGTCGCTGCCGATTTATACGACAGATACGGGGACGATATTTCGTCCCTTTCTGTTCTGTTTCCTTCCCGACGTGCGCGGCTTTTCTTTATCGACGCCTTGTCCGGCATCGCCGAACGTCCTTTGTGGCAGCCCCGCTGGACGACTATCGACGAGTTGATGAGCGAGATTTCGGGTCTCCGCATCGGCGACCGGGTGCGTCTGGTGACCGAACTGTATAAAGTCTATTCGGAATTTCATCCCGAATCCTTCGACAAGTTCTATTTCTGGGGGGAGATGCTCCTCACGGATTTCGATACGATCGACAAGTACCTGATCGACGCCGATATGCTTTTCCGCAACCTGGCCGACATCAAGGAGTTGGAGGCCGACGTTTCGTATTTGAGCCCCGTCCAGTTGAAAATCATCGCTTTCTGGGCCAATTTCACGGACGAAACCTCCCTTTCCGAGGAGAAACGCCGCTTCCTGGCCGTTTGGCAGACGCTGGGCCCGGTCTATCGGACTTTCCGCGAGCGGCTCCGGTCGCTGGGGATGGCCTATACGGGGATGGTACACCGGGCGGCCGCCGAGCGGATCAAGGCCGGCGGTTTCGCATTCCCGGAGTCCCGGCGGTTCGTCGTGGCGGGCTTCAACGCGCTCTCGGAGTGCGAGAAACGGCTTTTCAAGTTTCTCTCCACGGCTGCCGAAACCGATTTCTACTGGGATTACGATACTTATTATACGGACAATGCCGACCAGGAGGCCGGTATGTTCCTGCGCGAGAACCGGATCCTGTTTCCCGCCCGGCGCGAACTTTCGCACGATCATTTCCGGTCGCCGAAGCGAATCGAAGCGATTTCCACGGTATCGAACGCCGTGCAATGCAAGTACGTGGCTTCGATCCTGCGGGAACTGGCTGCCGAACAGGGGCCGCTGGGGAAGGAGACTGCCGTCGTGCTCACGGATGAAAACCTGCTGCTGCCCTTGCTGCATGCTCTGCCTGCGGAGATTGGAAAGGTGAATGTGACGATGGGTTATCCACTGAAACAGAGCCTTTCCTATTCGTTTGTTGAACGATTGATCGAACTGCAAAACCATGCCCGGCAGAAGGAGGGCAAACCGCTTTTTTACCACGCCGACGTGCTGGGACTTCTGTCGCACCCTTATATCCTCGAAAGCGACCCCTCCCGGATCGTCCGTATGCAGGAGGAGATCGTCCGAAACCGGCGTATCACGGTCGCGGCGGAGTGGCTGGCCTGCACGCCGTTGCTTGCTACGCTGTTCCGGAGCGTCGAGGGGTGGCGCGGATTTTCGGACTACCTGCTGGCGGTGATCGCGCAGATTGCCCGGATGCCTTACGAAGATACGGAGGCACGCCGCCGCGTAGAGTTCCTGAACGTCATTTCCGAAGAGGTGATAAAACTTCGCAATTCACTGAATAATTGTGAAATAGAATTATCTATATCGATCTATACTTCACTTCTTCGCCGACATCTGCAAACCCTGCGTATTCCTTACGAGGGAGAGCCTTTGGAGGGAATTCAGGTCATGGGTATCCTCGAAACCCGCAACCTCGATTTCCGCAACGTCATTTTGCTCTCGATGAACGACGACAACTTTCCCGGCAGCGTCGTGACCGGTACTTCGTTCATTCCCTACAACCTGCGGGCGGCCTATGCCTTGCCTACGCCGGAGCATCACGAGGGGGTTTACGCCTACTATTTTTATCGTTTGCTGCAACGGGCCGAGAACGTGCGGATGCTCTATTGCGCTCATGCCGATGACAAGACCACCGGCGAACAGAGCCGTTACATCTATCAACTGGAGTACGAAACTCCCTTCGAGATCCTCCGCCGGGAGGTCGGTATCGATGTCAATCGGATGGAAACCCTGCCGATCGAGGTCCCCAAGCAAGGGGAAACCGCCGAAAAGTTGGCCCGCTTCCTCGCGCCGGACGATCCCGTGCGGCTGTCGCCTACGGCTTTTTTTCGGTATGTGGCTTGTCCCCTGCGCTTCTATTTTCACTCCGTGGCCCGGTTGGAGCCAGACGACGAGATTTCGGAGGAGGTCGATGCACCGATGTTCGGTACGATTCTCCATGCGGCTTTGCAGCGGCTCTATGCTCCCTTTGTCGGGAAGACCGGCTACGGAGAGGCGTTGCGTGCGCTGACCCGTTCGTCCGAAGTGGAGAAGGCGGTAGTTGCGGCCATCAATGAAAACTATTTGCAGGATGTTGAAGCGACGGTTGAGGATTATAGCGGTAATCTGTTGTTGGTCAAAGATATTGTAATCCGCTATATTCGGGGCGGCGTATTGCCTTACGACGCCGCGCATGACGATTTTACGGTCGAAGGACTCGAGGAGCGGATCGGGCAGGAGTTTGCGTTCGAAAGCGCCGGAAAATCCCTGCGTGTGGTCTTCGGGGGCCTGGCCGACCGGATCGACCGCCTGCCGGACGGTACGCTGCGGGTCGTGGACTATAAGACCGGCGAACCGCACCTCGATTTCCAGGGGGTCGAAGCGCTCTTTCGTGGAGAGGCCAAACAGCGTCAATCCAATATTTTACAGACGTTGCTCTATTCGATGATGCTTTTCCATTCGCGGGGGGTGGATGCCGAGCCGACGCTCTATTACGTGCGGGCCATGCACCGGGACGACTATTCGTCCCGGCTCGTCGATCGGGAGTTGGGGCGCACGGGCGTACGCTATTCCGAATACCGCGAGCCTTTCGAACGGCTGTTGCGCGAAACCCTTGCCGAGATGTTCGATCCGGCGATTCCGTTCCGTCAGTGCGAGGATGCCGAGCACACCTGCCGCTATTGCGATTTCCGCGAGATCTGCAAACGCTGACGCGAGCGTGCCGCAGCGATTTTCTCCGTGTCGTCTTTTCGGAAGGGCAATTACATTTTCAATCTGCCCCTTGTCCGACGATCGCTTTTCGCGGCTGGTGGCCGCGTTCATAATTCTGCTCCAGAATCCCCTCTTCGGAGGGAGCTTGGGCTACTGCGCTCCCGAAGAGGTGTATATGAAAGTGTATAATCACGTTCGGAAAATCAGTCTGCAGCCTGTAAATACCGGCCATAGAGCGTCTCATATCTTGATCCGATTCATTGACGGACGGTGCGAGCGTATTTCCGACGATATGCGGGATCGGCTCGGAGAACCGCTTTTGCGGGAGGGTCGGTCAGTTCGCAGCGGATTTTTCGCGGGATGCCTGTAAATACTCCCGCAGGATTTTTTCGAGTTCCGCCGTGCCGATATCGACTGTTGAAGCCGTGATTGCGTAGGGGGATCCAAAGTATTTCATTTGCCAGCGCATAAGCCCTTTGGCAATCCGGTTTTTTTCCTCGTCGATCGCCCGGTCGGGATCGTGGAGTTCGATCCGGATGAATTTCTGCCCGTAGGTTCGGAATACGCTGAAATCCGCAATGCGCTGCCACTCGATCGTGATGTATATCCCTTTTGCCGGTACGTAAATCCGCAGACTGTCCGGAGTCAGCAACAGAGTCGGCCTGTTTCGGAAGAAATTTTTCAGCAGCACGATGAACAAGATGCAGATACATCCTCCGAAGAAGACCGCTCCCACGATACCGATGACCAGCCCGACCTTTCCATGCGGCTGTACGATGACGAGCAGGCAGGAGAGGGTCGTCATGATCGCTGCGGCGAGCGTTGTGCCCAGCAATTTGCGGTGGCTGGGATAGATAGCCGTTTCTTTTTTCATTCGCGATTCGAAAAATTAGTCGAAGGACTGCATGCCCGACTGGGCGATGCGGATGATCCGCTGGTACTCGACGGGTGAGAGTTCCATGAAGAAGTAGTGGATCGGATCGACGCGCATGCCGTTGTGCCGCACCTCGTAATGCAGGTGGGGTGCGATCGAAAGTCCCGTGTTGCCCGAAAGTCCGATGATGTCGCCGCGACGGACCTCCTGCCCGCGGCGGACATTGACCGCCAGCAGGTGACTGTACGAGGTTTCGTAACCGTTGCCGTGATCGATGACGATGGTGCGGCCCGCCGTAGAGCGCGTGGCGATCTCCTTCACGCGGCCGTCCGCCGTGGCGAAGACGCGCGAACCTTCGGGCACCGTGTAATCGACGCCCTGATGGGATTGCAGGGTGCGGTAGAAGGGGTGGATGCGCATGCCGTAGGAGGCGGTGAGCAGCGTGAGCTGCTGGTTGATAACGGGCTGTATGGCCGGAATCCGGTTGCGGCCGTCGCCGACCGTATCCAGCAGACGTTGCAGTTCGAGGTACGATTCGTTGAGCTTGGTCAGCGTCGCTTCGGATTGTCTGACCTTCTCTTTGAGTTCCAGGATGATCTGACGGTCGGATTTGTCCAGCAGGCTTTCGTACGTTGCGAGCCGCTTGGTTTCGTATTCGGTGTCGAAATCGTAAGGATCGGATTCGAAGAGGATGTTGAAGACGTTGCGGTCGCGCTCGGAAACATTTTCCATCACTGTGCGCAGCGAGTCGTAGCGGGCTTCGAGCCGGGTGTATTCGTCCCTCAACTGATCGGTGGAGTGCTTGAGCTCGTATTCGACGGGCGTGTCGAAGAAGAGCGAAAACCCGACGTAGTAGAGGATGGCTGCGCCGAACCACACCAGCACGTGAAACGTGATGCGGATCGCCTTCTGTTTGGGCGTGCGCGGTGTGGCGTATTTGATCGGTCTGCGGGTTCTTGCCATGTTATTCGTCGAAGGTGTCGAGGTTGAGCTCCTGCATCTGTTCCATCAGGCGCTCGTACTCCTCGTTGGTCATATTGCGGTTGAAATAGTTGATCGGATTGACGACCTGTCCCATGTGAATCACCTCGTAATGCAGGTGGGGGCCGGTCACGCCGCCCGTGTTGCCGACCTTGCCGATCAGTTGTCCGCGCACGACCTTCTCGCCGGGTTTGACGAAGATCTGGCTCAGGTGTGCGTAGCGGGTCTGGTAGCCGTACTGGTGGTTCAGGAGGATCTGCTTGCCGTATCCTCTGCGGGGCTGTCCCAGGTCGGTGGACTGTACCGTCGCGTCGCCCGTGGCATAGACGTTGTTGCCGATGTTGGCCGCCAGGTCGATGCCTTTGTGCAGGATGCGTCGGTGGTAGATCGGGTGGTTGCGGTAGCCGAACGGCTCGATACCCCTGCGCAGGGCCTGACGGTCGATGGGCCAGATGGCCGGGATTGCCGTGGACATGTTCTCCTTGTTCTTGGCTAGGATTTGCAACTCGTCGAACGAAACGGAGGTACGGTAGAGCTGGCGGCCGAAAGCGTCGAGCTGCTGCCACGTGCCGATCATCAGCGGGGCGTATTCGTCGCCCGCCAGAGCCGCGTATTTGGACGCCGGATAGGGGGTGTAGATCCCTCCGATATTCAGGGTGTCGGCCGAGAACAAAGCCCGGTAAACGAAGTTGTCGCGGTGGTGTATTTCGTCCAGTTTACGCTGCTCCGCGCGGATCTTGTCCTGAAGGAGCCGGTATTTGAAGACCAGCTCCGAATTTTCGCGCAGGATGCGGTACATTTTCGGCGTGTAGAAGACATTTGCGAAGACGACATTGACGATCGATACTGCGATGAAGATGATGAGGATTTTGCGAATGACACGGTAGGTGCGCAGGCGGAACGGGACCGTGACCACCTCATGAGTGGCCGAAACCACCTCACGGGTCAGGGCGTGGGGATCGAACGTCTGCTTTTTTCGTGCCATGATCTGAAAAACTCCTTGGAAGTGATGCAAAATTAAGGTAAAATATGTAATTTTGCAATCTTGTAACTTCTTTAAGTTTCGCGGATTCGAGCGGATGACAGCCTGAGCACAGGCAGCCGGAATCTGCGGAGTGTGTCTTATGAACAACGCAAAGAATTGAAAACACAGTATATGGAATCCAACAAAATTCGTCAGGCTTTCCTCGATTTCTTCGCAGGGAAGGACCATGTGATCGTACCGTCGGCACCGATGGTGGTGAAAAACGACCCGACGTTGATGTTCACCAACGCGGGTATGAACCAGTTCAAGGACATTTTCCTCGGGAATATTCCCCGTCCCTATCCCCGGGCCGCCGATACGCAGAAGTGCCTGCGCGTGTCGGGCAAGCACAACGACCTGGAGGAGGTCGGCCATGACACCTACCATCACACGATGTTCGAGATGCTGGGCAACTGGTCGTTCGGCGACTATTTCAAGAAGGAGGCGATCGGCTGGGCCTGGGAGCTGCTGACCGGGGTGTACGGACTGGACAAGAGCCGCATGTACGCTACCGTGTTCGAGGGAAGTCCCGAAGACGGGGTGCCGTTCGACCAGGAGGCCTACGACATCTGGCTGCAATACCTGCCTGCGGATCACATCATCCGCGGCAACAAGCACGACAACTTCTGGGAGATGGGCGACGTAGGCCCTTGCGGACCTTGCAGCGAGATCCACTACGACCTGCGCGACGAGTCGGAGATTGCCGCCGTGCCGGGCCGCGAGATGGTCAATCAGGGCAGCCCGCTGGTGATCGAGATCTGGAACCTGGTCTTCATGCAGTTCAACCGCAAGGCGAACGGTTCGCTCGAACCCCTGGCGGCCAACTGTATCGATACGGGCATGGGTTTCGAACGCCTCTGCATGATTCTGCAAGGGAAAAAGTCGAATTACGATACCGACGTGTTCCAACCTACGATCCAGCGCATCGCCGCCATGTCTGGCAAAACGTACGGTGCGGATGAGAAGTGCGACGTGGCTATGCGCGTGGTCGCCGACCACCTGCGTGCCATTTCGTTCTCGATCGCCGACGGACAGCTTCCTTCGAACGTGAAGGCGGGCTACGTGATCCGCCGCATTCTGCGCCGCGCCGTCCGCTACGGCTATACCTACCTGGGCTTCAACGAGCCCTTCATCTGCCGTCTGGTGGCCGGTCTGGTCGATCAGATGGGCGGGCAGTTCCCCGAGCTTAAGGCCCAGCAGACGCTGATCGAGAAGGTGATCGAGGAGGAGGAAAGCTCCTTCCTGCGTACGCTCGCTACGGGCATCAACCTGTTGGACGGCGTGATGGCCGAGGTTCGCAAGAGCGGCGGCGAACGCATTTCCGGCAAGGACGCTTTCCTGTTGTACGATACCTACGGATTCCCGATCGACCTGACGGAGCTGATCGCCCGCGAACAGGGGATCGAGGTGGATCTGGAGGCCTTCGAGAAGGAGCTGCAGGCGCAGAAGGAGCGTTCGCGCAACGCTGCTGCGGTCGATACCGACGACTGGAAGGAGCTGATCCATATCAAGCAGAGCGAGTTCATCGGTTACGACACGCTGAGCGCCGAGGTGAAGATCGCCCGCTACCGCCGTGTGTCCTCCAAAGGACGCGTTTCCTACCAGTTGGTGTTCGACCGCACTCCGTTCTACGGCAATTCCGGCGGTCAGATCGGCGATATCGGCTATATCGAAACCGCCAACGAACGGATCCCGGTCGTGGCTACCGAGAAGGAGAACGGCCTGATTATCCATATCGTTACCCAACTGCCCGAAAATCCCGAGGCGACCTTCATGGCCGTCGTGGATCCGGAGAAACGTCAGGCGGCTGCCAACAACCATACGGCGACCCATCTGATGCATGAAGCGCTGCGCAAGGTGCTCGGTACGCACGTCGAGCAGAAAGGTTCGCTCGTGACGCCCGAATACCTGCGCTTCGACTTTTCGCACTTCCAGAAGGTGACGCACGAGGAGCTGCGCCGGGTCGAGCAACTGGTCAATCGTGCCATTCGCGCGAACTATCCCCTCGAGGAGAAACGCGATGCCACCAAGGAAGAGGCTGCAGCGGCCGGGGCGATGATGCTCTTCGGCGAGAAATACGGCGACCGGGTGCGTATGGTGCGCTTCGGCACCTCGGTCGAGTTGTGCGGCGGTACTCACGTGAGCGCTACGGGTAATATCGGGTTCTTCAAGATCCTGAACGAAAGCGCCATTTCCGCCGGTGTACGACGTATCGAGGCCACGACGGGGGCGAAGGCCGAGGAGGTGATCTATGCGGCCGAAGATACGATGCGCAACGTGGCCGATTATCTCAATAACCCGCAGATTCTTCAGTCGATCAAGAAGATCATGGAAAGCAACGAGGCTTTGAAGCACGAGATGGAGGCCATCCGCCGCGAACAGGTGGCCGAGTGGGCCGCGAAGATCGTCGATTCTACGCCCGAGCGTGGCGGGATGCGGCTGATGGCTACGCAGACCGATCGCCGGCCGGATTTCATCAAGGACCTCGCTTTCGCCGTGCGTTCGCGTTCGAAGAATATCGTACTGGTGATCGGATCGATCAATGACGGCAAGCCGACGCTCACCGTCGCTTTGGGCGACGATATCGTGGCGCAGGGAGTCAATGCCGGTGTCGTGGTGCGCGAGGCGGCCAAAGCCATCAACGGCGGCGGCGGCGGACAGCCTTTCCTGGCGACGGCGGGCGGTAAGAACCCCGATGGCATCCAGGCGGCTATCGACAAGGCCGTAGAACTGATTGTGGAACAAGTAAAGTAATGTTTCGGATGAGTAATCGCAAAGTATTGCTGATGATCCTCGACGGTTGGGGCATCGGCGACGGACAGAAGGGGGATGTCATCGCACAGGTGCATCCTGCCTATATTTCGGAAATGACCCGTAAATACCCTCATGCGCAGTTGCGTACGGACGGCGAAAACGTCGGCCTGCCCGATGGGCAGATGGGCAATTCGGAGGTGGGGCACCTCAATATCGGTGCGGGGCGGGTGGTCTATCAGGATTTGGTGAAGATCAACCGGGCCTGCCGCGACGATTCGATTCTGAAGAATCCCGAAATCGTGAAGGCGTTCGAATACGCCAAATCGAACGGGGTGAGCGTGCACCTGATGGGATTGGTTTCGGACGGCGGGGTGCACTCGTCGCTGGATCACCTGCTCAAATTGACGGACATCGCCGATAAATACGGTATCGAACGTACCTACGTGCATTGCTTTATGGACGGCCGCGATACCGATCCGTACAGCGGCAAGGGATTCATCGAACGGCTGGAAAAGCACATGCGGGAACGATCGACGGGCGTCGTGGCCTCGATCGTAGGCCGTTATTACGCGATGGACCGCGACAAGCGTTGGGAGCGTGTGAAGGTGGCCTACGACCTGTTGGTCGAGGGCAAGGGCGAACATTCGTCCGATATGGCGCTGGCGATGCAGAAGTCGTACGACGAAGGGGTGACCGACGAGTTCGTGAAGCCCGTCGTGCGGATCGACGAGGACGGCAATCCGATCGGTATGATCCGGCCGAACGACGTGGTGATCTTCTTCAACTACCGGAACGACCGGGCCAAGGAGCTGACCATCGTACTCACACAGGAGGATATGCCGCAGCAGGGCATGCACACGCTGCCGCTCTACTATTGCTGCATGACCCCCTATGACGCCAAGTTCGAGGGGCTGCATATCCTGTTCGACAAGGAGAACGTGGCCGACACGATTGGCGAGTATGTCGCCCGGCAGGGGCTTTCGCAGCTCCGTATCGCCGAAACGGAGAAATACGCTCATGTGACCTTCTTCCTGAACGGAGGCCGCGAGGAGGAGTTCGAGGGCGAGGACCGCATTCTGGTCGCTTCTCCGAAGGTGGCGACTTACGACCTTCAGCCCGAGATGAGCGCTTACGAGGTGGCCGACAAGCTGGTCGGGGCACTCGACAGGCAGAAATACGATTTCATCTGCCTGAATTTCGCCAACGGCGATATGGTGGGGCATACGGGAGTTTATGAGGCGATCGAGAAAGCGGTGAAGGCTGTCGATGCGTGCGTGGCCAAAGTCGTCGAGGCGGCCCTTCGCAACGGGTACGAGGTCGTGCAGATCGCCGATCACGGCAACGCCGACAATGCGGTCAATGCCGACGGCACGCCCAATACGGCCCATTCGCTCAATCCGGTGCCGATCGTCGTGGTTTCCGACCGCGTGAAAACGGTCCGCGACGGTATCCTGGCCGACGTAGCGCCTACGGTCCTCGACCTGATGGGGCTCGAAAAGCCCGAAGCCATGACAGGACATTCGCTGGTGGAATTTAAGTAGGGGAACTCTTATAGGTATAGAGTGGATTTTATATCGATTTTGATTTGCGTTGAAAAACATCTGTTTTTCAACGCAAATCTTTTTTAGAGGATTCGGGAGGATTTATTCCCGAATATTTTGTATTCTTCGTAACTGTTTGTTGTGGGTATCTTCTTCGAATTTTAATTTAAGGTTTATGAAAAAATTTATCTGTTGCGTTGCGGCGCTTTCGGCATTGATCTTTTCGAGCGGTTGTGGCGACGACGAGAAGCAGGTCGAACCGGTCGATGAATATTGGATCGAATGGAAAAATGAGAGCGATTATCGAATCGATTTCTTTTATGTAGAAGGAGGGTATCGGTGGCATGACGGGATTAATCGTGGAAAGTATGTTTCCGTGCGGGTGTCCGGCTCACCGGAAGGTTTGTCGGACTATATTGAGGACCGAAAGATGGGGCTGTGGTATGAGCAGTTTGTCGTCGATGGCGAAACGTATGCATATATGGAAAACTACGACCCGTCGGGGTCGGGTAATTCCGCTGTGCCAAAGGGTTTGCAGGACGTGCAGCGCTATACTTTGGTAAATAAGGAGAAAAACGGTAGTCTGGCTTTGGTTTGGGTTTATACTTTCACCAATGCCGATTACGAGGCGGCGAAAGCCCGGGGTGCGGTGCATATTACGCTTGGGGAAATTTAATTTTTAGGAATATCAGGCATTTGATTCTTCCCGGAAGTCGGATTCGATTTCCGGGAATTTTCTTAAAAGATTCAAGAAACGAAGTTGTATTTTCGAATATTATCTATTACTTTTATAATGAAGTCAAATCAGCCTGAATTTAAATTATGAGAAAGATTCTTTATTTGTGGATGATTTGCGTCGTGCTGTGCTCTCTTGTAAGTTGCAATGACAGCGACGATAAAACCTATTCGTCCTATGTCAGCCGGTTCGTGTGGGAGAATAGGTGCAATCATAGGATCGAATATTTCTATGTAGAGGGGTGCATCACGAGATCCCAGGGAATAAAGTATGGAGAGCGGGCTGTAAAAGAATTGGAAGGACCTTCGCCCGTGGATTTGCAGACTTTTCTCGACGGAAGAGAAACTCATGTTATCTACGATTCTTTTACAGAAGGAGTTATAATTTACTGTTATATGGAAAATTATTATCCGTCGGGACTCGGAGAAGTTGCGGTTCCGAAAAGTTTGCAGGATCCCGATCGTTATGTTTACAAGGCTTATGAAGAGGGGGATAAATACGTCGTGGAATGGACTTATACATTTACCGATGCGGATTACGAGGCTGCCAGGGCTCGCGGACCGGTGCGCATCGGAATTGTTTGATTCATAACAGAAAAATCGAAGAAAACCCCGGACTGAACTTAAGTTCAGTCCGGGGTTTTCTCATTCGGTCGCTTCGGCGGCGTCTTACTATCGCTGTTCGGCTAAAAAGGTTTCGATATTCCGTTCGATGCAGCCGACCAATGTTTCGAGTGCTTCGACCGGGGCCCAGGCCGTGTGGGGCGAGAGCAGCAACCGGTCGGGGTCTGTTACACGCAGCAGGGGGTTGTCCGGCGCCATCAGATCGGAAGAATCAAACACGGGAGAAGCCATCGCTTCCGGCCCCGGCCAGCCGCTTGTTGTCGAGCGCATCGGCGAGGGCCTGCTCATCGACGATGCCACCTCGGGCTACGTTGATCAATAGGGCCGAAGGTTTCATCAGGGCCAATTCCCGGGCTCCGACGAGGCCGCGCGTGCGGTCGTTCAAGGGAGCGTGGATCGACACGATGTCCGACCAGCGGAGCAGTTCGTCGAGCGGCATGGCGGGGTAGGGTCCCTGCCGTTC
>OGQC01001028.1_pt1 | contig 12797 bp, 10 predicted proteins | sample 1553081 | NCBI WGS metagenome assembly OGQC01 (sample SAMEA2580267, study PRJEB22360) | human gut metagenome | biome: human gut; feature: human-associated habitat; material: faeces | place: Denmark | collected 2008/2010
CGTGGGGAATACCCCGCCGGCGCAGCTCGCGGTGGAAGGCGCAGTTGACCTCGAAGATGAAGTCGTCGTAGCCGCAGTCAATAATCAGCGCCGGCACGCGGGCCGGGTCGAGCTGCGCGATGAGGTTGATGGGGGTCATCCGCTCCCAGTTTTCGGGCGACTCGGACTGCCGCCCCAGCAGCCGGTCGAGCTCCCACCGTCCGGGGAAGGGGCGGATGTCGAGCCCGCCGCTCATGCTCCCCGCCGCACCGAAGAGGTCGGGGTGGAGCAGCCCCAGCCGCATGGCCCCGAAGCCCCCCATGCTCAGTCCGGCGACGGCCCGGTGGCGGGCGTCACGCGCCACGGGAAGGTGGGCGTCGGCATAGGGAATCAGCTCGCCGACCAGAAAGCTCTCGTAGCGGCTGGTCGTATCGACGGGGCTGTCCATGTACCAGCTCTGCCCGCCGTCGGGGCAAAGCAGGGCGATTCCCGTGCGGTCGACCAGCGCGGGGAGTCCGGTTCTGATTTTCAGCCACGAGAAGGCATCACCGCCGTAGCCGTGCAGCAACAAAAGCAGCGGCGCGGGGCGGCACTCCGAGGCGGCGTCGGGCAGCACGGCCACGACGGTCACCTCGCGGCCCAGAGCCGCGCTGCGGAGCGAAAGCGTATCGATGCGCGCCGCCGCGGCACGGTTGCCGACGAGCAGGGCGAGCAGAAGAACAAACAAAAGACTTCGTTTCATTGTCGGAAAAATTGAACATACAAAAATAGTGGAAAAATGCTATCTTTGCTTCATGCTCGATGAATTCATTCAATACCTGGCCGGCGAACGACGCTACTCGCCGCTCACCGTGCGCAACTACCGCCACGACATCGAGCAGTTCTACGCCTGGCTCGACACCGACGACGACCATTTCGACCCGCATGAGGTGACCGCCGAGACGGTCCGCGAATGGATACTCTTCCGCACCGAACAGGGCCGGCTGGGGGCCGGTTCCATCAACCGCGAGGTATCGTCGCTGCGCTCCTACTTCAAATGGATGCTCCGGCGCGGCCTGCTGACGCAGAACATCTTCCTGCGCATCCATTCGCTCAAGACCTCGCGGCGGCTGCCGGCCTTCGTGCCCGAGAGCCGCATGACGGGCATCGTCAGCGAGTGCGAGTTCGACAGCGACCGTTTCACCACCGAGCGCAATTCGCTCATCGTGCTGCTGCTCTACGCCTGCGGGCTGCGGCTGGCCGAGCTGGTGGGCATCGACCGCACGGACTTCTCGGCCGACTACACCTCGCTGCGCGTACGCGGCAAGGGCGACAAGGAGCGCATCGTCCCCGTCATGGAGTTCGTACGCGAGAAGATTTTGCACTACATCGAGCTAATCGAGCGGCAAAATATTTGCAAATCTTCGGAAAAAGCGTTAATTTTAACACAGAAAGGAAAACGCATCTCCCGCAGCGTCGTCTACCGGGTAGTCCGCGAGGAGCTGGGACGGGGCGGTGTCCAGGGCAAGCGAAGCCCCCACGTGCTGCGGCACACCTTCGCCACCCACCTGCTCAACGGCGGGGCGGACATGCGCGAAATCCAGGAGCTCCTGGGCCATGCCTCGCTGCAGGCCACGCAGGTCTACACCCACAACAGCATCGCACGGCTCCGGGAGATATACAACAAGGCTCATCCCCGCGAAAAGGGTGAGAAGTGATAACACCTTTAAATCGTTGTGCTATGAACGTACAGATTCAATCCGTGAAGTTCGACGCAGACAAGAAGCTGCTCGAATTCATTGAGAACAAAATGGCCAAGCTTGACCGTTTTGCCGACCGCTCGACAGGCGCAGAAGTAGTCATGAAACTCGATAAGGACCACGAAAAGGGGAACAAGGTAGCCACCATCACGCTCCACATGCCGGGCGAGGACCTGGTGGCCGACCATCGCTCGAAAACCTTCGAGGAGTCGGTCGACGAAGCAATCGACGCCCTGAAGCGCCAGCTCGAAAAATTCAAGGGCAAATTCGACAAATAGAGGCGGGAGTCTCCGCAATGAAGCAACGGCGGTCGCAGGACCGCCGTTTTTTCGTGCCCGCCCGCGCGACTCGGCCCGGCTATACCCGCCCCCGGCGCCAGCGGCCGCTGCGCAGGTAGGCGGCCGAGAGCAGCAGTGTGACGAGGTAGTAGAGGTGGTCGGTCGTCCAGCAGAGCGCCACGTCGGCACGCAGGCCGAGGGTGAGCCAGAGCGTATAGGCCACATAGAAGAGGATGGCCGCCACGACGATGCCCAGCGTCACGCGCGTATGGCCCGTACCCGAGACACCGAACTGCGCGATGAAGGCCGGCACGCAGAGCACATAGGTCGAGAGCATCACCCAGAGCGACGGCACCCCGTAGGCGACCAGCGCGGCATCGTCCGAATAGAAGCCCAGCACCAGTCGCGGGAAGAGGGCGATGAGGAGCGCCAACGGCACGACGAACGAGAAGCAGAGGAGCGTCATGCGGCGGCAGAGCGGCACGACCTCGCCGGAACGCCCCTCGCCGATGAGGTTGCTCACCAGCGAACTGGCCGTCGAGGCGAAGGCGTTGACAAAGAGGAAGACCACCGAGCCGATGCTGCGGACCATGTTGGTCACGGCCAGCTGCTCGGTCCCCAGCCGCTCGATGCAGACGAAGAAAAGGAACCAGCTGAGGAAAGCCATCCCCTCCTGAAGCATAATCCACACCGAGACGCTCAGTATGCGCCCCAGCAGCCGGAAGTCCACCCCGGCAAAACGGAAGAGGCTGTAGCGCCGCCAGTCGAAACGCAGCCGCGTATAGGCAAGGAAGAAGAGGACCGAGACCGCCTCGGCCGCCACCGAGGCGATGGCCGCACCGGCGATGCCCAGCTCGGGAAAGCCGCAGCGGCCGAAAATCAGCAGGTAGTTGAGCACGATGTTCGTCAGCACCATCACCACCGAGTTGGCGGTGAGAATCCGCGTGCGGGTCGTACCCACATAGAGGGCGCGGAACATCGCCGCAACGAACGAGAAGAAGAAGCCGTAGACGCGCCAGTCGAGGTAGTCGACGGCGGCGCGGCGCACCGCCGGCTGCTCGACAAGCAGCGTGAAGAGCCCCTCGGAGAAGAGGCGCGAGAGGGCGAAGAGCACCCCGGCCAGCACCAGCAGGAAGAGCACGCCCTGCATGAAGAGCGGCCCGATTTCCGTCGGCCGCCCCTCGCCGTTGCGCCGCGCGATGAGCACCTGCGCCCCGACGCTGAAGCCGAAGCCCAGCATGAAGACCACCAGATAGAAGACACCGGCCAGCGCCGAGGCGGCCAGTTCGGTGCGGCCGTCGCCGTAGTGGCCCAGATAGACGGTATCGGTCAGCCCCACGAGCTGCTCCATGAGGAGGCTGACCAGCACGGGGAGGGTGATTTTCAGGATTTCGCGGTTCGAGAAGCGTTTCATGGCGTCGGTTGCGGTTGTAGGGCAGCGGTGTATGCAGACAAAAAAAGCGACCGGAGCATCGGTCGCTTGACTTGTAGTGGATAGGGGATTCGAACCCCTATGTCATGCGTGAGAGGCATGTATCCTAACCCTTAGATGAATCCACCGTTGAATTGTGGTGCAAAGATAGCGACTAAAATCGAATCTGCAAATTTTTCGGCAAAAAAATCGCATTTTTCTGCAAAATCGGGCTCCGAAGGCCCATTTTGACGGGCCAAACGCCTCTCAACGGAGCCGACCGGGCACCCGGCATGCCGGCTGTTGCGAGGAAGATTCGCCGCCGCGCGGCTTGCAATATCGGCCGGCGTGCATTATCTTTGGATAACAAACTCCGAAAAAAACGCAGCACCATGAAAACGCTCCGTCTCGCACTCGCCCTGGGGTTCGCACTTGCGGCGACCGCCTGCACCCACAAACAGTCTCGCCCCGAATTCGAGACGCTCGCACTCGATACGCTCGTCGACCGCGGCGGGGTGCAGTACGACATCCAGTACCGCTTCCTCTCGCTCAGGGATGCCGACCGCTCGCCGGCGCTGCAGGCCATCGAGGAGGCCGACATCGCCTACTTCTTCGAGCTGGAGGGCTTCACCGGCACGGCCGGCGAGGCGATGCGTACGGCCATTGCCCAGCTCACCGACGGCTCGATGCTCGCCGACGACACGGAGGAGCGCTACAGCTATTCGGTCGAGGCCGAGGCCAGGACGGTCGACACGCTGCTCGTCTACACCATCACGCGGTCGGGCTATCTGGGCGGTCCGCACGACCTCTACGACACCTCGACGCACACCTACTCGCTCGCCGGAGGCTACGAACTGGCGCTGGGCGACCTCTTCACTCCGCAGCAGCAGGAGCGACTCGCCGAACTCATCCGCGAACGCCTGCGCGAACGCTACCGCGTGGCCGACGACGAGGGGCTGGCTGCATTGGGCTTCTTCCCCGAATACATCCGTCCCGGCGAGAACTTCGCACCCACCGAAGAGGGCATCCTCTTCCGCTATGCGCCCTATGAAATCGGCGACAATGCGCTGGGCGACATCGAGGTGCTCGTCGAACACGCCGCGCTCGCCGGGCTCTGAACGCACCTCCGCACCGGAGCCACGCCTCCGCACCGGAGCCGCACCGGGCGGCTCCGCCCCGTGCCCGAATGCCGGAAACAAAAAACGGTCCGGACTCTCAGCAAGAGAGTTCGAACCGTTTTTTTCGACAGGGCACCACCCCTATCGAAAACGAGGTTTATCGGAGGTATTCGACCCCGGGACGAGCACCGTCCCGCCGGTCTTAGCAGCGGTCCGACCGCTGCAACCTGCCGATTTCCTCAACCAACCTAAAACTACTAACCTAAATGAACCTTAAAACTTCACTGCAAAGATAAGGAGGCGTTTTGAATTATGCAAATATTTTAGGAATATCTTAAATATATTTAACAATTTCATAACATACCCCCTCTCCGCAACGGGGTTCAAGGCAGTCGGACAGCGTTTTACGAATCGATTCAGCCCTGAAAGCAAACCTTTTGGGGCTATTCGGGCTATTCCGTCGCAGCCCCGCACTCCGGCCATCGGCAGGCCGATGCTTCGGCACGAAAACAATCCGCCGGAAACAAAAAACAGCTCCCGCACCCCCTGTTTCCCGACAAGCGACGGGCGCAGTTCCGGAAGCGGAGCGATTCGCCGGGAACAAAAAAACGGACCCGTCGCCGCGATGCGTGCAACAAATCCGAGGGCACAAAAAAAGGAAACTCGGAATCGGGCACTGGCCCGGCTTCCACAGTTTCCTCACCAACCTAAAACTACTAACCTAAAATGAACCTTAAAACTTCACTGCAAAGATAAGGGCTCATTTTGAATTATGCAAATATTTTAGGAATATTTTAAATATATTTAACAATTTTGTAACACACTCTCGCGGAAAACGTCCGGCGCCGCGGCATTATCCGGCAGAGCGGAAGGCGCGTTCGAGCAAGTAAACGCACTAAGAATCAACACTATAAAATCGCCGGACGGACTCCCGCCCAACAAACCGGAGACAGCCGAAAAGGTTGTACGGATTATTCGGAGAGTACCTTGCGGTAGGTGGCCAGCAGGTGCGAAGCGATGACCTCGGGCTCGAACCGGGCGACCCAGGCACGCCCTTCGGCGACCATTCGCCGACGCAGCACCTCGTCGCCGAGCACCTCCTCAATCCGGCAGGCAAGCCCCTGCGGGTCATCGGGGTCGACATAGAGAGCACCGGGGCCGCCGGCCTCCTCGAGACACGACCCCGTGGCGCCGATGGAGGGGACGCCGCAGTTGGCCGCCTCAATCATCGGAATGCCGAAACCCTCGTAGCGCGAGGGATAGACGAAGAGGTCGGCCCCCTGGTAGAGCGCCGGCAGGTCGTCGAACGACACCCCTTCGAGGATATGCAGGTAGGAACCAAGGCCGTGCGCCGCGGCAAACTCCTCGACCCGCTGCGTATAGGGCGTCCGCTTGCCGACAGCCACGACGTGGCGCGGCGAAGGGAGCAGCGCGACTGCCTGCAGCAGCAGGAGCAGGTTCTTGCGCTCCTCGATGCTCCCCACCGAGAGAATGTAATGGTCGGGCAGCGCATGACGCCGGCGCACGTCGCCGAGCGTCGCCTCGTCGACCGGATGCTTGAAGCGGTCGTCGCAACCCTGGTAAATGACGTCGATTTTCCGCTCGGGGATGCCGAAGAAGTGCATCACGTCGCGCTTGGTCGCCTCGCTGATGGCGATGATGCGGTCGGCGCTGCGGCAGGCGCTGCGGAACTTGAGCGTATAAATCCAGCGGTCGACCGGCTTGTAGTAGGCCGGGAAGCGCAGGAAAATCAGGTCGTGGATGGTCACCACCGAGCGGACTCCCCGCTTGCGGAGCCCCGAAGGGAGTTCGCCGCTCAGCCCGTGGAAGAGCACCGTGTCGGACGGCAGCTCGCGGCTCAGCCCGAACGAGCGCCACAGCGCCTTGAAGGGGCCGTGCAGCGGCTTGCGCGGATAGCGGAAGGTAAGCTGCGGAATGCCGTCGAGCCGCCGGCGCAGGTCGTCGCGCCCGGGGTCGGGCGTATAGAGGTCGTAGCGGTTCTGCGGAGCGAAGCGGGCCAGCATGGCGACCATCGTCCGGCCGTAGTTGCCCAGACCCGTGGCGTTGTGGGTGATGCGCTTGGCATCGAATGCGATGCGGAGGCTTTGGATATCCATGGCGGGGAAAGACTATGCGTAAATGGTGAGGTATCGTGCGTAGAAGCGTTCGTAACCGAGACTCTGCTCGAAGGCGGCGCGTGCGGCGCGGCCCATGCGGAGCCGCAACGCCGAATCGTCCAGCAGCCGGGCCAGCGCACGGGCCAGCGCCTCGTCGTCGCCGGGCGGCACGAGCAACCCCGTGAGGCCGTCGTCGACAAACTCGGACTGCGCACCGTTGTCGGTGGTCACAAGCGCACGGCCGGCCTGCATCGCCTCGATAACGGTCAACCCGAAGGACTCGGGCCATACGGAGGGGAAGGCACAGCAGTCGGCCTGCTCGAGCAACCGGCGCACCTGCGGCACAAACCCCAGGAAATGCGTCCGTTCGCCGATTCCGGACTCCCGGGCCGCATTCCGCAGCAACTCCTCGTAAGCGGGGCTGCCGCAGCCCGCAAGGAAGAGGGCGAACGGGCGCGACCCGAGCCGCGCACAGGCCTTCAGCAGCACTTCGCACCCCTTGCCGGCGACAAGGCGTCCAGTGAAGAGCACGAGCGGCACCCGCTCCAGGATTCCGAACCGTGCACGCAGGTCGGGCGCGGCATCGGTGAGCGATGGAGCCTCAACCTCGGGAACGCTGTTGTGGATGACGCAGAGCCTGGCCGCGTCGACCCGGGGAGCGCCGGCCAGGAACTCGCGCCGCGCCAGCTCTGAGACGAAGACGATGCGGTCGATGCGGCCGTAGAGCCAGCGGTAGAGCCATCCCCGCTTGCCGCGGCGCACCAGGTGACGCGTCAGGACAATGCGGGGACGCACCCCGAAGAGGCGGCACAGCAGAGAGGCATAGGCCGCCGTGAAGGCATCCTTGAAGTGGTGGACATGGACCACCGCCGGACGACACCGCAGAAGCAGCAACGCCAGCAGCAGCGCCGACCAGAGGTCGACAACCCCCTTCAGCGGCATCGTACGACAGGGTATGCCGAGCGTCGCCACCCGTTCGCGGATAACGCGGCTCGGCCGCGAAACCAGCACCACGCGCCGGCCGTCGGCCTGCAGGCGGCGCGTGAGGTCGTAGACGAACTGCTCGCCGCCGCCCCACGTGGGCGAGGCGAATATCTGGATGATGGCTCCGGAGTGCTCCATGCGGATAAAGATACGAAAAAAAGCTCAATGCGCCATACGCCGCACGAGGCTGGTACGCCACCGCCGCAGCGTCAGCAGCAGGATGACCGCGGGACGCATCGCCCGCCACCGGTCGAGGTCGAACATCAGCAGCTCGCCCCGCGAAAAGTAGCGGTTCAGGGCGTGGCGGTGCCGGGCGGCCTCGTCGCGCAGCCGGACGACATAGGGGTCGTCGCCCCGCCAGGGGTTGCTGCTGCGGTTGATGTAGCCGATGTACCACCATAGGGCGTTGACCGTTCGGCAGAGGTCGGCTTCGCTCCCCGCAAGCCGCGCGGCGTAGCGCCCAAAGATGTCGTCGACCGCCTCGGCATAGCTGCGGCAGTAGTCGAACGAGAGGCGGCTGTGAATCTCCGAGCCGGGGCGCTGCAGGTAGTTGTAGCCGGCATAGTCGATGAACCGCACGCGCGGCGCACGACAGGCAATCTGGATGTTGACCAGCGTATCCTGGCCGCGCCGCATGGGATAGTGCTTCAGCCCGCCGTCGAAGAGCGTGCGGCGAAAGAGCTTGCCCCACAGCGAGGGGGCGATGCCGAAGGTCATCACCTCGCGCAGGTAGCCGAGCCCCTCGAGGTCGGCCGTGCGGCGTTCGCGAACCTCCGAGCGGTAGGTCGCGCAGACGCGGATGTAGTTGCCGCAGACGATGTCGCAGCCCCCGCGCTCCTCGATGGCGGCGACCATCCGTTCGAGCATGTCGCGCTCCCACCAGTCGTCTCCGTCGAGGAAACAGACATAGCGGCCGCGGGCCTGCGCCAGGGCAGCCTCGCGCGCACGCGCCACGCCGCGGTTCTCGGTCGGGAGCACCACGAAACGCCCGTCACCGGCGGTCAGACGACGGATTTCGGCCAGCGACCCGTCCTTCGACCCGTCGTCGACGACGATGGCCTCGAAATCCGCAAAACTCTGGCCGCGGACCGATTCGAGGCAGGGGGCGAGGTATCCCTCGAGGTTGTAGACCGGAATGACGACCGACACCGCCGGAGCGGCGCGGTGCTCTTTCGGAGTTGCGTTGGTATCCATTCGTTCGGTTATTTGACGTAGTTGCGCACGGCCTCGGCGGCGCGTTCGCCGTCCATGGCCGCCGAGATGATGCCTCCGGCATAGCCGGCACCCTCGCCCACGGGGAAGAGGCCGGGCGTGGCGGGGTGCATGAGCGTCGCTGCGTCGCGCGGGATGCGCACGGGTGACGAGGTGCGCGACTCGACCCCGACAACCACCGCCTCGTTGGTCACGAAGCCGCGCATGCGCCGCCCGAAGGTGGCGATGCCGGCGCGCAGACGCTCGGCGATGAAGGGGGGCATCCACTCGTCGAGCCGCGAGGGGGTGATGCCCGGCAGGTACGACGTCGCGGGCAGCGTCGTGCTGGCGCGTCCCGCCACGAAGTCGGCCACGCGCTGTGCGGGAGCCACCTGGTGGTCGCCGCCCCGCGCGCGGGCCAGCTCCTCGAACTGCTGCTGGAACTTCAGGCCCGCCAGCTCGCCCCACTCGTCGCGCAGGTGAGCGAAGTCCTCAAGCCGGATTTCGGTCACCAGACCCGAGTTGGCGAAGGGCGACGTGCGGCCGCTGGGCGACATGCCGTTGACCACCGACTGCGCGGCGTCGGTCATCGCCGGGACGATGAAGCCGCCGGGACACATGCAGAAGGAGTAGACGCCGCGCCCGGCCTCCTGGCTGACAAGCGAATAGGCCGCCGCCGGAAGGTACTCGCCGCGCCGTTCGCAGTGGTACTGGATGGAGTCGATGAGCGCCTGGGAGTGCTCGATGCGCACGCCCATGGCGAAGGGCTTCGCCTCGAGCCGCACGCCGCGGCGCGCCAGCAGCTCGTAGATGTCGCGCGCCGAGTGTCCCGTGGCGAGGATGACGGCCGCCGCCTCGATGCGTTCGTCGCCGCAGCGCACCCCTGCGAGGTGTCCGCCGCGCAGTTCGAGGTCGGTCACCCGCCGCTCGAAGAGGAACTGCCCCCCGGCGTCGAGAATCGTCTGCCGGATGGCCCGCATGATGTAGGGCAGGCGGTCGGTGCCGATGTGGGGATGGGCCTCGTAGAGAATCGAGGGGTCGGCGCCGTGGAAGACCAGCGTCTCGAGCGCCTTGCGGTAGTCGCCGCGCTTCTTGCTGCGCGTGAAGAGCTTGCCGTCGGAGAAGGTCCCCGCGCCGCCCTCGCCGAAGGCGTAGTTCGAATCGGGGTCGACCGCCCCGTTGCGGTTGATTTGCGCGATGTCGCGCTTGCGGGCCGAGACGTCGCGCCCGCGCTCGAGAATCACCGGACGCAGCCCCAGCTCGATGAGGCGCAGCGCGGCGAAGAGCCCCGCGGGGCCCGAGCCGATGACGAGCACCTCCGTACGGCCGGCCACCGAGGGGTAGTCGAAGTGGACGGGGGCGGGCAACGGCTCGCGGTCGACGTAGACCTCGAGCGTGAGGTTGACCTTGGGCTGACGCTGGCGGGCGTCGATGGAGCGCTTGACCACGCGCACGAGCGCCACCTCGTGCTCCGCAAGCGAAAGACGCCGGGCCGCAAGCGTCGCGCAGAGGCGGTCGTCGGCAGCCTGTTTGGGCGTGAGAACGAGGGTAACGGTCTGTGGCATAATCACTCGGTTTGGAGCACAAAAATAGGCAAAAAAAGGCAGAAAACCCCTCCCCTTTGCGTGATTTGTGAATTTTTCGTTACCTTTGTCTTTCGAATGCGGATATGGTGTAATTGGTAGCCACGTCAGACTTAGGATCTGATGCCTTACGGCGTGGGGGTTCGAGTCCCTTTATCCGCACAAGGTGAGCCCCGGCGCGAGGCTCACTTTATTATTTATCGGCCCGTATTCCCTATTATTATTTCCCGTCCGCGGCGGAGTGACAGGTGCCGGCCCGCGTCTGTCGCATACGACGCATCGACAAATCCGGGACGGAATTTTGAATAATCCGCGAATTCCCCTAATTTTCGCAAAAAAACAACAACCACTCTATTTCCAACAGCCATGAGAAAAGATTTCGGAGCAAAGAGCTGGCTCTATCCGATGCCGGTGCTGATTGTGGCAGCTTACGACGAACAGGGGCTCCCCAACGCCATGAATGCCGCCTGGGGCGGGATGTTCACCGACGAGACCATCGGCCTCTGCCTCTCGGCCGAACACAAGACCACGAAAAACATCCTCGCCACGCGTGCCTTCACTGTCAGCATGGCCACCGTCGAGACCATCGAGGCGTGCGACTACGTGGGTATCGTCTCGGGCAACCGCGTGACCGACAAGTTCGCCCGGGCGGGATTCCACGCCACCCGCTCGGCACATGTCAATGCCCCGCTCATCGACGAACTGCCGATGGCGCTCGAATGCGAGCTGCTCTCCTACGACCCCGAAAGCTGCCACCTGACGGGACGTATCGTCAACATCTCGGCCGACGAGCGCATCCTCACCGACGGGCAGATTGACCCGGCGCTGCTGCACCCCGTAACCTACGACCCCGTCCGCCTCGAATACCGCGAGTTGGGTGCCACGGTCGCCAGGGCCTTCTCGTGCGGCAAGCGGCTCGACCCGGCGAAAAAGTAGCCCGGCGGGGAGCGTTTTCCCGAAAATTCGATAATTTTGCCGTATGACTTCGCTCTATCACGACATCATCTTCGGCCCCGTCCACTCGCGACGACTCGGCCTCTCGCTGGGAGTCAACCTGCTCCCCGTCGAGTCGAAGCTCTGCAGCTTCGACTGCATCTACTGCGAATGCGGCTGGAATGCCGAACACCCCGGCGCGCGCCGCTTCAACCCCCGCGAGGAGGTGCACGACCACCTCGGGGCGACGCTCCGCCGCATGGTCGCCGACGGCACGCCGCCCGACGTCATCACCTTCGCCGGCAACGGCGAGCCGACGCTCCACCCCCGCTTCGAGGAGATTATCGACGACACGCTCCGCCTGCGCGACGAGCTGTGCCCCTCGGCGCGGGTCTCGGTCCTCTCGAACGCCACGCAGCTCCACCGCGAGGAGGTGCGCCGCGCCCTGCGCCGTGTGGACAACAACATCCTGAAGCTCGACTCGGCCTTCGACGCCACGGCGCGGCTGATGAACAACCCGCAGAGCCCCGACTACCGCGTGGCGCGCGTCGTGGAGCAGATGAAGCTCTTCGAGGGGCAGCTCATCGTCCAGACGATGTTCCTGCGCGGCGAGTGCAACGGAGCGCGCGTCGACAACACCACCGAGGAGGAGGTCGCCGCCTGGCTGCAGCTCATCGGCGAGATTCGCCCGCGGCAGGTGATGGTCTACTCGCTCGACCGCGACACCCCCTGTCCGACGCTCGAGAAGGTCCCGCGCGAGGAGCTCCGCGCCATCGCCGCACGGGTCGAGGCGCTCGGCATCGCCTGCTCGGTGGCCTGACGCCCCGGCGGCAGCCCCCGGCAGCCCCCGGCAACCCCGGACTGCACCGAAACCCCCGGACTGCACCAGACAGCATCGCCCCCGGACATCCCCGGCAACATCCGGCAACACAGGCGGCGGACAACCGCAGCCGACGAAGAGCCGCAACACAGCCGGAGGATACACCGCCCCGCCGGCCGAGGTGTCCGTGCGGCGCCGCAAACCGAATACCGTAAAAAAGCGTGACCCCATGCAGATACTCCTCTCCTGCGCCAAAACGATGTCCGACGAGGGCTCCTTTGCGGCGCCCCGCACCACCGAGCCCCGCTTCCTCCGCCAGGCCGGCGAGCTGGCGGCCCGCATGGCCGCTCTGACGACCGACGAACTGGCCCGCCTGCTGCGCGTGAACGGCACTCTGGCGGCCGAAAACCGGCAGCGCTACCTCCGTTTCCACGACGCCGACCGCGAAGCCGTGGCGGCACTGGCCGCCTACACGGGCATCGTCTTCCGCCACATCGCCCCCGAGCGCTTCACGGCCGACGACCTGGAGTACGCCCAGTGCCACCTCCACATCACCTCGTTTCTCTACGGGCTGCTGCGGCCGCTCGACGCCATCCGCCCCTACCGCCTCGAAGGGAGCGTCGCTCCGCCCGGCGCGGAGGCGC
>OGQC01001034.1_pt1 | contig 12719 bp, 10 predicted proteins | sample 1553081 | NCBI WGS metagenome assembly OGQC01 (sample SAMEA2580267, study PRJEB22360) | human gut metagenome | biome: human gut; feature: human-associated habitat; material: faeces | place: Denmark | collected 2008/2010
GCAGGCGGAAAAGACCCGCTGTTTGGGCATGTTGACGGTTTTCAGATAGGCCCTAATTGGAGTTCAGTATGATACGCAAAAAGGACGTATTGCAGCACTGCAACACGTCCTTTTTTGATCTATGGTTTACGTAACATCATCCGCCGGAATGGTATCCCGATAAATGCCCAGAAGCCGCACCGTCGGTTTGGAAATCGGGAGCAGCTCGTCATAGGCGGGAATCGCGCCGTGGACATTCTCGCACAGCCAGTCCATGTGAAGCAGGTCTTCCGCCCCAAGCGTCCGTATGCCATCGTTCTTGACTACGCCGCCCTGTGCGACGATCTTCCTGCGGAATGGGTCGATCGTTCCGTCTTTGATGCCGCTGCGCAGGTAGAGCGCCAGATTCTTGATGCCCTCCGGCAGATCGTCCGCCAGCTTTACGTCGATCACGCCGCTGCTCATCCCCCACCAGTCGTTCACCGCCTGCCCGTGGATGTCGTCCCATGTGCCGGACAGGATCGCCCGTATCACGTTTTCATAGAACTTTCCCCATATCCAGCAGGGTGAACCCAACGGGATAAATTCGCCGCTGCCGCCGATGTAATAGGTGCCGTACTCCGTGTGCAGCTTGTCCTCCGCCGGTGTATCCCGGTTGGAGATCACGCGGATTCCGTCCCGAATGAACTCCTGCGTCGGGTTGCCCGGCATGCACGACCATTTCAGCTCGATCTGCGCTCTGGGATTGGTGAGCTGCGCGCCGAGGGCAAAGGCGTTGATGGAAGCGGGGACGCCAAAAATCGGATAAGAACCCACGTAGCCGATTCTGTTGTTGTCCGCCATGGCCCCGGCGATCGCGCCGGTGATGAATTTTCCCTCGTAGATGCGGCTGTAGTAGGTGCGAACCGTGGAATAAGGCATATGAATGGAGCAGTTCAGGAACCGCACCTTGGGATAGCGGATGGAGACCTTCAGGCTGGGCGCGACCAGCTGGGGCGTCGTAGTGAAAATGACCTCCGCGCCGTCCGCGACGGCCTGTTCCAGAAGCGCTTCCGCCTGAGCGGCCGTGTCCGCGCCAAAATAGCTGCGCACCGTGACGGCATTCCCCAGAGCGTCCTCCAGATGCTTTCTCCCCACGTCATGGGCGCACGTCCATGGGCTGGTCTCCACGGTACGCTGGTGAACGAAGGCAACATTGACATGTCCCGGCCGCCACAGTCTGCCGAACAGCGACTGCTTTGGCGGCGGGTGGGAGTGGACCCGCCGCTTCCGTCCGCACCACCAGATCCGGCAGATCCATTGCCACCACGTTTTCCCACAATTCACCGAGGGTTTTTTTCAGCTGTGCGCCGGAAAGCGTTCCCAAGTCGGTAAAGGGATGCACCTGCAGCCACAAAAGCAGCGCTTCCTCCGCCCGGATATGCAGGCTCCGGCCTCCCAGCGCATCGAACGCCTCCCGGAAATACTGAAAATACGCCCTGAAACGGCGGCGTTCTTCCTCCGTCCACTCCCGGTCCTTCGGCAGATTGGTAAGCGCCAGCAGCTGGATGTAGCACCCCGGATGGGTGTAGAGAGCGTCATAAAGCCGCGTATATTTGAAGAAATCCAGAAACTCATAATAAGCGCGAATTTCCGGGTTGTCGCTCATAGGCGGCACGATCCGGTAAACGACGCTGGGAATTCTGATTGCTCCGTAATATTTCAGCACGCTCAGGCGCTTATTTCCCTCCTGAACATAGAAATTTCCCAGATATTCATAGCAAATAATGGGGTCGCGGATGCCCTCGTCCCCCTGATGCGCCCGGCACAGCGTCATCCACTTCATTGCGAATTCCGACTCGCAGTCCAGCAGCGGAAAAAAGCCCGCCGAAAAAGCGGAAATTCTCCCCGCGCTTTTCACGCCAACGATGCGTTCAATGGGTATTTCCAGCGTGCCGACATTCTGCGCGCCCTCCGAAACACCGTCGCCCAATATTTGATCCAGCACCACCGGGAACGGGTTCTGACCCTTTCCCTGCAGCACGGCACACTCCTTTTGTCCAAGCCTTACCGCTTTCAGGTATTCGTCTTCGGCCTCTGCCACCGTCATTTTGATTCCTCCAAGATACTTATCTGATCGACAAAATCATACTTCTTTTCGGAAGGAAAAACAATGCGCAAAAGGATTAAAAAACAGCCAGTTTTTTCCCTTAATCGAAGCAAAACCTATAAAAACCTCTGCAAAGGCCGGAATGCCGCCGTCTCTGCGGCAGACTTTTCCATACAGCACCAATGGTGGATAAGTGCTGTGCATCATAAGTAAAATGCGCCAGCACGGGAACATCCGTTCCCATGCTGGCGCTTTGCTGTTATCGCTATTTCTTTCTTACAGTCTTGCCACACCGGACTCCCGAGCGGCTTCTGCCACGGCCTTGGCCACGGCGGGGCCGACTCTGGGGTCGAAGGCGGCGGGGATGATATAGTTCTCGTTCAGCTCCTCGTCGGAGATCAGATTCGCCAGTGCGTTGGAGGCGGCGATCTTCATTTCCTCGTTGATGTCGCTGGCGCGAACGTCAAAAGCACCGCGGAAAATGCCGGGGAACGCCAGAACGTTGTTGATCTGGTTGGGATAGTCGCTGCGGCCGGTGGAAACCACTCTTGCGCCGCCTGCTTTGGCCTCGTCCGGGAAAATCTCCGGCGTCGGATTTGCGCAGGCAAAGATGATCGGATCTTTTGCCATCGTACGTACCATATCGGGAGTGAGCGTACCCGGCGCAGAAACGCCAATAAAAATATCGGCTCCTTTGATTACCTCTGCAAGCGTGCCCTTCTCATGGTTGTAGTTTGTGATCTTCGCCATCTCCTCTTTGATCGGGTTGAGGCCGTCGCGTCCCTCGTAAATCGCACCTTTGCGGTCTGTCATGATGACGTTTTTGAGACCCATCGAAATCAGCAGGCGGATAATGGCGATTCCGGCTGCACCGGCTCCTGAGGTAACAATTTTGACTTCATCCAGTTTCTTTCCAACCAGTTTCAGCGCATTGATGACACCGGCCAGTGTGATCACGGCTGTTCCATGCTGATCATCGTGGAAAATCGGAATATCACAGCATTCCTTTAATTTCTTCTCGATCTCAAAACATCTCGGTGCGGAGATGTCCTCCAGGTTGACACCGCCGAAGCTTCCTGCGAGAAGACGCACGGTATTGACAATATCATCCACATCCTTGCTGCGCACGCAGAGCGGGATTGCATCGACACCACCGAATTCTTTAAACAGCACGCATTTTCCTTCCATGACCGGCATGCCGGCCTCCGGGCCGATATCTCCAAGTCCGAGAACTGCGGTTCCATCTGTAACAACAGCTACCGTGTTCCATCTTCTGGTCAGCTCGTAGCTCTTGTTGACATCTTTCTGAATTTCCAGGCACGGCGCCGCCACACCCGGTGTATAGGCAAGACTCAAGGCATCTTTTGTATCTACGGCCGCCCGGGAAGTGACCTCAAGCTTTCCGCGTAATTCATAGTGCATTTTTAATGATTCTTTTGCGTAATCCATCGCTTTTTTCCTCCATTTCATGTGTGACTGCGTCTCATTAATAATAGGAAGAGAGATTCACGCGTCACACGGGATGTCTGTTCGCTGCACCCCTATTATAACAAGCGTTCTCTAAATTTCAACCGGTGTTTTGATTAATGAAAAAATTTCTACTTTTCCGCCAAAAACGGCTGCTTCATTTGCGAAATTTTATCAAAAATACTCTTTTTCTTTCTCTCAGCCGCAGTCCGATCCTGCCCGGAGGGCTTTTTTTGCTTTACAGTAAAATTCAACAAAGTTTTTTATAAAGCAAAAAATCTGCCCGCCTCCCATCCTTTTCAGACTGGAAAACAGACAGATTTTTTTCTTTACTCCGCCACAATATTCTGCAGCCAGACTCCTTTCTTGACAAGGACAAATCCAATCACGCACTTGATCAGGTCAACCGACATAACCATAAAGTAGATTGCGTAGATCGAAAGTCCGGTAAAACGGCTCAGGCAGAAAGCCACCGGCACACTGACAACCCAGATGAAGACGCTGTCGAACAGGAACGTGATGATCGTTTTTCCACCGGAGCGCAGGGTAAAGTAGCTTGCATGCAGGAATGCATTGACCGGCATGAACATGGCCACTTCCACGATGAAGATTGCCGCCATGTGGCGTACTTCGTCCGTCGTGTTGTAGAGGCGTGGGAAGATTGGAGCCACGAGCGCCATCAGCGCGCCGATCACAATGCAGAGTAATACGGAAAACGTGATCAGCTTCGTATCGGTATCCTTTGCCTCTTCCATCCTTCCGGCTCCGAGGAGCTGTCCGACGATGATGGCAACGGAATCGCCGAGTGCGATGAAAACGACGTTGAACAGGTTCGAGATCGTGTTGGAGATATTCATCGCGGCTACGACATTCAGTCCACGCACGGAGTAACACTGCATCAGGATCGCAACGCCGCCTGCCCAGAACGTTTCGTTCAGCATCAGCGGTGTTCCTTTGATAAGGATCTGTTTCGTCAAAGCCGCCGGAACACGGATCGTGCGGTACAGATGCTTCGTAAAACGATATTTTTCTTTGTTTCCGTGCGTGCGGATCAGCACGATCGCCATCTCCACGTAACGGGACAGCACCGTTGCAACTGCCGCGCCGACAACTCCGAGCTGCGGTGCGCCGAATTTTCCGTAGATTAAAATATAATTAAAAATCAGATTGACAAATACGGCTGTGATACCGGCCTTCATCGGAAGCATCGTCTCGCCGCATTCGCGCAGCGTGCTGGCATAAAGCTGCACAAACAGGAACGGCGGAAGTCCTACCAGCATGACCTTCATATAAGAAATGCCATAGGCTAATGTCGCATTCATGTCCTGGCTTCCCTGATCTCCTGTCAGGTAGAGACGAATCAGAGGCTCGTGCGCACCAAGGAAAATAGTGATTGCCGCTGCCGTCAGGATCACGCCGATCCAGAGCTTGAAGCGGAAGGTGTTTCGCACACCCTCGTCGTTGCCCTGTCCGAAATACTGCGCAGTGAAAATTCCTGCACCGGATACCCCTCCGAAAATGCAAAGGTTATAGATAAAAAGAAGCTGGTTGACAATTGCAACGCCGGACATCTGCTCGGTACCGACCTGTCCTACCATGATGTTGTCGAGAAGACTGACAAAGTTGGTGATACCGTTCTGAATCATAATCGGCATCGCAACGCCAAGTACCATCAGGTAAAACCGTTTGTTCCCAATAAATTTTCTGTGTTTCTGCATGGTTTCCCCCTTTTCTTGCTGTATAAAATAAATGACATAAATCGGAGCCTTTCTGGATTTCTCCAGGCAGGCCCCGAACAGTAATGCTTATTATACACGATTCATGTTTAGAAAGAAAGATCCTTTTTATCTTTTTTCTGGCTTTTTTTGACATCTTAATTTCAGAGCATCAAACAGCCTCAACGATAAGATAAGCATAACTCCCCATATTACCCATGCCGCAAAGCACCCAATTCCCTGATGGCGGATATCTACCATTATTCCAACAATAAAAGGAAGTGACATAAACATAATTACTGCCATTATAAAATCAAAAATAATGTATAACACTATGTTTACCTTCCCTATTAAGAATCTGCTGTTTGATATTCATCCTGTATTTTCTGATTTGCCGCCTGACCAATATTAAGCTTTTCAAACATTTCTTCTGTATCCAGACTTCTGCTGTAGTACGCAGTCATCATATCCGCTGTGATCGATTTTCCAAATCTTCTGGGGCGGCTGTTGCAGATAAACTTCGATGTTGTGTCAATCACACTGTTGGTGTATTCCAGCAATCCTGTTTTATCGATATATATTCTTGAGTTTAATACGTCCTGAAAAGCATTCACCTTTGAATTTAAAAAATCGTCCCACAGCATGCCGCAAATTTTTCCACCAGCGCCACTGCCACCTTCATCACCCCGGCCAGTACCATCACAAAGATTGGGTTCTTTTTGCCTTTCTGCAGCAGAATGAGGCTGATGATAAAGATCACGACAAGACTCCAGTTCGTCTGCGCCAGCCGGATCACGGTATCTCCTTCACTACTCCAAAACGCCGTGACCAGAATTGAAATCCCTGCGGAACCGATCATCGCCACAACCGCCGGGCGGAGGGAGTGGAGGATTCCCTGGAGCATTGCCATTTCGCGGTATTTTAAATATAGCTTCGCAAGCAGTGTGACGAGAATACACGACGGCAGAATACATCCAAACGTTGCCACGAGCGCTCCTGGGATGCCTGCGATTTTAATTCCGACGAAGGTTGCCGAATTGACTGCGATCGGCCCCGGTGTCATCTGAGAGATGGTGATAAGATCCGTAAACTCCGACATCGAAAGCCAGCCGTGTCCCTGCACCACCTGTCCCTGAATCAGCGGCATGGCCGCATAGCCTCCGCCGAAGCTGAGCAGGCCGATCTGGAAAAAGCTTAAAAATAGCTGAAAATAAATCATTTCGCACCCCTCCGTTTCGCCAGAATCGTCCGCACCGCACCGATGGCACCGCAGACCAGTACAATATAAATCACGTTGACCTTGAAAAAACAGGCTGCTGCAAACGCACAGACAAGAATCACCAGCGACAGCGGATCTTTTTCTTTCACAACCCCGGCTCCCATCTCATACGTCACGGATGCAATCACGGCTCCGACGCCTGCCTGCATTCCTTCGAGCATCTGGCTCACGAAAAAATTATCCCGGAACGCCTGATAGCAGACCGAAATCACAGAGATAATCAGAAACGGCGGAATAATCGTTCCAATAATCGAAACCAGCACACCAATCATCCCCGCCAGTTTATACCCGACAACAATCGCCCCATTCACCGCAATCGGCCCCGGCGATGACTGCGCAATCGCCACCAGATCGAGCATCTCATTCTCCTCTATCCAGTGGTACTCATCCACAAATTTCTTCTTCATCAGCGTCACAATCACATAACCGCCGCCGAACGTAAATGCACTCAGATACAGCGTGGAAAGGAACAGTTTTTGCAGTACCTTACTTTTTGACTCCATTGTTTTCTTCACCTCATTTTTTCTGTTGTACCTATTCTACCATCTTTGGCACCAAAAAGCGACCCACTTGTTTTCACAAATAAGTCGCTCTTCTCGTTTTCCTATCTTATTTCTCTGCACACAGCTCCACAAACACCTGCACTGCCTCGTTTGCATTGCCGTACACGCCTGCTCCAATGCCACGCGGATGGAATCCGGCACGCTGCCGTCGTTGATAAAACTTGCCTCAATATTTTTTGCATCCCGAAGCCCCGCATACCGCTCATCGGTTCCGTTTTCTGCCACCGACGGCAGGCCTTTAATACTGGCCATCTCGTCGATCTCTTTTTCCTGCATCATAAAGCGCAGAAACTCAACCGCGATCTCTTTCTCTTCGCTGTCTTTGTTGACCGAAAATCCATACCACGGCTGCTGGTACGCGTAAGCGCCCTTGTCCCCGAGCGGTGCGTATAAGAATTCGTATTCAAACGGATTTGCGCTGAATGTCTCCGATTTGGATTCTCTCTTTTTCATGCCGCTGACACACTCGGCATTGCAGACATAGAACGGCATATCCAGATCGGTTCCGGCAATGTTCGAATAATAGAAATAACAGTCCTGTCCTTTGGAATCCTTATATTCGAGCTTTCTTTCCCCCAAGCGAATGACGCATCTTCTTTTTCCCTCACAATCATAACTGTACCTTTTGTAATAGTGTCTTTTTCTTCCTGCCCATCTCCTGCTGTTTTTTATATAACGAAAAGATCCCGGTTTCCCGGGATCTTTCTTAGTAAGCTGATGACGGGAATCGAACCCGTGACCTCCGCCTTACCAAGGCGACGCTCTACCGACTGAGCCACATCAGCACTCGCAAGTTGTTTTGTTTTTTTTGTTAGCTCCTTGCTACATTTGGTATTCTATCAAAACTATAGTGAATTGTCAACAGTTTTTTCTACAAATTTGAAAATTTTTATTTGTTCACAGATTTTTCTGCACTTTTGACAATTCGCCGTAATTTTTTCGGTCGTTTTCCCATCTCACGAACAGACCTCCCGCACTTTACTGCGGATTCTCTGCAGTGCATTGTCGATTGCCTTCGGCTGCTTTCCAAGTTTTTCTGCAATCTGCGTATAATCGTACCCTTTCAGATACAATTCCAGCACCTGGTACTCAAATTTGCTGAGCCGTTCTTTGATCCGCTCATGCATGCCGATTACGTTTTCCCGGCTGATCATAATCTCCTCCGGTGTCTCCTCGTCCACCAGGCGCAGCTCTTGCTCGGAAACCGGTTCGCTTAACGAGACGAAGCTGTTCAGCGGCTGATGCTTCTGGCGCTGGGACGATGCCACTGCAGAATACATCTGACGGTCGATGCACAGGCCGGCGAAGGTGGCAAACGATGCCTCCTTCCCCGGTTTGTAGTCACGCACTGCCTTAAAAAGTCCGAGCATGCCCTCCTGGATCAGATCCTCGTGATCTCCGCCCACCAGGTACAGCGCCCTCGCCCTGGTCCGCACCAGCGATTTGTATTTGTCGATCAGATAATCGGTAATCTCGCGTTCTCCTGCCCGCAGACGCGCAATCAGCTCCTCATCCGTACAGGTATCGTAATCTTTCACCATCATATCTCTTGTATCCTTCATCTTTCTTCCGCCGGAGCGTAATGTGATTTTCCGCAATTTCTAGCAGCTTCTCTGTCTTACAATCTCATAAGCGAGCACGCCGGCTGCCACGGAAGCGTTCAGAGAGTCGATATCGCCTTTCATCGGAATTGTGGCTGTGAAGTCGCAGTTTTCTCTCACCAGACGGCTGACACCCTCTCCCTCATTTCCGATTACAAGGCCGATCGGTCCTTTGAGGTCGAGATCATACATTCTCTGTCCGTTCATGTCCGCGCAGACAAACCAGATGCCCTTTTCCTTCAGCATTTCCATGGTCTGCACCAGATTCGTCACCTTTGCCACCGGTGTGTAATTTAATGCACCTGCCGACGTTTTGGCAACGGTTGCTGTCAGGCCGACTGCGCGGTGCTTCGGCACGATGACACCATGTGCGCCTGCCAGGTTTGCGGTACGGATGATCGCACCGAGGTTATGCGGATCCTCAATGCCGTCCAGCAGAAGGATAAATGGCGGCTCTCCTTTCTCCTCTGCGCGCGCGAGGATGTCCTCAACGGTTGCATAACTGTAGGAAGCCACCTGTGCAATGACACCCTGATGCTTTCCGGTGGTGGACAGCTCGTCAAGACGTTCTTTTTCTACATAATTGATGATGGTATCGTGTTTTTTCGCCTCACGGATGATCGTGCGGATCGGGCCGTCCTGGCTGCTTGCAAGGACGAACAGCTTGTCCACGGTCTTGCCGGAGCGGAACGCCTCGATGACAGCGTTTCTTCCCTCTACCATGCCGCCTGTAAACTCCTCATCCGCCTGCTGTACTTCCTGTTTTCTGTCTCTGTCACGGTAATCTCGTTTCCCCTTAAAGTCACGTTTTTTTCCGTCTCTTCTCTCAAAATTTCTCTTGTCGTTTCTGTTGTTTTCTCTCATATCATTCCTGTTCCGCGGTCCCAAAAGCAGTGGGAACTTTTGCTTTTTCAAAAGCCCCACTGCCCTGCCGCTTCTTTTTTATTTTCTGAATCTTATCTGCTCTCACACTTCGCCAAGTCCTGCCCGGATCAGGTCGATCATCCGCTTGTAATCCCCTTTCAGGTACAGATACCCCATCACAGCCTCAAACCCGGTTGCCCGGCGGTAGTCGATCGTGGACGCATTTTTTGCCTTGGTATAAGATTTCGCATTTCTGCCTCTTTTATAAATCTGTTTTTCCTCTTCGGTAAACAGCGGCTCCAGAATTTCAATCATCGCCGACTGTTTCTCCGCCTTTACAAGCCCTGCCGCATGGCGGTGCAGCTTGTTGACCTGCATATTTGCTTTCCGCACCAGAATCGTGCGGATGACGATCTCATACGCAGCATCCCCGATGTAGGCCAGCGTAAGCGGCGAATACATGCGGATGTCATGCTGTTCCAGTCCGAATACCTCCGAAAGATAATCCTTCTCCCCGAAAACCGCCTCTGGAAAAAGCTCCTCGTTTTCTGTCTCTTTGCCCACTTCCGTCACTTCTGTTCTGTCCTTTCTTTTTTCCTCATCTGACGCAGCTCGCCCTCCAGCTCGAGCACACGGTTCGTAAGCTCCGTATTCTCCTGCTGCAGTACTTTGATATCCTCGAAAATCGGGGCCGGCAGATGAATGTGATCCATGCTTTTTCTCGGAATCCGCACATCATTCTGCTTCACAATGTGCCCCGGCACGCCGACGACGGTACAGTTCGGCGGAACCTCCTCGATCACAACCGATCCGGCTCCGATTTTGGAGTTTTCCCCGATCGTAAACGATCCGATGATCTTCGCACCGGCGCTGACCATAACATTGTCCTTCAGCGTCGGATGACGTTTCCCGGTCTCCTTACCATTACCGCCAAGCGTCACGCCCTGATACAGCGTCACGTTGTCTCCGATAATGGCTGTTTCTCCGATAATCACACCAGAACCATGATCAATAAACAATCCCTTTCCGATCGTCGCACCCGGATGGATTTCGATACCGGTTTTTCTCGCTGCCCGCTGTGAAATCCACCTGGCCAGAAAGTAATGGCCTTTCAGATATAGCTTGTGCGCCCGTCTGTACTTCAGCATAACACGAAATGAAGGATACAGCAAGACTTCCATGGGAGAATGTATCGCCGGATCCCGCTCCTGAATCACCTGAAATTCCTCTTTAAAATACGCGAAAAAACTCATCTTTCCTCTCCTTGCCTCCTGCTGGGACTTTTCCGGATTTTTATTTCTTACCATCATTCTGCATAACAGTAATATTCAAAAACGGAGCTGTTTCATCTCCGATAAAGACGAAATAGCTCCGTGGTTCCACTTTACTTTAAGGGCACACCTGCCCTCTTCTTTTCTTCTGCATAACGTGCAGGACCCGTGCCGGACTACCCACTTTTTCCGCTTCACCCGGCCAGCTTCCGGACGCACTTCAAAAACCCTCGTTTCAGGCAGCTTCCAGCCCCATTTGTCTGCCATTCTCTGTGAAACAATTCTGATTTTCTACTTTTTCCGTTCCAAGCCTTTTTCTGTTTCCGTTTGTTCTAGTTTATGCAAATTTTTCTCGTTTGTCAAGCAAATTTCCGCCGGATCCACTTGCTGATTTCGACCGCCGGAATGACAAGCAGTCCAAGGCCGATCGCCACATCATATTCCAACGCGCTGATCCGCTCAAAACCGAACGCACTCGACAGTACCGGGATGTAAATGACGGCGGATGTGAGGACAAATGAGAGTGCCATCGCGCCCCACAGATACTTGTTCTGATGCTTCATATGGAAAATAGAACCTTTCCGTGATCTCATATTGAAGGAATGGAAAATTTCCACCATGGAGAGTGTCAGAAACGCCATCGACATGCCGTCCGGGCTGTTGACGATTTCCCAGCGGCCGGCTTCCAGATAATGGCCGATGAAGTAGGACGCCAGCGTCAGCACCGTAATCACGATGCCCTGAAACGCAACATCAAAGCCGAGGCCGTCCGCAAAAATACCGTCATCCGCATTTCTCGGCGGGCGTTTCATGATGTCTGCCTCACCGTCCTCCATACCGAGCGCCAGCGCCGGGAAGCAGTCCGTAATCAGGTTGATCCAGAGCAGATGCACCGGATTTAAAATCGTAAAGCCCATCAGCGTCGCGCAGAAAATCGACAGCACCTCGGCAAGGTTCGATGCCAGAAGGAACTGAATTGCCTTGCGGATATTATCGTAGATTCGTCTTCCTTCCTCAACCGCCGCGATGATCGTCGCAAAGTTGTCGTCCGCGAGCACCATATCTGCCACGTTTTTCGTCACATCCGTTCCCGTGATGCCCATTCCGATGCCGATATCCGCACGCTTGATCGACGGCGCATCGTTGACTCCGTCTCCTGTCATCGCGGTGATTCTGCCTTTCCGCTTCCACGCATCGACGATCCGCACTTTATGCTCCGGCTGGACGCGTGCGTAAACAGCATATTCCTCGATTCTCCGGTCAAGCTCCTCATCGCTTAACTGGTCAATCTCGGCTCCCGTTACCGCTTTCCAGCCCGCCTCCAGAATACCCAGCTCTTTTGCAATAGCAACCGCTGTGTCTTTGTGGTCACCCGTAATCATCACCGGACGGATGCCTGCCCCGCGGCATTCCCGGATCGCATCGACTACTTCCGGCCGCACCGGATCAATCATACCGCAAAGTCCTAAAAAGCAGAGATCCTGCTCCAGAAAGTCCGGCTCCTGGGAGGACGGCATCTGGTTCCACGCTCTTCCTGCTGCCGCCAGCACGCGGAGTGCCTGGTCTGCCATCGCCTTGTTCTGCGACAGGATTTCCTGCCGGAATGCTTCTGTCATCGGCTGTTTTCTGCCGTCACGCCAAACGGAGGTGCACCGCTTCAGAATCTCATCCGGTGCGCCTTTTGTGCAGGAAAAATACGTTCCGTCGTTTGCGCGGTGGATCGTTGTCATGCGTTTCCGCATCGAATCAAACGGCGCTTCCCCGACACGCGGATACTGGACGGACAGACTCTTCTTCGGGCATCCCTCTTTCTGCGCATCGTTGACCAACGCACATTCCGTCGGTTCTCCGACTGCCTCGCCGTTTTCGTCCGGCTCCGCATCGGAGCAGA
>OGQC01001037.1_pt1 | contig 12703 bp, 9 predicted proteins | sample 1553081 | NCBI WGS metagenome assembly OGQC01 (sample SAMEA2580267, study PRJEB22360) | human gut metagenome | biome: human gut; feature: human-associated habitat; material: faeces | place: Denmark | collected 2008/2010
GGGAACCCGCTGTACCGTATTTATGAATTCCAAGGTAAAACAGGCACAAAAGGAAGGTGCTTCCGTCGCAGATATCTCCGCCGGACTTGCATACTCGGTCATCAAGAATGCCCTTTACAAGGTCATCAAGCTGGCAGACCCCGCCGACCTTGGCAGACACATCGTGGTACAGGGCGGCACGTTCTACAATCAGGCGGTGCTTCGCGCCTTTGAGAAGATTGCCGGAGTGGAAGCCACCTGCCCCGACATTTCCGGCATTATGGGTGCCTTCGGTGCGGCGCTGGTAGCGCGGGAGCGTTACCACGGTCAGGAAAGCACCACTCTTCCCCTGAACGACATCCTGAATCTGACCTACACCACCTCCACCACCCGCTGCGGCGGCTGTTCCAACCGGTGTATGCTGACCATCAACAAATTCCCCGGCGGACGCCGCCATGTCACCGGCAACCGCTGCGAAAAGGGTCTGGGCGGCGCGGGAACCGGGCGGAAAGGCCCCAACGTGACGGCCTATAAGCTGAAGCGGATGTTCGACTATCCCCCGCTGGAAAATCCCAGCCGGGGCGTCATCGGCATTCCCAGAGTGCTGAATATGTACGAAAACTACCCCTTCTGGGCAACATTTTTCCGGGAACTGGGCTTTCGGGTGGTTCTCTCCCCCAAATCCAACCGAAAAATTTACGAGCTGGGCATGGAGTCCATCCCCTCGGAATCCGAGTGCTACCCCGCCAAGCTCTCCCACGGCCATGTGCAATGGCTTATCAATGAAGGCGTCAAGACCATTTTCCACCCCTGCGTGTTCTACGAGCATCAGGAGACCCCCGGCGCGCAGAATCACTATAACTGCCCCATCGTGGTCTCCTACCCGGAGAATCTGAAAAACAACGTGGAAGCCGTGGCCGACGGCGAAGTCCGCTACATCCGTCCCTTCCTCGCCTTTACCAGCGAGAAAATCGCCGCAGACCGGCTGGCCGCTCTGTGTAAGGAAGAATGGGGCATCGACGGGAAGGAAGTCCGCGCTGCCGTCCACAAGGCATGGGAAGAACAGCAGCGCGCCAAGTCCGACGTTCGTGCAGAGGGGCAAAAGGCGCTGCAATGGATGGCGGAAAATCACGCGCGGGGCATCGTTCTGGCTGGCAGACCCTATCACATTGACCCCGAGATTAACCACGGCATTCCGGAAATGATTGCCTCTTATGACCTTGCCGTCCTCACCGAGGACAGCCTGCCCATCGATTTCACCCCCGAACGCCCCCTCCGGGTCAACGACCAGTGGGTCTACCATTCCCGGCTGTACAGCGCGGCGGAATTTGTACGGAATCGGGAGGACTTGGAGCTGATTCAGCTGAATTCCTTCGGCTGCGGCCTGGACGCCGTCACCACCGACCAAGTGTGCGAAATTCTGGAGGGCAGCAACAAGCTCTACACCGTCCTGAAAATCGACGAGGTGAACAATCTGGGCGCTGCCCGTATCCGCATCCGCAGTCTGCTGGCCGCCATGAACCAGCGTCAGACGCGGGGCATCCGCCCCCAGCCCAAGCCCGCCGCCTATCACCGGTCGGAGTTCACCAAGGAAATGTATCGGTCCGGGTACACCATCCTCGCCCCCCAGATGAGTCCCATTCACTTTGACCTGCTGGAGCCGATTTTCAAAAAGTACGGCTATCACATCGAGGTGCTTGCCAACGACAACCGTGCCGCCATCGACATGGGTCTGAAATTCGTGAACAACGACGCCTGCTTTCCCTCCATCACCGTGGTGGGGCAGATCATGGACGCGGTGCTTTCCGGGAAATACGACACGGACAAGCTGGCCGTGATGATGACCCAGACCGGCGGCTGCTGCCGGGCAAGCAACTACGTGGGCTTCATCCGCCGGGCGCTGGACAAGGCGGGACTGGGGCATATCCCGGTCATCTCCCTGAACACCAACGGCATGGAGACCAACGAGGGCTTCAAGCTCTCCCCCGGCCTTCTGTTCACCGCGCTGCGGGGCGTGGTCTACGGCGACCTGTTCATGCGCTGCCTGTACCGGGTACGTCCCTACGAGAAAGAGAAGGGTTCCGCCAACGCACTTCATCAGAAGTGGCTGGAAATCGCCATTGATTCGCTTGTAAACAGCAAGAGCAAATGGTCGTATAAGGCCGTTTGCAGCGGCATTGTGGAAGCCTTTGACAATCTTCCCATTGACGAAACTCTGCGCAAGCCCAGAGTCGGTGTGGTGGGCGAGATTCTGGTCAAGTATATGCCCCTTGCCAATAACCATCTGGTGGATCTGCTGGAAGCCGAGGGGGCGGAGGCCGTGGTGCCTGACCTGATGGACTTCCTGAACTACTGCGTGTACAACGGCGATTACAAGCATGAATTCTTAGGCGCGGGCTGGACAAGCGCCGCCACGGCGAAGCTCGGCGTGGACGCAATTCGGCTGATACGCAAGCCCGCACTGGACGCACTGGAAAAGAGCCGCCGCTTTGAGCCGCCCATGCCTATCGAGAAGGTGGCAGAGCTGGCCAAGCCCTTCCTCTCCATCGGCAACCAGTACGGCGAAGGGTGGTTCCTCACGGGAGAAATGGCGGAGCTGGTTCTTTCCGGCACGCCCAACATTGTGTGCATCCAGCCCTTTGCGTGCCTGCCCAACCATGTTGTGGGTAAGGGCGTCATCAAGGCGCTGAAAAAAGCCTATCCCCAGTCCAACATCGTAGCCGTGGACTACGACCCCGGCGCGTCGGAGGTCAATCAGCTCAACCGCATCAAGCTGATGCTCTCCACCGCGAAAAAGCGTCTGGCCGAGGAAGAAGCCGACGCAGTATAAGTTTAAGGCAGGACACCGATTGGTGTCCTGCCTTTTGCTTATTCAAAAGGAACGTAGTAATACGGCTTACTCACCCGTTTGCCCTGATCGTTCAGTTCGCTGCCGTTGTAGAAGCTCACGCCTGCGATCTGTTCCGGATCGAGAACCATGTTGAGGGTATGCTCGATGCACGTGTACGTGTGGCTGTCAGCATCCCATGAACCGCCGCCGTTGCCGTAAGGCCGAATGTCGGTGCCGTCCTTCAGGCGGATGCTCGCCGGGGTCGGCGACCAGCCCGTTTTCTCCGTAAAATCAAAATTGTCCGTATATTCGTCCCCCAGCCGGAAGGCGAACTTCATGCTGTACTGGCCGATTTCCGCCTCTACCAGTGTCACGTCCCACAAATCTCCGACCTTGGCGTTGGGCGTCCACTTTTTCGGCGCCTCCGTGGTGCCTTCCAGCGTCCAGCGCAGCACCCAATTGCCGGGGGTGGTCATGATATCCTCGTCTTCAAACTTCTCGCCCTGAATGCCGAAGCCGGTGAAGGTCACGGCCATTTCCTTTCCGAACATGCTCTCATCCGGAGAGAATGCAAAATCGATGCTGAATTCAATGCTCCCGTCGGCCAGCTGATAGTCCAGAAGCAGCTGTTGGTCTTCTCCCACCCGGGGAACCGGCTGACCATTCTTTGCATATGTGGGATTGTGGTCGGCATCCCAAAGCACGCCGTCAAAAAAATGAGCGCCCCAGCTCATGGGCATCACTTCTCCGTCCACCCGGTAGTCCCACCATGCCCAAGGTGCCTGCCCTTCTTCCAGCTGTAAACCCTCAATGCGGAAAATGGCTCTGCCGCCGTACTGATCCATCAGCGTCTGGGCGAGGGTGACGGTGATGCCGTTGTCCGTCGCGGAAACGGCTTTCTTCTTTCCGTCCTTTGTCTCGGTGGGCGTCGCGGACAGGCCGCTTTGCTCTGCCTGCTTCTTGACCTGCTCGGAGATCTGCTGCGTTGTGCCGCCGTTGTCTCCGTACTGCATGGTCGCCGTCCAGCGGGTGATGGCCGCTGCCGCCGTCATGGTTGCCATGATCAGCGCCGCCGCCAGAATGAGCAGCATCTTTTTCTTGCCGAAGCCCCTTGCTTTTCCCCTTCCGAATGTTCCGAATTCCGATTCCTCGATCAGTTCCGCGTCCAGATTCTGAATGCCCTGCAACATATCCTTGCCTGTCATACCTGAAAACCCTCCTTTTTTAAGTAAACCGCCAACTTTTCCCGCATCCGGGACAGCCGCATCAGCACGGCGCTCTGGCTGATCTCGTAGCGCAGAGCAATTTCGCTGACGCTGTCGCCGAACCAGTACCGCCGGACGAAGATCATCCGGTTGTCCGCCGTCTGCTTCCAAAGAAAGCTGCCCACCAACCGGCTGATCTCGGCGCTTCTCACATCCGTTTCCTGCCACTGGCCGGGGATACATTCCTCCATCTCCTGGGTCAGGGCGACGACCTCGGCCTTGCGCTTTGCCGCGTTGTTCCAGTCCAGCCGGTCAAAGGCAAGGTGGCGGCAGATTTTTGCGAGATAGGCAAAAAAGTGAACCGGCTTCGTGGGCGGAATGGTGTTCCATGCCTTGAGGTAGGTGTCATTGACACACTCCTGGGCGTCCTCCCGGCTTCCCACGATATTCTCCGACAGCCTTGTGAGCTTCGCGCCATACCGGCCGTCCGTCTGGCGGATGGCGTCCTCGTTTCGGGTGAAGAACAGCTGTATGATTTGTTCATCATTCATTCAACGCACCTCCTGTGTTTTGTCCTTCACCCTGATAGAAGGATTTCCAATTCAAAACCTAACACATTTCGCCGAAATTTTCAAGATTTTCTTTGTGGACGCGAAAAGGCGGCGTGGCCGAAGCCACGCCGTCCTGCAAAAATTCAGACATATTTATTTTGCCAGCAGCTTTTCCAGCGCCGAAAGACGCAGGCTCAGGCACAGCACCTCCATGGCCTTTTCCAGCTCGGCCACCGGGGGCAGGCTGGGAGCAATGCGGAGATTGGAGTCGTCCGGGTCGTTGCGGTAGGGGTAGGTCGCGCCGGCGTTGGTCAGCACCACACCGGCCTCCTTGCACAGCGTCCAGACCCGCTTCGCCGTGCCGGGCATGGCGAACAGACTGACGAAATAGCCGCCCTTGGGGTCGTTCCAGTGGGCAATGCCCAATGGCCTAATCTCCCGGTTCAGCCATTTTGCGACGCACTCAAATTTCGGTGCCATGACGGATGCGTGGAGCTTCATGATCTCCAGGGTGTGCGCCTTGTCCTTCAGGAAACGCACATGGCGCAGCTGGTTGACCTTGTCGTAGGAGATCATCTGCACGCCGAAAATACCGGTGAAATAGCAGATATTGGCCTCGCTGGCAGCCATGCAGGAAATGCCGCCGCCGGCAAAGGTGATCTTGGAAGTGGACGCGAACTCATAGACCATATCCGGCCGTCCCGCCTCGTCGCACAGGGACAGGATGTCCGGGAACGGGACGTAGTCGCCTTCAAACTCATGGACGCCGTAGGCGTTGTCCCAGATGATGGCAAAGTCCGGAGCAGCGGGCTTCAAGTGGGCAAAGCGGCGGATGGTCTCGTCGGAGTAAATAATTCCGTCGGGGTTGGAGTATTTGGGACCCGTCCATATGAGCTTGACCTGCGGGTCCTTCACCAGCTCCTCCACCACGTCCATATCCGGGCCTTCGGGCGTCATGGGGACGGGAATCAGCTCCGCGCCGAAGAACTCGCCGATCTGGAAATGCCGGTCATATCCGGGGGCGGGGCAGAGAAATTTCACCTTTTCCTCCCGGCACCATGGCTTGGGGCTGTGGAGCAGGCCGTGGGTGTAGGCGCGGGACACCACGTCGAACATCATATTCAGGGAAGCCGCGCCGCCGACGAACACCTGATCCGCCTTGCAGCCCAGCACATCCGCCCAGTACCTCCGGGCACTGGGAATACCCGCCAGTTCGCCATAATTCCGGGCGTCCACGCCGTCGTCGAAGCAGTCCTCAGGAGTCTGCAGCACGGTCAGAAGGCCGCTGACCAGATCCAGCTGCTTCTTGGCGGGCTTACCGCGGGCCATATTCAGATTCAGCCCCTGCGCCTTGCAGGCTTCGTAGGACGCCAGCACACTGCCGTATTCACGTTCCAGTTCTTCCCGGGTCATGCAGGAATAGGGAGTCATATCGATCATCCTTTCGGCATTTTGACAAGTTTTACGTGTATATTATATGTCCGAAGCCCCAAAAATGCAACATCAGATTGGGCAAAAATTCATTTTTCGTCTCAAAAGTCAAGAAATCTATGAAATGCACAAAGTTTCCTGCACACGTCAATTTGTTTTACTGCATATTTTCGCACAAAAAACGGCGTGACCGAACCCGGTCACGCCGTCTTCCGTTATTTCGCTGCTTTTTTCGGGGCTGCGGGCGTTTCGGGAAGGATCACCTTTTCCTTCAGCACGAAGCCGGTTCTCGCGGGGATGTACAGCTCGATGTAGTCCCTACCGTCAAAACGCTTGGTAGCATAGGTCTTTTCCGCCACATTTCCGAAGCCGCCGTACTTTTCATCGTCGGTGGACAGGACAACCGTGTATTCCCCCGGCTGGCGAACCGGAACGAGTACGTTATTCAGGGAATTACCAAAGTGGAAGTTGAACACGAACACCAACCCGTGGCGGTAGTAGGCCAGGGTCTGCTCCGGCGCTTTCATCAGCAGCAGGTCTGCCATCCGCTGGTCGAAAATCCGGTTCTCCTTGGTCAGGTGAACCATATCCTCGTCAAAGTCGCCCAGCCACTGGTATTTGAGCATTCCGTTGTCCTTCAGGCTCCACTGGCGGCGGCAGTAATGGAAGCTCCAGCCGTTGCCCTCCCGGGGGAAGTCGATCCATTCGGGATGGCCGAACTCGTTGCCCATGAAGTTGAGGTACGCTTCTCCACCGCCGGACAGAGTGAACAGACGAATCATCTTGTGCAGGGCAATGGCGCGGTCGATCACAGGGTTGTGGCAGTCCTTGTTCATGTCCGTGTACATGTTCGCCCCGGCCAGGCGGAAGATCATCGTCTGGTCGCCCACCAGCGCCTGATCGTGGGACTCCACATAGGCCACGGTCTTCTCTCCGGGACGGCGCAGGCACATACTGCCCCACATCTTGTTAATGTCCCAGAATTCGTCCTGCCCCTTCACCGCCTTGATCCACATATCCGGCAATCCCATACCCAGCCGGTAGTCAAAGCCGATGCCGCCGTCCGCAATGGGCAGGCACATGCCGGGCATACCGGACATGTCCTCGGCGATGGTGATGGCCTTGGGGTTCACCTGACGGATCAGCTCATTGGCAAGCTGCAAATACGTCACCGCCTCGGTGTCGGTGTTGTAGGAGAAATACTTGCCGTCGGAGGTGAAGTCCGTACCGAGGGCATGGTCATGGTACAGCATGGAGGTCACGCCGTCAAAGCGGAAGCCGTCAAAATGGTACTCCGTCATCCAGAATTTCAGGTTGGACAGCAGGAAGTGGATAACGCCGGTCTTGCCGTAGTCAAAGCACTTTGTTCCCCACGCAGGATGGTCGCCCTTGGGGCCGTCGTGGAAGAACTGCCATGTGGTGCCGTCGAACATGTTGATGCCCTCGGCGGTATTCTTGACGGCGTGGGAATGCACCACGTCCAGCAGCACCCGGATGCCCATGGCGTGCGCCTTGTTCACCAGATATTTCAGGTCTTCCGGCTTTCCGAACCAGGAGGAAGCGGCGAAGAAACTGCTCACCTGATAGCCGAAGGAGCCGTAATAGGGGTGCTCCATAATGGCCATGAGCTGGAGGGTATTGTACCCCGCCTTGTGGATTCTCGGCAGGATGTTGTCGGCAAACTCCCGGTAGGAACCGACCTTGCCCTCCTCCTGCGCCATGCCAATGTGGGCCTCATAGATATACAGCTCGTCCTCGCCGGTAAAGCCCTTGTCCGTCCACGGGAATGCCTTACGGTCATCCACCACCTCGCACTCGAAGGTGATGTTCTGCTTGTTCTGCACCACCCGGCGGGCATACAGGGGGATGTGCTCTGTGCGGGTCAGGTTGGCGTCCACCACAGTCTTGACCTTGCAGCCGTCCCACAGGGCGTCGTCGCCGGGGAGATACAGCTCCCAGTTTCCGTTGCCCAGATTGGTCAGCGGGTGGGAGGTCTGGTTCCAGCCGTTGAATTCGCCCTCCAGATACAGCTGGTAGGCGCTGGGCGCCCACTCCCGGTAGTACCAGCCGCCATCCACGTGATGGAAGCCAAAGTACATGTGAGCGTTGGCAAAATCATTCAGGCTCTGTCCCTCGGACAGAATACGTTTTTTTGCCGACCGGTACAGGTGCATCCGCAAATCAATATCCCCGGCGAAAGGCTCAAGCTGGGGATTCAAATCCAAAATACGATACATAGCGTCTCCTTTTCCGCGAAAGTATTGTCTATCCAATGGAGGGCGGTATCACCCTTCACTCCTATTTTAGAAGAATCGTGCGTCTCTGTCAAGGACTTTTCATTCTTTACAATTCGCTTTGCTCTTTGATTTTGATTTTACATAGCGAAGATTTTGGAATTTACATTAAACTAGTAAAATGCGAATCGTAGGATAAATCCCGAGTACATCAAAAATAAAGCCTACAAGGAGAAGTAAGATTATGAAAAAAGTCATTTCCATTGCACTGATTGCCATGCTTGTTGTCGCCATGGCCGGCTGCTCTCAGAGCCAGCCCGCCCCCACCGCCGCTCCTGCCGAGACCCCGGCACAGACGGCCGCCGCTCCCCAGACCGAAGCCCCCGCAACTGCCGCTGCTCTGACTGGCACCGTCGCCACTGACGGCTCCACCTCCATGGAGAAGGTCATCGGCGCTCTGGGTGAAGCCTTCATGGAAGCGAACTCCGGCGTAAACTTCACCTATAACCCCACCGGCTCCGGCTCCGGCATCACCGCCGTGTCCGAAGGCCGCTGCGACATCGGTCTGTCCTCCCGTGCTCTGAAGGATTCCGAGGTTGCGTCCGGTCTGGTCGGCACCGTCCTTGCCTACGACGGCATCGCCGTGATCGTCAACCCCGCCAACACCGTGGAAGATCTGGACATCGAGACCATCGCCAAGATCTACACCGGCGAGATCACCAACTGGTCCGAGGTCGGCGGCGCTGACGCTGAGATCGTTCTGGTCGGCCGTGAAGCCGGCTCCGGCACCCGCAGCGGCTTCGAGGAACTGACCGAGACCGCTGACAAGTGCAAGTACCGTCAGGAGCTGACCTCCACCGGCGATGTCATCACCGCGGTCGCCCAGAACCCCGACGCCATCGGCTACGCCTCTCTCGCCTCCGTCAAGGATTCCGTCAAAGCTCTGAAGGTCGCGGGCGTGACTCCCACCGAGGAGACCGTCAAGGACGGCACCTACCTCATCCAGCGTCCCTTCGTGCTGGTCACCAAGGAAGGCGTTGAGCTCAGCCCCGTTGCTCAGGCGTTCTTCGACTACGCCACCAAGGGTCAGGCCAATGACATCATCACCGCTTCCGGTGTGGTTCCCGCCAACGGCTAAAACAAGCGAACAAAGGCTCCCCCGCCCGGGGGAGCCAACTGCCGTTTTCTCAATTCGGTAAGATGGTAAACCTTCTCGAAAGGCTGATAACATGAAACACAAATCAAACGTTTTTGAGGCCGTCGTCCACGGTATTTTCCTGATTCTCGGACTGATTACCGTGGGCTGCGTGCTTCTGATCACCATATACTTAATCATCTCCGGAATTCCCGCCATTCGTCAGATCGGCCTGTTACAGTTCCTGTTCGGCAAGAAATGGGCGTCCACGGCGGCGCAGCCGGAATACGGCATTCTTCCCTTTATTCTTACCAGCGTCTACGGAACCGCCGGGGCCGTCATCATCGGCGTACCCATCGGATTCCTGACGGCGGTGTATCTGGCGAAAATGGCGCCGAAGCCCGTCAAACGCTTCATGGAGCAGGCAGTCTCCATGCTGGCGGGCATCCCCTCCGTGGTTTACGGCCTTGTCGGCATGATGGTGCTGGTGCCGGGACTGCGGAAGCTCTTCCACATTCCCGACGGCTCCAGCCTGTTCGCCGCCATCATCGTCCTCGCTGTGATGATTCTGCCCTCCATTATCAAAATGTCCATCACTGCACTGGAAGCGGTGCCGAAGGAATACGAGGACGCTTCCCTTGCGCTGGGCGCGACGCCTGAGGAGACCTATTTCCGTGTCTCCGTCCCCGCCGCCAAAAGCGGCATTGCCGCCGCCGTAGTGCTGGGCGTGGGCAGAGCCATCGGCGAGGCCATGGCCGTCATGATGGTGGCAGGCAACGTCCCCAATATGCCCACTTCCCTGTTTCAGAGCGTCCGCTTCCTCACCACCGCCGTGGCAAGCGAAATGTCCTATTCCAGCGGCCTGCAAAAGCAGGCGCTGTTCTCCATCGCGCTGGTGCTGTTCCTGTTCATCATGCTCATTAACGCCGCTCTGAATTTCTTCCTGAAGGGAGACAAAACAAAATGATTTCCAAAAAACGAAAGCTGTTTCTCTGGACGGTGCGGGGCGGGATGTACCTGGCCACCGCGCTGACCGCCGGACTGACCCTGTTTCTCATGGTCTACGTTCTGGCGAAGGGCATTCCCAACATCACATGGGAGCTGCTCAGCACCAAGCCCAGCTACCTTGCCGACCGCATCGGCATTCTGCCGGACATCCTCAATACCCTGTACATCATCATCTACACCCTGATTCTGGTGCTTCCCCTTGGCGTAGGCGCGGCGATCTACCTGACGGAGTACGCCCACAATAAAAGGATCGTCGCCGTCATTGAGTACGCCGCCGAGACCCTTTCCGGCATTCCCTCCATCATCTACGGCCTTGTGGGTATGCTGCTGTTTTCCAACAATATGGGCACTTCCCTGCTGGCAGGCGCGCTGACCCTTGTCATCATGAATCTGCCCACCATCATGCGCAACACCCAGGAAAGCCTGAAAACCGTCCCCCAGAGCTACCGGGAGGGTGCCTTCGGCCTGGGCGCTGGGAAATGGCGGGTCATCCGCACGGTGGTGCTTCCCAACTGCGTGGACGGAATCGCCACCGGCTGCATTCTTTCCGTCGGCCGTATTCTGGGTGAGTCTGCCGCGCTGCTGTTCACCGCCGGATTTGCCCATGTGTTGGGCGGCTTCTGGGCTGCGAGAAACAGCGCGGGCGCAACATTGACGGTTGCCCTGTACGTCTACGCCAAGGAGCAGGGAGAATTCGGCGTCGCCTTCGCCATTGCCGCCATTCTGATGGTGCTGGCATTTCTCATTAACCTGTCCGCGTCTCTGGTAAGTAAGTATTATGGGAGGAAAAATCGAATTGGCTGACATTATTACCGCGAAAAATCTGTGCCTCTGGTACGGGGATACCCAGGCACTGAAATCCATCAACATCGCCGTCCCGGAGCACAGCATCACCGCCCTCATCGGCCCCTCCGGCTGCGGCAAATCCACATTCTTAAAAACCCTGAACCGCATGAACGATCTGATTCCCGGCGTAAAAATCACGGGAGACGTGCGCTACGAGGGCAAGGACATCTTCCAGGCGGAGGTCAACAATCTGCGCAAGGAAGTGGGCATGGTGTTCCAGAAGCCCAACCCCTTCCCCATGAGCATTTACGACAACATCGCCTACGGCCCCCGCACCCACGGCATTCACAACAAGGCCAAGCTGGACGAGATCGTGGAGCGTTCTCTCCGGGACGCCGCCATCTGGGACGAGGTTAAGGACCGGCTGAAAAAGAACGCTCTGGGTCTTTCCGGCGGCCAGCAGCAGCGGCTTTGCATCGCGAGAGCCTTGGCGGTGGAGCCGAAGGTACTTCTCATGGACGAGCCGACCTCCGCCCTCGACCCCATTTCCACCTTAAAAATCGAGGAGCTGGCCGCGTCTCTCAAGAAAAACTATACCATCGTCATCGTTACCCACAACATGCAGCAAGCTGTCCGTATCTCTGATTACACCGCGTTCTTCCTGTTGGGCGAGCTGGTGGAATTCGGCGGAACGGAACAGATTTTCTCTCAGCCGCTGGACAAACGGACAGAAGATTACATCACGGGGAGGTTCGGATAATGCGGGAATTATTTGAAGAGCAGCTTCTGCTGCTGAATCAGGAACTGACGGAAATGGGTTCCCTGTGCGAGGAGATCATCTCCCTTGCCACGCAGGCGCTGGGTTCCTACACGAAAGAGCTGGGGGAGAAGGTCTCCAAGGTCGGCGCGAAGATCGACGAAGAGGAGCGCACCATCGAGACCATCTGTATGCGTCTGCTTCTGCGCCAACAGCCGGTGGCGCGGGACCTGCGTGCCGTCTCCGCCGCGCTGAAAATGATCACGGACATGGAGCGTATTGGAGATCAGGCGGAGGACATTGTGGAGATCATCCCCTGCATGATCGCCCATCCCCATGAAGAATACCCCAAGATCCGGGAGATGGCAAAGGAGACCATTGCCATGTGGGATTCGGTGCGCCGCGGTGAGGAGCGCTACATTTTCCCGTTCCAGGAGGGGGCGGACGTGATGTTTAACTCGGCGCTGATCTATGAACTGGCAGTGTTAAAGATGTATGCCGAGCCGCTGCTGTTTGCCATTGACAAGGATTGTCCGGAATATCTGGAGGCAAAGCGCCTGCTCAAGTTTCTGGATTATTTCCTTCCGATGCCGAGCGACGGTATCAGCCAGAATTCGATTATCCGCGAATTCATCGGCGGTTCCTGCTTCAATGTATAGGATTGCTTTGACATTTTGCGGAAAGCACATTATAATAAGCAATAGTTGCGGTGATAAGTAGAACAAATGATCGCGGCCCAGCATTGCTGGGGTGAGGAAAGTCCGGGCTTCACAGGGCAGGATGCCGG
>OGQC01001039.1_pt1 | contig 12672 bp, 8 predicted proteins | sample 1553081 | NCBI WGS metagenome assembly OGQC01 (sample SAMEA2580267, study PRJEB22360) | human gut metagenome | biome: human gut; feature: human-associated habitat; material: faeces | place: Denmark | collected 2008/2010
GTAACTGGGACATTCCAGATTACGAATCTTTGATGCAGCTAAATTACCGCCCTCATATATCTATTATTCCGGTAAATTTATGAACTTAACTTCGTAAGCCAAGCAACTTATGTTCGTGAGTCAAGTTACTTAACTTACTTGCCCCATGAACTTAAGTTCATTCAAATGATTATCTTGTTTATTTTCCGGTACTCATCACTCCGGAATCGTTATCACTATTATTCACCCTCCGTTGACCTGTCTTAAACTTACGGCCAAACGAGAAATTATAAGAAACACTTGCCAAAAACATTTGTGAGCTCTCCTTCACATAATTCGTTTTTTTATAAGAAGCATATTTATTCCAGTTCTCAGTCTGTTGCTTATAATTATCCGTAAACGGATTGAAAGCGCCTAGCCCCACACGCAAATTCTTATGCGTGTAATACATCACCAATACCTGAATATTCTCTCCCCCCGACAAGGTTTCCCCCCAGAAATTATTCCAGTTAGTATTCATCTGCCAGTAAAGAGAGAACTGCTTGTAATTAAAGGATGCTTCAGCATTACAATACCAGTTTGTATAAATATGAGAATATGTATTACCATGACTCATATAATGGTTTACTCCACCGGTAAACGAGAACTGTAGCATATCCTTAATAGGACCGACACGCAAAGTCAGACGCCCCGATAATTTCTGCCAATCCTTTTGATTGTCCCATGTCTGTACAATCTTGTCACCGTCCTGATACTTCTCGTCCATAATGGCATTCGGCTGATAATCATACGCTCCCCAAAGATTAGAATAAAATATACCTTTCTGCCATTCGTATGTCAACTCTGTGTGATAACGCAAATAGGCTTTCAAGTTCGGATTGCCTCGTCTGATTTGCAACGAATCCACAATCTGTTCTACAGCACTTAAATCCCCCAATGACGGCGAAGCATTACTGATATCGGATTTCCAACGAACAAATGAATTTCCCGGTAATGCATAATGCAGTACCAAACGGGGATTAAAACTATAATTCTCATACGAATCATCACCACTTTGTTTATAATAAGAACGAGTAACGCCTACCCCCAATCTGTAGTCCAATTTTTTCACCTTTCCTCTATATTCACCATAAACATATGTATCCCCTTGATTCATATCCGTTTCATAATAATGACCGTTACGGTATTCATTATTGGCAAAAGACTGAGTATGGCGCAAACCGAAACTCAAGGAATTTCCTTTAGAAAATTGCTTCTCATAAACAGCCTCCCCAATCAGAGAATATTTATCTCCCAATACATTATTATTAATATCAGTCAACAACTCATCCTGCAAACTTTCTTGATACAAACGGCGTGATTTTTCCTTATTATAAGTACCGACCACATTGAATACCAAAAGTTGCTTATTTTTCAATCCCTGTTGATAATAAAGATCCAACGAAGGACGAGACCAACTTTCTTTAGTACGGTCTATCATATCCACCTTATCATCAGAATCGGCAATATTAGTCAATACTCCTTGATAATTCCAATGCGGCTGGCTATTACTTCTCAAACGAAAAGTAGCACTGAACAATGAATTTTCGGTCTGCTGCAAATTATAATTCATACTTAAATTATTCATAAACATAGATCCGTGCCCCGGTTCACCTTCTTCTATACGATGTAATGTCGTTCCGTCCGCCAAATGGAATTCCTCTTCATTATCCCGGTACATACCATAGAAATCGCGAGGTCCCATGTAATACGAAACGCCAAACTCCGACTTCTTATGGTTCACTTTTCCAAAAACATTATATTCTCCCCACATGGCATTCATCCCCTGAGACAAATCCACTCCAAAGTTTCCCCCCGTTTCCGGACGGCGGACAATATAATCAAGCACTACCTCAGCATTACCATAACGCAAACCTGGATTGTCATGATACTCTATTCGAATAATGTCTGATGGCTGTAATGCCTTAATCTCTTCAACTTCTGCTTTCGCTCCATTAATACGAAGCTGAAGTTCTCCTCCCCCTAACACTCCTATCTCATTATTCATGGGGTTTATCTGAATACGGGGAAGCATCATCTGTTGCAACAGATTGACTCCATTTGTCGAAACCTTCATTTGCCGTTCAGAAGGAAAAATCAACTTACGATCCGAATGACTGATCTGTCCGGAAGCACTAACTGTTACACCTTCCATAGCCACAGCATCATCTTCCAACAAAATTTCCCCTAAATTTATATTCTGTTTAATTCCGTCTAATACAATGAATTGCGTACGATACCCCACACAGGATAGTGCCAATAAATAATTGCCTGCATAAACCTTATTCAGCAAGAAATCGCCTTTACCATTCGTAGTAGTCCCTCCAACAAAAACCGAATCTGCTGTTTGTAAAACTACATTAACATATTCTGCTGCCTTTTTGCTTGTCGCGTCTTTCACAGTGCCCTTTATAATTATTTGTTGGGCAAAAACTCCTTGTACCATACTGACTACCAGTATAGCTATCATTACTATTTTTCTCATTTTAAATATTATGATTTTATTCTTTTTACAAGATGGCCTGTCCTGCTTAAAAGTTATTGTTTTACTGTTTAGACGCTAGAAGCTGAAAAAAAGTTGCACTTCCCTAAACTTTTTGCTTAAAAAAAGGTTATATTTGCAGAAAACCTGTTTCAATAATGAAAAAAATTCTTCTAACATTAGCACTTGCCTTTTGTTGTGCTGCAGGGCAAGGACAAACTACAGCCAAACCGGCAGATGTCAATATTCAAGAGTTAAATACAAAGTGGGCAAAATTCACTCAGTATGCCGAACAAAAGCAAATAAATAAAGCGGTAGAAGAGGGAATACGGATAAGTACGCTCTTTACTCAAAACAGGCAATATAAAGAAGCCTTTGCCACTTGCCGACAAATGGATGCATTGATTTATTATAATGAGCAAGAAAAAAAATCACCCGAATACAAATTACGTTTCATGGTGGGTAAAGAACGCCTGCGTATGTATACGAATCTAAAAAATACAGAACAATGCAAGATACTATTGAAACAACTTCATTCCTATACAGACCAATTAAAATCAGACTCTTTACAAGAAGAGCTTCTAATGACGGAAGCCAATTATTATCAAACTTTCGGTATGACAGACAAAAGCTTGGAATGTTACAACATCTTATTCCAAAAGCGCTCTGCCGGTAAAGACGAAAAAGGAATAGACCAATGCTATAAAGACATGTTGGGATATGCCGAACAGAATAATAATGCCCCATTGGCTATTGCAATGAGAAAACTTTATACTTCATGGCAAGATTCCATAAAAGCAGTAAAAACAGCCAATGAACTAAACACACTGCAACAAAAATATGAAACCAGTCAAAAGACTTTGCAGGAAAAAGAAGACAAGATTACCACAAATCTAATTATTATCATTGCACTATGTGTGTTATCCGCCATATTGGCTGCCGGATTATTATTCTTAGCTACCCTGTTATTTAAACATATCCGCCAAGTAAAGAAATTAAAACATAGCCTGCAGATAGCGAATGAAAACAATGAGCAGAAGTCTAAATTTATCGGTAATATCAGCGCCCAAATTGAACCAAGTCTGAATACAATAGATGAAGCAACAAAGGAAACAATATCCACCCCAATATTACATGAAAACATCAAGGCACTGAAAGAATTAATGACAGCTATCCAAACGTATATTTCATTGGAAGAAACACGTGAAGAACATTATCCGCTAAAGGAACTGAACATAAATACATTGTGTGAAAGTATTATGGAAAAAGCGAAAATAAACTTCAAATCCGGAGTAGAAGCAGTGGTAAATGTTCCACGTGTAAATATTAAGACAAATGCAGAAGAATTGGAACGTATATTAAACCATTTATTGAACAATGCGGCAGAATATACGAAAAGTGGTAAGATTTCACTGGAATTCAAAAAACGAAGCGCCCATACACATCAATTCATACTAACCGATACGGGAACGGGAATTCCGGTTGAAGCACGTGAAAAACTGTTCAAGCCATTTGCAGAAATACGCGATTTAACGCAAGGAAACGGACTAGGGTTGCCTACTTGCAGCCTTATCGCTTATAAATTAAATGGTACACTGACTTTGGACACTGATTATAAAAAAGGAACTCGGTTTATACTGGAACTTCATGTATAATAGTGTACATTCTCACATATTAACACGGATTATTCATTTTGACAATCAATAAATTTGATGTAATCCATGTTAATATGTGATGATTCCTGTACCTCTCCGCTAGTGAGATTATAAATAATTAATGAGAAGAAAGAGACAACACATCCAATCCTGAAGGAATTTGGAATACCCTTAATCCAAATTCGGGAAGAACAGCCAACAAATGGTCAAAAACCTCTGCTTGCAAACGTTCGTATGGAATCCAGTCTTTATTGGCTGAGAAGAAATAAAGTTCTATGGGTAATCCTTGCGGCGTAGGTTGTAATTGACGCACCATCAAAATCAATTCTGTATTCACCCGAGGATTATGACGCAAATAATATTCCATATAGTGACGAAATACATAAAGATTCACCTCCTCCTTTCCTGTCTTTTCAAAGCCTGACATCCAGACTTGTTTTTCAAATTTTTTCATTTGTTCCGGTGTACAGAAACGGACCGTATTCATATCTATATTAATAGAACGTTTCACTCTGCGTCCACCACTTTCCCTCATGCCACGCCAATTCTGAAACGAATCACTGACCAATGCATAAGGTGGGACTGTAGTTATAGTATTATCCCAATTGCGTACCTTTACAGTGGTAAGAGTCACTTCTATTACTGTACCGTCCGCTCCGTATTTCGGCATGGTAATCCAATCTCCCGGACGGAGCATATCATTGGCAGAAAGCTGGACTCCGGCTACCAGCCCCATAATCGTATCTTTGAAAACCAACATCAAGATAGCTGCAGAAGCACCCAATCCGGTAAGAATATTCACAGGATCTTTATCAATCAAGGTACTGACTATAATGATCACCCCTACACAAATCACAATCAGTTTTATCATCTGATATACCCCTTTCAGAGGATGATTCTTTAGTTTCTCATGTTCGCTTGAAATGGTATAGAGAGAAGTCAGAAAAGAACAAATCAACTTCATGGCTACAGCCGTGATATACACCCAACATAGCTTCAGAATGAATGTCAAAGTCACAGGTTCATGCGGAAAAGCAAAAGGAAGCAATACATACAATATAATAGGTGGAATAAGATGACACATATTATCTAATACAGCATCATTGAATAAATAATCATCCCAAGTAGCCTGAGTCCTTGCCGTCAGTTTCTTTATAGTAGGAACTACTATTTTTCTACAAAAATAATCTGCCACAAAAGCAATGATCAGAATCCCTGCTATAATGACAATACGCTGGGTTATACCCAGGCTTTCCTTATGCACACCCATCTGTTGCAATAAGTTAGTAAGATCGTTGTTTATTGTATCCATATTTCCATGTGTTTGTCGCAAAGATACACAAATTCACCACAGATAACGCAAATCCATACAGTTTTTAAATCGAGTTGTCCGTATAAATCTGACCAATCTGTGGTGAAACTAAACAATTATTTTTTCTTAGTCAGCCATTTTTCCTGAATATGCTGCATCACTTCATACCAGTTAGGAATATAAATGGTAGCAAAAATTGTATTCACAGCCATACCGAACACCACTGCCGCACCCAGTGCCACACGGCTGCCTGCACCGGCTCCTGTGGCAAACAACAACGGCATCACACCCAGCACGAAGGTAAATGAGGTCATCAGGATAGGACGCAAGCGCACATGCCCCGCCTCATAAGCCGCTTCACGGATAGGATTGCCGGCTTTACGGTAATCACGGGCAAATTCCACAATCAAGATGCCATTCTTCGCAGACAAAGCAATCAGCAGAATAATACCGATCTGCGTATAGATACTGACCGGAACTCCCATCACCCAGCAACCGAGCATCGCACCCAGAATAGCTACGGGCAAGCCCATCACAGCAGCGACCGGACTTGTCCAGCTTTCATACTGTGCCGCCAACACCAGATATGCCACCAGCAACGCCATAATCAGAATAATGGTAGTGGTATTACCGGAATGAGTTTCCTGATAAGCAACTGAAGTCCATTCATAACCAAACTCATTGCCCAATTGATTTTTTATCAAGCTCCCCACAGCCTCTATCGCCTGTCCGGAACTGCTTCCGGCAGCCGGAGTGATAGTGATGGAAGCAGCCGAATACATATTATACCGGTTTATCTGGTCCATACCCAGCTTCTGCTCTATCTGCGTAAAACTGCTGAAGGGAACCATCTCTCCCTTTGAATTGGCCACACTCAGTTTCAGCACATCATCTATCACCTTCTGTGCCTGCTCACCGGCTTCCAGTTTCACTTGATAAATACGGCCAAATTCCACAAAGTCGTTGACATAAGCCTGTCCCATGTAATACCCCAATGTAGAGAACACCTGGTTCAACTGTAAGCCCATCAACTGAACTTTGTCACGGTCTATATTCAGAAAATACTGAGGGACATCTGCCTGATACATACTACTCATGGAAGCAATGGCCGGTTCAGTGTGATAATTGACCAGCAAAGCCTCAACCGCCTTTTGCAGTTCCTCGGCACCCAAAGACTTACGGTCTTCCAGTTCGAGCTGCAAGCCGCCTGTATTACCCATACCCGGAATAGCCGGAGGAATAATACCAAAAACCTGAGCCTCCTGAATCATGGCATAAGCCTGTCCGTTAAAACGATTGACCACTGCCTGGGCCGTATGCTCCTTGCCCGCACGTTCCTTCCAATTTTTCAGCACCACAAAATAAGTAGCCGCGTTAGGCAGCTGCCCTCCTCCCATGATACTGAACCCGTTTACGCCCAAATAAGTCTTCACTTCGGGATACTCTGCCAAAATAGCATCAATCTGTTTCCCCACCCTCTGCGTACGTTCCAAAGAAGAAGCAGCCGGAAGCTGAATGGCAATCATAAAGTATCCGTCATCTTCTTCGGGTATAAAGGTACTCGGCCATTTCACAAACATCAGAATGGCAATGATTGATATAACCACATAAGAGCCGATGGCAATGACCGGACGTGCCAGCAACCATTTCACCGAAGCGTCATAAACCCTTTGCATCCAGTCATTCATACTGTCAAACCACCGGAACAAGCGTGCTTTATGAGCCGGAGTGGGACGTAACAACAAGGCACAGACTGCCGGCGTCAATGTCAGTGAATTGAAACCGCTTATCACCGTAGAAGCCGCGATGGTCAAAGCAAACTGCTTATAAAGCTGCCCGGAAATACCGCTAATCAGCGTAGTAGGAATAAATACGGCAAGCAGTACCAGCACCACTCCGACAATAGGTCCGGTAATCTCCCCCATCGCCTGCTCGGTAGCGGCACGAGCATCCAGTTTCCCTTCGTCCAGAATACGGGTAGCATTCTCGGTCACCACAATGGCATCATCCACCACAATGGCAATAGCCAGGATCAACCCGAACAGAGTCAGCGTATTGATAGAGAAGCCCAAGGCAGCCATTACCGCCAGTGTTCCGATAAGGGATACAGGAATAGTGAGGCACGGAATAAGAACCGCCCGCCAGCTTTGCAGGAAGAAAAAGATAACCAGCACCACCAGGATAATCGCTTCCACGAAAGTCTTCATCACTTCGTCAATGGAGTCATGCACCACATCTGTGGTATCCAACGTCACATTGTACTTCACCCCGGCCGGAAATGTCTCGGCCAGTTCCGCCATGCGCGCACGAACTCCCTTGGATACATCCAGCGAATTACTTCCCGGCAGCTGATAGACGGCGATAGCAGCCGTAGGTTGTCCTTTCAACCTGGAAACAACTCCGTACTCGGCACTGCCCAGCTCGATTCTGCCAACGTCCCTCAGACGGAGCACTTTCCCCTGGTCTTCCACTCTCAATATGATGTCGCCGAACTCTTCGGGAGTAGAGAGACGTCCCTTTACATTCAGCGTATATTGAAAATCATTATCGGCCGAGTTGCCGATGGGCTGTCCCACATAACCGGCAGACACTTCCATATTCTGACTTTGAATGGCAGAGTAAACCTGCTGCGGAGTAATATTGCGGATACGCATGGTTTCGGGATTCAACCATACACGCATGGAGTAATCACCGGCTCCCATGACATTCACCGCTCCCACTCCCGGTACACGGGTCAACTGGTCTACCAGATTCAAATTGGCATAATTGGTCAGATAGAGGCCATCATAAATACTGTCACCGCTCAGTGTAAGCATCATCACAATATTGGATGACTGCTTCTGCACCGTTACTCCTTGCACTTTCACCGCTTCGGGCAGGGAATTCAATGCCACACTGACACGGTTTTGCACCATTACGGTAGCCATATCGACATCCGTTCCCACTTCGAAAGTCACGGTCAGCGAATAAGCACCCGATGCGGAAGAATTGGAGCTCATATACAACATTCCATCCACCCCGTTCACCTGCTGTTCAATGGGGATACCTACGGTCTGTGCGACCGTTTCAGCATTAGCTCCCGGATATACCGCACTGACTTGCACGGTAGGCGGCGTAATATCGGGATATTGCGCCACGGGCAATATATTTAATGTAACAAGTCCGGCCACCACAAATAACAAAGCCAGTACTGTGGCAAATATAGGCCGTTCTATGAAGAATTTTGAAAACATACATTATTGTTTTTTGGTGGTTCCACTTTCCATTACCGGATTAATTTTCATGCCTTGACGTACTTTCAACAGAGCCTTGGTCACATATCTTTCGTTCGGAGAGAGTCCGCTTTTAACGATTCTCATATTTCCATCCGTCAACTGTCCCGGCTCAATATGACGGTAATTGACAATATTACTATCATTCACCACATACAGATATTTTCCAAGCTGGTCCGTACCGATAGAAGCATCGTTTACCAATATGGCATTGTCCGCTTCGCCGTACGGCAGCGTCACACTGACAAACAATCCGGGGCGCAGCGTACCTTCGGGATTATCCAACTCGGCACGCAGGCGAAGTGTTCCCGTTGTCAACGTTACATTCGGAGACAAGTAATCCAATCTTGCCTTCCATGTCCGGCTACCATCCGTACCCAAACTTAAAGTAACGAAGTGAGCAGCAGCCGGAATCTTGCTGTTGTTCTCCTGTACCAACTGATAAGTCAGGTATTGATTATCCGCGATATTAAAATAAGAATACATCCGGTCATCTTTATAAACTGTCGCTAATTTCACAGGTTGTAAAGCCCCTCCGATGTAAGCACCTACCGAATAATTGGAAATATCCACCACACCGCTACATGGAGCTTTCACATAGCAATAACTGAGATTGGTTCGTGCTGTCTTTAAAGCAGCTTCTGCATTGCTGACCGCCGCCTCACACGAAGTAACGGTGCTCTCAGCCTGCAAATATTGTATGCGACTCACCGCATCGCTTTTTATAGCCTCTTTCATACGCTGATAACTGCTGACAGCATAATCCAGATTGGCCTGAGCCGTTTTAAGCTCCGCCTCTGCCTGCTTGACGGCATTTTCATAAAGCGTCGGTTCAATCACAAACAACACCTGCCCCTGCTTTACCCGCGAACCCGGAGCAAAGTTCTTTGCCTGCAATACTCCATTGACCCTTCCCACCAAATCTACTGTCGATTCAGCTTCGAGATAACCCGGATAATCCTTTGTGAGTGTGACATTCTGCACCATCGGACGCGCAACATCAATAGGCAAAGCTTCCATTGTCGTGCCGGAAGACTGTTTTTTATTGCAAGCCGTCAAAGTAAAAGCGGTCAGTGCAATGATTATCATTAATTTTTTCATATCTTGGTATAGGCTTTAATTTATTTTACTTCTGTTATAAGAATCTTACCACCCTCCTCCCAATGCCTGATACATCTGTACAAGGCAAATCAACGAATAACCTTGTGCCTGCACTAAGGCATTTTCATAAGAAAGCAGTGAACGCTGTGCATCCAAGACATTTTGAAACGGGCTCAGTCCCTGCTTATACAAGTCAAGAGAAAGTTTAAACGCTTCTTTTCCCTGATTCACCATCTCACGGCAAGCCACAATCTGCTTAATGGAATTCCGGTAGCTGCTCATTGCATTATCCACCTCTTGCACAGCCGTCAGCACCGTATTGTTGAACCGATTGATTGTCTCATCCAATTGAGCACGTTGCAGTTTCACCGCATTCAGGCGTTGCCCTCCGTTAAAAATAGTCCAACTTATAGAAGGAGCAATACTCCAAGTCATACTGCTTCTTTTTGTCAAGTCTTTCATATCATGCGAAGCATAACCCAAAGAACCGTTCAGAAAGAAAGAAGGTAACCAATCCGACTTGGATGCCCCAAGCAGTGCAGCCTGTGCATTCACTTGCCTTTCTGCCGCACGCACATCGGGACGCCGCAACAAGAGTTGTCCCGGTACTCCCACTTCCACCGGTTCTATATAGTCCGGCAACGGGCGACTGTTTTCCAAAGACGACGCCACATCCTGTGGATAAAGTCCCAACAACACAGCCAATGCATTGGTATATTGGATAATACCGGATTCGACAGAAGGAATGGAAGCCAATGTACTATAGTAAACAGATTTGGCCTGTGCAACATCCAGTTTCGACACCAAACCGGTATTATAACGCACTTCTGTAATTTCCACCACAGCCTTCTGCGACAAGGCGTTACGCTGCAATACGCCTAATTCCTGCTGTGCTTCCCTCAGATTAAAATAAGCAGATGCTACCTCTGCACAAAGAGAAACCATCGTAGCATTATATTCTTCACGACTGGCGGCAAAACTCTCTTTCTGAGCTTTCACCCTTTGACGAATAGCACCAAACACATCTGCCTGCCAACTCATCTTCACTCCGGCATCAAAATACCCCACACGCGACTGAGACTGTCCGGTTCCGGTATTCCCACTGGTTTGCTGTCTGCTCCACCCGGCATCGAGTGACAAGGAAGGATAATATCCGGCACGCATAATTCTCAGATTCGCCTTTGCCATGTCCATACGGTTCATAGCCATCAATGCCGAAGGATTCTGCTTCACCGCCACACGGATGAGTGAGTCAAGGGTAACATCTTCGAACACCTTCCACCAATGGTCATCCACCGGCAAAGCCTGTTGAAACATGGCATCCTGCTCCTGCCATCCGGCAGGCAGAGGATGAGACAAATATTTTTCCGCCTGTTGCCCCTTCACCCCCAGTGAAGAAAGAAACAACATAAAAAGAACAAAACGTATTCTCGCCATAATCTTATCACTTAATTTTCAAAACATAGTGATAAACAGCGTAGAATACGTTTTGTTTGAGAGGTAAGGCACTTTAACTGCCTCTATGTATAATGCTTATTTTCCAAACAGATTATTAATCACCGACAAAGAACCTGTCAACAATCCGCCTAATTCATCCTGGTTAAACATGACCACATAATTGGACGGAGCCAACTGGAATTCGATTTGGTCAATGCCATTCTTACCTGTTTTCTTCAAGTCTTTTGCCTTGATATTGTAATATCCGAAACGACGGAATGTCTGATATACATCACCCCATTCGATATCAATGGATTGCAATACAGAAGCACCTCCCGAAACAGTAGGCAGTTCCAATACCTTTCCATTGCCCAGTGTCAGCAAACATTTGCTGTCATCCGGGATTTCCACTTCATGTCCTGAGCCGATGGTCACAGCCAAAGAGTAACGAATCGTACTTTTATACTGAAATCCCGCTAAAGCCACATACACATTCATTCCATTTGATACTCCCAAGTCCATACCTGAACAAACCACGGTACGTACTCCCGCATCATTGGTTTTATCATAAATCACATCCTGCGCCATAGCAGTGACACTAAGCATTGTCACTACAAATAAAAATAACAACTTTCTCATAATCCATTTATTTAATATTTCTTTTACTACTATAGTACATACCTATTTTCGTAATAACAAAATACGACTAAATAGGATGACAAAGCTAACAATTATTTTTCTAAATAAAATTTATTCCTTCCTATTTCGTTCATTCTCAAATAAATTCCTACCTTTAGGCAGTTGTACAACCATAAATAAAAATAGAACATGAAAAAGATGCTAATCACCCTGCTTCTGGCTATATCCACCGGCAGCCACGCAACCGTTCTGAAAAACGCTACAGACACATTCCCCCTTGTTTCCCTACAACAGAAAAAGGTAAACGATAACATAACACAAGACGGAAAATTACCCAAAGCCTCCGTCATCTTTTGGATAGATTTGGATAAAAGTAAATCCAACAGTGGCAAAACGATTCGCAATGTCAAAGCAAAGGTTTCTATAAATAAAGAAGGAAAAATAAAAGTACTGGAATACAACAAGAAACAGCCTTTACTCATTACCAACAAAATAGACAAATGTCTTAAAACCTTCCGTGTAAAACCGGAATGGATAGCAAGCGGAAGAGTGAAAGTGGGAGAAAATATTGTTTTTCTGCGCTTCTTGGACGAATACTAGCATGCAGACAAATTGCTCAAACTTCACAAAAATGTGCATATTTATCGGCATATCCTTTTGTCGCTTAAATAGTTTGCTTAAATTTGCCGCCAAAACAGAACATTACTAATACCAAATATATTAAAGTATATGAGTTTAAAAATTGTAGTACTGGCA
>OGQC01001043.1_pt1 | contig 12619 bp, 9 predicted proteins | sample 1553081 | NCBI WGS metagenome assembly OGQC01 (sample SAMEA2580267, study PRJEB22360) | human gut metagenome | biome: human gut; feature: human-associated habitat; material: faeces | place: Denmark | collected 2008/2010
GGTACCGATAATCTCATCCATCCACCATTTATTGCAAGATGCCGCACTGAGCATACAGCCCATCAGATGATAGCCGCCGTCTGCGTGCGCAAAGGCATGAAGCGCATTGTTCGGGTCGACGCCAAATTTGTCGGACGAAATGAAGATCGTCCCGGACGTGCCGAGCGAGAGATTGCACCCGCCTGCGCCGACCGTACCCGTGCCGACCGCCGCCGCGGCGTTGTCACCTGCGCCCGCCACGACCTTGACCGATTCCGGAAGGCCAAGTGTCTGTGCCGCCTCTTTTGTCAGCGTGCCGACGACCTCGAAGCTCTCAAACAGCTTCGGCATCTGCGATTCGGAAACGCCGCAGATCTCCAGCATTTCCTTCGACCAGCGCTTGTGCTGCACGTCGAGCAGCAGCATACCGGAAGCGTCCGAATAATCGCAGGCGTGAACGCCGGTGAGCTTATAGGTCAGATAGTCCTTCGGGAGCATGATCTTCGCGATTTTTTTGAAATTTTCCGGCTCGTTTTCGCGCATCCAGAGGAGCTTCGGCGCCGTAAAGCCCGCAAAAGCGATGTTTGCCGTCAGCTCTGACAGCCTGTCCTTGCCGACGACGTTGTTGAGATAATCCACCTCTTTGAACGTTCTGCCGTCGTTCCAGAGAATGGCCGGGCGGATGACGTGATCGTGTTCATCCAGCGCGACAAGCCCGTGCATCTGCCCGCCGGAGCCGATGCTCGCAACGTCATTTGCGTCAAAGCCGCGCAGCAGCTCCGGAACGCCGGTCACGACCGCGTCCCACCACTCCTCCGGCCTCTGCTCTGCCCAGCCGGGGTGCGGGAAGCTGAGGGGATATTCCTTTGTGACTTCGTTTTGGATCGTACCGTCCTCCCCGACAAGCAGCAGCTTGCAGGCAGACGTGCCGAGATCAATGCCGATAAATAACATAGACTGCACACGGCTCCTTTCCCAGTCATGAAGGTTCTGATAGTTTGATTTTATACTAGTTTTTTGCAAAATTCAATCTCATTTTTCGGGGATGGGGAACACGGGCGCACCCAAACGCCTTCCCCGCATAGCTTCATAAAATCTTAAGGCGTTTCCCGCTTGTTTGTTCATAGGATTTTGGATATGATGATAGCACAGAGAAGAAAACGGAGGGAAATCTGTTATGCAGCATATTCTGGTCTGCGACGATGAGAAGGATATCGTCGCGGCTTTGAAAATTTATCTGGAATCCGACGGCTACTGCGTTCACACGGCTTACAGCGGCGAGGAAGCGCTGCGGGTTGCGAAGACGGAGCCGGTGCAGCTGGCGCTGATGGATATCATGATGCCCGGCATGGACGGCATCACGGCCATGGCGAAGCTGCGCGAGTTCTCCAATATTCCCGTGATTTTACTCACGGCAAAATCCGAGGATTCAGACAAGATTCTAGGCCTCAGTGTGGGCGCGGACGATTATATCACAAAGCCCTTTAACCCCGTGGAGGTGCTGGCGCGAGTCAAATCGCAGCTGCGAAGGTTCCTGCAGCTGGGCGCGGCGGTCAAAGCGCCGTCGGAGCTGACGGTCGGCGGCATTGCACTCGACCACGATGCCAAGCGCGTCACGCTCGACGGCGAGGAGATCGCACTGACGCCGAAGGAATATGACATCTTATATTTTCTCATGCAGCACCCCGGTAAGGTCTTCACGCCTGCGGAACTCTACAGCGCCGTATGGAACGAAGCGCCGGTCGCCATTGACAATACAGTGGCGGTACACATCCGCCACCTGCGGGAAAAGCTGGAGATCAACCCGTCCGAGCCGCGGTATTTAAAGGTCGTCTGGGGCAAGGGCTACAAGCTGGAAGGAGACAGATCATGAAACAGCTATACGGAAAGCTCTGGGTCAAGTGTACGGCCATCGCGCTGCTGATCGTGTTTGCGGTATTATTGGCAGCCTCGGCATTGGGCATCGCGTATCTGATCAATTATGGCGCCTACGCGGACGGCGGTGAGCAGGTGCGCCAGATAGCGGAAAATAATCTATTACAGCAGACGAACGGCGACGGCTGGGCGGCGCTGCACGCCTGGGCCGAGGACGATACGGTCTCGCGCAATCTTCTCCGTGATCGCTATGACCCGCTCACCTCCAACATCTACTTCAAACTCACGGACAAAGCCACCGGCGAGATCCTGTTCGAGGACGGCCATGTGCTCACCGCCGACGATTGCACCCTGATGGACACCGTGGGTGTGCCTGAGGTCAGCGTCACGCTGGACAGCGGCGACACCATCCGCATCTTTACCAACAAGATGTGCGATATGCGCCACTATGTGGACTTTGATCCCCGTGAGCTCTGCGGCATCAAGGAGCGCGTGCGCTTCGATGTGCTGCAGGAGCTGCTGGGCAAGTACAGCGGCGACGAGCTGGTGAAGCAGTGCCGCCTCCACGCCGACGATCTGGTGCCCAAGCACATCATCGTGGACGACATCTTCGCGTCCATCAACTACATGAACGCCCTGGCCCATGGTCTGGTGACCAAGGACGATATCGACCACCTGGGCAACCGCCGCCTGCGCTGCGTGGGTGAACTGCTGCAAAACCAGTTCCGCATCGGCTTCAGCCGCATGGAGCGCGTCATCCGTGAGCGCATGACCATCCAGGATCTGGATATCGTTACTCCCCAGAGCCTGATCAACATCCGGCCTGTCACCGCTGTTATCAAGGAATTCTTCGGTTCCTCCCCGCTGTCTCAGTTCATGGATCAGAATAACCCTCTGGCCGAACTGACCCACAAGCGCCGTCTGTCCGCTCTGGGCCCCGGCGGTCTGAGCCGTGACCGGGCGTCCTTCGACGTGCGTGATATTCACTACACCCACTATGGCCGTATGTGCCCCATTGAGACCCCTGAAGGCCCCAACATCGGCCTGATCAACTACCTGGCGACCTTTGCCCGGATCAACGAGTACGGCTTCGTGGAAGCGCCCTACCGCAAGGTGGACAAGGCCACCGGCTTCGTCACCAAGGACGTGGAGTATATGACCGCCGACGTGGAGGACGACTTCTACATCGGTCAGGCAAACGAGCCTCTGGACGAAAACGGCTGCCTGAAGAATGCCCGTATTACCTGCCGTCACCGCAACGAGATCATCGAAGTGGACCGGGGCGTCATCGATTATATCGACGTGTCCCCCAGAATGATGATCTCCATCGCGACCTCCTTCATTCCCTTCCTGCAGAACGACGACGCCAACCGTGCTCTGATGGGCGCAAACATGCAGCGTCAGGCCGTGCCTCTGCTGACCACCGAGCCGCCCATCGTTGCTACCGGCATCGAGCATAAGGCCGCCGTGGACTCCGAGGTCTGCATAAAGGCGGAGAAGCCGGGCACTGTTACCGCCGTTTCCGCTACCGACATCACCGTCAAGTATGACGACGGCGACGTACAGACCTACCATCTGACCAAGTTCGCCCGGAGCAATGCCGGCACCTGCATCAACCAGCGTCCCATCGTGGTGGTTGGCGAGCGGGTGGACACCCAGCAGATCATTGCCGACGGCCCCAGCTGCTCCGGCGGCGAGGTGGCTCTGGGCAAGAACGTGCTCATCGGCTTCGTCACCTGGGAAGGCTACAATTACGAGGACGCCATTCTGCTGAACGAACGTCTGGTGCGGGAGGACGTCTTCACCTCCATCCACATCGAGGAGCATGAGACCGAAGCCCGTGACACCAAGCTTGGCCCCGAGGAGATCACCCGGGACATCCCCAACGTGGGCGAGGATACCCTGAAGGATCTGGACGAAAACGGCATCATCCGCGTGGGCGCGGAGGTCCACGCCGGTGATTATCTGGTTGGTAAGGTCACCCCCAAGGGCGAGACCGAGCTGACCCCCGAGGAGCGGCTGCTGAGAGCCATCTTCGGCGAGAAGGCAAGAGAAGTCCGGGATACCTCCTTGAAGGTTCCCCACGGCGAAAGCGGCATTGTGGTGGACGTCAAGGTCTTCACCAAGGAAAATTCCGACGAGCTGGCTCCCGGCGTCACCAAATCCGTCCGGGTGTATATCGCCCAGAAGAGAAAGATCTCCGTGGGCGATAAGATGGCCGGCCGTCACGGCAACAAGGGCGTCGTTTCCCGGGTTCTGCCGGAGGAGGATATGCCCTTCCTGCCCGACGGTACGCCGCTGGACATCGTGCTGAATCCTCTGGGCGTGCCTTCCCGTATGAACATTGGACAGGTTCTGGAAGTTCACCTCGGCTACGCCGCCAAGGCGCTGGGCTGGAAGGTCGCCACCCCCGTGTTCGACGGCGCCAACGAGAAGGACATCCGGGACACCCTGAAGCTGGCAGGCCTGCGGGAGGACGGCAAGACCGTTCTGTACGACGGCCGTACCGGCGAACCCTTCGACAATCTGGTCACCGTCGGCTATCCCTACTACCTCAAGCTCCATCATCTGGTTGACGATAAGATCCACGCCCGTTCCACCGGCCCCTACGCACTGGTCACCCAGCAGCCTCTGGGCGGCAAGGCGCAGTTCGGCGGCCAGCGTTTCGGCGAAATGGAAGTCTGGGCGCTGGAAGCTTACGGCGCTGCCTATACCCTGCAGGAGATCCTGACCGTCAAGTCCGACGACGTTACCGGCCGTGTCAAGACCTACGAGGCCATCGTCAAGGGCGCGAACATTCCCAAGCCCGGCGTGCCGGAGTCCTTCAAGGTTCTGGTCAAGGAGCTGCAGGCGCTGTGTCTGGACATCCGCGTGCTGGACGAGAACGGCAACGAGATTGAGCTGAAGGACGACGATGACGACGATGATGTGGTCTACAGCTCCGACACCGACAATGAGGTGGTGGTCGGCTCCACCGACGAGGTGCTGGACGCGGGCTTCGTGATCGACGAGGACAGCCCGGAGAGTATTTTGGATGTGTTCGGTGATGCGGAGGAGTCCGACACCGATAGCAACGAAGATTAAGGAGGCTGAAACATGGCAGATGCCACCTTTGATGCCATTAAAATCGGCATTGCTTCGCCGGAGATGATCCGGCAGTGGTCCTATGGCGAAGTGAAGAAGCCTGAGACCATCAACTATCGTACCCTGAAACCCGAGCGGGACGGCCTGTACTGTGAGCGGATCTTCGGACCGACCAAGGACTGGGAGTGCCACTGCGGTAAATATAAGAAAATCAAGTACAAGGGCAAGATCTGCGATCGCTGCGGCGTGGAAGTCACCAAGGCCAAGGTGCGCCGGGAGCGCATGGGCCACATTGAGCTGGCCGCCCCCTGCAGCCACATCTGGTATTTCAAGGGCATTCCCTCCCGGATGGGCCTGATTCTGGACGTCTCCCCCAAGGTGCTGGAGAAAGTCCTGTACTTCGCCGCCTATATCGTCACCGACCCCGGCGATGCACCTCTGGCGCTGAATCAGGTGCTCACCGAGAAGGAATACCGGGACATGCGGGAAAAGTACGAGGACGACTTCAAGGCCGGTATGGGCGCGGAAGCCGTCAAGGCGCTGCTGGAGCAGATCGATCTGGATCAGCTGAGCCATCAGCTTCGTGAGGAGCTGAAAACCGCTTCCTCCCAGAAGAAGCTGCGGATCGTCAAGCGGCTGGAGGTTGTGGAAGCCTTCCGGGAATCCGGCAACAAGCCCAGCTGGATGATCATGGATGTGCTGCCCGTCATCCCTCCCGACATCCGTCCCATGATCCAGCTGGACGGCGGCCGGTTCGCCACCTCTGATCTGAACGATCTGTACCGCCGTGTCATCAACCGGAACAACCGTCTGAAGCGGCTGGTGCAGCTCCACGCCCCCGACATCATCATCCGCAACGAGAAGCGGATGCTGCAGGAGGCCGTGGACGCCCTGATCGACAACGGTCGCCGCGGCCGCGCCGTCACCGGCGCCAACAACCGGGCGCTGAAATCCCTGTCCGACATGCTCAAGGGCAAGCAGGGCCGCTTCCGTCAGAACCTGCTGGGCAAGCGTGTTGACTATTCCGGACGCAGCGTTATCGTCGTCGGCCCTGAGCTGAAGCTGTATCAGTGCGGCGTGCCCAAGGAAATGGCCATCGAACTGTTCCGCCCCTTCGTTATGAAGAAGCTGGTCTCCGACGGTCTGGCCAACAACATCAAGTCCGCCAAGAAGATGATCGACAAGGGCAAGACCGAGGTCTGGGACGCTCTGGACGAGATCATCAAGGACCGCCCGGTCATGCTGAACCGTGCGCCTACCCTGCACCGTCTGGGCATTCAGGCTTTTGAGCCGATTCTGGTGGAAGGCCGCGCATTGAAGCTGCATCCTCTGTGCTGCACCGCCTTCAACGCCGACTTCGACGGCGACCAGATGGCCATTCACGTACCCCTGTCTCCCGAGGCGCAGGCTGAGGCCAGAATGCTGATGCTGTCCGCCAACAACCTGCTGCGTCCTCAGGACGGCAAGCCCGTCACCGTGCCGACGCAGGATATGATTCTGGGCGCCTACTATCTGACCTACACCCGTCTGGGCAAGGCCGAGAAGGGCGCGGAGACCGTGTTCGTCACCGACCCCGGCGATACCGATTTCCCCGTCAACGAGATCGTGGACGCGGACGAGTTCGTCGCCGCCAACAAGGCCGCCAAGGCCGCGGGCAAGGCCATTGCCAAGTTCCGCCCCATCCACAATTATTCCTCCGTCAACGAGGCCATTGCCGCCTACGCTGCCGGCACCGTGGGCCTGCACGCGCCGATCCGGGTGCGCTACGGCAAGAAGATCGACGGCGAGATGCGCTACCGCATCATCGACGCCACCGTCGGCCGTCTGATCTACAACGAGCCGATCCCGCAGGATCTGGGCTTTGTTGACCGCACCGTCCCCGGCCATGAGTTCGATCTGGAGGTCAGCTTCCTTGTCGGCAAGAAGCAGCTGGGCAAGATCATCGACAAGTGCATCCGCCGCCACGGCTTCACCATCGCCACCGAGATGCTGGACCGCATCAAGGCTCTGGGCTACAAGTATTCCACCAAGGGCGCTATCTCCGTGTCCATCGCGGACATGGTGGTTCCCAGCGTCAAGTACGAGATGGTGCATTCCGCGGAGAAGAAGGTCGTGGAGATCGAGCACTTCTACCGTCAGGGCTATATCACCAACGACGAGCGCTACCGTCTGGTGGTTCAGCAGTGGGAAAAGACCACCGCGGACGTCACCAACGCCCTGCAGGGCAGCATGGACGAGTTCAACCCCATCTACATGATGGCCGACTCCGGCGCCCGTGGTTCCATGGCACAGATCCGTCAGCTGGCCGGTATGCGCGGCCTGATGGCCGATACCGCAGGCCGTACCATCGAAATTCCCGTTAAGGCGAACTTCCGTGAAGGCCTGTCCGTTCTGGAATACTTCATCTCCTCCAGAGGCGCCCGTAAGGGCATGACCGATACCGCTCTGCGTACCGCTGACTCCGGTTACCTGACCCGTCGAATGGTGGACGTTTCTCAGGACGTCATCATCCGGGAGCACAACTGCGGCACCACCAACGGCATCTGGGTCGGCGCGGTGTACGACAAGAACGGCGACGTGATCGACACCTTCGGCAACCGCATCCGCGGCCGTTATCCCGTCCACGATGTGGTCGATCCCCAGACCGGCGAGCTGCTGCACTCCAAGGATGTCATGATGATGCCCGAGGACGCGGAGAAGTTCGAGCAGCACGGCATCAACAAGATCTATATCCGCACCATTCTGGGCTGCCGCGCCCGTGTGGGCGTGTGTGCCAAGTGCTACGGCATGAACCTTGCCACCTCCAAGGAGGTCGATCTGGGTGAGGCCGTCGGCATCATTGCCGCTCAGTCCATCGGCGAACCCGGTACCCAGCTGACCATGCGTACCTTCCACTCCGGCGGCGTCGCGGGTGACGATATCACTCAGGGCCTGCCTCGAGTCGAAGAACTGTTTGAGGCCCGCCGTCCCAAGAAGATGGCGCAGATCTCCGAGATTACCGGCGTGGTGAACGTGGACGAGACCCACCGCACCGCCCTGCGTAACATCACCGTGACCGCCGATGACGGCGAGGTGAAGGTGTACCAGGTGCCTTACTCCGTGGGATTGAAGGTCGCCCACGGCAAGGTTGTGGAAAAGGGTCAGCCCATCACCGACGGCGCGCTGTATCCCCAGGATGTTCTGCGGATCTCCGGCGTGGAGGCCGTGCAGGATTATCTGGTGCAGTCCGTCCAGGCGGTGTATCGTCAGCAGGGCGTTGAGATCAACGATAAGCACATCGAAGTCATTATCCGCCAGATGATGCGGAAGGTCCGGTCCACAACGGTACCCACCAGCAGCGTGCTGTCGCCGGAGGGCGCGTATGTGAGATTCCAGCCCATCATAGCGCCGGATTTCGCGTCCAGGAACGCTGTGAGGTACAGGCGGCGAACCTTGCCGTCCTTTCCTGCGGTGAAGAAATCAAAGGTGTGGTTATCTGCTATCCAGACATCGTTTGCGTGGAGGTCGTCGTAAAGTCGCTCGACATACGGCAGGCACTTGTCTGAGAACGCCTTGTCGCCGTTGCGGAAGTACATTCGCACCGCATACGGTATATCTTCGGCGCGGCGGCGGAACGTGCGCTCTGACGGCATGTCCGGCAGGCTTTCCGGGTAATGCTCCTGCACCCAGTCCCGGGTGAATTTGTAGCAGCTCGTTATAGGCAGGCACTGCTGGTCGAGGTAGAACCGGCTGAACGCGTTCAGCATGAACTCCGGAACGACGGTCGTTCCCTTGTTGCTGCCGCCTCGCTTGTCGATAAGCCCGGAAATGTCCGAGTTACGGTAGGCTTTGAGCCTGCGGTAGAGGATATCCGTGCTTATTTCCAGGTCGGGGTACTTCAGCCGAGCCGCCTGGACGTACATCTCGTCGATATCGCCCTTGCTGTACTGCTCGTAGCTGTCCCGGATAGTGAGCCAGTCCTTGATGATCCCTGTCCAGAGATACAGCTCGCTGCGCTGCTTATCCGTAAGATCGTCCAGGGTAAGGCGGTTTTCAGCTGGTTTTAACGGCGCTTTAACCGCCTTTTTAATTGGCTCCAAGCCCAGCGAGCGGCGCTGCTGATTTTCCCATTTAAGCTGTAAGTCCTGCGGCAGTGCTGTCAGGGGAATTATGTATTCGGTGCGGTTGTTCGCAGCGTTTGCTTTAACTTCAGCGCTGATTTTTCCGTCTTTAACGCATTTCTGAACATACTGTAAACTGCACCCTTTTAACTGAGCAGTCTGGGCTGTCGTTAAATAGGTCAAAGCAATTTCTCCTTTCTGTAAGAATTTTACTTGACAAAAGCACTAGGCTCTGATATACTTTAGACGGAGCCTTAGGGTCAAACAGAAACGATATTCCGTGCAAAGAGTAGTCGTTTCTGCCGAGGCTCTATTTTTTATGCTCCGACCTGCCATCATCAGCGCAGGGCGGTCATTCCCTGCGGACGAACAACCCGCTGCCGGGCTGCTCGTTTCGGCTGTTTTCATCTACTTGGTTACTTTTTTGATTTTAACGTGGACAACTCTGTGTCCTCGTCCGCTAAAATTCTGAGTTAATAGCGGTTCCTTTTCTGACTTTGACTCGTCTTTGAGCTTTGAAAGATGTTCAGAGATAGCTGATGAAATTTTAGTAGTTTCTTCAAAATCAAAATCAGAAATATAGTCGATTTTGGAATCGTCGCTTTCCTCCTGCGGAGCTGCTTTCTTTCCGACCAGCTTTTCGTGTTCTGCGACCATGTCCTCAACCAGAGCAGAGGCATTGCCCATTGCCTCCTGTATCTCGTCCAGAACGCTTCTGCAGGATTCCACGCGTTCCTTTGCACCATCAAGGTACCAGTTGAAACTGTCAATCTTTTCTGCTGCGTTGTCCTCAATGATGTTTATGGGGGCGTTATCCTCAAACCACGGGAAAGCCTTAGTGCAGAAATCCCACTCGGCGTCCTCCTTGTTCGGCAGGTACTTGCCGTCGTACACATCGTTGCCGTTCTCGGCGGTATGCCATACAACGTAGGGGTCAGGGGCGGTCTTGGAATGAGCAAGAATCATTCCGTTAGCTACCATCAGGACGGTGTAGCCCTGGATTATGTCGTTGTTTCTTATCATGGTGTACTCCTGTTCTGTTTTGCAATCGATTGCAAAACTCTTAAAAATCTGTGTTTATATTGTCGTAAGGACTGCACATTTCGTCTATCATAGGCTTATCAGAGTTGGAATAACAGCTATTGTAAAGACTGACAGTCCTAGGACGGCGTGTTTGTTTCCGTCTCTCGTTGGAAAGCGTTGATTCCATATTGCGAAATGCAATGTAAGAAAACGGCACCTCTTTAAGGTCTGGTCTGAGAAAACGAATTTTGACTGCACGGAGATATCCGAAAACCACAGTATCATACCATTCATCAAACGATAACCTCTTGATTCTGAGAAATTTCCATATTTCAGAATGGTTGATTTCTGCGAACTCGCGCTCTTCATCAGTCAAAGGTTCTGAATAGTCTATTTTCGCACCATTTTTTCCTTGAGGAATAAGCGCGATTTCAATACCTGTTTTCTCTGCAATTTTTTTCCGTGCAACAGGTGACGGCTTGCTCCTGCCGTGTTCATAGCCTATGATAGTATCGTAAGACAGCCCGACTAACGAAGCAAATGCCTTTTGTGTAAGCCCATTCTTTTTTCGGTAGTCTTTGAGCAGATTAGAAAAATCTGATTTGCTTTCCATATTGCTCGCCTCAGTCTACAAAGGTGTTGCGTTCGAAGTCGAATACTCCGAAATACTCGTCGTTCAGGTAAACGTTCGCCCTGTTCTGGGTGGGGCAGGTGATCTGCAGTTCGCGGATCCGGCGATAGCCAAGCTTCTCCAGAGCGGCGGTAACTGCTGCGGTCATTTGGTTCATGCTCATGGTATCACTCCTTTCACCACCGGACGCGCTGTACTCTGGCAACGTCCTTATTCTTATGGAGTATCCTTGCGGCAGTCAGACCGTTTGTTTTCACGGATACTCTCATCACGTTCCCGACTATGTCAGTCATTCTCCAGCCTTCGCGTACAGCTCCGTGCATTGTCTTTCCGTTGTAAACATGCACCTCATACTTCTTGGTCTGAGCTTCGAGCCGTTCGCCGGAAAAATCCTCGAAACCATATCCGAAAACTGTGCCGTCCGGACGGTAATCCTTGTACTCAGCTTCGTAGTAATCGTCTCCGATCTTTCTGAGCCTGCCGTAAATGCGAATGGGTTTATTCATGAAACAGCCCTCCCTATCATTTCGTCTACCGAGCAGTGGAAGAAATCTGCGGCAGCGACTACTATTTTGAGCGACGGCACCTTGTATCCGCTCTCAAAACTTGCTATATTCTGCTGTGTCGTTCCGATTCGCTCGGCAACTTCCGCCTGCGTAAGACCTTTTTCTTCGCGTTTACGCTTTAAAATATTGCTAAACAGCATTTTAAAACCTCCTTACTGTTGATTTTTTAGCCACGTTGTGGTAAAATGTATTCGGGGCAGTATGCCCTTGCATACCCCTGTCGGGGTATATACACATTATAATTCTAAAAATCAGAATTGTCGATAGATAAAATTCCTAATTTTAGAATTTAGGCGTTTTATACAAAAGGAGTGTGGCTTTTTTGTTTTACGACCAACTGAATAAACTATGTAAGGAGAATAACACAACTCCTACAGCTTTCATTACAGATAAATTAGGGTTAAGCTCATCTAAGATAACCGCTTGGAAAGGGGGGGCAATTCCGAAATACGGAATTTTACAGAAAATATCAGAATATTTCAAGGTTCCGGTAAGCTATCTTTTTTCCGAAGATAATGATGTAGTAAAGCCTTGCTTAGAAGAACGAGAGATTGAACTAATTTCTTTGTTCAAACAACTAGATGAATACGATAAAGGAAAAGTCTTCAGCAAAGCAGAAACTCTCGCAGAGCTTGCCGCCGAACGGGTTGCTGAACAGAAAAAAGAGAATAAAACTGAGCAGAACGATGTTATAGATAAATGCTTGCCCCTAAACGGTACTTGTGACAAAACATACTACAACCGTGCTGCTTGTGCTGGAACAGGATTATACCTTGACGAAGCAAGCGCTGAAACAATAACCGTCCGCAGCACTCCGGAAGCACTAGCTGCTGACTTTGCTATTCCTATATCCGGCGATAGCATGGAGGATGAATATCATGACGGTGATATCGTTTTGGTGGAATCCTGCCCGTGTGTTCGCAAAGGAGAGGTCGGTATTTTCTTAATTGACGGAGATGTTTGCATTAAGGAATACAGGGGAAGATTCCTAACTTCCTACAATTCCAAGTATTCTCCAGTAGACCTCAGCAAGCACGAAAGTGTGTTTTGCCTTGGAAGAGTAATAGGAATTGCAGAACCCATTGTTTAAAAAAGAGGTTTTTTATGAACGGATACGATGAGACTAAATATATCAGTTGCAAGGGATGCGGTTGCGAAATAGAAGCTGATCAGCGTAAATACCCCTATTGCAAAACCATAAATTTGTCAGCACCAAAGAAAAATTCAAATAAGCTGTTGGTTATTGTTCCGACAGCGCTTTTGGTTATTGCTGCTGTGGTGGTATTTCTGATTACTTCTCATGCCGGAGGAAATGATAACATTCTCAATCCGGATAAAATCAAAATATTCACTGTTCTCAA
>OGQC01001045.1_pt1 | contig 12611 bp, 10 predicted proteins | sample 1553081 | NCBI WGS metagenome assembly OGQC01 (sample SAMEA2580267, study PRJEB22360) | human gut metagenome | biome: human gut; feature: human-associated habitat; material: faeces | place: Denmark | collected 2008/2010
CGCGGCCATCAATATAAATTTTGCCGCTGGTGGGCTTGTTCAGGCCGTTCATGTGGGTAATGAGGGTGCTCTTGCCGGAGCCGGTGGCCCCGATGATGCCCACAAAATCGCCCTCTTCCACGGTAAAGCTCACATCGTCCAGCGCGGTGACCGCATTGGGCATTCCGGGGTTATAGATATAGCTCAGGTGTTCTACCTTGATAATGTCTGCCATCGTTCACCCCTCCTCACTGCAGCAGCTCGTACAGAGCCTGTGCGCATTCGCCCGTGTCAATGATGCCCTCGGGCAGGTCGATGCCTGCCTTGACCAGCTCATCCCGCAGCTCGGCGGCCTGCGGCACGTCCAGATGGAGGGAGCGGACTTTCTCGGTCTGGCTGAACACCTCTTTCGGGGTGCCTTCCAGGACCACTTTGCCCTTGCTCATCACCAGCACCCGGTCGGCCTTGGCAGCTTCTTCCTTCAACTCTGCCACCAGTTTTTTCTTATCTTCCGGTATTTCGTAAATCGGCTTGAAATGCGACTTTATATCAATACTGAACGCTTTTTGCTTCAAGTCACGGATATGACCATAACTTGACAATACTTTATAACCCTCCCCCAAAAACTTTTCAATAGTCTTAGCTTTTGCCGGAGACTCCACTATGACCAGGTTATTTTGCATGATATTCTGTATTCCGTTTTTATATAATTCCGTGACAAATGTAGAAAAAAAATTATAACATACACGATAAACAAACTGAAAATAACTTACTTTGCAAAGGAATATACATTATAACTACCTTAATTATGAACAACAAAAGTATCAACAGCAACAAACAATTCATGATAGGAAACGGGATACTCGCTTTCGGAGTATTCTTCATAGTATGCCTTTTTTTATATTTAGGTTTTCGTAATCAGTCTAAAAGCAACGACAAAGAAAAAGCATTCGCCGGAATTTACACGGTAGAAATTGCCGATTCTTTCACTGGAGACAGTCTTTCTGTATATATTAATGACAGTCTGCTATTTAACTCAAACATCGGGGATGCAGCTGTTAAATTTCAAGTGAAACGCTTTGCAGAAGAAAGTACGCTGATGGTGGTAGATAATCACACCGATGAAATCACTCCTTTCAACCTGAATCCGGAAGGCAGCCAGATTACAGTGGAAAAGAAAAACGGTAAAATCTTTATTCAGGAAACGGCAAACGACTAAAGAAAAAACGACACACGTTACTCCATTTACAAGTAAACTTTTTGTTATTTTCTACGTTTCTCGAAGCGAATCCCTATGTTTTCCTTATCGGAAACGTAAGGCTCCGCTTCGGGAAACGTATGTTTCAAGGCAGAGAAACATAAAAATTATCCTGACCTCAGAAAAAATCTCCTTTGGCATTTTTCTTTTATTTTTTCACATTTCAACTTTCTTTTTTATTCCTTACAGAAATTCCTCCCTCTTCAAATTGAAACAAATCAAACAAGGTTTCTTAGAGAAAGTCCGCCCGTGTGCGTAAACGAAAAAAATGTTATTAAATCAGCAAAGTTTCGAAAATAACGGATTTGCAATTGGAAATTAGAATAAAAGGCTGTACTTTTGGGTCGAAATCATTTATTTTTAACCTAAATCCACATTTTTAAAGGACAAAAGAAAAGACATGGAACAAGTATTTAGCTATATCATCGGGCTCGGGGCAGCCGTGATGATGCCTATTCTGTTTACCATTCTGGGAGTATGTATTGGAATTAATTTCGGCAAGGCGCTGAAAAGCGGTTTGCTGGTCGGAGTCGGATTCGTCGGACTTTCTGTTGTAACAGCTCTTTTGACCAGCAGTTTGGGGGAACCGTTGAAAAAGGTAACGGAAATCTACGGACTGGAACTGGGTATCTTTGACATGGGGTGGCCTGCTGCAGCCTCTGTAGCCTACAACACTTCTGTAGGTGCATTCATCATTCCTGTATGTTTGGGAGTGAACATCATCATGCTATTAACGAAAACAACTAAAACTGTCAATATCGACTTGTGGAACTACTGGCATTTTGCCTTCATTGGCGCAGTAGTTTATTTCGCCACTGAAAATATCTGGTGGGGATTCTTCTCAGCAATTATCTGCTACATCATTACCCTGATTATGGCTGATTTGACTTGCAAGCAATTCCAGTCATATTACGAAAAAATGGACGGTATCTCTATTCCGCAGCCTTTCTGCCAAGGATTTGTACCCTTTGCCCTTGTCATCAACAAAGCATTGGATATGATTCCGGGATTTGACAAGCTGAACATCGATGCAGAGGGTATGAAAAGAAAATTCGGTATCATGGGTGAACCGCTATTCCTCGGAGTAGTAGTAGGTTGTGGTATCGGTGCTCTGGCCTGCAAAAACAGCCAGGAGCTGGTTGACGGAATTCCGGCTATCCTGGGACTGGGTATCAAGATGGGAGCTGTAATGGAACTTATCCCGCGTATCACTTCTTTATTTATCGAAGGTTTGCGTCCGATTTCTGATGCAACTCGCGAACTGATTGCCCGCAAGTTTAAAAACAGTGCAAGCCTCAACATTGGTATGAGTCCGGCACTGGTAATCGGTCACCCGACTACACTGGTAGTTTCTTTGCTACTTATTCCCGTAGCTCTGTTCCTGTCAGTAGTATTACCCAACAACCAGTTCTTGCCATTGGCTTCACTGGCTGGTATGTTCTACTTGTTCCCAGCCGTATTGCCTATCACAAAAGGTAATGTGCTGAAAACATTCCTGATTGGTCTTGTATCGCTGATTGTAGGTCTGTATTTTGTAACCGACCTGGCTCCATTCTTTACACAAGCTGCTCAGGACGTATTTGTCAGAACAAACGACCCGGCTGTACAGATTCCGCAAGGATTCCAGGGAGGTGCACTCGACTTCGCTTCCAGCATCTTCTCTTGGCTGATATTCCACGCAGTATACAACTTCAAGATTGTAGGTTCAAGCATACTGGTTATCGTGGCACTGGCAATGGCTATCTACAACCGTCGCCGCATTATCAAAGAAGCAAAACACATTGAAGAATAAAAACCAATAAATAAACAAACGCTTATGAAAAAATTAGCTATGGCTATGATGCTGGGCGTAGCAGCTCTTTCTGCTAATGCTCAGGTTAACTACCGGATGCAGACTGCCTGCAATCCGCAAGACGTAAAAACATACGACACACAGAGACTGCGCAGCAGCTTCATGATGGAGAAAGTGCTGGTAGCCGATGAAATCAACGTAACTTACTCTATGTACGACCGTTTCATCTTCGGTGGTGCCATGCCAGTAAACAAAGAGCTGTCACTGGATACTATCGATCCGCTGAAAGCTCCTTATTTCTTGTTCAACCGTGAACTGGGTGTCATCAACATCGGTGGCGACGGTATCGTAACTGTAGATGGCAAGGAATATGAATTGAAATTCAAAGAAGCCCTCTACGTAGGACGTGGCAACCAGAAAGTAACTTTCAAAAGCAAGGATGCCAGCAAACCGGCTAAGTTCTACATCAACTCTGCCATTGCACACAAGGAATACAAGACTCAGTGGATTACCATCGATGGACGCAAGGGTTCTTTGAAAGCTAACTCAATGGCTGCCGGAAAGATGGAAGAAAGTAACGACCGTGTCATCAACCAGCTGATTGTAAAGAACGTACTGCAGGAAGGTCCTTGCCAGTTGCAGATGGGTCTGACAGAGTTGAAACCGGGAAGCGTGTGGAACACCATGCCTGCTCACACTCACAGCCGTCGTATCGAAGCTTATTTCTATTTCAACGTTCCTGAAGGCAACATGATTTGCCACCTGATGGGAGAACCACAGGAAGAACGCCTGGTATGGCTTGCCAACGAACAGGCTATCATGTCACCGGAATGGTCTATCCACGCTGCGGCCGGAACTAGCAACTACATGTTCATCTGGGGTATGGCAGGTGAAAACCTGGACTACGGAGATATGGACAAGATTAAATACACTGAAATGAAATAACATACATACCTCCTACCTAGAGGTATCCTAATACATAAATTCCACAGACTTACACAGAACTCTTAAATTAAGAATCTGCCAAGTATGTGGAATTTGTCATTTCATTGTGGTTGTAAAAACACACCTGACCAATTAATGCAGGTTTTTTGCCAATATTTACAGGCTTTTCGCTTGTAAGAAAATTATCTTTGTGCCAAAACAAACTAATCTAATATCATATATGAGTACAACCAAAACATCAAGCGAAACAATGAGCAATTACCGATGGATTATTTGCTCCATGCTCTTTTTCGCTACAGCGGTCAATTACCTGGACCGCCAAGTACTGTCACTGACGTGGAAAGATTTTATCGCACCAGAATTCCACTGGACAGATACGCACTACGGAACTATTACTGCCATTTTCTCAATTATTTATGCGATTGCCAACCTTTTTGCCGGACGCTTTGTGGACTGGCTGGGAAGCAAGAAAGGGTATCTCTGGGCTATTGCCATCTGGTCGCTAGGTGCCTGCTTACACGCACTTTGCGGATGGGCTACCGAAATGAGTCTCGGACTTAAGGATGTCAATGAAATGATTGCAGCCTCAGGAGCCCTTACTTCTACCATTGCCATTACCTGCGTGTACTACTTCATTGCGGCACGTATTGTGCTGGCCGTAGGTGAATCGGGCAACTTCCCTGCAGCTATTAAAGTCACCGCTGAATATTTCCCTAAAAAAGACCGTGCCTTTGCGACATCTATCTTTAATGCCGGATCTACCATCGGTGCCCTCATAGCCCCAGTGAGTATTCCTCCACTTGCCAGCTATTTCAAAAGTATCGGTGTGGGTAACGGATGGGAAATGGCTTTCATAGTAATTGGCGCGCTGGGATTTATCTGGATGGGACTTTGGATGTTCATGTATAAAAAGCCCCAGGAAAATCCGCAAGTCAATGCAGCTGAGCTTGCCTATATCCAACAGGATAAAGAAAAAGAAGAAGCTGACGTTCACACGGAAGACGAGCCTAAAATCTCCCTCTGGCAATGCTTCAAGTTCCGCCAGACCTGGGCCATTATCTTTGGAAAATTCCTGACAGACGGAGTATGGTGGTTCTTCCTTTTCTGGACCCCCGCCTATATCTCCGACGTATATGGATTCTCTTCAGACAGTGCGACAGCCCAGTTGCTGATATTCGTATTGTATGCCATTACCATGCTTTCCATTTACGGAGGAAAATTACCTACTATCATTATCAACAAAACAGGAAAGAATCCATACGCAGCCCGCATGCAGGCTATGCTGATTTTTGCCGTATTCCCGTTATTCGCACTTTTTGCACAGCCATTGGGTAACATTTCTTATTGGTTCCCGATTATCATCATCGGTATCGCAGGAGCTGCCCACCAATCATGGTCTGCTAATATCTATTCTGTAGGAAGTGATATGTTCCCTAAGAGTGCAGTAGCCACCATTATCGGTATTGGAGGTATGGCAGGTGGTGTAGGAGCATTCCTTATCAACATGTGCTCAGGAATCCTGTTCGACTATGCAGCAGAAACTCAAATGGTATTCTTCGGTTTCGAAGGAAAAGAGGCCGGTTACTTCATCATTTTCTGTATCTGTGCCGTAGCCTACCTGATAGCATGGTGTGTAATGAAAGCCCTTGTGCCTAAATACAAGCTGATTAAGGTATAATACTTAAATTATAGCCATAAAAAAAGTCACAGAGTAAAATTCTGTGACTTTTTTTATGGCATATACCTTATTTCTTCAACTCCGGATAACTGATACGAGTATGATACATTGTTTTCAACTTTTCCTTAAATACGGCTTTCACGGTAGCAATGTCTTTAAATGTAATCGGACATTCCTTGAAGTACCCGTCCTGTACCTGACTGTCGATAATCTTTTCCACCAAAGCAGAGATGCTTTCTTCTGTGTACTCAGCCAGACTTCGTGAAGCTGCTTCTACCGAGTCTGCCATCATCAGAATGGCCTGTTCCTTTGTAAAAGGATTAGGACCCGGGTAACGGAAAGCTTCCTTGTCTACTTCCTCACCTGGATGTTCGTTCTGGTATGAAATATAGAAATACTTGGTCAATCCTTTGCCATGGTGAGTACAGATAAAATCTTTTATTACCTGTGGAAGGTCGTGCTTGTCGGCCAGTCTCATGCCGTCAGTCACGTGACTGATGACAATCTGTGCACTCTGCTTGTAGCTCAACTGGTCATGAGGGTTCACACCCGACTGATTTTCGGTAAAGAAGGCGGGGTTCAGCATTTTCCCAATATCATGATACATGGCTCCCGTACGTACCAGCTGGCTGTTGGCTCCAATCCGGTTGGCAGCCGCAGCAGTCAGATTCGCCAACTGAAGGGAATGCTGGAATGTGCCAGGTGCCACTTCCGACATCTCACGCATCAATTTATTATTGATATTGGATAACTCTACCAACGTAACATTCGAGGTAAACCCGAACATCTTTTCCAGGATAAACAGTAAGGGATAAGTAAACAGCAACAACAGACCGTTAATGATAAAATTGACATACATGTGTGTACTCAGCTGCGCCACATCGCTGACGTGTATCAAATCGAGTGCCAGATACATCAATGCATACGTACAAGCCACGATCAGCGCACTGCGCAGCAATTGTGAACGCTGGGAAAGCTCCCTCAGACTATAGATACCGGCCATACCTGCTGCTGTCTGCAACAATATAAACTCGTGCGGTGTACGAAGGCAAATCGAACAAAGCAGAATCGTTATGATATGGGCCACAAACGCCGTTCGTGAATCCAGAAAGATACGAATAATCAGAGGTATCATGGCAAACGGCACAATGTAAACACTCATAAATGCATGCTCTACCATCACAGAAGACAACACCGGGAAAGCTACAATGATGACAAAAAGCAGGGCCAATGTCCGGTGCTTCTTATAATAGTCATTCCGGAACAAATCCAGATAAATCATGAAGCAACCTATCAGTAACGCCACAAAAAGTGTTTGCCCGAGCAAAGTAAGACGCTTTTCTGTTACCGTTTCACTACGTTTGTTCCACTCTTTCTCCAATGATTTCAGGATATTATACGTATGGCTGTCGATAATTTCTCCACGGTCTATGATTTTCTGTCCGTTCATTACAAAACCGTTAGCCCATGACAAATCGGAAAGTAAATCCTGCTTTGCAGCCTCTGATTTGGAAGCATCATAAGAAAGGTTAGGTGCAATATATTCATTCAGATTGCACCGCTGCAGTAACAGTCGATGATAATGTACCGTATCTGAATAAATCAATGTTTCGTATGCCGTTTTAAAACTATAAAGGTCGCTCACATCCACTTGGTTTGCCGTATTCTTGTCTACCAATTGGATGGAACGTACACTGTCTTTACGCAACTTTTCCCAATCATTTGGTGCAAAGACTCCTTTCTCGTACACTAACTTCAGCAATCGTTCAATATGATGCTGATACGCTGGAGCGGGGATAATACGATGCAAACTATCGGTATATGCTTTCTTGAACTGCTGAATCATCCGGTCGGCCACCGTTTTATCCATCTGATAGTACGGACTATACAAGCGCATGATACTGTCTTGCTCCCGCTGCACTTCTGCATCATCCTTGTAGATGGGAAAATCGAACGAAGCCTGAAGCAGCCCGTACTTCCAAGGTTTATTAATGTCAAATTGATAATTAAAACGCCCCTCTCGTGGCAAGAAATACACAATTACACACACTGTTACCACGAAAATGGCCAGTTTATATAACAGTCCTTTATAAGAAAACTGTTTCTCAGTTTGTAAACTTTTCATGTTAAAAAGATATTTTGCGTGCAAAATAAGAAAAAAACGGGAAAATTAGATTAATTTTGCGGCGTATTTTTAGATAAAAACCACAATGTCAGAAAGAAAAGTAAGAGTCCGTTTTGCACCAAGTCCCACCGGTGCATTGCATATCGGCGGCGTACGTACCGCTTTGTACAATTATCTGTTTGCTCGTCAGCATGGCGGGGAACTGATTTTCCGTATTGAAGATACTGACTCACACCGTTTCGTTCCGGGTGCTGAGGAATACATTATCGAGTCATTCAAATGGTTAGGCATCCAGTTTGACGAGGGTGTCAGCTTTGGAGGAAACTATGGTCCGTACCGCCAGTCGGAACGCCGTGACATTTACAAGAAATATGTACAGGTGTTGCTCGATAACGGAAAGGCTTACATCGCTTTTGATACACCGGAAGAACTGGAAGCTAAACGTCAGGAGATTCCGAATTTCCAGTATGACGCTTCTACACGTACTTCCATGCGCAACTCTTTGACTCTTCCGAAAGAAGAAGTGGACAAGCTGATTGCAGAAGGCAAACAGTATGTAGTCCGTTTCAAGATTGAACCAAACGAAGACGTACATGTACACGACCTGATTCGTGGAGAGGTAGTTATCAACTCTTCTATCCTCGACGATAAAGTGTTATATAAATCAGCTGATGAACTGCCTACTTACCACTTGGCGAACATCGTTGACGACCACCTGATGGAAGTATCACATGTGATCCGTGGAGAAGAATGGCTGCCTTCAGCTCCGTTGCACGTACTGCTGTACCGTGCTTTCGGTTGGGAAGATACAATGCCTGAATTCGCTCACCTGCCATTGTTGTTGAAACCGGACGGAAACGGTAAACTAAGCAAGCGCGACGGTGACCGTTTGGGATTCCCTGTATTCCCATTGGAATGGCATGACCCGAAAACAGGAGAAGTTTCTTCTGGATACCGTGAATCAGGCTATCTGCCGGAAGCGGTTATCAACTTCCTGGCTTTGCTGGGATGGAATCCGGGTAACGACCAGGAAATCATGTCAATGGATGAACTCATCAAATTGTTCGACCTGCATCGTTGCAGCAAAGCTGGTGCGAAGTTCGACTATGAAAAGGGAAAATGGTTCAACCATGAATATATCCTGATGAAGAGTGACGAAGAAATCGCACAGTTGTTCATGCCGATTCTGAAAGAACATGGCATCGAAGCTCCGATGGACAAGGTAGTTACTGTAGTCGGACTGATGAAAGGCCGCGTAAGCTTCATCAAGGAATTGTGGGATACTTGCAAGTTCTTCTTTGTAGCTCCGACGGAATATGATGAAAAGACAGTGAAGAAACGCTGGAAAGAAGATTCTGCTGAACGCATGACCGAACTGGCAGCACTGCTGGAATCATTGGACGATTTCTCACTGGCTCACCAGGAAGAAGTAGTCATGAAATGGATTGAAGATAAAGGCTACCACTTGGGCAACATCATGAATGCTTTCCGACTGACACTGGTTGGAGAAGGAAAAGGTCCTCACATGTTTGACATCTCGGCTGTATTAGGAAAAGAAGAAACAGTGGCTCGTATGCGCCGTGCAGTAGAGGTCCTCAAATAAGCTAAGACATGATTTATAATCTTATCATCGCTCTTTATACAAGTGCAGTCAGACTGGCTGCACTTTTTAATAAGAAAGTGGCCCTGATGGTCAAAGGAGAAAAAGAATCTTTTGACATTCTGCAAAAACAGATTATCCTCGGAGAAAAATACCTGTGGTTTCACGCAGCTTCTTTAGGGGAGTTTGAACAAGGACGTCCGCTGATAGAAGAAATCCGAAAAACCTATCCGCAGTACAAGATTCTCCAGACATTTTTTTCTCCTTCCGGATATGAAGTGCGAAAGAACTATAAAGGGGCTGACATTGTCTGCTATCTTCCGCTGGACACACCGGGCAACGTAAAGCGTTTTCTGGATCTGGCTCAGCCTTATATGGCCTTCTTCATCAAGTATGAATTCTGGCAGAACTACTTAAATGAACTTCAACGGCGAAATATTCCGGTTTACAGTGTATCTTCCATCTTTCGGAAAGAACAGATTTTCTTCCGCTGGTATGGCAAAAGTTACCGAAAGGTACTGAACACATTTACTCACCTGTTCGTACAGGATGAAGCGTCTGTACAATTACTTCGTACCATCGGTATTACCAAGACCACTGTAGTAGGTGATACGCGTTTTGACCGGGTGCTGGAGATTTGCCGTCAAGCCAAAGAACTTCCATTGGTAGAGAAATTCAAAGGAAACCATACCGCCTTTGTAGCCGGAAGTTCTTGGGGACCGGATGAGGATATTTTCATTCCTTATCTCAATGCGCATCCGGAGGTAAAGCTGATTATTGCACCGCACGTGATTGATGAAAGCCATTTGAAGGAAATTACCAGCAAGTTGAACCGTACCGTAGTGCGTTACACGCAGGCTACGGAAGAAAAGGTGAAAGAAGCCGATTGCCTGCTAATTGACTGTTTCGGTTTACTGTCTTCCATTTACCGCTACGGAGAAATTGCTTATATCGGAGGTGGATTCGGCGTAGGTATCCATAATGTACTGGAAGCTGCTGTATATGGTATGCCGGTCATTTTCGGCCCTAACAATAAGCGGTTCCGTGAAGCTCAGGGCTTGCTCCAATGCAAGGGCGGCTTTGAAATACAAGGAGCAGAGGACTTCAAGAAGATTATGGACAACTTCCTGAACAACTATGAAGCCTTGGACAAAGCAGGAAAGAAAGCCGGAAACTATGTACGAGACAATACCGGTGCATTGGAAAAGATTATGCATACAGTGACTTTATAAGTTGCAGAATCATACAATAAAACGGAGCTGAAGCAAAGAGAATCTATTCCTCTTACTTCAGCTCCGTTTTCATTATTAGCTTCTATTGTTTATTCCTGAGACTTCATCCGTTCTTTCTTATAGTTCTCAAACAATTCAGATAAAGTTTCCATCGGAATATGCAGCAGATACATTTCTTTGAATACATCGGGTAATACTTGCTGGAGGAAAGTAGCCTTCCGAAGTTCAATAATCTTCTGAGCAGCTCCAGTTGACACAAAATATCCCAAACCCCGCTTATTGTAAATAATACCCTGAGTCTGCAGATAATCATACGTACGAACTACCGTATTCGCATTCACCTCCACTATTCCTGCATATTCTCGTACCGACAGAATGCGTCCTTCTTCTTCATACACTTCCTGAAGAATCTCATCCATGATACGGTCGGCTATCTGCAAATAAATCGGTTTATTCTCTTTAAAAGTCATAGGCGCCACAGTTTTCGTTTAACAACTTCTGAACGAGTAAACAACCGATAAGACAGCCACCAGTTGAACACAGTAAACAGAAGAAAGACAACTGAAATAATGGTCAGCAATCCATTTACAGTCTGGGGAGAATGTGGATAATTTTCATCTACTTTCCGAATAAGAAAAGACCATATTCCACTATCTACTGAGTTCGCAAACAAGATTCCTCCTAAAATAGTTACAGCCAAACAAGCCCCTATCGTTTTCAGGAAAGGATGTTTGTACCAAAAACTTCCTCCCAAAATGAAAAGTGAATGATTCCACAAGCAGAATATCCACACAAGTAGCTGCATCAGCCACCAAGAATAGACTGGTTCTCCTGTTGCGTCTACCGAAGCATGAGCCCATTTCATAGAAAATACTTCCACCAACATCGGTTGGCTATACACAGCCGGTAAATCAAACAAAGGCAACAACAGATAATGGGTAAGTTCCAAAGCCAGCAAGGCAACCAGAATCATCAACACAGTACCTACTGTCACGAACAAAGCACGAGAGAAGAACTTCTCCAATTTCGTAGCCGGCAGCAATAAATAAGAAATACGCTTTTCCTTATTATCCATGCATTTCATGATGCGGGATGCATAATATATCATTGCCACACTAACCACCATACCAATTATCCCCAACATATTGCCGCAAAATCGCTCAAAAGAATAGACTTCAGGATAGCCTTCTTCCGTCCAGCGTTCTGCCGACCATAAAAAGCCTAACATCGGGAAAAAGCAGGCCGCAAAAATACCCAGCAAACCATAAAGGTTACTTTTCCAGTTCTCTATCAAATCGCGTCGCATGATATGCTGTACGCGTGTCATACTAAAAGTTGTCTCCATCATGTCGTGTCATTTATTTTTCATTAAAAATCGCTTGTATTTTCTCACGTTCCGTCAGCAGAGCATTAAACAGAAGTTCCAGATTCAGCGGACTTTCTTCTCCTGCAAGATTGGGGCATATCACACTGTTTCCATGTACAGAGGGCTGTACAAAAAGAGCGTCGTCTGTCGGTTCATTCATGCCCTGCTCCGCAAACAACAGTTTATCGGTAATATCTACTACCGAACGGTTCAGCAGCACTTCATTTCCGTCAATCACTACCACCTGATCCAGCAAACGGTCAATATCCCGTACCTGATGAGTAGATACCACTACCGATTTCTCTTCCGTCATACCTGAAGCTATCACTTTCCGGAATTGACTTTTGGAGGGGATATCCAATCCATTGGTCGGTTCATCCATCAAAAGCAAGGAGGTATTGGCTGCCAGCGCAAAACACATATAAGCCTTTTTCTTCTGTCCCATGGACAACTCTCCTAGATGAATGTCTTCATTCAAATCAAAATCGGCCAAGCATGTCCGCAACAACTCCTGACTGAAACGGGGATAAAACGGTGCATTCACTTTCACAAACTGCTGTAAGCTTAAATTGGGTAAAGTAAATTCTTCCGGAACCAAATACATATCCTCTAAAGTTACCGGCAGGCGTTTCTGCA
>OGQC01001050.1_pt1 | contig 12524 bp, 15 predicted proteins | sample 1553081 | NCBI WGS metagenome assembly OGQC01 (sample SAMEA2580267, study PRJEB22360) | human gut metagenome | biome: human gut; feature: human-associated habitat; material: faeces | place: Denmark | collected 2008/2010
AGCGGCAGGTTTTCTGCAATGCCGTTGTCATTACAGACGTTATGTGGTGCACCACATAACGTTTGTAATGCGTAGTTATATGTTATGTGTAGCATAATTGACATCTCCTTTCGTACCTCCTGATTTCATTTGTATTTTAGCCGGTAGCTTTTTGTGATACTCTACATAATGTAGAGACACAATGCTCTGCAAATAACATCAGGAGGTTTTATAATGTCTGAAGCAACAATACCAATCAAGGAATTGATGGAAAAGACCGAGCAATGGCTACTCGGTCAGGGTTACAAGAAAAGTACTCTTGGGTTTTATAGAGCTACATGGAACAGATTTCTTTCGTATTCAGCCTCTCCCGCTTATAGCCGTGAAACTGCAGAGCAGTTTTTGCTTCAATACTTCGGAGTCGATGTCCACGCTATAGATCAGACTCTTGACGGTCGAATGCGCCATGCACGGCGTCACATGAATGCATTGGACGAGATTTTTCGCACGGGAACAGTGTGCCGCCGTAAAGTTTATGGCGTTGCTTCTATTGATGACGATTGTTTCGATAAGTTTTTTTCCGACTACTTGAGTTATTGCAAAATGCAGAATTTTTCGAGATCGTGGATGGACAACACAATAGCAGCATTGAGGCTTTTCTTGCTTGCTGTTCATTCATCAAACACACAGAACATCAAAAGCATAAATGCGGAGACTATCAACTGTTTTTCCACGGCTATGAGCAATGCTTCAGAAATATGCATGAATGTTCGTAGAGCAAGATGCCGACAAGTTGGTGCTTACCTGCACTGGCTTTATGACCACAAATATACGGATTTGGATTATTCCCTTCAACTCCCAAACTTCAAACGCACTGCACCCCAGATTCCACAGGTATGGAGTCCTGAAGAAATCGACAAGATTCTTGCAGTCATCGATACTGCCAATCCAGTTGGAAGGCGGAATTACGCGATTTTTCTGCTTCTTGCAAGAACAGGGTTAAGGATAAGCGACGTTTTGGGACTCAAATTTTCAAATATTAACTGGAAGGAAAACTGCATTTCACTTTCTCAGCAGAAGACAGGGAACGCCTTGAGTCTGCCACTCAGCAAAGAGCTAGGTATGGCGATTATTTCCTATTTGCAAGATGGCCGCCCACAGTCCTCCTCGGCTTTTATCTTTCTGAGCCATAACGCACCGTTTCAGCCATTGGGTGAGCATAACAATTTCAATCCGGAATTTCATAAGTATTTACGCAGAGCAGGGATTGCTATCCCAACAAAGAGGCACACAGGCGTACACACTATCCGCCATTCGTTTGCCACAAATATGCTGAGAAAAGGCACTCCGGTGCAGGATGTGTCCCAAATCCTCGGTCACAGTAACATCAGTGTAACAGAAACCTACTTGCGGGTCGATATTGAACATATGCGGTTATGTTCGCTGAGTTTGGAGGGATTACTATGAAACAATTTACTTTCACAAGCCAGCTTGCGCCAATAATATGGAAATATCTGGAATCTCGACAAAATGAGGGATATACCTCCGTGCATTGCGGCTATTATATGCAGGAACTGGACTGCCTTTCAAAGGAACTCTCGGATGCCCCCGTGGTGACAAAAGAGCTTATTGACGCATGGGATTTATTAAAGCCATATCTTTCAAACCGTTCGAAAATAGTCAGACATAATGCGATACGCGCTTTTGCAAAATTTGCATACACGCAGGACGGAATCTCCTATGTCCCGGATACCAGCAAACTAAAGAACAGTTCGACTTTTACCCCGCATATATTTACTGTTGAAGAAATACGGCGATTATTATATGCAGCAGATAATCTGCCGGTCAGGAATAATGCGCCAACAAGGCATCTGGTCATACCTGCTGTTATCCGGCTTTTATATTGCTGTGGTTTTCGTATAGGTGAGGTGCTCCGGCTAAGAGTGAAGGATGTCGATTTGGATACAGGCATTATTACTGTACACAACGGGAAAGGAGGTAAGGATAGACTTGTCCCTGTCCACAATAGCGTAATAGAGTATCTCCGAAGCTACTCTGCTCAGTTACCAGATGAAAGAGAATGGTTCTTTCCATCTGCTTGTGGCCATTATTCTATTAAAACAATCTATGATAATTTTCGCGAGCTGCTATTCGCATGCAATATTCCTCACACCGGCAATGGCCCTCGTGTGCATGATTTTCGGCATACATTCGCAGTTCATACACTGGAAAAACAACTTTCTGATGGGTATGATCCCATGGTAATCGTTCCTCGCCTTGCCGCGTATTTGGGACATAAGAGTTACCGTGAAACCTGTTGGTATATTCACCTGACGGTTGCTTCGTTCCCGGAACTTTCCCAAAAACTTGACAGAGCATTTGTCGGCATTATTCCGGTTGGAGGTGAGACGGATGAGGAAAACTGACTTTACCAAAGCACTGACCGAGTATTTCTCAATCTATCTGCCTACTACATGCGGGGTGAGTCCCAATACCACCAATTCATACAGAGATACTTTCAAGCAACTCCTTCTATTTTTTCAAGAAAAGAAAGGCATCTCCGCAAATTATATAGAATTGCGCTATCTGAATATGGAACTTGTTTCTGAATTTCTGGATTGGTTAGAAACATCCCGCCATATTGCGGTTACAACAAGAAACCAGCGACTTGCCGCCATAAAGGCCTTTGCTCATTTTGTACAGTACAAGTTTCCGGAAAACATAGAAAACTGCGTTGACATTATTAATCTGCGACCCAAAAAGTACGAAAAGGCATTGATACCGTTTTTGACGGAGGATGATCTGTCACTTCTTCTGTCCCAACCAGATGCATCTACCCGACAAGGGCTCCGAGATTTGACACTTCTTGCACTACTGTATGACTCTGGCGCACGGGTACAGGAATTGGTGGATCTTAGGCTGAAAGATGTCCGTCTAACACACCCCCCAATGGTTATTCTAACTGGAAAAGGACGAAAAGTTCGTCAGGTTCCCCTGATGAAGGATACCTGCAAACTGTTGGACAGATATATCCGCAGCTTTCATTCCGATTCTCAGTCTCAGATGATTCCGCTATTTTATAATGCAAAAAAGCAGGCTTTATCTCGCTATGGAGTCACCTATATTCTGAAGAAGTATGCGGCAAAGGCATCTCCGGTACTTGAACCACAGAATATATCTCCTCATGTATTACGCCACACCAAAGCCATGCACTTGCTGCGAGCTGGTGTTAACATGATATATATTCGAGATTTTCTTGGGCATGCAGACATCTCTACAACAGAGGTTTACGCTCGCATCGATGCAGAGATGAAGCGAAAAGTATTTGAGGAGAAAGTGCCGAATTACACACCCAATACCACAATGCCTTGGGAGGAGGATGAAGATTTATTGCAATGGTTAACACAATTTGGAAAGAAAACTTTCTGATTATGTGTAGTAAATTATGCTTAAACGCCCGGGATTCTGGGCATTTTGCTCAATTACTACTCATTTGTAGGAACTACTCATTACAGACGTTATGTGGTGCACCACATAACGTTTGTAATGACAACGGCATTGCAGAAAACCTGCCGCTGAACCGTATGCTGGGCGACTATGACATCATTCATGGCACGTTTTTCGTCTGCGGGCTGACCAGCAACGATTTTACTGACCTTACCCCGCAGCAGATGAAGCGCTACGAGGAACTGTACCACGATCCGCAGCTGTTTTTCCTGCTGGGCAAGACCCTGTGCGTGGAACACACCACGCCGGAAGAATATACCCGCGTTATGGCTCCGCCGCCCAAAACAAAAGAATCCCCGGAGCGCTGATATGAATATCACCATCCTAGCCCGCAGCCCGCCTGCGGGCTTTTTTCTTTGTCCGAAATCATCCAACAAGCAAGGAGAAGAACTAATGAACGACATTTTTGAAAATACCGAAACCATGAAAGAAAACGAGCATCCCCGCTTTTACACCGCAGAATCCGTCATGCGCGGACATCCCGACAAGCTGTGCGACCTCATTGCCGACAGCGTGCTGGACGCCTGTCTGCAGCATGATCCCGCCAGCCGCGTGGCCTGTGAGGTCATGGCAACCCACGGTCACATTATCGTGGCGGGCGAAATTACGACCAGCGCTAAGCCGGATGTATTCAATATCGTCCGCGACACCCTGCGCGATGTCGGCTATGACCCGAAAGACTACCAGATCGACTGCTACATCCACGACCAAAGCCCCGACATTGCGGGCGCGGTGGAACCCGAACTGGCCGTGGGAGAGGACGAGGACACCCTCGGTGCGGGCGATCAGGGCGTTATGGTCGGCTACGCCTGCAACGAAACGCCCGAATATCTGCCCATGCCTGTGGTTGCCGCCCAGCGCCTTGTGACGCTGCTGGAAATCTCCCGCATGACCGGCGTTACCCCCGACATCGGCCCGGACGGCAAGGTGCAGGTCACGATGGAATACAACGGCGACACGCCTGTGCGCATCACCACGGTGGTTGTTTCTGTCCAGCACAAGGAGGACACCGACATCAATAAGCTGGCGGATCTGCTGGACGAATATGTGTTCCCGCTGGCCTTTGACGGTATGCCCGCCGATGACGCGGAAATCATCCTGAACCCCAGCGGTAAGTTTGTGCAGGGCGGCCCGGATGCCGATACCGGCTTGACCGGGCGCAAGCTCATGGTGGACAGCTACGGCACCTTTGCACCCCACGGCGGCGGTGCGTTCAGCGGCAAGGATGCCACCAAGGTAGACCGCAGCGCCGCGTACATGGCGCGGTTTATTGCCAAAAATATCGTCGCGGCAGGATTTGCCCAGCGCTGTCAGGTCACGCTGGCCTACGCCATCGGGGAGAAAGAGCCTGTCATGGTGGATGTGAATACGTTTGGCACAGGTGGTCCCTGCGAGGATGATTGCCTTTCGGCCGCTGTGCGCAAGGCGTATGACCTGACCCCTGCGGGCATCATCAAGCAGTTGAACCTGCTGAACCCCATTTACAGCCGCACGGCGGCGGGCGGTCACTTCGGACGCGAGGATTTTCCGTGGGAAAATGTTGAACATATGAGCGACCTCGCCGCTTACATTGTGTAATTGCCGCGCGTCAGCAAAGAACAGATTCATGCCGCCAACCGGATGACGGCGATAGAATTTCTGCGGCGGTACCGCCCCAATTCGCTGGTGAAAAGCAGTGCGCGGGGTGAGTACCAGCTTGCGGAGCATGACAGCTTCAAGATAAACGGCGAATCCAGTGTGTGGCATTGGAAAAGCCGCGACATCGGCGGCAAGTCGGCGCTGAAATATTTGATTTATGTGGAAGGTGTACCGTTCGTAGAGGCGGTGCAGCTGTTATGTGAGGAAAGCCCGACGTACATCCCAGTGCAGCATGAAGCGGTGGAGCGCGAGCGCCCACAGTTTAAACTCCCCCGAAAAGCACCCACCAATGACCGCGTAACGCGGTATCTGCTGGGGCGCGGCATCTCGCTGCCCACCATCCGGTACTGTATTGAGAGAAAAATTCTGTACGAAAGTGCAGAATATCACAACTGTGTTTTCTTGGGCAAAGACCCGCAGGGTGTGCCGAAATATGCTGCTCTGCGCGGTATTTATGACTATGGGAAACCGTTCAAGCGCGAGGCTCCCGGCAGTCAGAAACAGTACGGATTCTGCATCCCGCCGATGCAGCCCGGCACTACCGTGGCCGTGTTTGAAGCCGCCATAGATGCCATGGCCGAGATGACGCTCTGCGGGGATGCTGCGCACAAATACCGTCTGTCGCTGGGCGGGGTCTCGTCCTCCGGCAAGGAGCCGCTGGCGTTACAGGAGTTCCTGCGCCAGCACCCGGAGATCACCACGATAGAACTGCGGCTGGACAACGATGCCAAAGGGCGCATGGCAAGTGTCGGCATCCGGAAAATCTACGCTGACCGCTACACCGTGCATGACCTTCCGCCCGACATCGAGAATGGAGATTACGCTGATATGGCAAAAAGCAACCTGATGGCAAGAACTGCCGCCCACCGCGCGGCGCCTTGCCGATAGAGAGAAATCAACATGAAAGTTAGAAATCGTTCGCCCACTTATAGGGCATAAACAGGAGGTAAATCGTTATGGCTGTGTTCCGTGTACAAAAGACGCAAAATTATACCATTATGTCCAACCATCATCTGCGCAACAAGGCTCTTTCGCTCAAGGCGAAGGGGCTTTTATCTTTGATGCTGTCTCTGCCCGAAGATTGGGATTATACCACGCGAGGGCTGGCGTCCATCTGCAAAGAGGGCGTGGACAGCGTGTGTGCCACCGTGCGCGAGTTAGAAGCGGCGGGGTATATTATCCGCCGCCGCATCCGCGACAAGAACGGTCAGATGCGCGGTATGGAGTACACGGTTTTAGAGCAGCCGCAGCCCCCGGAACAGGGTCCCGAAGAAGCTGCGCCTAAGTGTGCCCAACCAAAACAGGCAGAGCCTAAACGGGAAAAACCTGTACAGGAAAATCCTGCACAATTAAATACTAAAGAAATAAAGAAAGAAGAAACAAATAACGTATCGAATCCTATCCGCGCGGCGGGCCAGCGGGCAGAGTACCGCGCCCTGCTGCTGAAAAATATCGAGTATCCGATTTTGGCGCAGAATAACCCGATGGATACGATGCGATTGGATGAACTGGTGGAGTTGATGCTGGATGTGGTTTGTTCCAAACGGGCTGCTATCCGTATCGCTGGCGAAAATATGCCTGCAGAGGTAGTAAAATCCAGATTTCTCAAGCTGAACGCAGAACATATCCAGTATGTTCTGGATTGCCTCAAGGACAACCCGCCCCGCATCCGAAACATCAAGCAATACTTACTGGCAGCGCTGTACAATGCGCCGCTGACGATAGAAAACTACTATGCTGCACAGATCGACCACGACCTGTGCGGCGGAAAGAGGTGACATGATTTGCAGATGAAATTTTATTCTCCGCTGACTGCGGACTTTTTCCCAAATGAACCTGACTATGAGGACGAGTTCTACGACGAGTATGAGGGTTGCCCGCTGGACGGTCATGACCTGCTGCAGTATGCCGATGCTGTTGATGAGGCCGTGAAAAAGGACATTGCAGATTTCAACGGCGACCTGATGCAGTATTACCACGAGGACGATTCCGTCCGCAGCAAGGTGGTAAGTGCTGTGCCGTCTGTGGAAATTTGCGGCAACAAACTGTGCGGGTGTCTGACCGTGGAACTGAAAGAAACTCTGCTCGATGATGAGCAGACCGTCCTGTGCAACTACATTTCCGGTCAGTACAGCGACGGCTGGGGTGAGGGCTTTGAGCAGAGAGATATTCGTGTGAATGACGGCACGTTGGCTGTTCATTTCTGGCAGGAAGATGGATTCAAGATGACGCCATCTTTTGAGAAAATCCCGAAACCGGAAAAGAATTTTCTGCGCCCCAAGATGCAGCTGATTGGGCAGGACGGCAACATTTTCGCCATCATGGGTCGAGCCTCGCGCCTGCTGAAAAATGCCGGGCAGAGCGATAAGGCCAAGGAAATGTGCGACAGGGTCACGGCAAGTCAAAGCTACTCCGAAGCACTCAACATCGTTTCCGAGTATGTGGAAACCGAACTGTCGCCCAGCCCTACGCCCAAGCGTGACCGGGGTGATGCCAGATGAAGAAATACGAAATCACCGACATCGCCCATCCCGACAACCCCAACCTGCACCGCATCCGAGCCGTGACGGATCTGACCGAGGATGTCCTTGCAGGGACGCTCGGCGGCTATGTGGAAAGCTATAACAACCTCGACCAAGAGGGGCGTGCATGGATTTCGGAAGATGCCATCGCCTGTGAAAATGCAGTTGTCTGCGGGGATGCAGTCCTTACAGATCACGCCGTTGCAAAGGGCTGCGCCTATGTTGGCAAGAACGCCACCGTAATGGGAGATGCGACTGTGCAGGATGATGCCATCGTCTGCGGCGGGGCCATTATGGGAAAAAGCTGTGTCTGCGGTTATGCCGTGATTCGGCAGGATGAGCAAACCTTGTGCGCACCGACTATTGACGGCAGCGCCCGTGTATATGGCGAAATTTCAGGCAATGTTGTTTGCCGCGGCAATGCCGTTGTCCTGCCCGGCACCAAGCTCGACAACAGGACGCAGGACTGCTTTGTACTCGAAGATGACCGTGTTTCTGTGCAGACAGCCAGCCGCACACCGCCCCCGAAAGAACCCCGTACCCATGATTTTGAACGATAAGAAAGAAGGATGCCTTTGACGAACACTCCCGAAACGCTCAACATTCTCAACCCGGATTTCCGGATGCCCGAACACTGCGGCGGTGACCGCTGGTCGATTTTGCACGGAGATTCCCTGCAGATTATCCGCCAGTTTGAACCGAACAGCTTCGATGCCATCATCACCGACCCGCCCTATGCCAGCGGCGGCAGCAGCCAGACCACCAAGAACCGCAGCACCAGCGAAAAGTACAGCAGCATGAGCAAGGAAAAGGCGCTGCCCGACTTCGATTCTGACCAGATGGATCAGCTGAGTTGGATGTTCTGGACGGCTGCATGGCTGCAGGATGCCCGCCGCATTGCCAAGCCCGGCGCGCCCGTCTGCCTGTTCATCGATTGGCGGCAGTTGCCCGCCATGACGCTGGCTTTGCAGTGGGCAGGCTGGACCTGGCGCGGCGTGGCGGTGTGGGATAAGGTCGCCAGCCGCCCGCAGAAAGGACGCTTTCGTCAGCAGTCCGAGTACATTGTGTGGGGGTCCAACGGCAAAATGCCGCTTGAGAGAAATGTTGGGTGTCTGCCGGGCGTGTTCCGTTACCCGAATCCCCAGAACCGCATCCATGTCACCGAAAAGCCCTTGCAGCTTATGCGGGATGTAGTGCAGATTTGTGAGCCGGGCGGGCGCATCCTTGACCCCTTTGCCGGGGCAGGTACTACCGTGCTGGCCGCTGTGCAGGAAGGCTATGAGGCTGTCGGCATTGAAATGTCGGACGCCTACTTCCGCCGCAGCACTGAACGGCTGAAAACTGCCCTTGAATCCGAAGTGAATCAGAACTGATTCACTATTTTGCAAGAGATACCGAAAAGTGAATCAAATCTGATTCACTCCCGAAATTCAGAAAGGAAACACGAAAATGAAACGACCTTGGGCTTTTATCTGCGCCAGTGATGGCGCAACCTCCAAACATCTCCGCAATTATTGCCGTGAAGTCTACCTGCTGGGCTACCTGCCGGTATGCCCCAAATTGCAGGACAGCCAGTATTTGGTGCTGGAAGATGCCGTGGAACGCAGCGAGTACACCGCCATTGTGCGGGATAAGCTGTTGCGCTGCCCGATGCTGGTGGTCTGCAGCCGCAATCAGGATGCGACCACCAACGCGCAGATCGGTTTGGCACAGAAATATAACCGCATTGTGACGACCTTGGACGGTTTGAAGAAAGCCGTTTCGGAGGGTGACGACCTTGTGTCATGAACCGTTTTGCGGGGTGTCGTGTTTTGCAAGCATAGCGTTTGGATATCCAAACGCACTTTTGGGGTGATCCCCAAACCCCCGCTATGCGCAGACGCGACCATGTTATCCCGTTGCGGCTGAACGAGCGCGAGTACCGCCATCTTTGTGAACAGGTCAAAACAAGTGGATTATCCCGCGAGGAATACCTGCGCTCCCTAATCTTGGGCAAAGAAATCAATCCGCGCCCCTGCACACACCATGTGGAACTTGTGCGGCAAATTTCCGGTTTGTGCAACAACGCAAACCAGCTTGCGCACCGCGCCAACAGCACGGGCGTGGCGGGGCAGCAGAGCGTGGACGAGATGACGCGCGTCGCCAAGGAAGTCTGGCTCACAATAAAAGAAAACTACTAGGAGGCTCTATGAAATATGGCTTACACATCCGTGATCCCTGTCCGCCGTCTGGATCGGGCGGTGAAGTATGTGATGAACAAAGAAAAGACCACGGCGGTATCCTTGCAGGACGCATTGGACTATGCCGCCAACCGCGATAAAACAGAGCAATCCTGCTTTGAAAGCTCGTATGCCTGCACGTTAGAAACCGCCTTTGCCGATATGCGGCAAACCAAGGAACGCTGGCACAAGTCGGGCGGTGTGCAGGGGTATCACCTTGTGCAGAGCTTCGTTGCAGGAGAAGTCTCCCCCGAACTGGCGCACCGAATCGCAAAGGAACTGGCAGACCGTGTGCTGGGCGGGCGGTATGAATATGTCATCGGTACGCACCTGAACACCGGGCATATCCATTCGCATATTGTCTGGAACTCGGTCAGCTGTGTAGATGGCAAAAAGTATCGCAGCAACTATAAAAGCTATGTGACGGAAATCCGCGCGGTATCAGATGAACTTTGCCGAAAATATAAGCTGTCCGTCATCGACACCGAAAACTCTAATCATGTGGCAAAGCCCTACGCCGAATGGTTGGCGGAGAAAAACAACCAGCCCACATGGCGCACAGCTATTCGGCAGGATGTGGACGAAGCAATTCAACAAAGCCTTACATGGCGGCAATTTCTTACTGTGCTGGACCGCAAAGGCTATGAAGTCCGCATGGGACGCAAGTATCCCGTTTTGCGTCCGCCCGGAAAAGAGCGCTTTGTTCGCTTCAAAACGCTGGGCAAGCGGTACACGCCAGAAGCCATCCAGACGCTCATCCTGTATCCACGAAGCTACCGCCCTTATGTGGAAAATCCACCAACAATCCAACATGGCCGTCTGCACAGCGGGAAGAAGCCCCATCGCAAGCTGACCGGGCTGCGGGCGCTGTATTATCGCTATCTATACGAATTGGGCGCACTCCCCCGCAAGCCGAGCCGTCCAAGTTATGCTGTTCGGCAGGATGCCTACAAGTTAGACCAGCGCATCCGACAGATGGAGTTCCTATCCAAGCACAACATTGACACGCTGGAGCAGCTGGAAACTCACCGACAAGCCCTGCAAACAGAAATTAGGCAGTTGCTGACAAAGCGTAAGCAACTGCCCAAAACCGATGATGTACAATCGCAGCATGAATCGGTCAACACCGCCCTAAAGCAGCTTCGCCAAGAAGAACGTCTCTGCCGCAAAATCGCGGAACACTCCCTAGAGGTGCAGCAGCACCTCACCGAAGCCCGCTGTGACCGCGCTGAACAGCAACAGCGCGAACAGGAACACGAGCGTGACCGTCTACCCAACATTGATTTGACACTGTAATCTTGAAAGGAGACTGCCTATGAAATATCCCAACAAAGACTACATTGAACACCTGCGCCGTAAGTATCCGCCCGGTACCCGGCTGCAACTCAGCTGTATGGAAGATGAATTTCCCGTGCCGCCCGGTTCTATGGGCACGGTGGAATGTATCGACGACGCTGGGCAAATCCATGTAGATTGGGACTGCGGGCGCAGTCTTGCCCTCATCCCCGGTGTGGACTCGTTCAGCCGCTTGCCCTCGCCCAAAGAAAAGGCCGGTGATGCCAGATGAATTACGGCTCTGAACCCGCAGACCAGGTCGTCCGCTACTCGCTGGAGGGTGCAGAGTTTGCCCTGCGCATCTCCGGCACCGCTGCGAAAAACTTCTTTATCTTCGCACAGGCCGTCCTACATGACAGTAAAAAGACGCACGGCAAAACACATCTTATCCGGCTGCTGAAAGAACAGAAGCCGCTGAAATTTTTCACAGTGGATAAAGACCGTATGCATGATTTTACCCGCGCCGCAAAAGCGCATGGGCTGCTGTTCTGCCCCATCCGCGACAAGATGGACCCAGACCACATCGAGATTGCCATTTTGCAGGATGATGCGTCCAAAGCAAACCGCATTATTGAAAAACTGCAGTTGGATGTCGTGGACACCGGCACGGCAGAACTGGTCGATGCCGTGCAGCAGAATTTGGAAAATGCAGCCCCCAACCACAAGGACACACCCACCGTGGATTTTCCTCTGGGCTCGGAGAACGCCAGTCCGTCCGAGCCTTTCTCCGACAGCAGCAAATCTTTTGCAAACTCGCCGTCGCCGCGCGCCGATCAGCTTCGGGCCAAGGGTGAGCGCCCCAGCGTGCGCATGGAATTAAGCGACATCACCGCCTACCTGCGCCGCAAGGTTGAGCCGCCCAAAGACCGAATGCCGAGGATGCCCGTAAAAATCAAGAGAAAGGAGAAAACACTGTAAATGGACTTGAACAAATATCTCAACAACGCCGCACCGTCAGAACCGCAGTATTCTAAGGAAGAATACGCTGCCATGAAGAAAACCGAGCGTGAAGCGGTTTGGGTGCAGGTGGATGCCCGCATGGGTGAGGTGCTGGCAGATGCCCCGGCCTTGCAGGAATTTCTCAACTTCATGTCGCAATGCCGCAACTCGCTGCCGAACCAGCTTTTGCTCTCCGGCCAGAACGCCGACATCACGGATGCCCGCACATTCCAGCAATGGAAGGATGCCGGAAGGCATATCCGTACCGGCGAGGAAGGTTACACGGCCATTGTGGGGCAGGTGTACGAGAATAACGGCCGAAAGGCTTCCGGGTATAATATCGGCAAGGTGTTCGACATTACGCAGACGCGCGGCAGACCGGTAC
>OGQC01001054.1_pt1 | contig 12484 bp, 11 predicted proteins | sample 1553081 | NCBI WGS metagenome assembly OGQC01 (sample SAMEA2580267, study PRJEB22360) | human gut metagenome | biome: human gut; feature: human-associated habitat; material: faeces | place: Denmark | collected 2008/2010
AAAAAACGCCGTGCATTTTTTCCAGCCGGCTTAATTTTCGATGATTTCGACGCAAAAAACGCCGATTTTTTTAAATTCTGCGAAGTAAATAAACCGGTTCGGCTGTTCAAAATCATGCTGCCGCGCGGCACGCCGCCGGACAGTTATCCACACCGACGCATTGAACTTGTGGATAAAATATGCTATTATAAAATAGAATCATTATCGACAGGAGGCGCCCTATGGCAAACAATATATTGGAGATGGCGCTCGAACAGCTGGACTTCCCTCCTTCCACCATTTCCGCTTGGTTTGACGACGTAACGGTCGTTTCCTTTGGGGATAATCGGCTGGTGCTGCACTCTCCGGTGCCCTTTAAGAAAGAATTTATCGAATCCAAATTTATCGCTCCTCTGCAGGAGGGGCTGCACAACCTGACCGGCGACCCGATCACGATCGTTGTAGTGACCGGCGAATACACCGCGCCGAGCACGAGCACTTCTCCGTATGACGACTACACGTTTGAGCGTTTTATCGTCGGTTCGAGCAACAAATTCGCGCATGCAGCTGCACTTGCGGTTTCGCAGCGCCCGGCGGCAGAGAACAACCCGCTTTTCATCTACGGCAACTCGGGTCTGGGTAAAACGCATCTGATGTACGCGATCGCAAACGTGCTGCGCCGCACCCATCCGGAACTGAATCTGGAGGTCATCATCGGCTCTGTCCGTGACGCCGTCCGGCTGAACCATGTGATGGAAACCTACCGGCCGGAGCTTGTGTTCCACGCTGCGGCCCATAAGCACGTCCCGCTGATGGAGGAAAGCCCCAACGAGGCCATCAAGAACAACGTCATCGGCACCTACAAGCTGGCGAAGGCCGCCGCGGAGTACGGTGTCAAGCGGTTTGTGCAGATATCCACCGACAAGGCCGTCAACCCCACCAACATCATGGGTGCGTCCAAGCGTCTGTGCGAGATGGTGGTGCAGATGATGAACCGGGAGTCCAAAACGGAATTCGTGGCGGTGCGCTTCGGTAATGTTCTGGGCAGCAACGGCAGCGTCATCCCGCTTTTTAAGAAGCAGATCGAGGCCGGCGGCCCCGTGACCGTCACCCATCCCGACATCATCCGGTATTTTATGACCATCCCCGAGGCGGTGAGTCTGGTGCTGCAGGCGGGATACTATGCCAAGGGCGGCGAGATTTTCATTCTGGACATGGGCGAGCCGGTGAAGATCGACACCATGGCGCGGAACATGATCCGTCTGTCCGGCTACGAACCGGATGTGGACATCAAGATTGAGTACACCGGTCTCAGACCGGGCGAGAAGCTCTACGAGGAGCTGCTGATGAAGGAAGAAGGAATGCAGGAGACTGCCAACAAGCTCATCCACATCGGCAAGCCCATCGAAATGGACGACGCGCTGCTGGAGCAGCAGCTGAAGCGGCTGGACGAAGCCAGCCGGGCGGAAAGCGAAGATATCAAGGACATCGTCGCGGAGATCGTGCCTACTTACAAACGCGAGTGTAAGGTCTGACCAAACGAAATAAGAGAAAATGAGGAAAGCGGAATGTACCGAACGTTTTTCAAACGCCTGCTGGATATTATTTTGTCTGGCTGCGCCATCGTGATATTGTCGCCGCTGCTGCTGGTTATCGCCATCGCCATCAAGATCGACGATCCCGGCCCGGTGCTGTTCCGCCAGAAGCGGGTAGGCATTCACAAGACCCATTTTTCCATTATGAAATTCCGCACCATGAAAATGGACACCCCCAAGGACACCCCCACCCATCTGCTGGAAAACCCGGAGCAGTATATCACGAAGGTGGGGAAATTTCTGCGGAAGTCATCCCTGGACGAGCTGCCCCAGATCTTTCAGATTTTCACGGGGAAAATGTCTATTATCGGCCCCCGGCCTGCCCTGTGGAACCAGTTTGACCTGATCGCGGAGCGGGACAAATACGGCGCCAACGACGTGCGCCCCGGCCTGACGGGCTGGGCGCAGATCAACGGGCGGGACGAACTGCCCATTGAGGTAAAGGCCCGGTTCGACGGGGAATATGTGGAAAAGCTGAGCTTTTTCTTTGACTGCAAATGCTTTTTCGGCACCATCGTTTCCGTGCTGAAGCACGACGGCGTGGTGGAAGGCGGCACCGGCCAGCTGGAAAAGGAGAAGAAAGAATGAAGAACATTCTCATCACCGGCGCCGGAAGCTATATCGGGGTTTCTCTGGAAAACTATCTGGGGAAGTGGCCGGAAAACTACCGGGTGGATTCCCTGGATATGCGGGGAAGCGACTGGGAGAGTCATTCCTTCCGCGGCTACGACGCGGTGTTCCACGTAGCGGGGCTGGTGCATCAGCCGGACAGCAAAAACGACCCGGCGCGCTCTGGCCTGTACGATCAGGTCAACCACATTCTCGCGGTGCGGACTGCCGAAAAAGCCAAGGCCGACGGTGTGGGTCAGTTCCTGTTTATGAGCTCGGAGAGCGTTTACGGCCTGACTGCGCCCATCGGCAAAACGGTCGTCATCACGAAGAACACGCCGCTGCACCCCGCGGACAACTACGGCGTCAGCAAAGCCAGAGCGGAAGCGGATTTGCAGGCGTTGGCGGACGACAGCTTCAAGGTCGCAATTCTCCGCCCGCCCATGATCTACGGTAAGGGCTGCAAGGGCAATTACGTGACCATGGCGAAGCTGGCGAAGAAGCTGCCGGTTTTTCCTTACGTTTCCAACCAGCGTTCCATGCTGTATATTGAGAATCTGACGGAATTTGTCCGGCTGCTCATTGACGACGAGGCGGCGGGCATATTCTGCCCCCAGAATAACGAATACACCAACACCAGCGACATGGTCAACTGGATTGCCCACGCTAACGGAAAGGGCATCCTGATGGTGAGGGGCTTTACCTGGGCGCTGAAGCTGCTGCGGTTTTGTTCGCCCGCGGTGGACAAGGCTTTTGGCAGCCTGTGCTACGATCATGCGCTGAGTGCATACAGCCGGGACTACTGCGTGAAAACGCTGGAGCAGTCCATTCTGGAGACGGAGAGAACCTGATTTTTAGGAAGCGAAAGAGGGCGGTTGCTTGAAAAAGAAGCGGGATATCCTGTTTTTGTGCCAGTTTTTTTATCCCGAATATATTTCCTCCGCCCAGCTGCCCTATGACACGGTGCTGGCGCTTCGGGACGCCGGATTCTCCGTGGGCGCGCTGTGCGGCTATCCACGGGAATACGCCGAGGGCGGGAAGGTCCCCACGAAGGAGGATGCGGACGGCATCCACATTCACCGCCTGAAATACATCCAGACGGGCCGGGCGGGCTTCCTTGGCCGGATCGTCAACTATTTTTCCTTTACGTTTCATGTGCTGCTGCACCTGCCGGAGATTGGCAAATACCGGGCGGTGGTGGTGTACTCCAACCCGCCGATTCTGCCGTGGATTGCTTCTTGGGCAAAATCGCTGTTCGGTACGAAGCTGGTGTTCGTGTCCTACGACCTCTATCCCGAGGTGGCCACGGTGACGAACACCCTCCGGGAAGGCAGCGTGATCTGCAGGCTGATGAACCACATCAACAAATGTGTGTTCCGCCGGGCAGACCGGGTGGTGGCGCTGTCGTCGGAGCAGAAGAACTGCATTCTCCGCACCCGGAACGCCGTTGACGAACTTGTGACGGTGATTCCTAACTGGTACCGGGACGAGGGTGGCCTGCGCGACCGGGAGGAAAACCGGTTCCGGGAGTTGACGGCGGGGCGGTTCGTGGTGTCCTATTTCGGCAATATGGGCACCATGCAGGATATGGACACCATTCTGGGCGCTATCCGGGCGCTGCGGGAGGAGAAGGACGTTTTCTTCCTCTTTGCCGGACACGGCAATAAAATGGAGAAGCTGCGGGAGATCATCGCTCAGGAGAGCATTGAAAATGTCCAGATTCACAGCTTCCTTCATGGTCAGGACTTTCAGGACGCGCTGGCGGTGAGCGACTGCGCGCTGATTTCTCTGGAAAAGGGCGCCACGGGGCTTTGCGTCCCCAGCAAAACCTACAGCTATATGATGCAGGGCATCCCCCTGCTCGCCATCATGGACGAGTGCGACATCGTCCGGGACATTCAGTCCGGCGCGGGGCTTTGGGTGCGCAACGACGAAAGCGAGCGATTAGCCAAGGCCATCCGTTTCCTGCGGGACAACCCGGAGAAAGCCCGGGACATGCGCAGAAAATGCCGGGAGCTGTATCTGCAAAAGTACACCACCGAAATTTGCACGGGAAAATATGTATCTCTTTTCCGGGAACTTTTACACCCGGAAACAGGGGAGGAGAATGAATTATGAGTATTTTTGCCAACAAAACGCTGATGATCACCGGCGGCACCGGTTCCTTCGGAAACGCGGTGCTGAACCGCTTCCTGGACACGGATATCCGGGAAATCCGGATTTTCTCACGGGACGAGAAGAAGCAGGACGACATGCGCCATGAGTTTCAGGCGAAAATGCCGGAAGCGGCTGGGAAGATCAAGTTCTTCATCGGCGATGTCCGGGATCTCGCTTCCGTGAAGAACGCCATGCACGGCGTAGATTACATCTTTCATGCCGCCGCCCTCAAGCAGGTGCCGTCCTGCGAGTTTTTCCCCATGGAGGCGGTGAAAACCAACGTGTTCGGAACCGATAACGTGCTGACCGCCGCCATTGACGCGGGGGTCAAGGCCGTCATCTGCCTGTCCACGGACAAGGCCGCCTACCCCGTCAACGCCATGGGTACATCCAAAGCCATGATGGAGAAGGTCATCGTTGCCAAATCCCGGACGGTTTCTCCGGAAAAGACCAAAATCTGCTGCACCCGCTACGGAAACGTCATGTGTTCCCGGGGCAGTGTCATTCCACTGTGGATCGACCAGATCAAGGCGGGCAACCCCATCACCATCACCGAGCCGAACATGACCCGGTTCATTATGTCTCTGGAGGAAGCGGTGGATTTGGTACTGTTTGCTTTCCAGAACGGCGTCAGCGGGGATATTCTGGTGCAGAAAGCCCCGGCGTGCACCATTGAGACACTGGCAAAAGCCGTCACCGGCCTGTTTGCCCCCGGCCACGAGATCAAGGTCATCGGCATCCGCCACGGCGAAAAGATGTACGAGACGCTGCTGACCAATGAGGAATGTGCCCACGCTATCGATCTGGGCAATTTCTACCGCGTCCCCTGCGACAAGCGGGACCTGAACTACGACAAATATTTCAAGGAGGGCGACACCCAGCGCAACGTCCTCACGGAGTTCAACAGCAACAACACGGAGCTGCTGAACGTGGAGCAGGTGCAGCAGAAGCTGCTGAGCCTGAGCTACATCCGGGAAGAACTGGAAGCCATGAAGAATAAATAACGGAAGGGTGAGCTGGCATGAACATTCTGATTACCGGCGCGGCCGGATTTGTGGGCAAAAACCTGACGGCGGCGCTGGAGTGCATCCGGGACGGCCGTGACAGGACCCATCCGGGGCTTACGTTGGGGGAGCTGTACCTCTACGACATCGACTCCGACCCGGCGCTGCTGGAAACGGCCTGCCGGAAGGCGGACTTCGTGTTCAATCTTGCCGGCGTCAACCGCCCGAAGAATCAGGAAGAGTTCATGCAGGGAAATTTCGGCTTTGCTTCCACGCTGCTGGACACGCTGAAAAAATACCATAACACCTGCCCCGTGATGCTGTCGTCATCCATTCAGGCGACCATGGTGGGGCGTTATGCGGGCAGCGAGTACGGCAGGAGCAAGAAGGCGGGGGAGGAGCTGTTCTTCTCCTACGCTGCCGAAACCGGGGCGAAAGTGCTGGTGTACCGCTTCCCCAACCTGTTCGGAAAATGGTGCCGTCCCAACTACAATTCCGCCGTGGCCACCTTCTGCCACAACTACGCCCACAACCTGCCCATCACGGTGAACGATCCCGGCGTAGAGCTGGAGCTGCTGTACATCGACGATCTGGTGGACGAGATGATCGCGGCGCTGGAGGGCAGGGAGCATCACTGCGAGTTTGACGGTGTGAACACGGTTCTGACGGCGTCCGGGCGCTACTGCGCCGCGCCCGTCACCCACCGGGCGACTCTGGGGCAGATCGTAGCGCTGCTGGACAGCTTCAAGGCGCAGCCGGAAACCCTGCTGATGCCGGAAATTCCGGCAGGCAGCTTTGCGAAAAAGCTGTATTCTACGTATCTTTCCTATCTGCCCAGGGAAAAGGCGGCGTTTCCCCTGAAAATGAACGTTGATGCCCGGGGCAGCTTCACGGAGCTGCTGAAAACGGCGAACTGCGGCCAGTTCAGCGTGAACATCAGCCGTCCCGGCGTGACCAAGGGGCAGCACTGGCACAACACCAAATGGGAATTTTTCATTGTGGTGTCCGGTCACGGCCTGATCCAGCAGCGGAAGGTGGGCACCGAGGAAGTGCTGAATTTTGAAGTTTCCGGAGAGAAAATCGAAGCCGTCCACATGCTGCCGGGATACACCCACAACATCATCAACCTGAGCGAAACGGACGATCTTGTGACGCTCATGTGGGCAAACGAGTGCTTTGACCCGAAAAAGCCGGATACATTCTTTGAGGTGGTTTGACATGGAAATGAAGCTGGACTATTCCGACGTGGCGTTCCGCAATGACGGAAAATTAAAGCTGCTCATCATCGTAGGCACCCGCCCGGAGATCATCCGTCTGGCGGCGGTCATCAACAAGTGCCGCAAATATTTTGACTGCATTCTCGCCCACACGGGGCAGAATTACGATTATAACCTGAACGGGATTTTCTTCCGGGACTTGGGACTTGCCGACCCGGATGTGTATATGAACGCAGTTGGGGACGACCTGGGCGCCACCGTGGGCAACATCATCAACTGCTCCTACAAGCTGATGACGGCCGTTCAGCCGGACGCCATGCTGATTCTGGGGGACACCAATTCCTGCCTGTCCGCCATTGCGGCCAAGCGGCTGCATATTCCCATTTTCCACATGGAGGCGGGAAACCGCTGCAAGGACGAGTGCCTGCCGGAGGAGACCAACCGCCGGATCGTGGACATCATCTCCGACGTCAATCTGGCTTACTCCGAACATGCGAGACGATACCTCCACGAGTGCGGTCTGCCCAAGGAGCGCACCTACGTTACCGGCTCCCCCATGGCGGAGGTGCTCCACGCCAACTTAAACGCCATCGAGGCTTCCGACATCCACCAGCGGCTGGGACTGACCAAGGGAGAGTACATTCTGCTATCTGCCCACCGGGAGGAAAACATCGACACGGAGAAGAATTTCCTGTCCCTGTTTCGCGCCGTCAACGCCATGGCGGAAAAGTACGATATGCCCATTCTGTATTCCTGCCACCCCCGCTCCAAAAAGCGGCTGGAGGCAACGGGCTTCATTCTGGACAGCCGGGTGATTCAGCACGAGCCACTGGGCTTCCACGATTACAACTGCCTGCAAATGAACGCCTTCGCAGTGGTGTCCGATTCCGGGACGCTGCCAGAGGAATCCAGCTTCTTCACCTCCGTGGGACATCCGTTCCCGGCGGTGTGCATCCGCACGTCCACGGAGCGCCCGGAAGCGCTGGACAAGGGCTGTTTCATTCTGGCGGGCATTGACGAAAAGAATCTTCTGCAAGCGGTGGACACCGCCGTTCAGATGAACCGGGACGGCGATTTGGGGATTCCCGTGCCGGACTATGTGGAGGAAAACGTATCCACCAAGGTGGTCAAGATCATCCAGTCCTACACCGGCGTGGTGGACAAAATGGTCTGGAGAAAGTCGTAAGAAGCCAGACACCGACAAATTGCGCTGTTTTTTCTGGATATGATGAAACAGCCGGAAAATTTCACAACATCGGGAGGCGAGACGCATGAAATACCTGTTCATCAACTCCGTTGCCGGTTTTGGCAGCACGGGGCGCATCGCGGCGGAGCAGTGCCGTGGGCTGATGGCGCAGGGGCATGAGTGCGTGCTCGCCTTCGGTCGTGAACAGGCAAATTGCAGCGATATTCCCACAGTGCGCATCGGTACGCCCATGGACTACAGGCTCCACGGGGCGGAAAGCCGCCTGCTGGACGATTCCGGCTTCGGTTCCCGGCGGGCGACCCGGCGGTTTCTGGATTGGGTCAGGGAATACGACCCGGACGTGATCTGGCTGCACAATGTTCACGGCTATTACATTCACTTGGGAGAGCTGTTTACTTACCTGCGCGGCTGCGGGAAGACCATTTTCTGGACGCTTCACGACTGCTGGAGCTTTACGGGGCACTGTGCCTATTTTGACTATGTGGGCTGCGACCGGTGGAGAACCGGCTGCCACAACTGCCCCCAGAAACGCGCTTATCCTGCAAGCATTCTTTTGGACAACAGCCGGAAAAATTACGAAAAAAAGCGGGAACTGTTTACGGGCATTCCCAATGTGACCCTCATCGTCCCCTCCCACTGGCTGGAAAGCCGGGTAAAGGAGAGCTTTCTGAGGGACTACCCGGTGAAGGTGGTATACAACACGGTGAACCGGGAAATCTTCAAGCCCACCCCCGGCAATTTCCGGGAAAAGTACGGTCTGGAAAATAAAATCATCCTGCTGGGCGTTGCCAGCGTCTGGGACGAGCGCAAGGGGCTGCGGGACTTTCTGGCGCTTCATGACCTGTTGGACGAAGAATATGCCATCGTGCTGATCGGTCTGAGCGCAAAGCAGATTCAATCCCTCCCGGCGGGAATCCTGGGGCTGCCCCGTACCAACAGTGTTCAGGAGCTGGCGGAAGCATACACCGCCGCTGACATTTTCCTCAATCCCAGCACGGAGGAAACCTTCGGCATGACCGTGCTGGAAGCCCGGTGCTGCGGCACGGAGGCCGTGGTTTACCAGGGGACTGCCTGCGAGGAGGTCGTCAGCCAGTTCGGGGGCGTCGCCGTACCAAGGGGCGCGGCGCATCTGCTGGAAGCCGTGGAACAGATCACAAAGGAGAATCGCAAATGACCCATTATCCCTTCCCGGACAGCCGTGGGACAAAAATTGCCTTTGCCGCGTTTTTCACGGCCATGCTTTTTCTGGCGCGGGACAGCATGTTCACCACGGCGGTAATCGGTTTTGAGAAGGCGCAGTTTCTCATGCTGGGCGTGATTTGCCTGCTGGGTGTCGCGTTTCTGATTGCCAACCGGAGAAATCTGCTCCAAATTCTGAAAGACCGGAGGATGATTGTCGCCGGAATCGCGGCGGCGGTGCTTCTGCTGCCCATGCTGGTGAAGCGGGACTGGCAGCTGATGTATTTCAGCGTCCTGCTGTGTCTGCTGACGGCGGTGTTTTTGTCTTATTTCCTTACGTTGCGGGATGCGGCCAAGTATTATGTGGTGATTATGTCTGTGCTGGGGGCGTATTCCGTACTGGCGGCGTACATTCTGCGCATCGGCGTGGATAGTGGCGCTTACGCGGTGCCGGTGTTCCAGAATTCCATGGGCTTTGAATTTCACAATTTCTTTTTGTCCATTGTCCCGGATACGTATGTCAAAAACCGGAATTTCGGTATTTTCCGGGAGCCGGGGGTTTATCAGTTTTTCCTGATCACGGCGCTGTATCTGAACAATTACGAGGTCGAGTGGAAAAGGCCGTGGCAGCTGTGGCTGGTCAACGGCATTCTGGCCGCGACGATGGTGTCCACGTTTGCCACCGGCGGCGTCGCGGAAATGGGACTGCTGGCGATCGTGCTGTTTTTTGACAAAAAATGGTATCGGGACAAGCGGATATGCGCCGTGGCGGTCGGGCTGATTTTGTGCGTCGCCGTGATAGCGTGCGTTTCCATTGCCCGGAAAAACGTCCTCTACTGGGAAGTTTACGACATGGCCATCGGCAAATTTGTCAACGGGCAGGATTCCTCGGTGGAGAGAATGGACGCTATTGTGACCGACATTTCCATTTTCCTGCACCATCCAATCTTCGGTGCGAAGATAGCGGAGGTGCTGTATGCCACTGCAAACAATACCACGTCCACCCTCATTCTTTTCTCCGCCTTCGGCATTCCGGCGGCGCTGCTCCACATTGCCTGCTGGGTCGCGCTGGTGTGGCGGAAGGAGCGGAAGATATGGGTGAATCTGGCGCTGGTGGTCATTCTGTTCATGTCCTTTAACACACAGAATCTGATTGCGGACGTGTTTTTATGGCTGTTCCCGGTCATGGCGCTGGTGGAACGGCTTATGAAAAGGGGGTAACCATATGGAACGGGAACTGCTGAGAAAGGTTCAGCTGACCCAGCTGGAAATTGCAAAGGAGATCCGCCGGGTGTGCGAGGAAAACGACATTCCCTATTTTCTCACCTGCGGCACCCTTCTGGGCGCGGTGCGCCATCAGGGGTTCATTCCGTGGGACGACGACATGGACGTGGGAATGCTGCGGGAGAATTATGAGAAATTCTGCCGCATCGCCCCGGAGAAACTGAAACCGGAATACTGCTGGCAGAGCTGGTACACAGACCCCAACTACGCCCTGCCCTTCGGCAAGGTGCGCAAGCGCGGCACGCTGTACTTGGAGGCCAAGTCCCACAGATTAGAAGAAAACGGCTTCTATGTGGACATTTTCCCCTACGACGCCGTGTCCCTGGATGTAGGAGAACGGCAGGAAACGGCGGGGCGTTTGCTGAAAATCTACCGGACAAAGCTGATGAAATCCCATTATCAGCCTTGGCGGGAGAATGAGAAAATCCTCTGGAAAAAGCGGATTGGCTACCTATACTATCAGGCGCGGGCGCTGTTTGCCGATCAGGAAAGCCTTGCAAAGGCGTATGACGCGCTTGCGACGGCGCTGCCGGAAAACGGCTATGTCTGCGAGCAGAGCGCCATGACGAAGCCGGACGCCTACGAGAAAGCGTGGTGTCAGGCATTGACGGATGTCGTTTTTGAAGGGGAAACCTTCAAAGCCCCGGCGGAATACGACAAATTCCTGACCACGCTGTACGGAGACTACATGCAGCTCCCGCCGGAAGACCAGCGGGAAAACCGCCATCAGATCGTGCAGATCGATTTTGGCGCGTGACATTCTGGAGAGGTAATAGCAATATGAAACGAGTGCTGTTCCTGACGAACTACGCTTCCCCCTACCGGGTCCATTTTTATGACGAGCTGGCAAAGAGCATGGACGTGACGGTGCTGTTCACTGACCGGGTGGAAGATCAGAAGAACCGCAGTGCCGACTGGTTCGTTCCCGGGGGCGGCGCTTACCGCCCGGTGCAGCTGAAGCGGTGCGTCGCCCATTTTCTGGACGAAAATCTGTGTCTGGACGTGACCGAATGGCTGAAAAAGCCCTACGACGCCATCGTGATATGCGGCTATTCCTCGCCCACGGCGATCCTTGCGATGCGGTGGCTGCGCAGAAGGAAAATTCCCTTCTACATGGAAGTGGACGGTGGCCTGATCCGGCAGGAGCGGAAGGCAAAGTATCTGTTCAAGAAATCGCTGGTGCGCAAGGCGGATCAGTGGCTCAGTTCGGGACGGTACACCACGGAATTTCTTGTCCACTACGGGGCGGAGGAAAGCCGCATTCATTTTTATCCCTTCTCCTCCGTGTTTGAGAAGGATATCCTCCCCGCCGTTCCCTCCGCCGATGAAAAGCAGGCGCTGAAAGAGGAACTGGGCGTCCCGGAAAAGCGGATGGTACTGGCCATCGGCCAGTTTATCCACAGAAAGGGCTTCGACATCCTGATGCACGCCGTCTGTTCGCTTGGCAAGGACGTGGGAATTTACATTGTCGGCGGCGAGCCGACAGAAGACTATTTGCAGATGCGCGCTTCTCTGAGGCTGGATAATGTCCATTTTGTGGGGTTCCAGAAAAAGGAAGCCCTCAGCCGGTATTACAGAGCTGCGGACTTGTTTGTCCTGCCCACCCGGGAGGACATCTGGGGACTGGTCATCAACGAGGCCATGGCCTACGGCCTGCCCGTCATCACCACCGACCGGTGCGTTGCCGGTCTGGAGCTGGTGGAGGAGGGCGTCAACGGAAGTATCGTGCCTGTGGAGGACGATGCTGCCCTTGCCGGAAAGATGAAGGAAATCCTGTCCTCGGACTTGGAGAAAATGGGGACGGCTTCTCTGGAAAAAATCCGCGCCTATACCATTGAAAACATGGCGAAAGCCCACGTTGCAATTTTTGAAAAAGATGGGGGTTAACCCATGCACATCATTTACGCTGTGACGACCTGCTCCGACCGGGTGTACCGTCAGCTGTTCGAGGACGCCCCCCGGAAGCCCGCCTTTCAGTCCCAGAAATATCACCGCCTGCTCATTGAAGGGCTTGCTGCCGGGGCAAAGGTGGACGTGGTGGCGAACCCGCCGGTGAACCGGGAGGTTCTGAAAAAGTCCTTTGTCCGTCTGCCCCGGGAGACCGAGGGCGGCGCGTGCTACCGCTATATTCCCGCCGTCCGGAATCCCATTGTCAAGGCTGTATTTGTGGGCGTGGGAACCTTTTTCCGCACCGCGCACCTTGCGGGGAAGGATTCGGCGGTGGTGGTGGACTGCCTGAACAGGACGACGGCG
>OGQC01001059.1_pt1 | contig 12464 bp, 26 predicted proteins | sample 1553081 | NCBI WGS metagenome assembly OGQC01 (sample SAMEA2580267, study PRJEB22360) | human gut metagenome | biome: human gut; feature: human-associated habitat; material: faeces | place: Denmark | collected 2008/2010
ACGTGGTACGATCATGTTGTAATCCTCCTAGTCCAAGTCCCACGGAGGGAGGTTGTCATTGAGAAGTGTATCCAAGGCTTCTTGTTTGCAAGAGGGGCAAACATATACGTTTACCTTTCTCGTCTTGCCTATGGTTTCACAAGAGCAGGAGATGTGAGGCTCATGGCAGACAGCGCACTGGTGAAGCTTACTGCTCTTCAACAGCTCTTCACTTGACAGAAGGTGTTCACCCTTAAGATCTGTCACCAGTACCATTTGCTTGCCATTCACAGTCTTCACAAAGAACTTCTTGTCTCCTCGTACCCAGAACTTACCGTTGTATCCATCGGTAGAAGGGTACTCAAAGCAAGACGTACACACAAATCCTATGTCCTTCCTTGACCAGATGACATGATGATTGTCACCACATCCGGGACACACAGGAAGAGAACTCTTAGCCTTGAGTTTGGCCTTGTTCAAATTCCTGTTAGCCTCTCGGCTCTTGGCCCGGACTTCCTCAAGCATGTCGTAGTACGCCATAGCGTTGGGGACTGTCACTGTGTCAAAGTGTTTCATGATTTGTTTCTTGCACGTTTCACAGATGAAGAAACTATTCTTGGTATCATACTCCATCGGTCTGTCGTCTCGCGCACACACGAAGCATTTCGGTGCCGCAGAGTATGCGTACACCGCTTCAGGAGGCATGTGAACAGGGGAATGGATATGAGTTCCTTGAATATATTCAGGGCCGTCATCAGATGCAAGTTCTTCACTGCCTACTATTTCAAGAGCAGCAGTTCCCTGACCAGCATTATCAGCAGGCTTGGGGATAGGATAACGAGTACCCGTGTCCGCTTCGGTACGTGAAGCGTTCCTTTACACGGAAGGGTTCGTCAATCATTTGCATCAAACGATCAGCGCGAAGGATGGAAGACACGTAGCTTTCAGCCAAGATAAATTCATCGGCTGTGTGTTGCCGACCATAACCGCATGACAGATTGACATGAGCGATGTCATGCTTCATCCAAAGATCATAGCAGTCAGAGTAAGAACCATTGGCCTCATAGTAACCGAGCTTGGGAAGTACGTCAGCTTGCTCGGTAACGTGGGGCTATAGTATACATACTCATTGTGTCCCCTTCGGTCAAGGGCAATGACACAATAAATATGGTCGACGAACTTGTCGAGGTAGCCAGTCTTGAGGAAAGCCTTCATGCCTTTGCCACCCGTTTCTTCATAGTTTGTGAAGAGAACGAATGGTTTACTGGTATGGCGTTCAATGATGTCCAGAATACCAGCAACACCACAGCGGTCATCACCGCCGAGGATACCGTTGGCATTCGTAATGACTCCGTACTCGGCGCACAAGATGAGAGGTTCATCCACCGAGGCGTGTCGTCTTGTATCCACATGCGCCTGCAAAAGCACAGGACATATGGTATCAGTTGTAGGAATACCGAAGACGAAGTTCTCGTCGTCAGTGTATACTTCGTACCCAGAGTCGGAACTCGTCAGAGTACCAATGATGTTCTGTATTACCTCCGCATCCGTCATGCGAAGGATTGTCTTGAGTCTCTCAATGCTCATTAGCGTCTCCTTCGCTGACGTTCCAGCTAATCTTGAGATCAGGATTGCTGGTTATAAAGTTCTGCAAGATGCTGGCCTTGATGTGAACCTGTGCTTCACTGATTGTTGACGAAGGCAGAGAAGACAACTGCTGGTAACAGTTGTTGCACAAAGCATGGCCACGATAAGGATACATCAAGCCATGAGAACCACAGCATTCGCAGGTAGTCTTGTGCAAGATACTGATGCAGTGGTCACACACAGGGATGTCTTCAATCCACTGTAGCTTCTTATCAGACTTGGTGCCGCAGATAGCGCACATGTTATTCCATGCACACTTGGGACATGCTTTGCCTTCCCGCATCATCGAACCACAGACAGGACAGAATGTGACCTTTTCCACACAGTTATTACACAGTGGGTACAGCTTGTTGCTGTCCGTTTTAAGCATCTGCTTGCCACACCTCTTGCAGTTGGTCAGCTTTGTTTCTTTGCAGTGACTGCAAATGATTGTTGATTTGGTATGATACTTACCGCACAACAAACAAGGTGCTTCTACGCACCCTCGCACATCAATGTTCCTGATCTTGTCAGACGTTGAAGAGAAGAAGAACATACGAACAGGGTCAATGTACCATCCTTCTGGTCTGTAGTCGAGTGAAAGATAGACATCTTCACTGTTTCCATTTGTGTATGACCAGTCTGCTTTATCGTCAAGCAGGGCACACAACCAACCACACACCTTCTTGATGATGGCGTCGTCGATAAAGCCATAAGACTTCATGACGATAAACTTGTTGAAGTCTTTGTCAAAGACAACCCAAGCTCTGCCAGTGATGTTCTTTCCTTGGCGGTTGTAGATTACACCAGTCAAGGGGCAGAGAGCGATGTCAAGCGGCCCCTTACTGTTGAACCTTCCAACCGTAAAGCACGATGAGAAGCTGCTGCTACTACCAGCCGACAGCATCGTGAACATATCCATGCTGAAACCATACGTCGCTTTCTTGATCGACGCAATCTCAGAGTAGATGTTCTGAATGATGGCGGAATAGTATTCGTAGTCCTGCGTGATCACAACTGCCTCAGCACAGTCAGAGTTACTGACAAAGGATCTGGCATCAGGTACCTTCGGCAGTTCTTTGTTCAGCTTAGAGCGGAAGGAGCTGGAATATAATCCGCTAAGAAGAATCTTCGCGGTCACATTGCTGTTGGTCTTGGCGTAGGACAAGATACGTTTGGACAGCTTCATTTGGTTAGACGTTCTGTTCGTAATGAACTCATCAAACGTAGGCTGCTTATCTTTAGGCATGACCATGCAGACAAGCTGATAAGAGAACGCAAAGCGTTCATTCAAATTAACCGTTACTTCTTCCTCGACAGTCAGCGTGTCAGGAAGACCGAGCTTAGCAGCCAGATTAGCCTTGTTCTGCTTGCTCAGTTTGTAGATGTTCTCGATGTAGGTACCAGCTCCATCAGCAGGAAAGCCTACATAATAAGACAAAAGAGATGGCCATTGCTTACTCAGATCAATGGACATACAAACCTCCAAAGAGACCGGCCCATGTGCACTATGTTCGTTAGGACTTTGTCTCACACAGAGACAGCTACCATCATAGAAAAGTACACATGGGCCAGCAGGTTTAAAGATTAGAACAGGCGGTACATCAAGGCAGACTGTTCTTCACGAATCTTGGCAGCGTGAAGGTTCATGCCTACGCCCTTGAGCAGAGGTTCGATCTTGCTGATGTTGTCAGCAACAGGAACCATCTGGAAACCAAAGTGCTGCTCGATCACATCCATCGGTACTTCGTCATGTCCCCAGACCAGCTTGCGCTGGGGCCGAGACACACGAGTCTTCCCTTCGTTCGTCAGGTTGACGAGGTTGAAGAGATTCTTCGGGGCACCGATGTTGTTACCGGCGGCGTCCTTGGCGAACACACCAGTCGCTTCACGCACCAGCATGTACAAGTCACCGACCTTCTCGCCGCTGACAGCACGGAGCAGAGCACCACGCTTGACAGAAGGACGAACAGGGGCGGGCATGACGATGGAGGAAGACATGGAGCAGAAGCAGGAAGTGCAGTTACACATATGAGAAACCTCGTGAGTTGAAACGTGATGAGTACCAAAGGTCATGGTCACAAGTATACGCTTAGACTTGGTAAACATGACTGTACTGCGTCGGCAACGCTAGGTGAATAGCACATTGATCTAATCCCTAGATGCATAGCAGGACTCACACAACCCACACAAGACAACCTTATGTGGAGGTGCTGTCTCTACACAAGACCCCATGATACTTCGTTAGTTGCACCTAGTATGCATGAGTCCTGCCATGTGCTAGAGGTTAGTTCTTTTTGTCAAGGACCTTAACCGCATCGTTGGCATAACCAACAGTGGTAATGGCGCACAGGCCGGTCATCAAGGTATAGAACAGAAACCCAGCGATACGGGTAATCATTTCTTACCGCCCTTGTTGTTCTGCTGCTGAGGCTTGGGCTGCTTGGTTTCCACCTTGAGGGCAGCATCACTGGGAACCACCTCAGCAACGGTGGGACACATGGCAGGAGGGGGGGAAGTCACCTCCCCCACACCGGCGTCGACAGTCACGGGAGCAGGGGCAGGCTGGCCGATCTGCATACCGAGACGTTTGGCCACAGACTGGATGGCACGCTTCGCTTCATCAGGATTGTTTCCCGCAACAGTGTGCAGTTCCTGCATGATGTTGCCGGAGCCACCAGTGGTGGGGCCGGTGGGAGTCACGTTGAAGACGGGGCGAACATTGCGACCAGTCCACTTGCCAACAATCCAGTCGAATCCTTTCTGCACACCGGCGCAAGCCAACGCAGCGATGGCACCGCCAATGCCGGTGACGATGGCACCCTGAACCTGCTGGCCAAGGGTACCGGACTGCGAAGGATTGACCGAGGTGGCAATGGTGATGCCTTCTTTCCGGGCCGTTCTGATTGCCGCCCTTCTGTTTCTGCTGGTTCTGGTTTTGGTTCTGATCACCGCTCATGAGGTGAACTCCTTTTCAGGTTTGCGCTGGAGATGATAGAAGCTAGGACATCCGGGTAAGTCTCCAGTTATCTGATACCCTAGGTGTTGATAGAATCTGACAGCATCTGTGTTCGACTTGAGTGTACTCAAACTGAACCAGTGTTCAGGGTACTGCTGGTGCAAGGTGCGAAGTATCTGTCCTCCAATACCTACACCACGGTAGCGCACCCCAATCCAGTAGACGTAGACATATCTGACACGCTCGCCAGACTTGAACTCGTCAAAGATAGCAGCACCAACTGGGTAGCCATCGTCATCATACAGAGTGTAGGAGAGGTTGTCACGGTTTGACATGACATCCTCGATCCTATCATCGAAGACTTCACATAGGATGTCTAACGCATCCTGATCAACACTCATGACAACCTCTCCAAGTTAAGGTTTAAAGAAGGAGACTAGTCCTTCTTGTCTTCCACCGGCTTGGTGTCGATGGTCTGTTCGGAAGCCGGGGCAGGGAACAGAGCCTGCTTCCCTTCCTTGTAGGCGAAGGAACCGGCGACCGTGGCAATGACCGCATACACAAGGGGTTTCAGGAAACGAAACATAAGTTTCTCCTTTGTTAAAGTGTGACAGGAAAGAGGCAAGGAACATCCCTGACTCTACACCTATCACACTTCAACCCTGCTACCCATTGAAGTCATATGCTTTTCGTTGCAGGTTCTTGTCGAAGTTGGTGTAGTCCACATGATAGCATGTCCCTTGCTGATAACACATCAGCAGTTTGCCACAGTTACTCCTCAAGAGACGGGTGCCAGACTTAGGGCAGGTAATAAAGTTCCCTGCATTCTTCACCTTCCACTCTTCCACCTCTTCTTCGGTGAGTTGAGGTGACTTCTTCGGAAGGAATCGAGGAGGAGCATAGGGATCTTTCTGTGACCAGTAATTCATCTTGTCTTGATATGTAGGCATAACCTTTCTCCTTATACGTAAACGGACTGAGGTTAGCAGAGAGCAGCCAACCCCAGCCCGAGTAGATGTTAAAGATATGAAGCTAGAACGCTGACGTAAACAGGGCCTTGAGCCTCTTAAGTCCAGTCAGAGGTTGTACCTTGTTTGCGTGCAAGGCATCCAGCAGCATTTCTTTTACGGGGGTTCTTCGCAGTGACCGAACAACGAGGTGTAAGACATACCATCTACTCCTAGTTGTAGCCATAGCTTCGATGAGATCAGCCATCACCAAGCTGGTTTCACATGTGAACGCAACGGTTCTCATGATGATACCCATCGAGTACAGCTTGTTAAGTTCCTCCGTCAACACGTGTCTGCAATACTTGTACTCTCTATACCGTGCCAGAGTAAAAGCACACAGTCCCACGCCAACCACCAGTGCACCACCATGCAGATAGACTTGTCGCACTGCAGGGCTGGACACCATGAGTTCTCCTAGTATATCAAACATGACTGGCTCCTTGTAGTCAGTAAGTTGATCTTATGAAGGACATGATGCACATTGCTAGATTATCTTACCTGCCATATTCAGTAACAACTTCGCGGCATGGCTAGCCGGTACTTATGTTACTTGCGTCATCCACTAGCTCTGTGTTCGACCCAAAACACAAGTTGTGTATCCGTAGTTTGCTTTGATGTGCCGACATTGAGCACAGTATCAGCAGCCATCGAGGATTCTACACCTCACTCTGATACACAAGTTTGCAAAGCGTTTACCTAACCAACAATTCATTAGCCACCCTAAGTCTACACGTTCGGTGGAGCGTACCTTGTGCGGAGGCTGCAACCTACCAGTTGCGCTTGCTCTCATGTACACGACAGTGTCTGCCTTACTCCTTTCACTTGCAACCTAGTTCCAAACAAGGCCGAGTTACCCCGGCCCTGCTTGTTATGGGTTACATGGGATGGGTGTTGACGAGAGGTTTGATCTTGTCCATCACATCCTTGGTCAGAATCTTGGACATGATGAACTCTTCAATGCCGGAGGCTTCACGCAGAGCGTCGACAGACGCAAGTGTGGCCGCGTCGATGGCCGTCAGGAAGTACTTGGCTTTCGGATCGTTTTCACCTACGTTCGAGACAAACGCACCGCCCATGATGGACAGAGCCTGAGCCAAGCTGAACTTGAACAGAGCCTCATTCAACGGGTTGGACTTGATGAACCCGCCCATGCCCCAAGGCAGGCCGGACGCAATCACATCGGTCACGTTGTTCAGAACCAGACGACCAGCGGCGAGCTTGGTGATAACCACACCAGCTTCCTTGGTCTTGTCGATCTGCCGGTGCATGGTGGGAGAACTGGTCACGCTCTTGGCAATGCCGATGACCTTGGCACCGAAACCAACCGGCTCATGTGCCGCTTCCATGTCGAGAATGATCTCATTGTCTTTGTTCATGTACTACATACCTCCGTGAGTTTCAGTGTGTTACTTGCTGGCCTTAGCGATCTCTTCGGAGATCTGCTTGCACTTGTTCTGCAGGGCGATGCTGCGCTTGCGCAGGTTCTGGATGCTGTTGCGCTTTTCTTCCACGGCCTTCTCGGCGCCGGACTTGATGATGGGGTCGGTGATCTTGTTGATGGTCTTTTCGCTGGCAGCGAGGGCCTTTTCACCTTCACGCAGTTCAGCTTCCACGTTGGTCAGCTCATCCGTGGCTTCAGCCAGACGCTGTTCACGAACCTTGTTCATGCGGTCATCGTTCTTCCGCTTCTGGATGGCCTTGGTCACCACGTCACGGTGGAACTTGCAGAGGTAGCTGCCTTCCAACTTGCGCTCGTCATCGGTGATGTACTTCTGCGTGTCCTTGTCGGTGGGCAGGTGGAAGGGCTTCTGTTCAGCCACCTTGCGAAGGACACTGCCGCAACCTTCAAAGGCGCAGCGCAGCACAGGCTTCTCGGTCTTGGCATCCTTGCCGTCCTTGGTGGGCAGGAGAACAGGCGTAGCCACTTCGGGGCCGACCTTCACAGACACGGGTTCAGCGGTGACTTCTTCCTTGGCTTCGGTCTTGTTGGGATTCTCGATGGCGTTGGCAGTGACACCGGCGGGCTTGGCCTGCGTGGAGAACCGGGGCTTGGTTTCCTTGGTGCCGTCACCCTTGGGCAGAACACCGAGCATCTGGAGGAAAGGCTTGGAGTCAAAGGTTTTGGAAACCACAGCCTGCATGTCAGCCGTCGCGCTGTCTTCGGCGGTGCCCTTCATCTGGAACACGCCCGCCTCGTCGCACACACGCAGGAGTTCATCGGCGGAGTCCATCGTCATGCCGAGGCCAAGGTAGTGCAGAGCTTTGCCGTGCGCGGTGTCCGGGTCAGCGAGGGACGCAGCAGTCAGCACAGCGGAGGACGTGAGCACACCCTGCAACACGGTGGGGTTGGCAAAGAGAGCTTCCTTCGCAGCTTTCCCCGCGATGCGAGCGGTCACGAGCTTGCCAGCTTCAGCGTTGGAATCAAGGACAATCTTGAAGATGTTGCGCATGGACATAGTAGATACTCCGTTTGTTTGATGGTTGCAGTTCATTGTGTATATGGTACAGTAGCAGGTGCTACTTGCCCAGCTTGGAAGGGGCGGTGCCCATGACGTAGGCTATGGCATCAGCTTCAGCCTTTCCGATGTCGAGGACAGAGAAGCCGACCGACCTTACCGGGATGTCGTCGTCAGGTTGCGACAGTTCCATCCCCATGCCGGGATACTTACGCTCAGCGTACTTGGATTTACCTCGGCGCTGACGTTCACGAGCGATGGCAGCGGCTTGCGATCTGGTCTTGCCACACGCAGGACATTTGCACGTGGGGCACAGGCGTTCGTACTTATCACCAACAGGTACGAGTTCCAGCCTGCGCTTGACACGTTCAATGATGCGAGCCTGCGGACTACCGTGCCCATAGAACTCAATCAGTTCCTCAAAGAACTTGACAATCTCGTTGTCAAGAATAGCAGAACCAACAGGTGTTCCCATAAAATGTATCTCCTTGTTGTTCATTTGTTTCTTTGTAGATGTTAAGCCAGTCTTCCACAAGTTCCATAGCCTGCGGTCGGTCGGACTCAGCACAGAGCCCAGACCTGAGCATGAAATCAAAGATAGCTTTGTAGTCTACCTCCATGTTGAAGTCCTTATGTATATGACGCCTGAGTTATTCAGGCACTGTCGTGTCTGGTAAGAGCATCAAAGTGCTGTAGACTGCCAGTAGGACAAACAAAAGCGTAGAAGACTGCAGCAGGATATTTTGCAATGAGGCACTTGAGTGCACGATCAACTGCAACTATCCTTTTGTAGTATCGCTTCATGCGCTCGCTGTCGATACCAGTAGGCACCATCTTGCCATCCTTCTTTACGTAGGTATGGCAACGTTTGAGTTCAAGGCTGTACTTCAACCACAGATACCTGAGTTCACCGAACTCTTGAAGAGAGAACATCTTTTGCCTCCTTACACATACGTGTAATGTCCCGTGATGTTAGGCATATGTTTTTATGAATGATACGAGCGCAGCAATCTATCGTATCATCCAAAGATAACAGCGACTTAACATACATCCGCTCATCCATATGTTGTCTTTTCTTTTGAAGTTCGTCCTTAACATCTTGCGCTTCACGCAAAAGGTTAAAGGCATACCGTGCTTGTTCTGAGATGTGCATACTTACTCCTTGTTAGCGAAGTACTCCATGCACTCTTCCAGCATACCGATAGCAGGAGTAATCTTCCTCAAGAAAGGATGCCTCTCAGCAGGAACCATCTTTGCAATGGTCTCGTCACGGTACACACGAAGCAGTCCAACGGCACTGCGAAGGATGTCTGCATCGTTGAACCTGTCATCGCTCCTGACTTTACTGGAATCAACGGAAAGAGCATTGACGTATTCTTTCAGTTCTTCGGGAGAGATGTTAGCTGAGAGGGCAGCTATTGCCAGTACAGAGTTAAGAAGCTGGGTTTCGTTGTTGTTCATACATACTCCCATAAGCATACGATAGCAACAAGCTCAATGCAGACAGCAAACAGAAGTACAAAGTACATTCTATCAAGGTCTTTGACTATCCTTTCGAGCACGGCTATACGTTCTTCATGATTAAACATTACTTCTCCTGATGTTTGATAAGTTCAGAACGAATCCACCAGAAGCGAAAGTCCTCTGCCGCCTGAAAGCCGTACTCTTTCTTGATGAATTTGTACAAGTCAGTGTTTATGAAGTAGCCTTCATCGAACAGCACTTTAGCTCTGGCTACCAGTGCCGGGGGAAAGTACCGATAGTCTTCAAAGAGCCGTCCTTCTGGGTCACGGAAGTCTTTAACAGTTTCCGTATAGCCCAGTGAAGGCAGGACAGCAAGCAAGACTGCGCTGCATAGAATGCCAGCACGAATATGTTTTTTACAATACGCCACCACAAAAACCTCCTGCCTTTAATGTACGGATGCTGTGACAGAACGGTACTGAGCTGAATGATGTGGTCATAACAGTAGTTGTAGTTCTGTGCATACCAATCCTTGTAAAAGAATCGTTGTGCACGCTGTGCCATACAATCCGTAGCCAGTTTGCTAACCATTCGGTCAAGGTATGGTTGTAACATTTGGTAATCCTACCGAATGAGAGGGCCGATTGACGACGCCCAATTCATCAGGGCTTGGGTTGCCGAGTACTCAGCTTGTCCACGTACCGACCAGTTGGCACAACCAGACAACAGGATGGCACACATGCCAAGGAAGAAGATGAACAGCCAGAACGTTGGGTTAGTGTACCACTTCATGTTTGCCTCCCCCAGTTACGCACGAGGAACAAGCCCTGTGCATAGTAAGAACGAAAGATGTTCTTCCTGTCCAGATATCTACGGAACATGAACATGGAACAACAGCCAAGACCGAATGACGACAGCATGATGACAAGAATCTCAAACATATTGACCCCCCCAAATAAGGGTGCGTTTCTTTCGTTGGTTGATAGGTATCTTGACTTGAACTTTAGCCTTGAGTTCCCAGACATGATTCTTTTTGACAAAGAACTGTACACAGGTGGGCTTGGTGTTCGGCATGTTGATCTGTTCCCTAACCCAGTTGACCATAGCTGTCTTGAAGTAGAACTTCTTGACAATACACATATGCCCTTTAATACGTTTGGTCTTCTCAGACAGATACTTACCATGAACGATGGCTTTATAGTTAGAGTTAATCATAAGCACACCTCCTATGGAAGCCCCGAAAGACTCCGGGGCTTTTAAGAATGTATGCTAGAACGAGCAACAGTCTCGCTCAAAGCGCAGTTCGAGAAGTACATCCTCCTCTTCCGTAGTAGGAATGTCCTGTACGTCAAGAGGGTGTTTGGGCTTACCATCACACGTTCTGCCATACAAAGGACAAAGGATGCACGTCACCGCGTTGAGACAAACCTTTTCCATCTAGCAACACTGCCTTTCAAGGATGTAGCCTTGACAGTTATGGTTTAATTGGATGCGATAAGCATCCTTTGAAACAAGCTGATGTCCAGCCTGTTTCTTAGATACTTAGCTAATAAAGTCTGTAGATAATACAGGTATTGATTTGTTCTATGAGCTCAATCAGTCGTTGAGTTTTCCAGTCCGTATAGACTGACGGTGACAACAGAAAGGACTCTGACAGGTTATCGGCAAGGCGTAGATAACGCCTAGACAGAAACTGCCTAATGTCTGGCATGGTTTACAACTCCGTTTGTACAGTGAATGTTCCGTCCGGTTCAGCATACAGCCACCACGAAACACCGTCAGAGTCCTTAAACAGAAAGGTTTCGTCTATCTGTTGAAGGTCTACACCTAGGCAGAGGCAGAGCAAACGTGCCTCATAGAAAGTAAGCAATTGACCATCATACAATTGAGCGGCATCTCTGAATGAATCAAGCGTGGTGTTGTTATCATAGACAGGACGCAAGACAGTTCCCATGTTGTCTACTCCTTTGTTAGATTCATGGCACAACAAAAGCCCCGATAAGAACTTGCCTATCGGGGCTTCAATGTGACGTGAATGTAGGGGGCTTAGAGTTCGATACCCTTTTCAACGGCGGCGTTCAACAGGGTATTGTAGATGTATTCTTCTTCAGCAGACAGGTTTGTGGTATCGCAGTTGGATACCATCTTAAGCAGGGACGTGAAAGGCAGACGTTCCCCCTTGAGCAGACGCACCTTGTTAAGCACGTCTTCGCTCATGTCGTTTTCATCCGCGTTCTCCAGAATCTGGATGTAGTAGTCCAGACCATGCGGGGCTTCAATGCCGGGGAACTTGCGGGCATCATGAACACCTGACGCCTTCGCCTGTTCCAACAACTTGTTCAGCTTGTTGGAAAGGCTGGTGTACTTCGCCATGACTTCTTCTTCGGTCAAGGGCTTGTCACCGCGTCCGGTAGACTTTTCACGCTTCCATGTATCGAAACGCGGAGCCGAGCGCAGGGAGCCGATAACGTAGTCACACAAGCGCATCATGCCCGCAGGGTCGTTGACGTTCCCGCCCTTATCACGAGCGAGCTTGTCAATTTCGGCGGCGTCGCACAATTCGTCGCAACGCTTAGCGACCAGCTTGATGGACGACTTGAGGTCAACAATCGTCCCATCGTCAAGCGTGATAGAGCTGGCGTCCTTCCCCCCGGACAAGGCGAAGGGCGCGAAGTAGAACAGCCAAGCCGTCCACGCCGGGCGCAGCTTTTCCGACAGGTTGCCAAGGATGTAGTTCAGCGGCTGGTTGTTGCTGTTCATCATGGCAGCGCGAACAGCGTACAGCGTGCAACGAGTGACCCCGTTGACAAACTCCTTCTGGGAGTTCACAAAGACATTGACCTGAGCGCGAAAGTCTGCCTCTGTCCAGTCCGTAATCTTGGCGGGAGCAGTGGCAATTTCAGCAGTAACCGGAGCGATAGGGGTAGCGATAGCAGCGTTCATAGTAATACCTCATATGTTTAAAGGTTT
>OGQC01001068.1_pt1 | contig 12414 bp, 8 predicted proteins | sample 1553081 | NCBI WGS metagenome assembly OGQC01 (sample SAMEA2580267, study PRJEB22360) | human gut metagenome | biome: human gut; feature: human-associated habitat; material: faeces | place: Denmark | collected 2008/2010
AAAGCGTGAGTCCACTCCCTTGTCGTTACCGACACGTCCCCAGGATGCTCTGAGTTTCAGGTAGTCTACGATTTTCTGGTTTTCCATAAACTTCTCGGCAGTTGCGATCCATCCGGCAGAGAAGGAAGGGAATACACCGAAACGTGTGCTGCCCGGAGCAAAGTTTTCCGAACCGTTGTAGCCGACGTTTACGTCGAGCAGATATTTACTTTGATAGGCATAAGTAGCACGTCCTACCAGTCCTACGTAGTTACGGGGCAGATAAGTGTAGCTGTCCGGATAATAGTTACGCGACTGATTGTAAAGGAACAGACCGGATATTCTGTGGTCGCCGAATGTACGGTCATAGTTGATACGTCCTTCCAGATACCAGTTCTGTCCGCGTCCGCTGCTTTCCGAGTAAGTGAGCGGAGTATCGCTGCCGCTGGGTACATAGATAAGTGATTTATCGTAGTCGGGATCGGTCTGTGACATCGTACCGTTGGTGTCAAAGTATGATTTATAGTACACGGTCTGCGCTTCGATGGCGCCTCCCGTACGTACTTTTTCCAGTTTGAATTTATTGTCATAAGCACCTTTCACGGAAACGCTCAGTCCCGGAGTGATAAAGTCCAGTTTCTGTGTGATGTCCAAATCCAGATTCAATGTCGTGTCATACGTTTGATTGTAACCTTGTCCGTAGAATACGAACATACCGTCACGCATCACTTCTCCCAGCGGAACCATATCTTTAGGAATCAGTGTACGTACTCCGTTGATAAATCCCGGTCCGGCAAACGGATGTGACCAGATCTGTGCGATTACCCAAGGATTCTGGTCTTCTCCTGTACCCGAAACGACGCTGCGCGGTTCCTGTATCTTACCTAAAACACCACCGACACCGAGTTTCATCGAAGTGGTCTTGGTCAGATTGGCATCGATATTGGCGCGGTAGTTATAGCGGTTGTAACGATAGTTATTGTCGTACATTTGTCCGGGAAGTTCTTTCAGAAGTCCGTTCTGATAAGTATAACCTACTGAGATGAAGTATCGTACATTATCGCTACCGCCGGAGATATTTAGGTTGTTCTGGCTTTGAAGATAGATATTATTAAAAATATACTTCTTCCAGTCCATACTGGGATACATGATGGGGTCTGAGCCGGTGCGATAGGCTTCTACCTGTTCCGGAGTGAAGTATAACTTAGGATTCGTAACGTGGTCCATCTCCTGCTTCATATTCCAGAAGCGTGCGAACTCGTAACTTCCGGTCTGCTCTACCAGTGAGATGGGCTGTTGCAGACCCAGTTTGGTGCTGGCGGAAATCTGCGTTTTGCCTGCTTTACCTCTTCGGGTGGTGATCAATACAACGCCATTAGCACCTCTTACTCCGAATACAGCGGTGGAAGAGGCGTCTTTCAATACTGAAATACTTTCGATTTCGTTCGGGTCGATTTGTGAAAACTCACGTTCTATTCCGTCTACTAAAACCAAGGGCTTGGATTGTGAATCATTTAATGAACCGACGCCACGTACGTAGATGGCAGCAGCATCTTTACCAGGCTGTCCGGTAGTCTGTACGGAAGATACACCCGGCAATGCTCCTGCGAGGAGGTTCGTGATACTTGTTGCCGGAGATTTGATCAACTCTTTGTTGTCAATGGAGGAGACGGCACTGGTAAGCATGCGCTTGTCCTGATTACCGTAGGCGATAGCTACAACTTCCACTTCACCGAGGTTCTGTGCATCTTCTTTTAAGGAAACATTGATGATTGTTCTGTCTCCGACCACAATCTCTTGGGTTACATACCCGATAAAGGAAATGTTCAATACGGATTTTTTGCTTGGGGCGACGATCGTAAAGTTACCGTCAAAGTCTGTGATTGTCCCAATACTCGTGCCTTTCACAGTCACATTAGCTCCGGGAACGCCTTCTTTGAGTGTTTCATCCGTTACTCTACCCTTAATTGTGATACCTTCCGGGGGCAAGGCATACATCAACGGTATGAATAAAAGAAACGTAACAAGAAAGCAGAATCTTAAATTGAGCGCGTTTCTCATACTGTTTAATTTGATAGGTTAATAATATATTTAGTTTATAGTTAGGTCAACCGGATTGGGGGTGACTTTTATTCTCTTTATTCTCTCTTCAGTTTCTAAATATATCCTTTGCTTATGTGCAATAAGGTTAACTTCATTTATCTTTTAATGATGATGCAAAATTAGGGACGATGTGAAAAATGGACGTGCAATATTCACCAAATTAGGTGCACAAATAGCTAGAAACACTATCTGTAACAAATGGGTAGACCTTGATACAAAATTATAGACGGAATGGAAAAGGAGGATTTGTAAGGAACAATGAAAAAGCCCATCCTGTTATGTTGCACATAGGCAATAACAGGATGGGCATCTGATTGGTTCTTCTCTTTGGAGAATATGTCTTGTCTAGAAGCTGAAACTTAATCCTCCCAGAAAGTTAAGACCTTCTGTAGGATAGCCCAGATAATACTGGTATTTCTTATTGAGGATATTATTAATCCGGGCATACACGGATACTCCTTTGAACACATTATAGCTGGCTCCGGCATGCAGGTCGCTGACTGCTGCGGCTTTAATGCCTTCTACCTTTGTGCGTCCGATATAATCGTAACCGAGATTGATATTCAGTTCTGTGATCGGGCGGAAGTCTGCGCTGAAATTAATTTCGCAGGCAGGCTTCATATACAGGCTGTATTTTTCTTTCGCATCCCAGTTGCGGTAAGTTCCAGCAGCGGACAATGCAATGAGGTCTTTATATTCATAGCTGATCTTCATACCGGCGTAGAAGTTGTTGGCATTGCTGAATTCCAGATTCAGATATTGATGTGCTGTGACCGGAGAGGAGGAATTCCCTTCCTGACCATCACCGGCGAGTGAGGGATCATAGTTGACAAATGTTTCTTCCTGCACCTCAAAGAAATCGTCTTTCAAATCCTGATAACCGCCATACAGATTGATCCATAATCCGGGATAAGGACTCGCTTTAAATCCTATCGCTGCATTCAGCTGTTCGTATGTATCAAGAATAGGGGCTGCCGGCAAGGCATAAGGACAGATCGTTTCCAGTCTGCGGAAATCGTTGACCAGCTTGCCTCCGGTAGCTTGCGCATAGAGTACGTAGCTGTCGGAAAAGATATACTGTGCTGTTATATCCGGAGACACGCGGAATGATTTACCGCTGCCGAATGAGAGATCCACATTGGCTCCTGCACGCAGATTCCAGCTGTCGCTGCTGAGTTTATAATACGGATTCAGTGCCAGAGCGGTACGGTTCTCGTATACCTGGAGGTCGTCAGCAAGTTTCAGGTCTTTATTGTAGATGAGATTACGCATGTCCAATCCGATGTTGATGCTCTGTTCGTCGCTGATAGCACCGCTGATCAATCCTTTGGTATGCACTTGTGTTTCTCCGACTTTGTCATTGAAAAAGAAAGTGTTATTGTTCTGACGGTTGTACATCATCAGGTTGGTTTCCGCCTCGAACTGTATGGGATAATTTTCATCTGTCGATTTTACTCCCAGATGGAAGTCTCCTGAAGTAAACTTCTGCTTGCCGGGTTGAACCGGAGAAAGGTTGAAATTGCTGAGCCCGAAATTAGCAGCGATGTTGAAATCTACCTTGTTGAACTGGTGGATATAATCGATATTCGCGCGGGTACGGTAATAATAAGCATTCCATTTCGTGTCTGCTTCCGGCATAGTCAGTTTGCCATCCATTCCGTCCATCTGAAAGCGGACGTTCAGCTTGTCCCTGCCCGACAGACGGAACAGGTAATTGGCAAGGAGATCCAGATTACCGTAGTTTCCATATCCAGCGCGTATATATCCGGGCTTGCTGCCGGGCTGCACTTCCGTTCCTACATAGGGACGCATCAGGTCGGCAGGAATAGAGGTAGCCGGGAAGAAAGTAGTGGCATATTCCACTTCTTTTTTGCTGACGGTAGGTTCTTCCACTTTGGGCAGCACATTCACTTTGGAAGCATCCAAAATGTCCGGATTATATTCCTGTTCTACGACGACCGTGCGGTTCATGGTCGTATCTTTCGGCTGAGTATTCTGTGCCTGAAGGTTGGACTGCATCAGAAATGCCAGTGTAAATCCTCCTGCTATATAAAGAGTTCGTTTCATACTTTTCAATCTTTACTTGTTTAGTTTCTTTAGTCTGTCTTCAATCATGCTCTCGATATCGTCATTGCCCTGGTAGTTCTGTTGCAGGCTCAGCAGATACTGGCGTGCGTCGAGGTCTTTACCCATAGCGACATATACGTCCGACAGGAGGACAAAGCTGCGTGCTAGCCAATAAGCGTGTGGCGTACTCTGTTCGATGTAGTTGAGCAGCTCTTTTTCTGCTGCCGCATATTCTTTGGCATCGTAAAGTGCTTGGGCAACTTGGTATTTAGCTTCGGCACCATAAGAATTGCGGGTATCCTTGGCCAATTCGCGGAAATCATCCAATGCTTTCTTGTCCGCTTTCTGATTCTTATAAGCCTTCGCACGATAATAAAGAGCTTCGTTCTTCAGTTCTGGACTAAGCTTGGCTTCAGCCAGCACCTCGGTTGCTGCATGAATTGTTTCCACGTCGTCTCTCAGCAGGAAGGCACAACGCAGGATGCCGGTTTCGGCAAGCTGGCGGCGTTCTACATTGGTCGCTTTTTCTTTCAGCATCTTGTAGCTTGTCAGAGCTTCTGCCATCTGTTGCTGGTTGAACTGTACTTCCGCACGCATGATCAGCGCTTCTTCTGCAAATGGATTGTTCGGATATTCAAGCAATTTTCCGGAGTGGAGGAGCACCATATCATAATTCTTCTGCTCATTTCCAATCTGGCAGAGATAATAATGCGCATTCAGGCTAAATGCTCCTTCCGGGAAGGTTTGCAGATATTTATTAAGGCTGCTCTTGGCTTCTTCTGTTCTGCCACGTGCATAAATCTTTTCAGCAGCAGCATAGGTCAGAGAATCCTGCTCGCTGGCATCAAAACGGATATGTCCCGGCATCGCATTGGCTAAGGCAGCAAATTCGTCGATGCGGTTCAAATCTACATAGATAGATTTCATATCGCGCATTGCCAGGCGGGCTTCTTCACTGCCCGGATACTTTTCAATTACTTGTTTATATGCATTGATTGCCTGATCGAAGTTACCGTTCTGATAGTACAGCAAACCGATTTCGGCTGCGGCTTTCCGGCTGACAGGGCTTTCGGGATATTTCTCCAGCATTTCCTTGAAGGAGGTAATAGCCTGGCTGTTGTTGTCCATCAATACATAAGAACGGCCTTTCTCGTAAATGGCGTTCACTGCATACGGAGAAGAAGGATATTTGCCCACCAGTCTGTTCAGAAGAGTGATCTTGCCGGTATAGTCTTTCTGCAAACCGGATACGAGTGCCAACTGATAGAATGAATAATCTCCGGAAGGAGTATTCATTTGTTCGGCTTGCGAATAATAATGTTTGGCTTCTTCGAAGTTGCGCACATTCAAGTGGCAGTCTCCGATACGGTTGTAGGCATCTGCCAATGCGGTCGGGTTTTCACCTTTCTCCAGTTGGACAAAGTTGCGGAAACGGTTCTCTGCCGTCGAATAGTCTTTCTGGTGGAAAGCGATGTAGCCCAGGTTATAGTAGGCAAGGGCAAACATTTCCGTATCCCTCTGCCGGGTGAGTGACAGATATTCGTTGAAATTGCGGGCGGCTTCTCTCATCCGGTTCAGGCGGTAATAAGACTCGCCGAGCCAGTAGAGGGCGTCTGCCTTGGTCTGGAGGTTGTATTGTCCCAGCGTGACGCTTTGGTTGAAGTAACCGATGGCTTGCTCGAACTGCGTGTTGGCAAAAGACTGGGTCCCGAGTTGGAACAGAATCTTCTGCTTGGCTTCCAGAATGGCTTTGCTGGGATGGGAGATGCGGTCGATGGATTTGAGTGCGGCATCGTAGCTGCGTGTATTCATGTACACTTCCACCAGGTAGTTGCTGACTTTCTCGGCATAAGGAGAGTTTGGAAATTCGTTTAGGAATTTCTCAAAGACGGTCACCGATTCGCCGAAAGCGGAATAGGAGGTCTCGTGAATGCATAAGGCGTAGTTATAGGCGGCTTGTTCCTTGATTTTCGGGTCGGCATTGGAAGCGGCAGCCTGCTCGAAGGCCATACGTGCCTTGGTCTTGTCGGCCAGTTGCAGGTAAGCCAGTCCCATGTGCAGGTAGGCATTTTGGGAGAGAGCGTCGTTCTCGGTAGTCACTTCGCCAAGGATGGCAGGAACTTGGGAATACACGCCGCATTGATAATAGGACATACCCAGCATGTAGAGGGCATCTCTTCTATGAGTGGCAGATTCGGCATTGTGCTCCAGGTATTGCTCGAAGGACTTTATGGCTTTCTGATATTTTCCGAAAAGGGATTTGGCTGTTGTGCTTACTCGGTTCAGCTCCGCCGTGTGCGTGTAGCTCAGACCGTCGGGGTGGGCCGACAAAGCATTTTGCGCTACAATTTCCGCCTTGTCGTACTGTTTCTTCAGCAAGTAGATTTCGGCGATGTAATAGGGGACCAGGTTCTTGTACTTGGCATTGTCCTGCAGAGGCAGGAAACCGCTGAGCGCTTCGTCATACCGTCCTTGGGTATATCGGATATAAGAGATGTAGTAAGCACAGTCCGCTGCATATTTCCTGCTGGTGCTGCGCAGGGTCTCGAACCAGATGGCTGCTTCCTTTACATTGCCCGTCTTCAGATAGCAGGTGGCAAGGCGGTAGGTCATGTCGTCACGCTCCTCGGTACCCAGAAGGTCGAGGCGGGCAGAGTTGAACATGGCGAGGGCATCGTCATAATTGCCTTCGAAGAAATAGGAGGAGGCGATTAATGCATAGATGCGGTTGGCATGGGGAGTATCAGGATATTCGTCCAGAAAGGCGCGGAGCAGGTCTATGCTTTTGGGGTCTCTGAGCTCGTATGCGGCGCATACCAGCATGTATTCCGCTTCTTGCCGCTCGCCGGTATCGGGCAGAGGCTTGCCGTCTGCATTCATCTGGCGTACATAGGCTTGCAACGGGGAGATGGCGGCAGCATAGGCCTTTTGCTGGAACAGCGTTTGTCCTTCCTGGTAGAGTCGCTTGGGAGAAGTACTCTTCTCGCTTGTTTGTGCTGAGGCGAGTAAAGGTGCGCAACAGAGTGCTGTGCACAATATTCGGGAGATTTTATGTTTCATCTTCTTTTGTTAGAATAGGTATTTTACAAAAATACGGGTTTTAACCCGGAAATGTTACACTTGTTTGGCTTTTTTAGGATATATACCATAATAGGAACGAATAATCATTCACTTTTGTTCTTCCGTATGTCTTCCAGGAAGATACCCACTCCTTTGCGGATGGAGCCGAGTCCGAACTCTTCCGTACGGATATCTTTTAAGGGGAGGAAGAAGAGGTCTGCCGCGTCGTCCATCGCCTCGAAGTGCAAGGTGTCCTCCACCGTACAACGGAAAAACATATCCAGCGTGTGTACGGGGAAGCCGGAATAGATGTAAATATTGGGTAGGGAGAAGAGATATTCGGCCTTTGCCACCTTCATGCCGGTTTCTTCTCTTACTTCGCGGGCAACGCCTTCCTCACCGGTCTCGGTCATGTCGATGAAGCCTCCGGGGAGGTCCAGCGTCCCTTTGGCAGGCTCTTTGGCGCGGCGGCACACCAACAGCTCGTCGCGCTCGTTCAGTATCAAGGCGACGGTGGCGGAAGAGGGGTTGAAGTAGTAGACGAAACCGCAGTCGGCGCACTGCTTCGACTTCTCGTTATGAACTTCGAAATGGGCTGAACCGCATTTCGGACAATATTTGAATTGCGAAAGTGGATGTTCCATGATATTTTAACCTTTGTCCGGGGGACAAAGATAATGGAAACCAGGTGTAGAATGAAAGGAACAGAGTGAATTTTTCGTATCTTTGGCGACTATAAAACCATATCGGATGAAAGATTTTGCTGCCATTGATTTTGAAACGGCCAACGAACAGCGTACCAGCGTTTGTAGTGTAGGAGTGGTTATCGTACGTGATGGAGAGATTGTGGACCATTATTATAGCCTCATCCGTCCCGAACCGGAGTATTACACTTATTGGAATACCCGCGTGCATGGTCTGACGTTGGCAGATACCCAGGATGCTCCTATCTTTCCCGTTGTGTGGCAGGAAATAGCTCCACGCATTGAAGGCTTGCCATTGGTAGCGCACAACAAGGCCTTTGATGAAAGCTGCCTGAAAGCTGTTTTCCGTACTTACTGCATGGATTATCCGGATTATGAGTTTTATTGTACTTTGCAGGCATCACGTCGTGCTATAAAGGGATTGCCTAACTATCAGTTGCATACAGTGGCTGTTTGCTGTGGCTATCAGTTGGAACATCATCATCATGCGTTGGCTGATGCTGAGGCTTGTGCATGGATAGCGAAACAGGTCATATAAATAAACAGAGGAGACTTGTCATGAAGCCTCCTCTGTGGAATTGTTTGTTTCCTTGATAAAACTCTATCAGTTTATCCTAATGGATTTTCACCTTGGTCACCATCATTGCCGCCGCCTCCGCTTTCGTTTCCTCCGGGATTTTCTTCATTGTCCGGCACGATTTCAGAGCCGGTTACCAATCGTGTGATGCCCGATTGTTTCATCATGTTCTTCAAACGTTGTCCCGGCACGAAAATCAGTTTCTGGCGGTAAACGACATCAGCCGTTACAGACTTTGCATCCTCCTGGCTTTTGCCGTTCAATCCCGGTCGGAGGCTTCCGAAGTCTCCCAGCCGTACGGTTGCACCGATGCTGGCATAGGTGCAGAGTGCGTCAATCATACCGTCCAATACGGCTTTTACGATACCTCTTGGCACCATCCCTTGACTGGTCACCTGGTCGCATAATCTATCAAAATCAATATTTGCTACGGAATAAGAAGCAGCTACATACTTCTCGGTTTTGGTACCAATGCCTACCATTCTCTTTTTTACTACATAACGAAATGCCATAATGTTTTTTGTTTTTAATGGTTGTTACTTGCGGTTTCGTTCACTCGTCAGTTAGCGAGACCTGTTTCTTTGTGACCACGGTGCGAAGTTACAACACTTAAAAACGGCATGGTGCTTTAACCGATAGAAATTTATTTGTTCCGCTATAAAAGTAGAGTCGCTGCTTGGAAGGTGTTCTATGGCGATGTTATGGAGTTGCCCAGCAGGAGCAAAATAAACATTCTTTCTTTGTTTGGAACGGCAACTTTTTATTCTCAACTTTGCTCATTTAAGAGTCTGTTTAAAAACCAACTGAATAAAAGCTTTTATTACGCCAATGAACCTATTATTAGAGCGATTTTTCCCCTTTTTTAATCCCTACTTCCCTTTTTATTAATACTTTTGGGCGTTGTTTTTAATTCGTTAGACAGATGTCTTCTTTCCGTTAGACAATTGTTGTTCTTTCGTAAGATGGACGTTTAACGAAACAGCAACAATTGTCTAACGAATTAAACTCGGTGCATCAGGACTTGTTCTTGCAGCATTGAATGAATAATATTGCCCAACTGATATTCTAAATTATATGAGTGCTTATTACGATTTATACCAGACCCCCAATCCTTCTCCGGAGGACGGTGAAGAAAAGCTGCTTCACGCCCGTATTCTTCCCAAAGGAACCATTCCTGCCGATAAATTCCGCGAACTGGTTCACAAGGCTACCGGTTTCAGCCCTGCCATTCTCGATGGCACGTTGCAGGCTATAACGGATGAGTTGCACAGTTGGCTGGCAGACGGATGGATAGTTGAAGTGGGCGAATTGGGATTCTTTTCGTTGTCATTGAAGTGCGACAAGGCCGTGGCGAATAAAAAGGATATTCGCTCTCCGTCCGTACATTTTCAGAATGTGAACTTACGTATCAGCAGTAGATTCCGCAACCGCTTTCAGACAATGGAGCTGGAACGGAAAGCATCTCCCTATATCTCTCATTCCAAATTGACATTGGAGGAGCGGAGAAAAAAACTGTTGCAGCATTTGAATAAGTATGGCTGCATTACGCGTACTGATTATGAACAGCTGACCGGAAAGGCGAAACATCAGGCGGTGGCCGATTTGAACCTATTTCTGGAAGAAGGTATTATTCGCAAATATGGTAGTGGAAAAACAGTGGTATATCTCAAGCCATGACAAGCAAGAGAGTTAGAGGAGTTATCACTTTGCTCCGCTAGGGGTTACAGCCGATACTCTTGTGTATGTATTCACAGAACTATCGGCTTTAACTCCTAAGCCGACTTGCCGGCTGATGACTCCTTCTGACTCCCGATAACTCCTTTAAACGAAAGAGCCGTGCGTATAAAAAGGGAAGAAACTTTTAGTACTGCCGATTTGTTTTTAACTTTGTCAATTGAAAACTAATAAAAACAAGCGTATGAATATGAAGGTTGTATCTATGTGCCTGATATGTGCCGGAGCTTTGTTGACCGGTTGTGGAAACGGCGGTAAAAAGGAAGCGGAAACTTCGGAGAGAAAGGAAAAAGAGGCCGTGGTTGGTAGTGATAAAGACGAACATGGTTGTATTGCTTCTGCCGGATATACGTGGAGCGAGGTGCAGAAAGATTGCATCCGTTTGTGGGAGAAAGGTGTCCGCATGAATGCAGTGGATGATGCCGGGAAGACTTTGTTCTTGGTGTTCAGTCCGGACTCTACGCAAGTGGAGTTGTTTTTCTCGGAGGAAGGTGTTTCGAACGAAATTCTGGACCGTCGAGGTCTGCCTGCCGGTGGATATGCCTGGAATGTGGAAGATGATGATACGAAAAACGTACGTCTGGAAGACGGTGAGTGGACGGTCAGCCAACGGGGGAGGCTCATTTATCAGGAAGATGCGAATGGTAAATAATATAAGAATATGGAAAATTTGAAGGCGTTGACAGAGGCTGTCTGCTGTGTAGCCCGTGAAGCCGGGCATTTTTTGAAGGAAGAGCGGAAAAGTTTCCGTCGGGAGGTGGTGCAGGAAAAACATGCGCACGATTATGTATCTTATGTGGACAAGGCTTCCGAGAAAAAGGTTGTATCTGCCCTTAGGAAATTGCTTCCCGAAGCCGGATTCATTGCCGAAGAAGGGTCTGCTGCCTATAGTGACGAAACGTATTGCTGGGTAGTGGATCCTTTGGATGGGACAACGAACTATATTCACGACAATGCTCCCTATTGTGTAAGTATTGCCTTGCGTGACAAGCAGTCGCTTTTGCTGGGTGTGGTTTATGAACCCTGCCGAGACGAGTGTTTTTATGCTTGGAAAGGAGGAGGAGCCTATGTGAACGGAGAACGGTTGCGTGTTTCGCTTGTCAGTGAACTGAAAGACGCTTTTGTGGTGACAGAGTTACCCTACAATTTCGAGCAGTATGCCCGTACGGGCGAACATTTGATACACGAACTTTACGGTAAGGTTGCAGGCATTCGCATGAATGGTTCGGCGGCGCTTGCCCTCTGCTATGTGGCTGCCGGACGTTTTGACGCTTGGCTGGAAGCTTTTATCGGTAAGTGGGATTTCTCTGCGGCTGCACTCATGGTGTTGGAAGCCGGCGGTAAGGTAACAGACTTTTTGGGAAACGAGAACTTTATAGAAGGGCATCATATCATAGCCACCAACGGGCCGCTGCATCCGTTGTTTTTGCGGTTGGTACGGGAGGCGCTGCCATTCTGATACGGTTCTTATTGCCTTATTACACTTTTTTATGGAAAACACATTTAAAGCCTGGTTCTTGTCCTTTGTCCATCTCTTCTTCCCGCGTCAGTGTGCTGTATGCGGGAGCTCTTTGCAAGAGGGAGAAGAGGGCATTTGCATCAGGTGTAATATGAATATGCCACGGACAAACTATCATCTTCGCGAAGACAACTCCGTGGAGCGTATGTTTTGGGGGAAGATACCTCTGGAACGCGGCACTTCCTTCTTTTATTATCACAAAGGAAGTGATTTCCGCCACATCCTGCATCAACTGAAGTATGGAGGCCGGAAAGATTTGGGAGAAATAATGGGGCGTTTTATGGCAGCGGAGCTGGCGGCTACCGGTTTTTTCCGTGGTATAGACGTAATTATCCCCGTTCCTCTACATCCCCGCAAACAAAAGTTGCGCGGATACAATCAGAGTGAATGTATAGCGCGCGGCGTTTCTGCCGTAACGGGTATTCCTATTGATGTGTCCTCCGTGCTGCGCAGAAGACATACGGAAACGCAGACCCGAAAGTCTGCTTACGAGCGTTGGGAAAATGTAGACGGTATTTTCCTTCTCCGCTATCCGGAACGCTTTGTGGGGAAACATATCCTTATTGTGGATGATGTACTGACCACCGGAGCCACTACAACTGCATGTGCCGATGCGCTTAAAGATGTGGGAGGCGTACATGTTAGTATCCTGACGCTGGCAGTGGCGGGTT
>OGQC01001071.1_pt1 | contig 12400 bp, 12 predicted proteins | sample 1553081 | NCBI WGS metagenome assembly OGQC01 (sample SAMEA2580267, study PRJEB22360) | human gut metagenome | biome: human gut; feature: human-associated habitat; material: faeces | place: Denmark | collected 2008/2010
AAGCGATGTCATCCAGAATCCGCTACTGAACGAAGAACCGGTAGCATACGAATTCAGTGAATAAACCAAGTTATACATTCATTATCTCAAATAACGACTTTAATATGAAATATATACATTTTCCTTTTGTGTTGCTCACCATCCTGTTGGCATGCACCCTTTTCACCGCCTGCAACGATGACGAGGGCGGCGGTGTTCCCGTAATCCACCACATCCGTCTTGTCGACCCAGAGAAGGCCGACAGTACGTTCACCGATGTAAATCCGGGCACCATGATTGTAGTCATCGGCGAAAATCTGAATGATGTGCGGAAAGTGTTCATCAACGAACAAGAAGTTTCGTTCAATAGCAACTTCCACCAGTCTCATCCTCACTATCCCCGGCGAATTGCAACTGACGGGTGCCAACCCCGAACTGAAAGGCGAACTGCGTATCGAGACCTCGCACGGCATTGCCACGTACTCCATGCATGTACTCTCGCCCGCACCCTACATCACCCGTGTAGCCACAACCTTCCCCGTGGAGACGGGCACGCCTCTGCGCATCGTGGGCGGTAACTTCTACGAAATTCAGCGCGTTTATTTCACCACTGCCGTGGACGACATCACCAATGCACCTGTTTCGGTAGAAGTAACGGACTACACGGTAAACAAGAACTTTGACGAAATATCATTCAATGCTCCCGCAGGCCTGATTGATGAAGGCGAAGAGCCAATCGAAAGCGCAAGGCGCGAATTAAAAGAAGAAACCGGACTTGATTTACTGACGGTAAACGATATTCTTCCTTTAAGTTACAGTGCCATTGGCTTTGCCAATGAAACCAACCTCTGTATCGTCGGTGTTGCAGACGGCACCTTTTCCAAAAGCAGTTCCACTGTTGAGGAAATAAAAGCCGGCTGGTACACAAAAGACGAAGTCAAAAAACTTCTGAAAACGGAATTATTCGCCGCAAGAACGCAATCTTACTGTTACTTGTGGAGTAAATAAAAAAATGCTTAGAAGGCTAAAATCCTGACATCAGATTTCGCTTTCTAAGCATTTTATTTTCTAGCATTTCTTACTTGGTTCCAAAGATTCGGTCTCCGGCATCTCCAAGCCCCGGACAAATATACGCATTTTCATTCAGACAGCGGTCTTTGCAGCCCACATAAAGCTGAATATCCGGATGTGCTTCCTTAAGTCGCTTTACGCCTTCCGGTGCTGCGATGATGCACATAAAATGGATGTGCTTTACGCCTTTGTCCTTGAGCATCTGGATCGCTGCGATGGAAGAACCGCCGGTTGCCAACATCGGGTCTACGACGAATACTTCACGCTCTGCGCAGTCCTTCGGAAGTTTGCAGTAATATTCTACCGGTACCAGAGTTTCCGGATCACGGTACAGACCGATGTGTCCGATTTTTGCTGCCGGAATCATAGCCAGCATACCTTCTACCATACCAAGACCGGCACGGAGGATCGGCACAACTGCCATTTTCTTTCCTTCGAGCTCTTTTACGGTTGTTTTGCAGATCGGGGTTTCAATTTCAACGTCTGTGAGCGGCAGCTCTCTGGTTGCCTCGTAGCACATCAGCATTGCAATCTCGCTGATCATCTCGCGGAACTCCTTGGAGCTTGTGTCTTTCTTTCTGATAATACCGATTTTGTGCTGGATCAGCGGGTGATCCATGATGACTGTTCTTGCCATTTTCCCTTCTCCTTTGTTTAAAATTTATTCATTTTCTCCTTCATGCTCAATCAAGTGAATCCGGCGTTCGTGACGCTCTTCTCCGGAAAATGGAGTGTTCAGGAAGGTTTCTACGATTTTGATTGCAAGGCCAGGGCCTACAACGCGTCCTCCCATCGCCAGTACGTTGGCATCGTTGTGCAGGCGGGTTGCCTCTGCGCAGAAGCAGTCGGTGCAGAGTGCTGCACGGATTCCTTCCATTTTGTTTGCCGTGATAGAAATGCCGATTCCGGTTCCGCAGATCAGGATTCCCTTATCACACGTTCCGTTCTGGATCGCATGGCCTACTTTTCTGGCGTAAACCGGATAATCAACTGCCTCGTTGCTGTAGCATCCGAAGTCCTGATATTCCAGTCCCTGTTTGTCCAGATATGCTTTTACCTCCTGCATCAGCTCATATCCGCCGTGGTCGCATCCTAAAGCTATCATTGTTCTTCCTCCTCTTTCAGCCGCGCAAGAACACCTTCAATCAGGAATTCCAGCGCTTCATAACATTTTCCGTATTCGGTAAGCGGTTCCCCGTAAAGGGCGGGGATGTCTCCTGCCAGCCGCAGAAATCCGGCGATCGTCTGCAGATGGGGCGCATCCGGGAAGTCCTCACGGATCTTTTCCCTCTGACTGTCCTCCATCACAAGAAGCAGCGTGTCGTCGTTGATGTCCTCCGCGGTAAGCGGTGTGGTGGTGTGGTCTTTGGCCGAAAGCCCGTTGCGCGCAAGCACTGCCTCTACCTTCTGGTTGACCGGCTGCGGAAACAGAACGACAAGCCCGCGGGAACCAATTTCCATCGGCCACGGAAGCTCTTTGCTCTGCAGAATCGCCTTCGCCATCGGTGCGCGCGCGGTATCGTCCGCGTCCACAAATAAAATCCTGCTGTAATGTTTCACTGTTATACCTCTGCTACTTTGTGGCCTGCGGCTTTTAACAGGCGGTTCATGATCGCCTGCCCCATACGCGGGGTGTCGAAAGCCTCGGAATAAATCACCTCCACGCCGTCCTCATCGAAGTCGCGCAGAATCGCAAACAGGTGATGCGCGATCGTCTCATCTTCGGCGCGCAGCCCGATGCTCTTGATATCTCCTGTGGTGTACTGCTCCCGTGTCTCATCGGTGCAGATTACGCCCACTTTCTTTCCTGCCTTTTCCTGTTCTGCGGCAAGGCGGTTGATTTCCGGAATCACCCGTTCCATCTCGCCCTGGATAATCGTAAGGTCTGCCTTCGGCGCATAATGTTTGTAGCGCATGCCCGGTGCCTTCGGACGCACATGGCTGTCCTCCGCAAGGATTCCCGGATCGACACGCACGGTTCCAAGCACTTTTTCCAGCATCTCTTTGTTGTAATAGCCCGGGCGGAGAATCGTCGGAATCTCCTCTGTAAAATCGACGATGGTGGATTCGAGGCCGATCTCGGCGTCTCCTCCGTCGATGATACAGTCAATTTTGTCCCCAAGGTCCTCGATCACATGCTCGGCTTTCGTCGGGCTCGGCCGGCCTGATGTATTGGCGCTCGGCGCTGCGATGAAGCCGCCTCCGGCTAAGATCAGTGCGTTTGCCACTTTGTTGCTCGGGTAGCGCACGGCTACGGAGGTAAGGCCTCCCGTCGTCTCGAGCGGAACGGCATTTGTTTTCTCAAAAATCATCGTCAGCGGTCCCGGCCAGCATGCAGCTGCCAGTTTGCGTGCACTCTCCGGCACGTTTGCCGCTACGGTTTCGAGGTCCTCCATTCTTCCGATGTGGACGATCAGCGGGTTGTCCGACGGACGGCCCTTTGCCGCATAAATTTTCTCGGAAGCTTTGGCATCCAGCGCATTTCCGCCAAGACCATATACGGTCTCGGTCGGGAATGCCGCCAGACCGCCGTTTTTCAGAATCTCTCCTGCTTTTTCGATCGCGCTCTGATCTATGTTATCTTCTGTCATCCTGGCAATCCATGCCCTCATATGTTTCTTCCTTCTTTCCATCTGTTCCAGCGCACAGTGTTTCCATCTGCGCACACTGTTTTGATTATACCATTTTCCGGCGCAGTTGAAAACCCTTGATTTAAAGAAGCTCTTTTAACTGAGCCGTGCGGTACGCCTCGATCAGTTCCTTTAATTCACGGATGCGCTGCCGGATCTGCCGTCCCTGATCCGTATCGCCGACTAACTGGCGCTTCATGTTGTACCGCACCGCCACCTGGCGGGAGACAATATCCTTCTCCTCCTGGATTGCTTTTTCCGTCGATTCAAACGGCTCGTGCGCGGTGAGGCTGAGGCCGTACGAGTTGTAAATCAGCGTGTAACCCGCGATGCCGGTTTCTTTGTGGTACGCCCTGCAGAAGCCGCCGTCGATGATCAGCACCTTGCCGCCGCATTTGACCGGGCTTTCACCGGCACTCTGGTGTACCGGGACGTGGCCGTTGATAATATGTACATTTTCACCGGCAAGCCCGAACTCCTGTAAGATCCGGTCCGCCGTCTCCTCTTTCTCGATCAGGCGGTAATACGCGTTTTTCACCTCGGTCCAGGTCTCTTTTTCTGCGAGGAAATACCGCTCAAATGTTGTCATCTTGTCGCGGCCGTACAGCGGGGAATTCGGCGCGGTCCACAGATACCACAGCGTATTGCGGCCCTGCTCCCGTTTTTTCGGATCGCGGCTTACAAATGCGCGGCGCACGTTGTGCTCGAGAATATCGTACAGTGCTTTTCCCTTGTATTTCTTTCCGTCGACCTGTACCTCTTTTAAGGTGCCGTCCTCATTCATCGGCATGCAGCCGTGGTACAGCAGATTTCCATTGTAGACGCGGTAGAGGCTTCCTTTTTTGAGCAGGAAATCGACGTGCGCCTGCAGTTTTTCGCTGTTTCGGAAGGCGAAGATCAGCTTATCGAGCACTTCTGCCTCTTTTTCTGTCAGCTCGTCCGGATGCGCCGGGTCGATCGTCGGAAAGCTCTTGTCGCGCAGAGCATACGTTTTCTCCCCAATCGCCACCGTTCCGTTCTGGTAATCGATCTTTTCCAGCAGACGGCGGTTTTCCATGCCGTACTCCGGGTTCTCACGGATCAGACGGTTCTCGAGCTTTAACTGCATTACGGTGATGGCCTTGTGCATGCAGCGCTCCAGCATCTGCTGGGAATTTCCGCTGTCCTCGCCGCCTTTTGCGGCAAAGCATTCGCACGGATCATCGCCGTACGTCTCGAGAGCAAAGGTGGCAAGCGGAAGCATATTGATGCCGTAGCCGTCCTCCAGCACATCGAGATTGCCGTAGTGGAGGCAGATGCGGATCGTGCTGGCCACGCACGCCGGCTGGCCGGTCGCAGCGCCCATCCAGAGCACATCGTGGTTGCCCCACTGGATATCGAGGGAATGGTAATTCATCAGGCAGTCCATGATTTTATACGGCTCCGGACCGCGGTCAAAGATGTCGCCGATGATGTGGAGATGATCAACAACGAGCCGCTGAATCAGCTCTGCCACGGCAATGATGAAGTTCTCGGCGCTTCCGATTTCGAGGATAGTCTGGATGATCGCCTCGTAGTATGCTTCTTTGTCGAGCACCTCCGGCTTTTCGGTGATCAGCTCCTCGATGATATAGCCATAATCCGCCGGCAGGGCTTTCCGCACTTTGGCACGGGTGTATTTGGAAGAAACGATTTTGCAGACGTCGATCAGGCGGTACAGCATGACCTTGTACCAGTCATCGATGTCCTCCTGCTGCTTTTTCTCCATCTCCAGGCGCTCTCTCGGGTAATAGATAAGGGTTGCAAGCGCACGTTTTTCCGAAATGCCGAGCGTGTGGCCGAAGACATCGTCAATCTTCTTTCGCACGGCACCGGAACCGTTGCGGAGTACATGAGAAAAGGCTTCGTATTCGCCATGAATATCCGAAAGGAAATGCTCCGTGCCTTTGGGAAGGTTGATAACGGACTGCAGATTGATGATTTCGGTCGCTGCTTTTTCGATGGTCGGGTACAATTCTGCGAGATATTCCAGATAATTTTTTTCGTTTTCCATGAGGACCTCCTGCCTGGGTTGTTTTTTCTTATTTTATAACGAACTCCCCTTCGGCACAACCCTTTTTCTTCTTTCGATACACCGGGTGCGTCCCCTCGTGGAAGATATAATAGCTCACATAGTCCGTAAGAAAAATCCCAACCACCGAGAGCAGATACCAGATCCCGAAAAACCACGGGCAGATCAGCCCATCGCAGAAGGAAAACGGCAGCGCACTGTAGTCCCACATACGGTAATGCAGCACCCGCAGGGAAAACATTCCCGAATACAGTTCGATGGCCGTGATCAGAACCGCAGATACCATCATCTGAAACGCCAGCGGAAAGCGGCGCAGCCCGGCGTCTTCCAGCATTCCGATTCCTGCAAGGGACAGTCCTCCGGCAATGCCCATCAGGCGGAAGCTGTAACCGCGGTAGGTGACTTCGATGGCAATATAAATGCAGTAGCCCAAAAGAAAAAACAGCAGATACTTCTTCGCTTTCATTCGTTTTTCTCCCATTCTAATTGAGAATCTTTTCTATATTCCCAGTATCTCTGTCTTTTCTCTTTTTATCCGCTTGCATTTTTTCTTTTCCATGTTACAATACTTTCATGTTTCGAAAGAAGTTTTGAATAGAAAGGACAGAAAAAAGAATGGCATTTAACCCAATGAAGTTAATAGAATTAAAAAATCTAAGAGACCGTTTCGCCCAAAACCACCCGAAGTTCGTAAAATTCATGGGCGATCTCGCATCCTCCCAGATCGAAGAGGGAACGATTCTCGAAGTCACGGTGAAAAAGCCGGACGGGCGAACAATGTTTTCCAATATCAAGGTGACTGCTTCGGATCTTGAAATGCTGCAGGCAATCAAACAGATGTAACATATTTTTCGTGGCAAAAAGCCGCTTTCTTTCCGGCATGCGCACAGCAGGCGCTGCGGAGAGGAAAGCGGCTTTTTTGTCAATATCTGTATCAACAAGAGCAATCACAGAATCGCATTTTCCGCTCTGTCTTTTTATAATAGAGCAGGCGGCAGGAAAAGAAATGCTATCCAAAAGAAATACTATCTCCCCTCCTGCCGCTTTCGAGAATTGTATTCTCCGGGATTACAGCCGAACTGTTGCCGGAAGGCGGCAGCAAAACGGCTGGCGTTGCTGAAACCCACCAGATCTGCGATCTGTGTCATGGAGTACTGGCCGCTTTCGACGAGCGGCAGGCTTTTGGACGCACGGTATTCCTCGAGATACTGCGTCACCGTCTTTCCCGTCATTTTCCGGAAGAGGCGGCAGCAGACCTCGCGGGATAAATGCACCTGCTCACCAAGCTTTTCGAGCGAAATCACGGATTCTGAATGTGTATGGATATAGTCCAGCATCTGTGCAAGCCGCGCAAGCTCCACCCGATTGGCCGGGACAAACGGCGTCTGGTATTTCTGCTGATGTACCAGAATCAGAAAGAAGGCTTCACACAGAAGGCCCTTGATTTTCAGCTCATAGCAGTACGGCTTTTCGTAGAACAGCGTATCGACCTTCTCCAGCTTTTCCAGCACCTCTTTCCCCCACGCTTCCGTCCCCGGAATGCACAGGCAGGGAACCGCGGAATTCTGCAGAAACGGCTGGAAACAGTTGCGCTCGACATCGCTTCCGAAATCGCCGTACAGAAAATCGGGGCGCACGAGGATCGTCGTGTACTTTGCCCTTTCGTTGTTCGGCGAATGGCAGCTGTGCGGCACATTGCGGTTCACAAGCAGCCCGTCTCCCGGTGAAATTTCATAGCTGTTCTGGTAAATCTGATAGACTGCCTTTCCCTCACGAGGAAGGCTGATCTCGATTTCCTGATGCCAGTGGATCGGCACATTTTTTCCCTCGAACATCCACAGATCATCGTGGTTGACCGTCAGTGGAAAGGTTTCTGTTCCGTGCTCTTCCAGTTCGCGCCTGGTATCGTCCACCAGAATCTTTCTCTTTGCCATCTGCAATTCTCCCCCTTATCTCAATTTCTGTATTATATTATAATCGTGCATCCCACCGGATGCAAGAAGGAGGATATTATGTCTCGCTCTCGTTCCAGAGAAATGGACCTGACGACCGGAAGTCCGTTCTGGTCGCTGTTAAAATTTGCCATTCCGGTGATCCTCGGCAATCTGTTCCAGCTCTTCTATACGCTGGCAGATTCCGTGATCGTCGGAAAGACGCTCGGTGCTGAATCGCTCGCCGCGGTCGGCTCCACCAGCATTATCATTTACTTTGTGTTCTGTTTCATCAACGGCTTCACCGGCGGTTTTGGCATCTGCCTGGGCCAGCGGTGCGGCGCGAAGGATGAACAGGGCATGCGCAAAAGCATCGCAGTTTCCACGCTGCTGAGTATCGCGTTCACCGTTGTGCTGACGCTCGTCTGTTGTCTGCTCTCCCGCCAGATTCTCGTCTGGATGCAGATTCCGGATGACATCGCAGAGGAAGCGAATGCCTATATGTTCGTCGTTCTGCTCGGCACCGGCGCTACCGTGTTCTACAACATGATTTCCAATATGCTCCGCGCACTCGGCGACAGCAAAACACCGCTGTATTTTCTGGTGTTCTCGTCGGTGCTCAACATCATCCTCGACATCGTGTTCATCGTTCCGATGCACATGGGCGTTGCGGGCGCTGCCTGGGCGACGATTCTCTCGCAGTTCCTCTCCGCCGTTTTCAGCACGGTTGTCGGACTTCGGAATTTCCCGATTCTCCACCTGCGCCGTGAGGATTTCCACGACCTGAAAGGAGCTGCTGTTCTTCACCTGAAAACCGGCTTTCCGATGGGCTTTCAGATGTCCGTCATGTGTATCGGCCAGCTCGCGATGCAGGCTGTTGTCAACTCTCTTGGAACGGCTGCGGTTGCCGGCTACACGGCAGCTTCCAAAGCCGACCAGCTCTCCGTCCTTGTGAATAATGCCATGATGACGGCGATCTCCAACTACGTTGCACAGAACTTCGGTGCCGGTAAGAAGGACCGTATCCGCCTCGGCGTACGCGCTTCGCTGATCCAGACCGAAGCGTTCAACATTCTGATGTGCATCGGTATTCTTCTGCTGCGCCATCCGATCGTCGAACTGTTTCTTTCGAATCCGACCGCAGAAATTTACCATTACTCCGATGCATTCCTGACGATCGAAGCGCCGTTCTACTTCCTGCTCGGCCTTCTCGCCGTCTACCGCACCTCGATTCAGAGTATGCAGAACGGACGCGCACCGTTTGCCGCATGCATGATCGAGCTTGTGATGCGTCTTGCTGCTACCGTCTGGCTGTCACGCTTCTTAGGCTACACTGCCGTCTGCATCGCAAGCCCGCTTGCCTGGTTCGGTGCAATTGCACTGCTGATTCCAGTCTACTATCGGATGATGATGAAGCCTGTAAAAACAGTGTAATCAAAATTGGTCCACCGGATATTGATATGCCTAGCAACGCAAAACCCGGAATCCTTTCGCTCCTCTTCTGAGGTCTTGAAAAGATTCCGGGTTTTTTATTTTGCTGTTTTCTCTTCCCAGATTGTCTCCAGATTTTTTCCATCAATCCAGATACAGCGGTACACCCGCTTCATCTGCTCATTCAGTTCCGCTTCCCGGTCCGTCTTTACAATCACATGGCCGATCCGGTCAGTTCCATCTGCCATGGCAGAAACTTCATGCCCCTCCGGATAATCCAGGACAAGCTCCAGCCCTTCCTGACGCAGACGTTCGACCTGATCCCGGTCGATTTGTGTGATGGTTCCGCTTACCGGACTCAGCAGCAGTTTTGCCATGCACGGGCAGCTTTCCGTCTGCTGAAAATCCGTTTCTTCCCCGAGTGCGCTTTTGATCATCTGCTCATAAAAATCAAATCCGTAATACGTTGAAATCAGTTCCGGAATGCAGGTTGCCCCGGTTCTTCCGCCCATTTCAATGATCCAGACCTTCTCTCCGTCCACAAAGACATCCGCATTGACGGAGCACTGATCGGCACCGGATGCGGTGACGGCCAGCTGCATCTGGCGGGCAATTTCTTCCCGCAGTGCCCCGCTGCATCCATACGGAAATGCGTGGCCGACCGGAACGGTCGTGTGTGCACCGCGGTATACAAATTTCGTGTGCGGTGCCAGAAAGACCAGTTTGTGGTTCTGCACAAATCCATCCACGCCGATCTCCGTTCCGCGGAGAAATTTTTCAACCAGCACATAATCTCTTGCCGAACCGTTTCTCGCATTTTCATACGCTTCTTCGATCTGTCCGGAATGCTCCACCACGGTAATTCCGCGGCTTCCTGAACTGTCCACCCGTTTTACGACAACCGGGTATCCAAGCTGTTCTGCGGCTTTTTGTGCCTCCTCTGCGCTTCTTACCCGCATCCCGTCTGCCGCGGAAACGCCGCCCTGCCGGAATGCGTCTTTCATCTTTGCCTTATCGGTCAGAATTTCCGCCGCCTCACACGGAATGCCGGACAGATGCATCTTTTCACAGACATAGCCGATTGTGCTGACGGCCACATCGGTTCCCGATGTACAGATTCCGTCGATCTGTTCTTTTTCCGCCGCCGCAAGAATCGCTTCTTTATCCCGCGTATTCAGTTCATAAATTTTATCTGCAAGTGCAAACCCCGGATAATCGCCGGGAATACTCACTACGATCGTGTAAAGACCCATTCTGCGTGCAGTCCGGATCAGCGGCACCTGGTAAATACCGGCGCCTAAAATCATGATTTTTTTCACTTTTTTTCTTCCTCATCAGATACGTTAATGGTTTCCCGCACAATATACTGCGGCGTGCGGTTCAGAATCAGAATCATCTTTCCGAGGTATTCTCCGATGATGCCGAGCACCATCAGAATCAATCCGGAAAAAACAACGATGGCGCAGATCGTCGAAGACCAGCCAACCATCATGGTCGGATCTATGAGCTTTCGGATGGCAATAATGATGGCTGCCAGAAAACCGCCGGCTGCAGAAACTCCGCCGAGAACGGACGATATGCGAAGCGGAATTACAGAATAGTTCCAGTAGGCAAGCCACAATTTGATCAGTTTCTTTAACGTATAGTTGGAAGTTCCCACTGCACGTTTGAAATGCTCCACCTCTACATTTCCGATTTTGTGTGTCGTGCGGTAGAAAATGCCGTCAATATAGGGATTGAAGCTGTCGTATTTTACCACCTCGTCCTTGATCTGGCGGGTAATCATCCAGAAATTGCTGGAAACGATGTCTTTTGGCCGTCCGAGAAGAATTCGGGAGGAAACTTCGTTCAGTTTGCTGGTGACATTTTTCAGGAACGAATTTTTTCGTTTCGGATAGCAGCCGTAAACCAGATCGTATCCTTCTTCCATCTTGTGGATCAGTTTGCTGATCTGGGACGGATGTGTCTGCATGTCATCGTCCATGCCGAGAATAAAGTCTCCTTCGGTGTAGTGGAGTGCCGCCATCAGCGCATTGTGCTGGCCGAAATTGCGCAGCAGGTTGATGCCCTTGACATTCTGATACTGCTCACCGAGCTTCTTGATCTCCCCATACGTATTGTCTTTCGGGGAACCGTCGTTCACCAGGACAAATTCGCAGTCATATCCGTCCATTTTCTTGAATTCTTCCATCACCATCTCTACAACTTTCCGGATCGTTGCCTCGGAATTGTAGCATGGGATGACTATTGAAATCAGTTTCATTTTTTTCCTCCATCGGTATCGTTCAGAATGCAGTCATAGAACAGCGGCGTGCCTCCGGTATGGATAAAAAGCACATCGCAGTCCTGTAACTGATGTTCTTCTATGTACTGCTTCATTCCCCAGAATGCCTTTCCGGTGTACGTCGGATCCAGCGGAAGGCCGTTCCGGCAGAACTCTTCCCGGATCACCTGTAAAATCCGCTCATCGTACTGGCCGTATCCGCCCTGGCGGTATCCCATTTCCAGATGAAGTTCACTCTCCCATCCTTCCGGCAGCACGAGATGATTCTTCGCAAAATAATCGGAAATGCCGCTCTCCATAATGCGGGTGGCGCGGTCGTACTCGCGGGATGAAATCGAAAGGCCGATGATCTGCTCCGTTCCCTGCTCGAGCAGTTTTCCGCTTACCAGGCCGCACTGGGTCGAGCCGGTTCCGGATGCCGCAAAGATATGAGAAAAAGAAATGTTCTGTTCTTTCCCCCACGCAAGAATCTCGCGGTAGCCGTCCACGTAGGCCTGTACCGGTGTGCCTTCATTGCCCGTTCCGAATTTATCCCCGAAAATATAATATGGGTGATATCCCTCTTCTGTCAAACGGTTCATCGTCTGCTCGACGGTCTGTGCAATCTCTGTTTTTCTGCACGGAATGACTTCGGCTCCGAGCCATTTCATCAGACGGCTGTTGTTTGTTTCGATCGGTTGTTCCTCGTTTTCTTCGGAAGAACAGATCATATAGCATGGAATTTTCTCGGCACAGCACAGATTGGCCAGCACGCGGCAGAGGTTGGATCTGCTGTTTCCGTAGATGATCATGCAGTCTTTGTTTTTCTCCTGCATATCCTGGAAAAAGGCGCGTCCGATCCGCACTTTATTTCCGCCCAGGGAAAACGGGAGAAGATCCTCTCTCTTGCAGTACAGTCGGACATTTCTGTCGTTTGGAAATTCCAGTTTCTGAATTGGTGTATGTATCATTGTTTTTCCTCTTTTATTCTTGTTTCAACTCACAGTCGGTATTTTCACGGAGTCTGACATGTCGAAAATAGTTC